>Ga0209477_1000132_pt1 | contig 40795 bp, 38 predicted proteins | sample KloWWTupernatant_FD_187180 | JGI IMG/M metagenome (GOLD analysis project Ga0209477, IMG submission 187180) | Active sludge microbial communities from Klosterneuburg, Austria, studying microevolution and ecology of nitrifiers - Klosterneuburg... | ecosystem: Engineered > WWTP > Aerobic digester >...
CATACGCCACGCAGGAGACCGAGCCCCAGCGTCAGGGGACGTTCGATCTGGTGTTCATCGACCCGCCCTACGACCTGGCTGAGAGCGACCTGACAGCGGTCCTCGAGGCCCTCGCGACCGATGACTGGCTGGCCGATGACGCCCTCGTCATCGTCGAGCGTTCGACCCGCTCGCCCGAGCCGACGTGGCCAGTTGGGTGGACGGCGGAGAAAGTCCGGCGCTACGGAGAGACCGCGTTGTGGTTCGCGGGTTGCTAGGTTGCCTCTCGTGAGCGAGCAACCGATCCGGAGGGCCCTGGCGCCGGGGTCCTACGACCCGTTGACGGTCGGCCACGTTGACGTGATCCGTCGAGCCGCCGCGCTCTACGACGAGCTCATCGTCGCGGTGCTCCACAACCCTGCCAAGGCCGGCACCTTCACGATCGAGGAGCGCCTCGCCTTCATCGAGGCGGCCGTCGCTGACCTGCCCGGGCAGCAGGGCCGCGGGGCCACGATCCGCGTCGAGGCCTTCGCCGACCGACTCCTCGTCGACGTCTGCCGGGACCTCGACGTGCCCGTCGTCATCAAGGGTCTGCGCAGCGGCACCGACTTCGCCTATGAGTTGCCGATGGCGCTCATGAACAAGCACCTCACCGGCCTCGAGACCGTCTTCCTCCCCGGCGACCCCGCGCTCGAGCACGTCTCGAGTTCGCTGGTCAAGGAGGTCGTGCGCCTCGGCGGCGACGTCCGGGGGCTCGTGCCCGATGCCGTCCACGACGCGCTCCTGACCCGGCTGCGTGACCAGGCCTGACGGCGACCGGGACGGCCAGGCCAGCAGCTCGGCCTTCCGGCCCGACATCGAGGGACTGCGTGCCGTCGCGGTCCTGCTCGTCATGGCCTATCACGCGGGGTTGCCGATCCGGGCCGGTTTCCTCGGGGTGGATGTCTTCTTCGTTCTCTCCGGCTTCCTCATCACCGGCTTACTCGTGCGGGAGTTGGGGGAGCGAGGCACCATCTCGTGGCCGGCGTTCCTGGCGCGGCGGGCCCGGCGGCTGCTCCCCGCCGCCATTCTCGTTCTGGTCGTCACCGCAACGGTGGGGTGGTTCGTCGTGCCGGGGCGCCGGCTGGCCGACCTCGGCCACGATGTCGTCTCCGCGGCCGTCTACGTCGTCAACTGGACCTTGGCGAACCGCGCGGTCGACTATCTGGCCTCCGACGCGGTCCCATCGGCGGTCCAGCACTACTGGTCGTTGGCCGTCGAGGAGCAGTACTACGTCCTCTGGCCCCTGCTGCTCATCGTGGCCACCCTCCTCGGCCGACGCCTCCTGCCAGGGCACTTCGACCGTGGCGGTGGCCCTCGCCTGGGCCTCGTGGGCGGACTCCTGCTCGTGATCTCGGTTCCCTCCTTCGCCTGGTCGCTCTGGCTGACCGCGCAGGATCCGGCCCGGGCCTACTTCGTGACGACGACCCGCGCGTGGGAACTCGCCATCGGCGCCGGGCTGGCCATCTGGGGCACCTCCCGCCTCGAACGCTCGCTGTCGCTGCTGCCGATCCGGTATGCCGGGTGGTTGGCTGCCGTGGGCCTGGTCGCCCTTCTCGGGGCGGCACTGCTCATCACGCCGCGGACCGCGTGGCCGGGCTGGCTCGCGGCGATCCCGACCGTCGGGACGGCTGGCGTTGTCCTGTCAGGGTGGGCGGTGCCCGCCAACACCGTGAGTCGCGTGCTCGGGTGGAGGCCACTGGTCTGGCTGGGTGGTCTGTCGTATTCGATCTACCTCTGGCACTGGCCGGTGCTGGTCCTCGGCCAGTGGGCGCTGCGTGACTTCACGACCGGCTGGATGAAGGTGCTGCTCGTCGCTGGCTCCCTCCTGCCGGCGTGGGCCAGCCACCGGTGGTTGGAGCAGCCCATTCATCGCGCGTCGGGCTGGGCTCGCGGACTGGGGCGCAACGCTCGCCCCGCCTTGGTCATGGGGTTGGCGCTCTCGCTCACGGGTGTCGCGGCGGGAAGCCTCCTCCTCCAGTGGCGTTCACCTTTCGTGACCACACCCGCGTCCGGGGTTCGCCCTGACGTGAGTGAGTTGGGCGCCAACACCCTGCCGCTGGGTTCGTCCGCGGACGCGCCGCTGCCCGAGCCGGGGGACTGGGTGACGCCCGATCCACTCGATGCCGGTCTGGATCGGCCCAAGGCCGACGTCGATCATTGCCAGGTCGACCGCGAGGCCGTCGAGCCAGTGGTCTGCACCTTCGGCGATCCGGCCGGGACCACGACCGTCGCTCTCGTCGGTGACTCCAAGGCGATGCAGTGGTTGCCCGCGCTCGAAGTGGGCGCCCGGGAGAGGCATTGGAAGGTCCTCACGGTCGGTAAGAGTTCGTGTGCCTTCGCGGCACATCCGGCGGCACTCTGGGGCGAGCCCTATGTCGAGTGCGATGAGTGGAACGCACGGGTCATGAAACTGCTCCCCGGCTTGAGGCCGGATGTCGTCGTCACCTCGGCCAACGGCGGCATCACCCTCGCGCCCGGAGACAGTCGCACCGATGTCCTGGCCACCGCCTTTGCCGAGCGATGGAACGAACTGGCGGCCCACGGCATACCCGTCGTGGCCATCGGCAACTCCCCACGCTCGCCCAACGATCTCGACGTCTGCGCCGCCGACCACGTGCGCGACCTGGGGGCCTGCGCCTTCGACAAGGCCGGCGCGATCCGGGGATTGGGGAGGCAGGCGATGTTCCTCGCCTCCGAACGGGTCAAGGGCTCGACCTTCATCGACCTCACACCGGTGATCTGCCCGGGCACGACATGCCCGCTGGTGATCGGTCACGTCGTGGTCCACCGTGCGGGTGACCACATCACCGCGACGTTTGCGGCCACCGCAGCTGATCGGATCAATCCCGAGATCGACAAGGTCCTCGCTCGGGCCGCCCTGCATCCTCCGTCCTGAGGAGGTCGGCGAGTTTGTGGCATGCCCGCGCTCCGGTACTCTGGTGCGTCGGCCCATGTCCGCCCACGGACGGTGCCGAACCCCTCGACATGCAAGGCAGATCCGTCATGACCCGGCTCGACCCCCGGAACCCCCTGGTGCTGGACACCAAGGAGGTCGGTCGGCGACCCGGCTCGATGACCGAGTTGACGCGCACCGTCGAGGCACCGGCTGACTTCGGCACCGACGTCATGCGCGTGGAGGAGGGCGAGCCGATCGCCCTCGACCTGCGCCTGGAGTCCGTCGTCGAGGGCATCCTGGTCACGGGTTCGGTCCGCACCAAGGCGACCGGCGCGTGCGTGCGGTGCCTGGATCCCGTGACCGAAGAGGTCGATGCGGTCTTCCAGGAACTGTTCGCCTACGCCGATCGAGCGGCCCATCACCGTGAGGTGGGGGACGAGGAACTGGCCGAGGAGTTCACGGTCGAGGACGGTCTCATCGACCTCGAGCCGGTGCTCCGGGACACGGTGGTGCCGATGCTGCCGTTCCAACCGGTGTGCCGGGAGGACTGCCCCGGGTTGTGTGTCGAGTGCGGCATGCGGCTCGTGGAGGACCCCGACCACCAGCACGACCTGATCGACCCCCGGTGGGCGGCGCTCAAGGGCCTTGCGGCCGAGCCGTCCACCACCGACGAAGAGAAGAGGACCTGACGTGGCCGTTCCGAAGCGGAAGATGTCGCGCTCCAACACCCGCTCGCGCCGCGCCAACTGGAAGGCGACGGTCGTGGGTGTCATGGCCTGCCCCCAGTGCAAGGCACCCAAGCAGGCGCACCAGGCGTGCCCGTCCTGCGGCACCTACAAGGGTCGCCGCTACGAGGCCGCCGAGCGTTCCGAGCACCAAGGCTGAGCCAGCTTCAGCTGATCGCTGAGGCTGGTTGGATGCCCCGCTGATGGCGCGCGGTGCCGCACTCGCGGCGCTCCAACCCCCGGCCCCCATCGACGAACTCCTCGATCACCTCAACCAGGTGACCGGGGTGACCGTGGATGCCGGGGAACTCACGCGCGCCCTCACGCATCGCTCGTACGCTTACGAGGCGGGGGGTCTGCCGCACAACGAGCGGCACGAGTTCCTCGGGGACTCGGTGTTGGGGCTGGTCGTCACCGACGCCCTCTACACCGGTCACCCCGACCTGCCCGAGGGTCAGCTCGCCAAGCTCCGGTCTGCCGTGGTCAACATGCGCGCCCTTGCGGACGTCGGTCGCACGTTGGGCCTGGGGGACTACCTCTTCCTCGGCCGGGGAGAGGTGAGCACCGGTGGGCGGGACAAGGATTCGATCCTCGCCGACGCCGTCGAGGCCGTCATCGGAGCGGTGTATGCCGGGAGCGGGCTGACCGCCGCGTCTCACCTCGTGCATTCGCTCATGGATCCGGTGATCGCCAACTCCATCCGGCTGGGGGCGGGCCTGGACTGGAAGACCAGCCTGCAGGAGGTCGCCACAGAGCACGGTCTGGGGTCGCCGCACTATCGCCTCACCGAAGAGGGTCCCGAGCACGCGAAGATGTTCACGGCCGTGGTGTCCTTCACCGATGAGGCTGGCGTGCCGGTCGTCGAGGGCCACGGTGAGGGGCGAACCAAGAAGGACGCCGAGCAGCAGGCCGCGTCCCGGGCCTGGGAGGTCATCCGCGAAGCCCATGCCTGAGGTGTTGCATGTCTGAGTTGGCACATGCCTGAGTCGCCGCATGCCTGAGCTGCCCGAGGTCGAGGTGGTCCGTCGAGGACTGGCCGATCATGTCGCGGGTCGAACCCTCGATCAGGTCGAACTGCGTGGGGCCCGCGTCGCCCGTCGACACCCACTCGGCAACGCCGACCTTGCCGATCGGCTGGCGGGTCGGACCCTGCGGGCCGCGCGCCGGCGTGGGAAGTATCTGTGGCTGGACCTCGCTGACGGGCCGGTCGAGCCCGTGGAGGCTGCACTCCTGCTCCACCTGGGGATGAGCGGGCAGTTGCTCGTCGAGGCGGCCGATGCGCCGGACGAGAAGCACTTGCATGCGCGCTTCACCTTCGCTGATGGTGGGCCGGAGCTTCGGTTTGTCGACCAGCGCACCTTCGGAGGGCTCGCGTGGAGCGAAACCGGGCCGGACGGCATACCGGCCACGATTGCCCACATCGCCCCTGATCCCTTCGACGATGCCTACGACGCCGCCGCGGCCGTGCGGCGGATCAAGGGCAAGGGCAGCGAGATCAAGCGGGTGCTGCTCGACCAGACCGTCGTCTCGGGTATCGGCAACATCTACGCCGACGAGGCGCTGTGGCGCGCGCAGGTGCACGGGCGGCGGATCGCGTCCAGCCTGACCAAGCCCGTGATCGCTCGTGTGCTGGGTCATGCGACGGACGTGATGCGGGAGGCGCTCGGGCAGGGCGGGACGAGTTTCGACGCGCTCTATGTCAACGTCAACGGCGCCTCGGGCTACTTCGATCGCTCGCTCGCGGCCTATGGGCAGCAGGGTCGGCCGTGTCGGCGCTGCGGGACCCTGGTGGTCCGTGAGCATTTCATGAACCGCTCGTCCTTCTTCTGCCCCCGCTGCCAGCCCGCGCCCAGACGGCGCCTCTGACTGCAGCCCCGGAGGCGGGAAGGCCCGTATCTGCGGTCGCCGCAGGGGTAAGCCCGTGTTGCAATTTTGCAACTATGGCACAGTGAGGTCCTGAAGTTGTAAATATGCGACTTTCAGGGGATGCTGGTGGTAAGTTGCAAATATGCAATATGAACAGTTCCCCGCTCCGGTGTGGGGAAAGGTGCGGAGCGCTCGCGAACTCGGCCAACGCATCGCAGACGGCCGCCAAGAGCAGAGCTTCACACAGGGCGATCTCGCCGCCTGGCTGGGTGTGGACCGCACCACCGTCCTCCGATTGGAGGCAGGCAAGGCGAGCCAGATCGACCGTCTCTTCGACATCCTTGGGCTGCTGGGGCTCGACCTTGTGGTCGTACCGCGCACTGCACACGTCGTCGTCGAGTCCCCGAAGGGCCAGTCGTCGACATGACCACACTCGCGGTTTGGCTGAACAGCGAGCACATCGCAGACCTGGAACAGGTTCGGTCTGGCGACCTGCATCTGCGCTACCTCCCTGCGAGCATCTCCGCACGCGGTCTGGGCTCGATCGCCCTGTCCATCGCACTGCCCGCCAGGCCGCGCCACAAAGGCCAAGTGGTGACTCGTTGGGTGGAAAGCATGCTGCCTGAGGGTGAGACGCGGACCAGCCTCGAGGACCGATTTGGCGTCCATCGTGGCGACAGCTTCGGTCTCCTGCAGGCCATTGGCGCGGACTGTGCCGGCGCTGTCTCGTTCCTGGCGCCAACCGAAGCACCGATCAACCGGCTCGTCGCAGCCCAGCCTCTCACTGCCGCTGACATAGCCATGGCTGTGAAGGACCTTCCACGGCATCCCTTGGGAGCCAACGAGCACGTCCGCGTATCTCTGGGTGGCATGCAAGCCAAGCTGCTGCTCACGCAGGTGCAGGACGGTGCCTGGGCTCGGCCAGCGGACGGTACTCCCAGCACCCACATTGCAAAGCCCGACCCCTTGGCCTCCCCCGGCCTGGTTGTGGATGAAGCCTTCAGTCTCGCGCTCGCGTCAGCGGCCAACTTCCCGGTGACCGACTTCGAACTGCGCACCGATTGGGGCGAGCGGCCAGTGCTGGTCCTCACCCGGTTCGATCGCCTCGTTCATGAGGGTGTGGTCACGCGCATCCACCAAGAAGACGGCTCTGCAGCCCTTGGCTTGGATCCCACGGGTCGGAGCAAGTACCAAAGCCAAGACCTGAACTCTCCTACGTTGCAGAAGATCGCCACGCTGCTGCGCCGACATGGACGCCGCTGGATCACCGATTTCGCCGCCCTCGCCCAGGACATGATCTTGCGAATAGCAGTCGGAGACACCGACGGGCATGCCCGCAACTACGGGTTCCTACATGTGGGCGACGCTGTGGAAATGGCACCGATCTACGACGTCGCTCCCACCTCTCTGCATGTGGCTGGGAGACAGGTTGGACTCTGGATTGCGGGCCAGTCGTACTTGGCCCATGTCACGGCGGAGCACCTCGCCGCCGAGGTGCAGTCCTGGGGTGTGCCCTCGTCGGCGGCGCGGGAACTCGTCGAGACCAGCCTGGAGAAGCTCGCCGCTGCCGTCCCCGACGCAGTGGAGCGGGTCCCTCAAGTCTCGGAAGAGACGGTTTCCGCGATCGCAGGGCGCATCCACCGGTTGCTTCGCCCGGCGTAAGGCTGGGCGAAGCAGGCCACCTGAGCCGTGTCCAGCCGCACCGCTCGGATCAGGGGATCGGCAGTTCAGGCAGGACGGGCGTCGTCCCGGTATGCCGTGTCGTGAGTTCGGCGAAGGCCGCCCGGATCGTCTTGGCGTAGAGGTGCTGACCGATGCGGCTCGGATGGATGCCGTCCGGCTGCAACTGCCCGCTCGTGCCCTCGAGTGCACCGTGCCAGTCGGCGATGGCGACATTGGGGTGGGCCGCGGCGATCGTGACGAGGGCGGCGTTGTCCTCGGCGATCCGCGAGAAGCGGCCGTGCTCGGTGAGGAGCACGACCATCCGCTTGGGCCCCAGCGCCGTGAGGATCGCCTCGACGGCGGACGGGTCGGTGCCCGCGTTGGTGCCGAAGCTGAGCACCACAGCTCGGCGCACGTCGGTGCCGCGGGCCTTGATGGCCGCGAGCCCGTCGGACCAGTGCCGATTGGACTGGGCATCCATGCGGATGCCGTCGAAGTAGTACTTCATCGCCGGGATCGAGCCCACGAGGATCGAGTCGCCGAAGGCGTCGATCTCGCTGCCCGTGGGCATCGCGAAGACGGCCGCCTTCTCGGCATCGGTGAGGGGCGCGGCGGCGACGGTCGGGGCGGGTGACGGCTCGGCCTTCTCCGCGTCTGCACTCCCTGCTGACTGGTCAGGGGCTGCGCCTTCGGCACCCGCTCCGGCCTGAGCCTTCAAGGTGAGTTCGGTGCTCGTGGCGGCGGGAGCGGTGCTCAGCGCCACGGCATACGCCAACAAGGTGGCGACCACGGTGGCAGCCACGACCCGGGACCGACCCGTGGAGAGCCGCTCCCACCAGTCCATGACACGACGACCGGTGCCGCGGAAACCATGCCGACGGATCGGTGTCTCCACCCAGCGGTAGGACGCCTCGGCTGCAGCGACCGTGACCCCGACGCAGAGCACTCGCGACCAGAGGTAGGCCGAGCCGCCCGGCTCGACCGGCCACAGTTGGCCGACGATCAGGATGACCGGCCAGTGCCAGAGATAGAGGCCGTAGGAGCGTTGGCCGATCCAGGCGAGGGGACGGACCTCCAAGGCGGCGCGAGCCATGCTCGGCGTCGAGACGACCGACAGCATGAGCACGGCTGTGGCGAGCGAGGCCAGCGGGATCCCGAGGCGGAAGGTCCACGGGCTCGACTCATCGCAAATCACGAGCAGCGTGAGCAGCACAACCGCCGCCCACGCAGTGACCGGCCAACGGAGCCGCGCCCAGCGTGCAGAGGCGGTCCACGCGCGGTGCGGTGCGGCATACGCGAAGGCCAGTGCGGCACCCAGCATGAGCCCGATGAGGTGTGTGTCGGTGCCGTAGTAGACGCGCGTGGCGGCCGTCGGGTCGAGGAGTCCGGCCATGAGTGCCGCCGAGGCGAGTCCCACGGCCAACGGGATGGCCATCCGGACTCGTGGTGCGTGGGCGAGGCGCAGCAGCGCGAGGGCGGCAAAGGGCCAGAGCAGATAGAACTGCTCCTCGACGGCGAGCGACCACAGGTTCATGAAGAGCTGGGGCGTCGTTGCGTGGAAGTAGTCGGAGCCGTGAGCGATCTCGAGCCAGTTCGTCGAGAAGGTCGCTGCCCCCAAGGTCTGGCGGCCGATTCCGACGAGCAGGTCGGACTCGACGAGTCGGGCGATCAGGGTCGAGACGAGGACGCAGAGCGCGAGGGCCGGGAGCAGGCGGCGGGCGCGGCGAGTCCAGAAGCCGGGCAGGTCGAGCCGGCCGTTCCACCGCACCTCGCGGACCAGCAGCGTGGTGATGAGGAAGCCCGAGATGACGAAGAAGATGTCGACGCCGAGGAAGCCGCCGGGCAGCCAGGTCGGGTTGAGGTGGAAGGCGATGACGGCGATGACCGCCAGCGCGCGAAGACCGTCGAGCCCCGGGAGGTGGGCGGAGGGCTTGGATGACTGTGTATGCCGTGTGCTCGCCTCCCGGGGGCGGGTCGCCTTTGCGTTGGGTGCCGCTGCGGGCCGGCCGGCTGGCCAGGGGCCACGCTCGATGTCCAGATCCGGGGTGTGCTCGCGCTCGAGGGCCTCCGGGCGCAGGCCGGCACGCCCGAGGGGCGAACGGGTCCCGGGGACGCGCGCGGGCCGCGTCTGGGGTCGCCGAGTCGCCGGAAGCATGGATCAAGGCTAGGGACCCATGGGACGTACGCGACGCATGGACACGCACGCGACGCACGTTCAGTCAGTTGCTGAGGTGCTCAAAGGTGTAATTGAGGCTCGTGAGGTTCATGAGGTGGATGGGATCAGGGATCCCATGTCGAGTGGTCACTTGATGAGGGAATGAAGCCATGGATTCCCTCATCAAGTGACCACTCGACATGGGAGAGAGGGGCGACTCACTCGGCGAGGAAGGCGGCAACCCGGTCCTTCGGGCGGCCGATGATCGCTCGGTCACCCCTGATCAGCACTGGACGCTGCATCAGGCGCGGGTGCTCGACCAGGACGGCGACGACCTGGTCCTGGGTGGCGACGTCGGAATCGGTGAGGCCCTGGGCCTTGAAGTAGGGGTCGCGCCGGACGAGGTCGGTCACCGGGTCCTCGAGCTTGCCAATGAGGTCGCGCAACTCCGACTCGGTGAGTGGCTTCTTCAGGTAGTCGTGAACCTCGACCTCGACCCCTTCTGCGGCCGCAGTGTCCAGTGCAGCGCGCGATGTGGAGCAGGCCTTGTTGTGCAGGACGGTCGTCACGTCGGGTCCTTTCGGCAGGGACAGAGTTGGATCTGCATCGTTGGACCCATCACACCACGACGCGCGAGAGTGGACTCATGGATCAGTCCACCAGCCGCGACGAAGCCGGCGATCACGTTCCTGGTGCAACGACGGTCGGTGACGAGGTCGTCCGGGTCACCGCATGGGTGCGCGGCCGGGTCCAAGGGGTGGGCTTTCGCTGGTGGACCCGGGCTCGTGCCCTGGAGTTGGGACTGGTCGGCCACGCTCGGAACACCGACGACGGCCGGGTCGAGGTGGTCGCACAAGGACGCCGGCTCGACGTCGCCGCCCTCGTCCGACTCCTGGGCGAGCAGCCCTCGAGCGCCCGCCGCCCAGGCCACGTCGACTCCGTGTCGACACCACTCGAGGGTCCCGTTCGCACTGACCTCACGACCTTCGTCGAGCGGTAGGTGACTCCCTCAGCGACGGCGACTCACGGCATACGCCGGCTTGGACTGGAGCGGTCGGCTGGGACCGGCACGTGGACGGGGCCGTGACCCAGATCGGCTTGCTTCCTACGATGGCGCGATGACGCAACCGCCTGCCGAGCTCGCCCGCCTGCGCGGCAGCATCGACAACATCGATGCCGCGCTCGTCCATCTGCTCGCCGAGCGTTTCAAGTGCACTCAGCAGGTGGGCCATCTCAAGGCAGAAGCCGGTATGCCGCCCGCTGACCTCGAGCGTGAGGCTCGCCAGATCGCCCGGTTGCGGGCGAAGGCGGATGAAGCAGGGCTGGACCCGCAGTTCGCCGAGAAGTTCCTGAACTTCATCATCGCCGAGGTCATCCACCACCACGAGGCCATCGGTCGCGAGTGAACCGCAGGGGTCCCATCCGTCACACGGGTCTCAGGCAACACCGGGGAGATCTGAGAGGCCAGTCGCGCCCGGGCGCGCGGGTAGGGTGAGCCGTCGATCGGACCACTGGAACCGATCGGCCCTGACCCGGACCAGCTAGGACTCACGTGTACGTCAAGTCGATGACCCTCAAGGGCTTCAAGTCCTTTGCCTCGTCGACCACGCTCAAACTCGAGCCCGGCATCACCTGCATCGTCGGTCCCAACGGGTCGGGGAAGTCCAACGTCGTCGACGCGCTCGCCTGGGTCATGGGGGAGCAGGGCGCCAAGAGCCTGCGCGGCGGCAAGATGGAGGACGTCATCTTCGCCGGGACGGCTGGGCGACCGCCGCTCGGCCGAGCAGAGGTGTCCCTCACGATCGACAACACCGATGGCGCGCTGCCGATCGACTACACCGAGGTGACGATCAGCCGGACGATGTTCCGAAATGGCGGCTCGGAGTACTCGATCAACGGCACCGCCTCTCGCCTGCTCGACATCCAGGAGTTGCTCTCCGACAGCGGCATCGGGCGCGAGATGCACGTCATCGTCGGGCAGGGCCAACTCGACACCGTGCTGCGGGCCACTCCGGAGGAGCGCCGCGGCTTCATCGAGGAGGCCGCGGGCGTCCTCAAGCACCGCAAGCGCAAGGAGCGTGCCCTCCGCAAGCTCGACGCGATGGAGGCCAACCTCACCCGCGTCCAGGACCTGACCGGTGAGATCCGGCGCCAACTCGGACCTCTGGGCCGTCAGGCCGAGGCGGCCCGCCGAGCAGCAGTCATCCAGGCAGACGCTCGCGACGCCCGCTTGCGTCTGCTCGCCGACGACCTCGTCCAACTCACCTCCACCCTCGAGCAGGAGGTCGCCGACGAGACCGCCCTGCTCGAGCGCCGCAGCCAACTCGAGCAGACCCTCACCGATCTCCGCTCGCGCCTCACCGTCCTCGAGGAGGAGGCCACCCTGGCCGCGCCCGAGGTGTCCCTCGCCCACGATCGTTGGGGCAAATTGCAATCCCTGCGGGACCGTCTCGCCTCGACGGCCGGCATCGCCCGCGAGCGTCTCCGACTCCTCGGCCAGGACGATGTCGACGAGACGACGAGCGGACGTGACCCCGAGGAGTTGCGGGCGCAAGCCGCGCAGGCTCGCGAAGCCGAGGCCGCGCTGCTCGCCGAGGTGGCCGCCACGGCGGAGGAGTTGAAGGCGGCGGTCTCCGGCCGCGAGGCTGCCGAAGCGGCGTATGCCGGGGAGCAGGCACGACTGTCCCGTCTCGCCCGCGCCGCGGCCGACCGCCGCGAGGGCTTGGCCAAACTCGCCGGTCAGGTCGGCGCCCGCCGCAGCCGGATCGAGACGCGCGAGTCCGAGATCGCCCGACTCGAGGGCATCGTCGCCGCCAGCCTGCAGCGGGCGGCGGAGGCGGAGAAGCAGTTCGCCGCGCTGGAGGCCACGGTCGCCGACGACGAAGAGGGCGAGGTCTCCCTCGACGGCAGTTACGAGGAGGCCGCCGAGGAATTGGCGACGATTGAGGCCGAAATCGAGGGGTTGGTCACCGCAGAGCGGGAGGCCGACCGGGACCGTTCGTCGGCCAAGGCCCGTTTGGAGGCCCTCGAACTCAGCGTCCGACGCAAGGACGGCGCGGCCGCCCTTCTCGAGGCTGCGGACGCAGGGTCAGGTGACCACGGCATCAGTGGTGCGGTGTCCTCGCTGCTCCAGGTCACCGGTGGTCACCAGGCCGCCGTGGCCGCAGCGCTCGGCTGGGCGTCCGAGGCGCTGGCCGTCGACTCCGCCGCCCAAGCCGCCGACGCCATCGGTCGGCTCCGGTCCGAGGAGGCCGGTCAGGCAACGATGCTCGTCGGCGACACGGCGCGGGCCATCGATCCGACGCAATGGCCCTCCTTGGACCGTGGCGCCGTGTGGGCACGGGATGTCGTCGAGGCCCCCGCCGCCGTGCGTCCCGCGGTGGACCAACTTCTCGAGCGCGTCGCCCTCGTCCCTGACGCCAACCACGCACTGGCCCTCGTCGCGCGTGGAGAGGACATCACCGCGGTCACCGCCGACGGGGATGTCTATGGTCCGGGCTATGTCCGCGGTGGATCCAGTGCCGGGCAGAGCCTCATCGAGCTCCAGTCCGCGGTCGAGGAGACCCGGGCCGCGATGGCTGAGGCAGCCAATGTGGTCGAGCGGACGCGGTTCACCCTCGCGCAGGCCAAGGACCGGGCCAAAGAGGTCGGCGGCCGGGTGGAGGCGGCGCTCGAGGCCCTCCACGAGTCCGACGCCCGGATGGCCGCCATTGCCGAGCAACTCGGCACGCTGGGCGCCACGGCCCGTCAGGCCAAGGCCGAGGCCGAGCGCACCAACCGAGCAATCCACGAGGCGGGCCTGGCGATGGCCACCGATCGCGAGGAACTCGACGCCTTGTCGACCCGCCTCGACGAGGCCTCGGCCGAGCCGACCGAGGACGAGGAGGCCGGCACCGACGAGCGAGACCGCCTTGAGCTCGAGGCGAGCAAGGCCCGCACCGCCGAGACCGAGTTGCGCCTCACCCTGCGCACGCGCGAGGAGCGCGCTCGCGCGATCAAGGGCCGCGCGGAGTCCTTGGAGGGCGCTGCGCGCAACGAGCTCGCCGCGCGGGAGCGGCTCAAGCAGCGCCAGGAACGCCGGCGCCGCGAGGCCACCATCGCCGATGCCGTCGGCCGCGCGGCCGACCACGCCACCGAGCGCATGACGGCCGCGCTGGCGGTCGCTGCCACGGCACGTGATGCCGCCGAGCAGGGGAGGGCACAGCGCGATCAGGCAATCCACGCGCTCCGCCAGGAAATGGGTGGGCATCAGGACGAGTTGCGTGAGCTCACCGACACGGCCCACCGCGACGAGGTCGCGCGCGCGCGTCAGGTGGCGCGGATCGAGCAACTCCAGGCCAAGGCGATCGAGGAGTTGGGGATCGACCCTGATGTCCTCGTCGAGGACTTCGGGCCCCACCAGTTGGTGCCGTTCATCGCCGGTCCGGACCACGAGGGCGAGACGCCCGAGGATGCCCCCTACGTGCGCGACGAGCAGGAGAAGCGGCTGCGCAAGGCCGAGCGAGGCCTGTCCGCTCTCGGCCGGGTCAACCCACTCGCGCTCGAGGAGTTCGCCGCCCTCGAGGAGCGCCACAAGTTCCTCACCGAGCAACTCGAGGACCTCAAGAAGTCCAAGCGCGACCTGCTCGACATCGTCAAGGAGGTCGACGAGAAGGTCGAACAGGTCTTCACCGAGGCCTACCACGACACCGCGGCCCAGTTCGAGCGCGTCTTCCAGCGGCTCTTCCCCGGTGGCGCTGGCCAGTTGATTCTCACTGATCCCGACAACATGCTCACCACCGGCATCGAGGTCGAAGCGCGCCCGCCGGGCAAGAAGGTCAAGCGGCTCTCGCTGCTCTCCGGTGGGGAGCGCTCACTCGTGGCAGTCGCGCTCCTCGTGGCGATCTTCAAGGCCAGGCCGAGCCCGTTCTACATCATGGACGAGGTCGAGGCCGCCCTCGACGACACCAACCTCGGTCGCCTCATCACCCTCTTCGAGGAGCTCCGCGACAGCAGCCAGCTCATCGTCATCACCCACCAGAAGAAGACGATGGAGATCGCCGACGCCCTCTACGGCGTGAGCATGCGCGGCGATGGCATCACGACCGTGGTCTCCCAGCGCATCCGCGACGTCGCGCCAGCGACCGCCTGACTCTCCGTCCCTCGAGCTACGGCGCAGTAGGTGCTGCTGTAGCAGCACCTACTGCGCCGTAGCTGGGTGAGTCGGCCGCGAGACGAAAGCACACGGCATACGGGATCAGTTGATCGAGCCGATCGCGGACAGCGGCCACAAGCGGAAGACCACCGGTCCGATGATTCGTTCACGATCGACGAAACGCGCGCACCCGCTTGCTGCCGCTGGCCCTCCTCGGCAGGCGATCACACTGTCCGCCGACTGTGATCGGTGGTCGCCCATCACGAGGAAACTGTTGCCGGGCACGACGATCTCGCCGAAGCACCTGGGGGAGCGGTTGGATGTCTCGCAGTCCAGCTGGCCAGCCGTAAAGGTCAGGTCCTCGAAGACATAGGGCTCGGTGATGGGCTCACCGTTGACGAGCACCCGTCCCTCGGGGTCGCAACAGGCGACCTTGTCTCCCGGCAGCCCGATGACTCGCTTGACCGTGTAGTTCGTGTTGCTGGGTCCCATCCCGGTGACGTCGCCGGCCAGCCGCACGGCCTTCTTGACGAGGCCATCGGCGGGAGAGCGCTTGGCCTCTTGCCAGGTGTCTCCGTGACCGAAGACGACGATGTCGCCGCGGGCAACGGTGTGGTCGAGGCGGTTGACGAGGATGCGATCGCCGATCTGGAGGGTGTTCTCCATCGACTGCGAGGGGACCCCGAAGGGCTTGATGAGGAACGCCTGGACCAGGGCGACGGCGGCGAGCGCGAGGACGATCTCGAACCCGATCGGCAATCTGCGTCGACGCCTCCGCGGTGCGGAAGCGGCCCTCACGCCTGTCCGGCGTTCGATCCCTTGGGACTCGGTCGCGGGCTCAGGGTGGGTCACGAGGCAGCAGCCTACGGGAGGGCACGCGCGGGTCGTCCCGTGTGTCGATTTGGGTATGCCGTGTGCTTCCGTCACGCTGGATGGCATGACTGCGCTCATCTTTGCCATGGTGCTCTGCGTCGGCCTCGCCGTCGCCGTGGTCGCCCTCGTCGCGATCCCGGCCCGACGTGAAGGCCGCGACCTGCTGACTGATCGAGGCGAGCGTGCGCTCGACCGGGTCAAGGACCGCGCCGACACCGTCCTGCCGCGGCGATGAGGTCGGGGATCGACGCCAGCGGCATCGATCACGAGGTCCGACCCCAGGACGATCTGTTCGGTCACACGAACGGTCGATGGGTGGCGACCCACGACATCCCCGCTGACCGGGGACGCTACGGGACCTTCGATGCGCTCCGTGAGCAGGCCGAGCAGGATGTCCGGGCAGTCATCACCGAGGTGGCCGAAGGCAGCCCTGCCCTTGGCACCACCGGGGCCAAGGTCGGCGATCTCTACGCCAGCTTCATGGACGAAGCGACCGTCGATGCGCTGGGGGCCACTCCGCTGGCCGACCTGCTCGACCTCGTGCGTGGCGTCGACTCGCCCGCGGCGCTGATGGCAGCATCCGGGCGACTCTTCCGCGACGGAGTGGACGGGCTCGTGCGCCCGTTCGTCAACACCGACGATCGCGACCCGGACCGTTATGTCGTCTACTTCGAGCAGGGTGGCCTCGGGCTCCCTGACGAGTCCTACTACCGGGACGAGGCGCACGCCGACAAACTCGCTGCCTACGAGCCCCACGTGGCACGGATGCTCGCCCTCGGTGGCTGGGCGGATGCGGGTGCGGGTGCGGAGGCCGCGGCTTCGCGAATCGTGGCACTGGAGAAGCAGATTGCCGCTGGCCACTGGGACAAGGTGACCAACCGCGACCCAGTGAAGACCTACACCCTCGTCGACCGTGCCGGCCTCGACGAACTCTCGCCCGGACTCGACTGGGACGCCTGGCTCGGGGGAGCGCGGGCCGGTGCCTCCATCCTCGAGGCCGTCGTCGTGCGCCAACCCGACCACCTGCGCAGCGCTGCCGACCTCGTCGGCCCGGTGCCGATGGCGACCTGGCGAGACTGGCTCGCCTGGCACGTCATCCACGCGTTCGCCCCCTATCTCTCCAGCGCCCTCGTCGAGGAGAACTTCGACTTCTACGGCCGCACCCTCTCGGGCGTCCCCGAGATGCGTGTGCGCTGGAAGCGTGGCGTGGCCCTCGTCGAGGCGGCGCTCGGTGAGGCCGTGGGGCAGTTGTACGTCGAGCGGCACTTCCCGCCGCACGCGAAGGCAGAGATGGAGACCCTCGTCGCCAACCTGGTGGAGGCCTTCCGTCGCCGCTTCCAGGACCTCGAGTGGATGGGTGAGGACACCCGAGCCGAGGCACTGGCCAAGCTCGGCGCCTTCACGCCCAAGATCGGTTACCCGGCCAGGTGGCGCGATTACTCGACCCTGGAGATCACGGCTGGCGACCTCGTGGGCAACGTGCGCCGGGCCAGTGAATTCGAGGTCGAGCGCAACCTCGCCAAACTGGGCGGACCGGTGGACCGCGACGAGTGGTTCATGACGCCCCAGACGGTCAACGCCTACTACAACCCGGGCATGAACGAGATCGTCTTCCCCGCGGCGATCCTCCAGCCGCCCTTCTTCGACGTCGACGCCGACGACGCGGTCAACTACGGCGGCATCGGTGCGGTCATCGGCCACGAGATCGGCCACGGCTTCGACGACACCGGCTCGCAGTTCGACGGCGATGGCCGGCTGCGCAACTGGTGGACCGAGGACGACCGGGCCAACTTCCGAGCCCGGGCCGACCGGCTCATCGCGCAGTTCAACACCCTCGAACCTCTCGATGCCCCCGGCCACAAGATCAACGGGGCATTGACGGTCGGCGAGAACATCGGTGACCTGTGTGGGCTCGCGATCGGCCACGCGGCATACCGAATCGCCGTGGAGGCAAGCGGCACGGAGGCGCCCGTGCTCGACGACGCGACCGGGGACCAGCGCTTCTTCATGGGCTGGGCGCAGGTCTGGCGCGGCAAGGCCCGCGAGGCCGAGGCGATCCGCCTCATCGCCCTCGACCCGCACGCGCCGATGGACCAGCGGGCCAACGTCGCGCGCAACATCGAGGAGTTCCACGAGGCCTTCGGCACCCAGGAGGGTGACGGCATGTGGCTGGCTCCCGAGGACCGCGTCCGCATCCTCTGACTCACCCCTCCCACGGTTGGCGTATGCCGTGGGCTCGGTTTGGGTGACCTCCCTCCGGCTGGGAGGATGGTCGGGTGAGTGCGATCGACACCCTGTGGGAGTACGTGGCCGTTGCTGTCGGCCTGCTGGTCATCCTCGGCGGCCTCGCCGTTGGGTTGCTGCGGGGGCGCGGTGGGAAGACCAAGGAACTGCCTCCGTCGGCGCGCCGGGACGGATCATCCGATGGCACCGGGACAGGGTCGGGCGGGACGACAACTCTCGACCGGGAGACCTCCGCACCCACCGACACTCTCCCCCCACCGGCCGAGCGGACCGAGCCGCGCGAAGAGACCCTCCCTCCGCCGCCTGTTCGACCCACGATCGAGACTCCCGATGCTCCGGTCGGCCGCCTCAAGCGGCTCCGTGCCCGCTTGGCGCGCTCGAACACCGCTCTGGGCAAGGGCCTTCTGGCCCTGCTCTCTGGTGGGCGCCTCGACGAGGCGGCCTGGGAAGAGGTCGAGGACACCCTGCTCGCCGCAGACCTCGGCGTCGAGGCCACGACCGAACTCGTCGACCGTCTGCGCACCAAGGTCGCCGTCGAGGGCTCGACCGATGAGGCGACGGTCAAGGGCTGGCTGCGTGGGGAGTTGCTGACGCTGGTCGACCCGAGTCTGGACCGCTCAATCGCCTCCTCGCGCGTCGACGGTCGACCGGCCGTCATCCTCGTCGTCGGAGTCAACGGCACCGGCAAGACCACGACGGTCGGCAAGCTGGCGCGCGTGCTGGTCGCAGAGGACAAGGACGTCGTGTTGGGGGCCGCCGACACCTTCCGTGCGGCTGCTGCAGATCAACTCCAGACCTGGGGTGAGCGCGTCGGGGTGGCCACCATCCGCTCCGACCGGGAGGGCGCCGACCCGGCCGCCGTCGCCTTCGACGCCGTCAAGGGTGCGACCGAGATGGAGGCCGACGTGGTCCTCATCGACACCGCGGGGCGCCTGCACAACAAGGTCGGGCTCATGGACGAACTCGGCAAGGTCAAGCGCGTCATCGAGAAGCAGTCGCCGATCGACGAGGTCCTGCTCGTCCTCGACGCCACGACCGGCCAGAACGGTCTGCGTCAGGCCGAGGTCTTCGGCGACGTCGTCGGCGTGACCGGCATCGTGCTCACCAAGCTCGACGGCACCGCCAAGGGCGGCATCGTCGTCGCCGTCCAGCGCCAACTCGGCGTGCCGGTCAAGCTCGTGGGTCTGGGCGAGGGCCCGGACGATCTGGCGCCCTTCGACCCCGAGGCCTTCGTCGACGCCATCCTCGACTGACCACCTGGACCCAGCCGTTGAGTCGCGGCGAAACGCAACTCTTACGCCACACGGCATACGGCAACATCCTCGAAACAGAAGCGGCACCAGAGCGGAAACGCACGCCGCGCAGAGTCTGCGTCATGACCATCGCAACCCTGCCCATGGCGGAGACACCGACGATCGACTACGCGGCCACCGCGTTCGTCCTCCTCTGTGCCTCACTCGTCCTCTTCATGACCGTGCCGGGTCTGGCCCTCTTCTACGGGGGCATGTCCCGGGCCAAGTCGGTCCTCAACATGATGATGATGTCCTTCGGTGCCGCTGGTGTCGTCGGGCTCATTTACGTCCTCTACGGCTACTCGATGTCCTTTGGCAGTGAGAACCTCGGAGGCATCATCGCCAACCCGTTCGAGAAGTTCGGCCTGGCCGGCACCGACGGGCTGATCAACCCCTTCGGCTACGAGGGCCACGGTGACATCCCCGAGCTGATGTTCGTCGGCTTCCAGTTGACCTTCGCGATCATCACCGTGGCCCTCATCAGCGGCGCGATCGCCGACCGCGTGAAGTTCTCCACCTGGATGGTCTTCGCCGCGATCTGGGTGACCCTGGCCTACTTCCCGGTCGCCCACATGGTGTGGGGCGGTGGACTGCTCTCCGGCAGCGACTCGGGTCTGTCCGCGCTCCTCTTCGGAAGCACTGACGGCGCGGCCAACGTCACCCCGATCGACTTCGCCGGCGGCACCGTCGTCCACATCAACGCCGGCATGGCCGGGCTCGTCCTGGCACTCGTCGTCGGCAAGCGGCTCGGCTTCGGCAAGGTCGCGATGCGCCCGCACAACGTGCCGCTCACGATGATCGGCGCGGGGATGCTGTGGTTCGGCTGGTTCGGGTTCAACGCCGGCTCCGAGCTCGCCCCCGACGGCACCGCCGCGCTCGTCTGGGTCAACACCACGGTCGCCACCTGTGCCGCCATGCTCGGCTGGCTGCTCGTCGAAAAGCTCCGCGACGGGCACGCCACCTCCATCGGCGCGGCCTCCGGCGTGGTCGCCGGCCTCGTCGCGATCACCCCGGCGTGTGGCGCGCTGAGTCCCATGGGATCGATTGCTCTCGGTGTGGTCGCCGGGGCACTCGCGGCGTATGCCGTGGGCCTCAAGTTCCGCTTCGGTTTCGACGACAGCCTCGACGTCGTGGGCGTCCACCTCGTCGCCGGCCTCTGGGGGACCATCGGTGCTGGCCTGCTCGCCACGGACGGCGGCCTCTTCTACGGCGGGGGCGTGCAGCAGACCCTGTTGCAGATCGTCATCGCAGTGGTCGCCCTGCTCGTCTCCGGTGTCGTCACCCTCCTCATCGCCCTGGCACTCAAGGCCACCATGGGCTGGCGGATCCCCGAGGACGCCGAGGTGAGCGGCATCGACACGGCCGAGCACGCCGAGACCTCCTATGACCTGGTCGCCCGCGGGGGTCGACTCGGGGTCACGGGCAGCGGCCCCATCCACGATGCCCGCCACCACAGCGAGTCCCTCAGTCCCGCCAGCAGCGAAGGAGCGAAGTGATGAAGCTCGTCACCGCGATCATCAAGCCCCACCAACTCGACGAGACCAAGTCGGCCCTCGAGGCCTTCGGGATCACCGGCATGACGGTGAGTGAGGCCTCCGGCTACGGGCGCCAGCGCGGCCACGCCGAGGTCTACCGAGGGGCGGAGTACCAGGTCGACTTCGTGCCCAAGGTCCGCCTCGAGATCCTCGTCGACGACATGGACGCGTCCTCAGTGGCCGACGTCATCCTCAAGTCGGCCTCCACCGGGCGGATCGGCGACGGGAAGATCTGGATCATCCCGGTCGAAGAGGTCGTCCGGGTCCGCACCGGCGAACGAGGCGTCGACGCCATCTGAATCCCACCAACCCAGCACACGGGGGTAGGTCGGCCGCTCTCCGAGCGGTCGGCCTACCCCTTCGTCGTGCGGCCGCACGCCTGCCAGGACGGTGAGGGGTTAACACGGGCGTAACGACCTCGGTGAGGTACGGAAACGTCGAGGAGGGAGTCTGGCCGAGTGAGCGTGACCGATCTCAAGACCAAGCGCCTGCAGCTTGCCGACCTGCGTGGCTTCGCCGATCCCGGAGCCGGTGTTCGCCGTCGCTCGGCGCTGTCCGAGCACCTGCGGGTCTGGCTCTCCGAGAACTGGGCCACCGCGACCGCTGGCCTGCGGCCCGAGGGGATGGCGCTGGCCGCCGTGGGCAGTCAGGCACGAGCCGACGCCGGGCCGATGAGTGATCTCGATCTCGTCCTCCTGCACAACGGTCGGGTGTTCGACGACACCGCGATCACGCGACTGGCAGAGCGTGTCTGGTATCCGATCTGGGACGCGAAGGTGCGTCTCGACCACAGTGTCCGCACCCTCGCCCAGTGCCGCTCCGTCGCCCAGTCTGACCTCGCCGCCACCGTCGGTCTGCTCGACCTGACGCCGATTGCCGGCGATCGAGAGCTCGTCTCCGCCGCCCGCTCGACCGTCGCCCACGATTGGCGAGGCAGCGCCCGCCGCCGTCTGCCCGAACTCCTCGAGTCGCTGGCGACCCGGCACACCCGGCATGGGGACCTCGCCCAGTCGCTGGAACCCGATCTCAAGGAGGCGCGCGGTGGGCTGCGCGACCTCACGATCCTGTCGGCGCTCGCCGAGGCATGGCTCGTGGAGCGACCCCGTGGCGACGTGGATCTGGCCCGAGATCTCCTGCTCGACGTGCGTGATGCGGTCCATGTCGTGACCGATCGGGGCCGGGACCGGCTGATGCGCGAGGACCACGACGCGGTGGCCGCACTGCTCGGACGCGGCGATGCGGATGGGTTGCTGACCGAGGTCTCGAGCGCCGGCCGGGTGATCGCCCACGCGCTCGAGGGAGCCCTCCGTGCGGCGGGTCAGGCGCAACGCGCACGCACGTTGCGCGTTGGTCCCCGCCGCCCACAGATGACGCCCATGGGTCACGGTTTCTTCGTGAGCGACGGTGAGGTGGTGCTCGGGCACGAACGACTGCTCGACGACTCGACACTGCCCCTGCGCGGCGCGGTCCTGGCGGCACGAGCCTGCCTTCCGATCTCGCCGAGGACCTTGCGCAACCTCGCCGGCGTTCCCGACCTCCCCGCGCCGTGGCCAGCACCCGCGCGCGAACTGCTCGGTGACCTCCTGGGAGCCGGTCCCGGACTCGTCCCGGTGTGGGAGTCGCTGGATCAAGTCGGCCTCATCGAGCGCTGGATCCCCGAATGGTCGCGGGTACGCTCCCGTCCGCAACGCAGCCCCGTCCACCGGCACACCGTGGACCGCCACCTCATCGAGACGGTCGTGCACGCACGGGGTTTGGCCCGTGAGGTGGCACGGCCGGATCTCCTGCTCGTGGCCGCACTCCTGCACGACATCGGCAAGGTGAGCGGCGCGCATGACCACAGCGCCGAGGGGGCACCCGTGGCCCGCGACATCGCCCGCCGGCTCGGCTTCGACGCTGAGGATGTGGCGACGATCGAGCTGCTGGTGCGGGAACACCTCACGCTGATCGAGCTGGCCACTCGCCGTGACCACACCGATCCCGGCACCGTCGACGCGGCCCTGGCGGCCGTCGGTGGGGATGCTGGCATCTTTGCTCTGCTGAGGGCGCTGACCGAGGCGGACGCGGCAGCCGCTGGCCCGGCCGCTTGGACGGACTGGCGGGCCACTCTGCTCGCGCAGCTGACCTCGGCTGTGCGGGAACGACTCCGGGTGCGAAGGACGGATGGTTCGTCGCCTGGCTCAACGTCCAGCTCGACGCTGGGTGCGAAGCCCGACTCAGCCCCCGACGAGGCCAAATCGGCCACCGCCAGCGGGCACCTTCCGCTGACAGATGCGGACCGGGAGCAGGTCCGGGCAGGTCGCGTGATCGTGAGGGACCTCCCACACGGCACCGCCTGGCGACTCGACATCGTGAGCGCGGATCGGCTGGGACTCTTCGCGGACACCTCGGGTGTCCTGGCAGCGGCCCATTTCGTCGTGCGGACGGCCATGGTGCGGACCATCGACGGGTTGGCGGTCAACGAGTGGCATGTCGAGGCTCCGGGCGGGGAGGCGCCCGACGTGGGCTCGCTCGTGCGCTCGCTCGAGCGCCTGGCCGCCGGGGACAGCACCCCGTTGCGAGACCTCGATCGTCGGCGGCCCCGGATCGCCCGCCCAAGCGCTGCTGCCCAGATCGGCGGGGTCGGCCAGGCGCGCGCGATGATCGTCCCCGACGCCAGCCCCGATGCCACGGTCCTCGAGGTGCGCGCACAAGACCGCCCGGCACTCCTTCACGACCTCGGGCGCGCCTTTGCCTCAGCGGATATTTCGGTGCGTTCCGCCCACGTCGCCACGTATGCCGGTCAGACCCTCGACACCTTCTATCTCACCCGCCCGGCGGGTGGACCTCTGAGCCCGGCCGCGGTTGGTCAGATCATCGGGCTCGTCATCGACGCGTGCGAAGGTGCTCCGGCCTGACGCCGGTTCGAGGTGTTCTCGACACGGGATCGGCATCGCGAACACCTCGAAGGGGAGGTCAGGCGGGGGCGTGACCGGTCTGACCCCCGTGCCCGGCGAGCAGTTGGCCGAACGGGGTCACCGATGCACCGAGACCCACACCGGAGGTGCGTGGCCGTGGCTCCGCGCCGGGAGTGAACCCCGCGACCGAGCCGGACTCCGCGACGACCAGTGCAGCCAACTCACTGGCCGCGCGGGTCACCCGAGTCGCAAGGTCCCGCCCGGCCTCGCCGCCGCCGAAGTCCTCGGTCGCGGCGAAGACGCCGGTCGGCACGACGATCGCCCGCAGGTGGGCGAACAACGGCCGCATGGCATGGTCGAGGACGAGCGAATGCCGAGTGGTCCCGGCGGTCGCGGCCACGATGACGGGCATCCCGTTGAGGGCGTCGGTCCCGAGGGCGTCGACGAACATCTTGAACAACCCGGAGTAGCTCGCGGCGAACACCGGCGTCACGAAGACGACGCCATCGGCCGACGAGACCAACTCCTTGGCAGCGTCGACGGGACCACGCGGCATACCTCCGGTCGCCATGACCTCGGCAAGGGGAACCGCCAACTCACGCAACTCGACGAACTCGACCGAGGCCGCCTCGCCGCGCGAGCTCACCTGGGCGCGCACGGCGTCGGCGATCTGGTCGGCGAGCAGTCGAGTCGAGGAGGGCTGGGAGAGACCGGCGCTCACGATGACGATCCTGCGAGTCATGCGGGGACCTCCTCGGGCTGCGCATCGGTCGGGAGCCCGATGTTCTGGGTGGCAGAGATGACCTTGCGGTGTGGGCTGTCGGGCCCGGCGGCGACGAGCGTGGCGTGCGTGGGCGGGTCGCTCGGCACGTGCGCCGGTCGCCGGGCCTCGAACTCGCGACGCAGGACGGGGACGACCTCGGAGCCGAGGATCTCGAGCTGGTCGAGCACCATCGTCAGGGGCAGGCCGGCGTGGTCCATGAGGAAGAGCTGGCGCTGGTAGTCCCCGACCGAGTCGGCGAACGACAGAGTCCGTTCGATGACCTGCTGCGGCGACCCGACCGTGAGCGGCGTGTCCCGCATGAAGGACTCGAGCGACGGGCCATGGCCATAGACCGGGGCGTTGTCGAAGTACGGCCGGAAGGTCCGCACGGCGTCCTGGCTGTTCTTCGCCATGAACACCTGACCGCCGAGCCCGACGATTGCCTGGTCCGCGGACCCGTGACCGTAGTGCTCGAAGCGCTCGCGATAGAGGGCCACCATCGAGGAGGTGTGCTCCATGTTCCAGAAGATGTTGTTGTGGAAGAACCCGTCGCCATAGAACGCGGCCTGCTCGGCGATCTCGGTCGAGCGAATCGAGCCGTGCCAGACGAAGGGAGCGACCCCGTCGAGCGGCGCCGGCGTCGAGGTGTAGCCACGCAAGGGCGTGCGGAACTGCCCCTCCCAGTCGACGACCGGCTCCCGCCAGAGCCGGCGCAGCAGGTGGTAGTTCTCGACCGCGAGTGGGATGCCCTGGCGGATGTCCTTGCCGAACCACGGATAGACCGGTCCGGTGTTGCCGCGGCCCATCATGAGGTCGACGCGCCCGCCACTCAGGTGTTGCAACATCGCGTAGTCCTCGGCGATCTTGACCGGGTCGTTGGTCGTGATCAGGGTGGTCGCCGTGGAGAGCTTGAGCCGCTCGGTGCGCGCCGCGATCCAGCCGAGCAGGGTCGTGGGCGAGCTGGGGACGAACGGTGGGTTGTGGTGTTCACCGGTGGCGAAGACGTCGAGCCCGACCTCCTCGGCCTTGAGCGCGATCGCGGTCATCGCCGTCAGTCGCTCGTGCTCGGTCGGGGTGCGGCCGGTCGTCGGGTCCATCGTGACGTCGCCGACGCTGAAGATGCCGAACTGCATGGTGCCCTCCTGGACAGGTCATTGAAGATTCAATCACCTTAACGAGAGAGGGGTGGGTTCCATTCCCCGCTCGCCGCCAACCCGCTGGTATGCCGTGTGGCCCGGTGAGCTGCCCGGGTCCCGGCCGCCGACAAGCCGTGGGGTATGCCGTGCGGCCCGGTGGGTCGTCGGTGTCGCCAGCCACCCGGCATACGACTCCGTTGTGGGCGGTTAGCCTTGTGCGGTGTTCAACAGCCTCTCTGACCGCCTGAGTGCGACCTTCAAGAACCTCCGCACCAAGGGCCGCCTCTCCGAGTCCGACGTCAACAAGACGGTGCGGGACATCCGGCTCGCCCTGCTCGATGCCGACGTGGCGCTGCCGGTCGTCAAGGAGTTCACGAACTCCGTGCGGGAGCGGGCGCTCGGCGCCGAGGTCTCGCAGTCGCTGAACCCCGCGCAGCAGGTCGTCAAGGTCGTCAACGAGGAACTCGTCGCCATCCTCGGTGGGGACACTCGGACCATCCGGTTCGCGAAGCAGCCGCCGACCGTGATCATGCTCGCGGGCCTCCAGGGCTCCGGAAAGACCACCCTCGCGGGCAAGCTCGGCAAGTGGCTCAAGGACCAGGGCCACACGCCCCTGCTCGTCGCTGCTGACCTGCAGCGCCCCAACGCCGTCACCCAGCTCGAGGTTGTGGGGGAACGCGCCGGCGTGCCGGTCTTCGCCCCCGAGCGCGGCAACATCGCCGGCCATGATGCGGTCTCCGGTGGCATCGAGGGGACGAGGTCCTTCGGTGACCCGGTCGCCGTCGCCCGCGCCGGTGTCGCGTCGGCGCGCACGCGTCAGCACGACGTCGTCATCATCGACACCGCCGGTCGCCTTGCCGTTGACGCCAACCTCATGCAGCAGGCCGCAGACATCCGCGCGGCGGTCGAGCCCGACGAGGTGCTCTTCGTCATCGACGCGATGATCGGTCAGGCCGCGGTCGAGACGGCCGAGGCCTTCCTCCAAGGCGTCGACTTCACCGGTGTCGTCCTCTCCAAGCTCGACGGCGACGCGCGCGGTGGTGCGGCACTCTCGGTGGCCTCGGTCACCGGGCGGCCGACCATGTTCGCCTCCACTGGCGAGGGCGTGAAGGACTTCGAGGTCTTCCACCCCGACCGGATGGCCTCGCGCATCCTCGACATGGGTGACGTGCTCACCCTGATCGAGCAGGCCGAGAAGGCCTTCGACAAGCGCCACGCGGACGAGATGGAGCGCAAGTTCCTCGCCCAGGAGGACTTCACCTTCGAGGACTTCCTCCAACAGATGTCGGCGATCAAGAAGATGGGTTCGCTGAAGTCGATGCTCGGCATGATGCCGGGCATGGGTCAGATGCGCGCCCAACTCGACGCTCTCGACGAGCGGGAGTTCGACCGGGTGGAGGCGATGGTCCAGTCGATGACCCCCTTCGAGCGCACCCACCCCAAGCAGATCAACGGCTCTCGTCGGGCCCGCATCGCCAAGGGTTCGGGGGTGACGACGTCCGAGGTCAACGGCCTGCTCGAGCGCTTCGGCGAGGCCCAGAAGATGATGAAGTCACTGGCCCGTGGCGGTGGCATCCCGGGGATGCCGGGCATGCCGGGGATGGGTGGCGGCAAGGGCAAGGGCCGTCAGCAGGCGCCGCAGCGCAAGAAGTCGAAGTCGGGCAACCCCGCCAAGCGCGCGGCGGAGGAGAAGGCAGCCGGGCAGCGTCCGGCCGGCGGATCCGGGACCGGAGCCTTCGGTGTGCCGTCCGGGACGAGTCGCCTCGACCCGTCCGCTCTCGACCCCTCGCAACTGCCCCCCGGCTTCGAGAAGTTCCTGGGCAAGTAGTCCCCGGCCAGGAACTCACCACCGTGTCACTCCACACGTTGTCGGTCGGGACGGCTGGCCCGCTAATTGCGTTCTGCCACGGTCTCTTTGGGCAGGGGCGCAACTGGATGCAGATCGCCAAGGCCGTCTGCGGCCCCGACGGCAGCTCCGCTCGCGCACTGCTGGTGGATCTCCCGGACCACGGGCGTTCGCCGTGGACTCCCGAGGGTGAGTCGTTTTCCTTCGAGGCGTATGCCGGGCAGCTCGCCGACACCCTTACCGCGGCCGCGCCCGGGGAGACTTGGACGTTGGTCGGCCACTCGTTGGGCGGGAAGACGTCGATGGTCGCGGCACTCCAGCACCCGGACCTGATCGAGCGACTCTGCGTGGTGGACATCGCACCCAAGGGCTATGGCGACCTCGACCGGTTCACTGGCTACATGGCCGAGATGAAGGCACTTCCGTTGCAGGAGTTGCGATCTCGCGCGGAGGTCGAGGCAGCCTTCGACGAGCCCGACCCGGGCATCAAGGCCTTTCTCCTCCAGAACCTCCGTCGTGACGGTGACTCCTGGCGCTGGCAGGCCAATGTCGATCTCTTCTCCGCTGACGGGGCTCGGGGGAGGGACTCCGTCATCGCGGACTGGCCGGCGGAAGCGGTTGCCGGCTGCCCGGCATACGACGGGCCTGTCGTCTGGCTGCGCGGCGCGGAGTCCGGCTACATCACCGATGCGGATGCCGAGGTGATGCGCGGCTACTTCCCGAAGGTGCGGCAGGTGACCGTCAAGGGTGCCGGGCACTGGGTGCACACGGACGCGCCCGACGTCGTCGTCGAGACCCTGCGCCGCTTGCTGCTCGTCGCAGTGTGACCGTGATCGTTTGGCTCTCGCCCGTCAACCGGCGATGACCGGGCGGATCGAGAGCATCTCCACCTGGGCTTCAGGGGACGCGTCCAGAGCCAGGCGCACGGTCGACGCCACCGACTCGGGGGTGAGGTACTTGGTGGCGTCGTAAGCATTGCCCATCGACTCCTGGAGTTCCCGCTGCATGTCCGAGTGCGTGCGACCCGGGTGGATCGACGTCACGCGGATTCGGCCGCGCTCCTCCTCGCGGAGGGCATCAGTGAAGACGCGCAGGGCGTGCTTGCTCCCGTTGTAGAGGGTTCCGCCGGGGCCGGTCGCGAGCCCGGAGCCCGAATTGAGGGCGATGACGTGACCGCGTCCGGAAGCTCGGAGCAGCGGAAGGAGCAGGCGGGTGAGGTCGGCCACGGCGAAGAGGTTGACCTCGAAGATGTGGCGTAGTCGCTCGCGGGTCAGCTCGGCCACGGGTGCGCCGTCGGCGATCCCGGCGGAGTGGACGATCGCATCCAGTCGCGAAATGCTTTGTGCGGCAGCGGTGGTCGCGGACTCGTCAGAGAGATCACAGACGAAGGGCTCGGCCGAAGGCAACTCTGCGACGACCGCGGCCACTGCCTCGGGGTCCCTGCCGCCGACGAGGACGTGGCTGTCTAGGGCCAAGTCAGCCGCAATGGCTCGGCCGATGCCACGGCTCCCGCCCGTCACCAACACATGGCGCCTCGTCCCATCCGTCATGTGTCCCACGGTAGGGGGCGACGAGCGCTCGTCGCCGGCGTGGCGATTTTCTTCACCCCATCAGGCGCCAAGGAGCACCGTCATGGTGTGAGATGGGCACGTTGTTCAGCCACGCATCCCTGCCAGCAGTTGGAGTCATCACCATGCCTAAGCCCACGCGCCGAACACTCGGCGTCCTCGCCCTCACGACCGCGCTCTGCGGAGGCACTGCTCTCTCCGCTTCGGCGATCACCGGTGGTGAAGCCGATGGAGAGAGACACCCGAACGTCGGCATGATCTTCTTCTACGACGATGAGGGTCGATTCCGGTGCACGGCCAGTCTGGCCAGCCCGACGGTCCTGCTGACGGCGGCGCACTGCACCGAGGGAACCCTCGGCAAGACGGGGGTCACGTTCAGCACCCTGATCGCCGAGCAGGGACCGAGCCCGCTGCCCGTGGCTGCCGACCCGAGTGCGGGCTACACCCAAGAGGAACTCGAGGTTGCCGGCTACGCCAGCGGCACGGCCTACACGCATCCTCAGTACTCGGACTTCACCGACATGAGGAACTGGAACGACGTCGGCGTCATCGTCCTCGACAAGCCGATCAACGACATCTTCCCGGTGGCGGTGGCACCCTCCGGGTTCCTCGACAAATTCACGGCCAACCTGCTCAACAAGGCGATCTTCACGTCGGTCGGCTACGGCACCGAGGTGCGCAAGGCAGTGCCGACCGCAGACGGCCCAAACCAGGGTAAGCGGCCGACCGCTGAAAGTTACCCGATGCTGCGTCGGGTGGCCGACCAGCCCGGGCAGAAGCTCACGTCCCAGATCCTCCAACTCAACGGGAACCTCAACGACAAGAAGGGGACCGGCGGCACCTGCTTCGGCGACTCCGGCGGCCCCACCTTCAAGGACGGCTACCAGGTGACGGTGACCAGCTACGGCTACAACGACAACTGCCGCTACATCGGCGGCTATCAGCGCATCGACATCCCGGTGGTCCAGGAGTGGCTGGCCGGATTCGGAGTGACCCCGGCCGGGTGAGGGGCAGGTTCCCACTGACGAGGGCCGACCCCACACGGGTCGGCCCTCGCTAGGGTTTCGGCCATGGCAACGGTGCTGCACCTGACCGGTCCGATCCTCGTCTCGACGGAGGACGTGCGCGACGAGGCGTGGGTCATCGATGGACGACTGACGTTCGAGCGACCCGGTGGATCAGGGCACGAGGTCGCGACCTTGGCGGGGTGGGTGCTCCCCGGACTCGTCGATGCGCACTGTCATGTCGGGCTGGGGGATCAGGGTGAGGTGCCGCGTGATGTCGCCGAGGAGCAGGCGCGGACTGATCGTGACCACGGGACGCTCCTGATACGTGACGCCGGGCAGCCGGGCGACACTCGCTGGATCGACGAACGCGACGACCTGCCGAAGGTCATCCGTGCGGGACGGCACATCGCCCGGACTCGTCGCTACATCCGCAACTACGCCTGGGAGGTCGAACCCGAACAGCTCGTCGAGCGGGTGCGGATCGAGGCACGTGTCGGCGACGGCTGGGTCAAGCTCGTGGGTGACTGGATCGACCGCGACACCGGTGATCTCGAGCCTTGCTGGCCGGTGGACGTCCTCACGGCAGCCATCGCCGTGGCCCATGAGGAGGGGGCGCGGGTCACGGCTCATTGCTTCGGTGAGCAGTCCTTGCGCGACTTCGCGGTCGCGGGCACCGACTGCATCGAGCACGCGACCGGGCTGCTCCCGGACACCATCGAAACATTTGCGGCACAAGGGATTGCCATCGTGCCGACCCTGGTCAACATCGAGACGTTCCCGTCGATCGCCGAGGCGGCGGAGGGCAAGTTCGCCGGCTATGCCGCGCACATGCGCGACCTTCACGCGCGGCGCTACGAGACGATCGGCGCGGCCTTCGAGGCAGGGGTGCCGATCTTCGCGGGCACTGATGCCGGGGGCACCATTGCGCACGGGCTCATCCCCCAAGAGGCCGCCGAGTTGGCCAAAGCCGGTATGCCGTCCGCTGCCGTCCTCGACGCCGTCACCTGGGGCGCCCGGGCTTGGCTTGGGCGGCCGGGTCTCGAGGAGGGTGCGGATGCGGACCTGCTCGTGCTGCCGCGTGACCCGCGCTCGGACCTGACCGTCCTCCACGAGCCGACCGCGATCGTCCTCCGGGGTCAACGCTTCTAGATCTGAGCGGCCAAGCGGGGGAAGAGCACTTCGGCGTTGCCGCGGTCGATGCCCTGGCGCACGGCCTTGGAGAGGTCGATCGACTCGTACTCCTGACGCATGTACTTCACCGCCATCGCCGGCGCGAAGGGGAAGTCCGACCCGAAGAGCACCTTGGCCGGATCTGCCACGGCAAGCAGCGAAGGAAAGGTCGTGGGAGTGGCAGACAGGGCGATGTCGAACCAGAAGCGCTTGAACATCTGCATCCGTCGCGCCACTTCCGCCTTGCGGTTGAGGGCCATCCCGGCCAGTTTCCATTTCGGCTCCTCGCGCAGCGTCGTGAGCAAGATCCGGTGCGCGATGTAGGGCACGAAGCCACCGGCGTGGGCCAGGACGAACCGGATCCCGTCGTACTGCTCCAGCGCTCCCGACAGGATCAGACTGATGGCGGTGCGCGTGGTGTCGAGGAGGAAATCGGCGGTGAAACTCGGTATGCCGTCCGCGGGCCCCCCGGGCAACTCACCCGGGTGGATGAAGACGACGGCGCGCCGTTCGTGGAGGAAGCCGAGCAGCCGGTCGAAGGTCGGGTCGCCCAGATAGAGCCCAGCGTTGTTGGCCAGCAGCACGATGCCATCGGCGCCCAACACGTCGAGCGCATGGGTGGCCTCGGCGATCGCCCCGTCGACATCGGGCAAGGTCAGCGTCGCGAAGAAGCCGAAGTGGCGTGGCTGAGCGGCCACGATCCCCGCAGCATGTTCGTTGACCCGCCGGGCCCAGAGGCGCGCCTCGGGGACGTCACCGAACCACACCCCGGGCGTGGACACCGAGAGGATCGCGGTCTCGACGCCGTTCTTGCGCATGATCTTCGAGGCCACAGGTGCAGCCCACGACGGAAGCGGGATGCCGCCGGGCTGGATTCCCTTGTCGCGCAGCATCTGTGCGTAGTCAGGCGGCACGAGGTGATGGTGCACGTCGATGCGTCGGGGGCTGCTCATCGTGCTCCTCGGGGACCGGCAATCACGCTGTGAACGTACTTGTCCGGTCGGACGACGATGACCGAACCCTGCCGGATGAGCGACCGTCGCAGCCAGCGGCCCCACTGGTCGTCCGTGGCCTCGAGGGTGGTCGCGGATCGGGGCTGGTCAGAAGCCATCGACGTCGCGGCCGGTCGTCCCTGCGGTTGAGCGCCCGGCTCGTAGAGCGCGACAAGGGTCGGCTCGTGGGAATCCCATGCGGATCCGAGGACCGCATGCGGGTCGACTCTGACACCGATGAGCGACCAGCCCGTCCCCAGGGCGTCATCGAGGCGTACCGGCCGGCCTGCGTGGGTGCGGACCGGAGGCTGGGGGAGGAGCGTGCCTTGGGCGCCGATCAACCCGCCCAGGCGCCGCTGCTGGCCGAGGTGGGCACCACGGCGCAGCCGGGGGCGCGGCTTGATCTTCATCTCCTTGAGGGCGGTGCGGGCGACCGGCAGTCGGGGCGCGACCTGCGCGGCCACCTCTCGGGCACGGATCGCCCACGGGTTGCCGGTGCTCACCATGTCCTTGTTGAAGACCGAGAGGTCGATCATCGCCTTGGCGTGGGGGCGCCGCTCACTCTCATAACTGTCGAGAATCGACTCATCGGCACGCCCCGCGAGGACGTCGGCGAGTTTCCACGAGAGGTTGTCGGCGTCGCGCACACCGGCATTCATGCCCTGCCCGATGAACTGCGGCGTCATGTGCGCGGCATCACCGGCGAGGAAGATCCGCCCCACCCGCCACCGATCGGCCACGAGGGCGTTGAAGGTGTAGACCAGCTGCCGGTCGACGATGACGGAGTCGGGGTCGACATACTGCCCCATCAACTCCTGGGCCTTCTCGGGCGTCTCGAAGTCCTCAGTCACGTCATCGTCGTGGAGCATGAACTCGAAGCGGTGTCGGCGCTCCGGTTGGGGACAACTCACCGTTGGGAGGGCCGGGTCGCAGACGAAGTCGAAATAGGGCAGATGAGCAAAGGCGTCCACGCCCTCGCGGGCACGCAGGTCCACCACCAACCACCGCTGCGGGAAACTGCGACCGGTCATCTCGATGCCGAGCTGCATTCGCACACCACTGCGGCCCCCATCGGCCGCGACGAGATAGGGCACCCTGACCTGCTGGATCGTGCCTTCCACCAACTGGGGTGCGGTGCGTCCGTAACCGGCTCCACGGCATACCTGATGGGTGACCGTGACCCCATCCGCGTCTTGGTCGACCGACAGCACCGCGCGACCACGACGCACGGTGACACCAGGCCGATCGGCGAGGCGCCGTTCGAGGGTGCGCTCGAAGAAGGGCTGATAGAAGAAGTTGGACGTGGGCCAGCCGTTGCGGCGGTGGGGATTGTTGAACTGCAGCAGCACCGAACGGTCCGCCCGCAACCACTGCACCGGCAGGTCGACCGTCATGTCGGCGTGCAACTCATCGGCCACGCCTGCCGTCTGGAAGATCCGCAGGCACTCGTCATCGGTGTAGACCGCCCGCGCCTGGCCGTAGTAGTCCGGCTCGCGTTCCAGCACAAGGACTTTCAGGCCGCGTTCGGCGAGCAGGTGGGCAAAGGTCAAGCCGGTCGGCCCAAGACCGACAACACAGACGTCGTATGCCGTGGTGCCGGCTTCCGCGGCGGTCACCTTCGGCTCGGCGTCGGGAAGGGAGGTCGTGGTCATCGCAGGTTCCCCCAGGGGGTGACGAGTCCGGATCCGTTGTCGCGCAAGGACTTCAGGCCGAAGCGCGCGCGGCCCAGTTGGGTGAGGACGTTCTCGCCGATCGGTGTGTGGCCCCAGATCGAGATGCCTTCGTGGGTCTTGGGTGCCCAGCTCGCCTCGAGTTCCGGCGTGAGGAAGATCGGGTCCCAGCCGAGTTCCCACTCGAAGCCCGAGGGCGTGACGCAATAGAAGGACAGTTCCCGGTCGTTGGTGTGCTGGCCGACGCTCCACTGCATCCGGAAGCCGTGGGCGATGACGCGCTCATAGGCAGCGAGCAGGTCATCGAGGGTCTCGACCTGGGTGTTGAGGTGCTGGATGGTCGTGCGGATCGGGTCGAGGGGGAGTCCGTGGACGCCGGCAATGGCGACCGAGTGGTGGCGCTCGTTGACCCGGAGGAAGCGGATCCGCAGGCTTGCGCCCGCGACCTTGTCGATCACCCAGTCCGAGAGTCGGGCGTCGAAGACGCTGTCGTAGTAGCCGCGGATGCCCTCGGGTGCCTTGGCCGTGATGGCGACGTGACCCATGCCAGAGGCGCCCGTCACGAAGCCGGTCTGGAGCATCCGCAGCGGCACCGCCGTCGTGTGGGCGGTCGTGAAGATCTCGGTCGCCGTGCCCTTGGGGCCGGGGAAGCGCCACAGCCGCTCGACCCCGCGCAGCCGGCACTCGTCCTCGGTGCCCTCGTTGATCGGCAGTCCGGCGTCGGCCACGCGACCGAGGATGACCTCGAAGGTCTCGTGGTCATCGACGAGCCAGCCGAGAGCCGTGACGTCCTCGACGGGGGAGCGCTGGAGCAAGAAGCGGCACTCGTGCTCGTCGAGTCGGAAGCGCATGACGTCACGGGAGAGTTCGTCGACGTGCAGGCCGATCGCGTCGGCGCCGAAGCGTCGCCAGTCCACGAAGCGCTCGGTGCCGACGACGACATACCCGAGGTGGACCGAGCCAAAAACATTGCGTCGACGCGGCCGCGAGGAGTCGGACGAAAGGTGAGCGGACGGCATACCCGTTGGTGCGTTTGGTGCCACAGCGGAAGGGGCGGTCATCGCGCGACTCCCGTCAGGAAGTCGACGGCGAGGCGATTGAAGAGTTCCGGTGCCTCCCACTGCACCCAGTGCCCGACCCCGGCCGCGAGATAGGCGTCGCCACGCGGCATACGAGTGGCGAGTTGCCACGCCCCGGACGGGCGGTTGACCTTGTCAGCGGTGCCCCAGATGACGAGCGTCGGCACCTCGCAAGAGGTGAGGCGCTTGTCGCGAGTGAGGTCCATCCGCCACAGGGTGCGCGGTGCGTCCTTGCCGGAGGGGCGGCGCAGGGGCGGGTTGGCCATGACTTCGGGGTCGAGGCTGCTCTGGTAGCGGCCGTCGATGACCTCGTCGGTGATCTGGGAGGGGTCGGCGACGAGGGACTCGCGGATGAAGGTCGCCATCTTCTCGCGGCTCGGCCCGGACCCGCCGTAGTAGTCGAGGAGTTGGTTCAGGCCGCGGGTGGGCAGGGCACGGGTGGTGCCGATGCCGCCAGGGCCGTTGAGGACCATCCGGTCGACTCGGTCAGGTCGGTCGAGGGCCAGGCGGAGGGCGGCCCCACCGCCGTAGGAGTTGCCGACGAGGTGGGCTCGCTCGATGTCGAGCTCGTCGAGCAGGCCCCGGACGGCGGCGGCGAGGTCACCGAACGGGTCGGACTGGTCGAGGTCCTTGGTTGAGCGGCCATAGCCGGGCAGGTCGGGGATGACGAGGGTGAAGTGCTCGGCGAGGGCGGGGATGTTGCGGGTCCAGTTCGCGACTCCGCTGGCGCCGGGCCCGCCGCCGTGGAGGAGGACCAGGGTCGGTCCGCTCCCGGTGCTGGCGACGAACAGGTCGCGGGCGCCGACTCGGACGGTGCGTTCGGTGAGGTCCACGGGTGCTCCTGGAAAGTTGTTGATGAAGTCATCAGATTGCTTGCGGAGTAGTGAACCATGAATATGATGTCTCCATCAAGTACTTCTTTCGAAAGGACTCAGATGACCGTCACGGATGGCCGGACCCAGCGCCGCCAGCGCACCCACGACGCGCTTGTGGCCGCCGGGGTGGTCCTGCTCGAGGAGGGACGCTCGAGCGCGACGATTGAGGAGATCACCGGGCGCGCTGGTGTCGGCTTCGGCTCCTTCACGAACCACTTCGCCTCGCGCGAGGCCTTCTTCGGCGAGGCGATGCTCGCCGTCCTCGACCGCTATGCGGGGATGCTCGAGGCCGCGACGGCCGGGATCGAGAGGCCGGACGAGCGCTTCGCCACGAGTTTCCGGTTGGTCGGTCGGCTCGCCCGCAGCCAGCCCGCCCTGCTCGCACCCTTCGACACCGCCGGGATGGACATCCTCTTCAGCGATCGCGGACTGCGGACCCTGGCGCTGGAGGACCTCCGGGCGGGCGTGGATCAGGGCTGCTTCGCGCCCGGGGATCCTGAGGTGCTGATGCTCGCGGTCGGTGGCACGCTGCTCGCCCTCATCCGACACCTGCGCGATGACGCCGAGGTGGACGCGGCCCAGGTCACCGATGACCTGGTCGAGCGGCTCCTGCTCCTCCTCGGCGTGGAGCGTGCGTCGGCCAGCCGACTGGCCCACGCCCCCCTCTGAGAGACAGTCGAAAGTAGCCTCCGGACCGCCTACCGAAGGGCCACCCGGGCGTGTGGCTACGTGCGACCGTCTGGGAAGGTGACCAGACGGCATACGATGCCGCGGTGATCGGCGACGAGCCGGGGACCCCCCGAGATGAGGCGACAGGCGAGCGCATGCCGCGGCGCCAGCGGCCGAATTCGCCTCCCTCTCCCGAGGCTGGGATCGACACGAGCAGCAGTGCCGTCGACGCCACCGACCTCGAGACCACCCTTCGCGTCCTCGCCGAGTTGCCCGAGCTCGATCCCGAGGACCCGGCGATCCAGGTGGTCAAGCGCGCGGCGAGCCGGATGTACAAGCACGTCCGCAAGGCCCGGCGCCGCGACGCCAAGTTGCCCCAGATCGAGCACGACGAGGCCATCCTCGCCGCGACCGCGACGGGCTCCCCGCTCCGGATCGACGACGAGACCAAGGGCATCCTGCTCGAGGTCCCGCCGGTGGGCACCACGGCGGGTGAGTTGCTCAAGCCGCGCGGTTGCTACATCTGCAAGGCCGACTACACGACGGTCGATGCCTTCTATCACTGGCTCTGCCCGGAGTGTGCGGCCCGCAGCCACACCAAGCGCAACCAGCGCGCCGACCTCACCGGCAAACGCGCGCTGCTCACCGGGGGTCGCGCCAAGATCGGGATGTACATCGCGCTCATGCTGCTTCGCGACGGCGCGCACCTGACGATCACGACGCGCTTCCCGCATGATGCCGCGAGGCGCTTTGCGGCTCAAGAGGATTCGGCCGACTGGATCGGCCGGCTCAAGATCGTCGGCATCGACCTGCGTGATCCGACCCAGGTCGTGGCGCTCGCCGATGAGGTGGCCGCCGCCGGGCCCCTCGACATCCTCATCAACAACGCGGCACAGACGGTCCGGCGGAGCCCGGGGTCCTACTCCCACCTCGTGGACGGTGAGGCGGTCCCGCTCGATGTCCACACGGCATACCCGGAGTTGGTGACCTTCGACCGGATCAGTGAGGCACACCCCGCCAACCTGCTCGGTACCTTGGGGGAGACCAAGGTGGCCCACCACGAGGGCGAGTCGGAGGCCGAGGCTGCTCTCAAGTTGGCCCAGCGGAGCGCAGCCTCGATGACCGAACTCGCCCTCACCGCAGGCCATGCCAGCCTCGAACGCCATCTCGCCGGCACGGCCGTCGACGCGGGCGGTCTGCTGCCGGACACCCAAACCAACAACTCCTGGACCCAGGTCGTGGACGAGGTCGACCCGCTCGAGTTGCTCGAGGTGCAGCTCTGCAACTCGACCGCGCCCTTCCTGCTCGTCTCCCGGCTGCGCCCGTCGATGCGGGCCGCCGTGCAAGCCGGGGCTCGGCGCGCCTATGTCGTCAACGTGTCGGCGATGGAGGGGCAGTTCTCGAGGCGCTACAAGGGCGCGGGGCACCCGCACACCAATATGGCCAAGGCCGCGCTCAATATGCTGACCCGCACGAGCGCGGGCGAGATGTTCGAGACCGACCGCATCCTCATGACGGCCGTCGACACCGGTTGGATAACCGACGAGCGCCCGCATCAGGAGAAGTTGCGCATCGCCGCCGAGGGCTGGCATGCACCGCTCGACCTCGTCGACGGTGCCGCCCGCGTCTACGACCCGATCGTCATGGGCGAGGCGGGCGTGGACCAGTACGGCGTCTTCCTCAAGGACTACGTACCGCACCCCTGGTGAGTGCCCCGCGGCTGAGCAGGACGAAGGCGACGAGCGCGGCGACGGCCACGACCAGGCCCGCCGTGAACCACGGTGCCGCGGTGCCGAGGTCGAAGGCGTTCGGGTCGTAGGGGACCCCGCCGGACTCGCAGGTCATGCCTCCGTCGGGAGTGGAGGTGCAACTGCCGCTGGCACTGGCGGGCGCCGAGCCGCCCTGGACCACGCCCAACCACGCAATGGCCAGACCCAAGGCCAATCCGAGTCCGGCGATCGAGGTCCACCGGCCGGGTCCACGGAGTGTGAGCCACAGGGCCAGCGCACCACTGAGCATCGCGAAGGGCAACACGAAGGCTCCGATCGTGAGCATCCCGAGGATGCTCACGCTGCCCAGGACACCCACGAGGGTCCAGAGCCCGAACAGGCCGGCCAGCGTGCCCAGACTCGGTGGCCCGAGCCTGACGCGAGGTCGGTCGTACGGATTGGTCACCGCTGCCATCCCTCCAGCGTCCTCTCCACCTCGACCTGCGGCAAGGGTGAGGTCGCCTGCTCGGCCACCCCACGGCATACCCACACGATCTCCCTCTCCTTGGGTGCGTGGAGCTTTCTGCTGGGGCATGGAATTTCCACGCACCGAGCGGAAGGGTGGGAGGAGAGCTGTCGATTCGGACGTTGCCTCCCGCTCTGGCAGAATGTCCCGACGTACACCTTTCGGCGCGGCTCTCGCGCCGGATGCCTACCCCGGGCATCGGTACCCCGAGCGTGACGTCCCGCCCGGTCTCGCCGTGTCCACAATCGGAAATGGAGCGACCCACCGTGGCCGTCAAGATTCGTCTCAAGCGCATGGGCAAGATCCGTGCACCGTTCTACCGCGTCGTCGTCATGGACTCGCGCACCAAGCGCGATGGCCGGGCCATCGAGGAGATCGGCAAGTACCACCCCACCGAGGAGCCCTCGCTCATCGACATCAACGGCGAGCGCGCGCAGTACTGGCTGGCCCAGGGCGCGCAGCCGACCGAGGCCGTTGAGGCCCTGCTCAAGATCACCGGTGACTGGCAGCAGTTCAAGGGCCTCCCGGGCGCCGAGGGCACGCTGAAGGTCAAGGAGGCCAAGCCCTCCAAGAAGGAGCTCTACGACGCGGCGATCGCTGCGGCGGGCAAGGGCGCTGGCGACGACACCTCCGGTGCGACCACCCCGAAGAAGAAGGCCGCTCCCAAGGCTGACAAGACCGAGGCCGCGACCCTCGTCGACGCCACCCCTGACTCCGTCGAGACCGCTGACGCTGCCGCGGCCCCCGCGGCCAAGGAGGTCCCCGCTGGCGCCATCGCCGCGAACGAGGACGGGTCCTCGCCCGACGCCGACTACGTCGTCAAGGGCAACGGCGACTCGGGCAAGTACCACGAGCCCGACGGTCAGTGGTACGGCCAGACCATCGCGGAGTTCTGGTTCAAGACCGCTGCTGACGCCGAGGCCGCCGGCTTCGTCAAGGCCGGAGCCTGATCGTGCTCGAGGAGGCTCTCGAGCACCTCGTCACGGGGATCGTGGACCACAAGGACGACGTCGTCGTCCGCCGCAAGGACCTGCGTCGCGGCGGTGAGATCCTCGAGGTGCGTGTGCACCCCGAAGATCTCGGCCGCGTCATCGGTCGCAGTGGTCGCACCGCGAGTTCGCTGCGCACGGTCATGGGCGCCCTCGCGGGTGGCCGCCAGGTCCGCATCGACATTGTCGACACCGACCGTCAGCGCTGAACCAACGCAACGGCGGGGTATGCCGGGACGCGAGTCCCGGCATACCCCGCCTTCGCTTTGTTGAGAGGATGAGCAGGTGAGCCACGAACCCAGCCTCTGGGACCGCAAGGTCGCAGCGAACCCGGACCACAGCCGGTGGTACATCCAGCGCTTCCGGGAGATGGCGGCCAACGGTGTTGACCTGCTCGGCGAAGCTCGCACGATTGATGCGATGGCCGCGCGCGGCTCGCGCATCCTCGATGCGGGCTGCGGGCCCGGTCGCCATGGCGGTTGGCTGGCCGCTCAGGGACACACAGTGGTCGGTGTCGATGGCGATGCCGTGCTCATCGAGGCCGCGCAGGAGGACTACCCCGACGCCACGTGGCTGGTGAGCAACCTGGCCGACCTCGACCTTCCGGCTCGGGGAGTGACCGACCCCTTTGACCTCATCCTCTGCGCCGGCAATGTCGTCACCTTCCTCGCGGCGAGCACGCGCTCGATTGTGTTGCAACGATTCGCTGCTCACCTTGCGGAGGGAGGTCGCGCGGTCATCGGCTTCGGCACCGATCGTGGGTATGCCGTGGCCGCCTTCGAATCCGACCTCGCCAAGGCGGGGCTTGAGGTGCAGGGGCGGTTCGCGACGTGGGAGATGCACCCGTTCGTGGGCGGGGACTTCCTCGTGGCCGTCGTGGGGCGAGCGTCATGAGCCCTGAGGGCAACGCGCGTGGCGAGAGTGTCGTCATTGCCCGGATCGGCAAGCCGCACGGCATCCGCGGCGAGGTGACCGTGCAGACCCATACCGACGACCCGGTCGGTCGTTATGTGCCTGGGGCGATCTATGCCACCGAGGCGGCGTCCGGCACGGGAGTGCCTCGAGCGCTGACCATTGCCAGTGCCCGATTGCACCAGAAGACGTGGTTGCTGGGCTTCGAGGAGATCCCTGATCGCACAGGAGCCGAGTCCCTGCGCGGCACGCGGCTTGTCCTCGACGAGGGCGATGCGGTCGGCGGAGACGACGAGGTTGACGACGAAGACGGTTGGTATGAGAGCGATCTCGTCGGTCTTCGCGCCGAGGACCCGACTGGTTCGGTGATCGGTGAGGTCACCGGACTGACGATCGGGGCGGCGCAGGATCTCCTCCATGTCCGACTGGCCGATGGTCGGGAGGGTCTCGTGCCCTTCGTCGAGGCCTTGGTGCCCGTCGTGGACGTCGAGGGCGGCAGGGTCATCGTCGATGCGCCCGAGGGCCTCTTCGACCTTGCCGACTGACGACTGGAGACTGCACTCATGCGCCTTGACGTTGTCACG
>Ga0209477_1000133_pt1 | contig 40779 bp, 33 predicted proteins | sample KloWWTupernatant_FD_187180 | JGI IMG/M metagenome (GOLD analysis project Ga0209477, IMG submission 187180) | Active sludge microbial communities from Klosterneuburg, Austria, studying microevolution and ecology of nitrifiers - Klosterneuburg... | ecosystem: Engineered > WWTP > Aerobic digester >...
TCAACGGCAACGAAATGCTGGCCGGCGTCTCACCGTTCGAGCTGAGCGACAAGAGCGTCATCGGCAAGTCACTCTGAGGATCGGGGAGATGAAGACCACACGCGCAGCGCTGCTGCTGGGGGTCTTGGCTGCCACCAGTGGACAGGCGGCCGAGCCGGCAGCGGCCAAGCCGGACGTGGTCGCCTTCAACGCCAGCGTGCGCGTCGAGGTCGATGCCGCCGGCAAGCCGGTCAAGGTGGAGGCGCCCGCCGACCTGCCGGAGGCGATCCGCGGCTTCATCGAGAAGCGGGTGGCTTCGTGGCAATACGAGCCGGCGAAGCAGGACGGCGTCCCGGCCGCGGCGATCACGTTCGTGCGAGTCGGGGCCTGCGCCATCCCGGCCGCGGGCGGTTACCGGATGGGGCTGGATTTCAAGGGCAATGGGCCGTCGCTGGTGAATGCAGGGCCTTGGTTCATGCCGCCGCCGCGCTATCCGAAGGAGATGCAGCGCCGGGGCGCGGAAGGCACGTACGAAGTGACGTATGCGATCCAGCCAGACGGCAGCACCAAGGTCGCCGCGATCGAGCCGATCGAAGGCACCGGCAACCGCTACGTGACGTCGTTTCGCGACGCGCTGACGGACTGGATCGAGGGCCTGCGCTACCAGCCCGAACAGGTGGGCGGGATCGCGGTGGCGACCGAGATGTCGTTCCCGGTGAGCTTCGAATTGCGCAGCGGCGGTGGCGGTTCGGAGGCCTACCGGAAGGAGCTCGAGGCGCGCGCGCTGGCCTCGAAGGAGTGCCTGGCGGCATCGTCGCCGGGCGGCCCGTTGCCGATCGCGACGAATTCCCCGGTGAAGGTCATCCCCACGCCCGCGGGCTGAGCCCGCGACGCCGGCATGCCGGCGGCCGCTGCGATAACCGCTTCGCGTTGCCGTCTGTATCGACGGCAGGGCAGGGGTGGGTCATGCGCGCAACACGGTTCGGTTTCGGCGTGGCGTTGCTGTGCGCCGCGCTTGCGGCGGGCGCGGCGGATCGCGGCGGTGGGCACTTCCGCAAGGGCGAGGTGCGGATCGAGGTGAAGCACGTGATCGCGGTGGCGGTGGACGAAGAGCCGGACCCGTCGGCCGCCCGCACCTACGTCTACCTCAGCGACGTGCCGATGGACGCCGGCAAGGTCGCGGCCGCGTTCCAGGCCACCACCGCGGCGGAGCAGCAGCTTGGCGAAGCCAGCGCGGGCTACGTGCGGGTGTGCATCGATACCGACGGCAGCGAGTGCGGCCTGTATTTCTCGCACAACAATCCGAACGCATCGTTCAATTCCTCCGGCTACGGCGAATTCAAGCTGGAGGCGGCGCCGGGCGGCCGCGTTGCCGGGCGCTGGGTCCTGGCCGAACCGGGCGATTTCTTCGGCGAAACCTACGACTTCGACCTGCGCTTCGACGTGGCGGTGACGCCACCGCCGGGCACGCCCTTGCCGGCGGACGGCGGCGAACCCGGCAAGGCCTACCACGCGTGGGTCGCGGCGGTGGCAAAGGGCGACCTGGGCGTGCTGCGCACGCTGGTCGGCGACGATTACAACGCCTGGCGGCTGAAGTCCGAGGACCAGGACGACGCCCGCGCCGCGCTCAAGGACCTGCGCGACGGCACCCCGGTGCAGGCGCGGATCCTGCGCGGGCGCCTCGATGGCGATGCCGCGGTGCTGTGGGTGGAAGGCCGCGACCGCGACGAGATCCTGCGCCGCGGCCGCGTGCTGCTGCGACAGGTCGATGGCGGATGGCGCTACCTGCAGTCCAGCCTGGAAAGCGTGGACGAGTGAAGCCGCGCCATCCGCGCCCGCGCCCGCCGAACACGAAAAAGCCCCGCGATGCGGGGCTTTCCGTTTGCCGATGGCGTGGCCTCAGCGCTTCATCGAACCGAAGAACTCGTCGTTGGATTTCGTGCTCTTCATCTTGTCGAGCAGGAATTCCATCGCCGCGATCTCGTCCATCGGGTGCAGCAGCTTGCGCAGGATCCAGATCTTCTGCAGCAGGTCCGGCTCGATCAGGTAATCCTCGCGGCGGGTGCCGGAGCCGTTGACGTTGATCGCCGGGTACACGCGCTTCTCGGTGATGCGGCGGTCCAGGTGCACTTCGCTGTTGCCGGTGCCCTTGAATTCCTCGTAGATCACCTTGTCCATCGCGCTGCCGGTGTCGACCAGGGCGGTGGCGATGATGGTCAGGCTGCCGCCTTCCTCGACGTTGCGGGCGGCGCCGAAGAAGCGCTTCGGCCGGTGCAGCGCGTTGGCGTCGACGCCGCCGGTGAGCACCTTGCCGGAGCTCGGCAGCACGTTGTTGTAGGCGCGGGCCAGGCGGGTGATCGAGTCGAGCAGGATCACCACGTCCTTCTTGTGCTCGACCAGGCGCTTGGCGCGCTCGATCACCATTTCGGCGACCTGCACGTGGCGCGCGGCGGGCTCGTCGAAGGTCGAGGAGATCACTTCGCCGCGCACGGTGCGCTGCATCTCGGTGACTTCCTCCGGGCGCTCGTCGATCAGCAGCACGATCAGGTGCACGTCGGGATGGTTGTAGGTAATCGCGCTGGCGATCTGCTGCATCATCATCGTCTTGCCGGCCTTCGGCGGGCTGACGATCAGGGCGCGCTGGCCCTTGCCCTGCGGCGCCATCAGGTCGAGGATGCGGCCGGTGATGTCCTCGCTGGAACCGTCGCCGCGTTCCAGCTTGAACTTCTTGCGCGGGAACAGCGGGGTCAGGTTCTCGAACAGCGCCTTGTTCTTCGACGCCTCGATCGGCTCGCCGTTGATGGTGTCCACGATCGACAGCGCGAAGTAGCGCTCGCCGTCCTTCGGCCAGCGGATGCGGCCGGACAGATGGTCGCCGGTGCGCAGGTTGAAGCGGCGGATCTGCGACGGGCTGATGTAGGTGTCATCCGGGCCGGCCAGGTAGCTGGCCTCGGCTGCGCGCAGGAAGCCGAAGCCGTCCGGCAGGATCTCCAGCACGCCGTCGGCGGCGACGCCTTCGCCATGCCGGGTCAGCACCTTCAGCACCGCGAAGATGATGTCCTGCTTGCGCGCGCGGGCCACGCCCTCGCTGATCTGCAACTGCTCGGCGATCTCGATCAGCTTGTGCGCGGGCAGGCGCTTGAGGTCGCCCAGCGAGTACTGCGGGAAGCCTTCCGGCACCTGCGGATGCGGGCGCGGCACGAAGTTCTCGCCGTTGCCGCCGTCGTCCGGCATGCCGCCTTCGCGGTAGCGGTCGCGCTGGCGGTCGCGGCGGTTCTTGAAGCGCTCGCGGCGGTTGTTGTTGTTCTGGCGCGGCTGGCCATCGCGGTCGAAGTTGCCACCACCATCGCCGCCCTCGTTGCCGCCACCTTCGCTGCGGTTCTCGTTGCGCGGCTCGTTGCGGTTTTCGTTGCGGTTTTCGTTGCGGCCTTCGTTGCCGGGATTGCCGGGATTGCCGGGATTGCCGGGATTGCCGGGATTGCCGGGATTGCCGGGATTGCCGGGATTGCCGGGATTTTGCGGCCGCGACGCCTCGGCCGGTGCGGCAGCGGGGGGTTGCGGTGCCGGCGCGGCTGCAGGTGCGGCTGCGGCGGCAGGTGCTGAAGGAGGTGCTGGAGTCGCGGCGGACTCGGGGGTGCTGGCCTTGGCCACGCGGGTCTTGCGCACGCGCTTCTCGGCGGGTTCGCCGGTGGCGTCGTTGGTCGGGTCGGACAAGGGAAATCCTCGCTTGCGTTGCGAGCGCCCGCTGGGTTGCGGGCGGGTCGTCGGGAAAGGCTCCGATTGGAGCGGTCAGAAGGGTGCGGCGCGCCGGGGGGCGGTGGATCGGCGCCGGGTCGAGCGGGAAACTAGCACTGGCGCGGTATCGCGCGCAACTGCGGGCAGGACGTGGCGGTGGGGCCGGCCGTGCGTGGCCCGCCGGAGCAATGCGGCCGGAACGCAGGCGCGGGGCGAACCCCGCGCGGGTTGCAAGCGCTCAGAGCGCCTTGTCGATCATCTGCGCGAGCTGGCCCTTGCCGACCGCGCCGATCTGGGTAGCCTGGACCTGGCCGTCCTTGAACAGCAGCAGCATCGGGATCGAGCGCACGTGGTACTTGAGCGCGGTGGCCTGGTTCTGGTCGACGTCGACCTTCACGATCCTGGCGCGCCCGGCGTAGGTGCCGGCCAGTTCGTCCAGCGCCGGCGCGATCATCTTGCACGGGCCGCACCACGGTGCCCAGAAATCCACCAGCACCGGCTGGTCGGAGGCCAGCACGTGGTCGGCGAAATCGGCGTCGGTGGCGTGCAGAACGGTGTTGCTCATGGGGGCTCCAAAGACTCGGGCGCCGGGTCGGCGGCGCCGGGATGGTAAACTTGGGGAATGCACCCCGGTTTTCAAGGTGCCGTGCCGGGAACCAACAGCCCCGGATCCTCCCGGCAGTCTGCGTGGCTGCCCCCCATTCATACAAGTGCGAACGTGCAGCGCGAAGTTCCCGTGAACGCGCGTGCCATGCCGCCAGAGGCCGCCTCCGTGTCCGACAAACCGCTTACCGACATTTCCTTCGACAGCTTCGACCTGCATCCGGCCCTGCTTGCAGGCCTGGAATCCGCCGGCTTCCTGCGCTGCACCCCGATCCAGGCGCTGACCCTGCCGCTGGCGCTGCACGGCCGCGACGTCGCCGGCCAGGCGCAGACCGGCACCGGCAAGACCCTGGCGTTCCTGGTCGCGGTGATCGACCGCCTGCTCAAGCGTCCGGCGCTGGCCGACCGCAAGGCGGAAGACCCGCGCGCACTGATCCTGGCGCCAACCCGCGAACTGGCGATCCAGATCCACAAGGACGCGGTCAAGCTCGGCGACCAGCTGGGCCTGACCTTCGCGCTGGTCTATGGCGGCGTCGATTACGACAAGCAGCGCGAACTGCTGCAGCGCGGCACCGACGTGATCATCGCCACTCCGGGCCGGTTGATCGACTACGTCAAGCAGCACAAGGTGGTGTCGCTGCACGCCTGCGAGGTGTGCGTGCTGGATGAGGCCGACCGCATGTTCGACCTCGGCTTCATCAAGGACATCCGCTTCCTGCTGAGGCGGATGCCGGAGCGCACCACCCGCCAGACCCTGCTGTTCTCCGCCACCCTCTCGCACCGGGTGCTGGAGCTCGCCTACGAGCACATGAACGAGCCGGAGAAGCTGGTCGTGGAAACCGAGCACATCACTGCCGCGCGGGTCCGGCAGAAGCTCTATTACCCGGCCGATGAAGAGAAGCTGCCGCTGCTGATCAGCCTGCTGTCGCGCAGCGAGGGCGCGCGCACGATGGTCTTCGTCAACACCAAGGCCTTCGTGGAACGCGTCGCCCGTGGCCTGGAACGCGCCGGCTACCGGGTCGGCGTGCTCAGCGGCGACGTGCCGCAGAAGAAGCGCGAATCGCTGCTGAAGAAATTCCAGGCCGGCCAGCTGGAACTGCTGGTGGCCACCGACGTGGCCGCGCGCGGCCTGCATATCGACGGCGTGTCGCACGTCTACAACTACGACCTGCCGTTCGATGCCGAGGACTACGTGCACCGCATCGGCCGCACCGCGCGGCTGGGCGCCGAGGGCGACGCGATCAGCTTCGCCTGCGAGCGCTACGGCATGTCGCTGCCGGACATCGAGGCGTTCATCGACCAGAAGATCCCGGGCGAACACGTCACCCCGGAGATGCTGGTCGCGCTGCCGCGCAAGCCGCGCGAAGGGGTGGAAGCGCAGCCGGAAGACGGCGAGAGCATCGGCGAGATCTTCAAGGAGGTGCGCGAGGCGCGTGCCGCCGAGGACGCCAAGCGCGGCGGTGGCCGCGGCGGCCCGGGTGGCCGCGGCGAGCGTTCGGGTCCGCGCAGCGGCGAACGCCGCCCGGGCGGCAGCGACAGCCGTGGCCCGCGTCCGCCGCGCAAGCCGCGGGTCGAGGGCGAGGTCGCGGCCTCGCCCGCGGTCGCTGCAGCCCCCGCAGCAGTGGCTCCGGCGGCAGCAGTCGTGGCCGATGGTGAGCGCCCGCAACGCAAGCCGCGCCGGCGTCGCGGCGGCAAGCGCCTGGACCAGGGCACGGTGGCCACGCCGCCGCAGGCCGGCGCCGGGACGGCATCGCCCGCCGTCGCCCCGCCTGCCGCCGGGCCGGCTGCCGCTGGCGCGCCTGCTGCACAGGCCTCGCTGCTGGCGCGGATCGGCCGTGGCCTGAAGTCGCTGGTCACCCGCACGCCGAACAAGCAGCACTAGGCCGGGACACGGCGGCAAAGTGAAGCTTCGCGGCCGGATGTTCGCGCGCTTCCGGCTCGGCTGGTCGCGGGATTCGCGCTGACCGCTCTTCCCGCGCTGGTCGCCGCCGGCGCCTCGGGCGATACTGCGGGTCCCCCTGAGCGACAGCGCGCATGCCGGTCCTGCGTTTCGACCACGTCAGCAAGCAATACCCGGGCGGCCTTGTCGCCCTGGACGACGTGGATTTCTCGGTGGAAACCGGCGAGATGCTGTTCGTCACCGGCCACTCCGGCGCCGGCAAGAGCACCCTGCTCAAGCTGATCCAGCTGGCCGAACGCCCCAGCCGCGGCGCGGTGCTGTTCGCCGAACGCAACCTGGCCAAGGTGCGCGGCGGCCGCATCGCCCACCACCGCCGCGAGGTCGGCGTGGTCTACCAGGACCACCGCCTGCTGATGGACCACAGCGTCGCCGAGAACGTGGCGTTGCCGCTGGTGCTGCGCGGGGTGCGGCGCGGCGAGGTCGGCAAGCGCGTGCGCGTGCTGCTGGAGAAGCTCGGCCTGGGCGGGCGCGAGCGCGCGCTGCCGTCGCAGCTGTCGGCGGGCGAGCAGCAACGGGTCGGGATCGCCCGCGCGGTGATCGCCGAACCGGCGATGCTGATCGCCGACGAACCCACCGGCAACCTCGATCCCACCCTGTCGGCGGAAATCATGGCGCTGTTCGCGGCGCTGCCGGAGCGCGGCACCAGCGTGCTGATCGCCAGCCACGACCTTGGCCTGGTCAAGCGCATGCGCAAGCGGGTGCTGGTGCTCGACCACGGCCGCCTGGTGGACGACATCGCGCCGGAGGACCTGGCCGATGAATGAGCGTTCGCAAGGCGCGCAGGCCAGCCGCCTGGGCACATGGCTGGACCACCACGGCTTCAGCATCGTCGCCAGCCTCGGCCGCCTGCTGCGCAGGCCGTGGGCGACCCTGCTGACGATCGGCGTGATGGCGCTGGCGCTGGCGCTGCCGCTGGGGCTGTGGGTGGTGCTGGACAACATGGCGCGGCTGGGTGGCGAGGTGCACGCTTCGCGCGACATCGCGATCTTCCTCAAGCCCGAAGTCGGGGTGGCGAAGGCGCAGGCGATCGCCGGTTCGCTGCGCGCGCGCGGCGACGTCGCCACGGTGGTGCTGGTCACCCCGCGGCAGGCGTTGCAGGAATTGCGTGCACGCCCCGAGCTGGCGGCGGCGATCGATGCGATGGGCGCCGACGCCGCGCAGGCGGCGCTGCCAAGCGTGCTGCGGGTGAGCCCGCGCGGCGACGAGCAACTGCTGGCGGAGTCGTTGCGGACCCTGCCGGAAGCCGAGCGCGTGCAGCACGACGCGGTCTGGCGCGAACGCCTGGATGCGTGGCTGCGTTTCGGCGGGCGGGTGGTGCTGGTGCTGGCCGCGTTGTTCGGCCTCGGCGCGCTGCTGGTGGTCGGCAACACGGTGCGCCTGGACATCCAGTCGCGGCGCGAGGAAATCGGCGTGCTGCAGTTGCTCGGCGCCAGCGACGGCTTCGTGCGGCGGCCATTCCTGTACCTCGGTGCCTGGTACGGCCTTGCTGCCGGCGCGCTGGCGCTTGGGGTGTTGACCGCGGCGTGGATGGCCTTGCGCCAGCCGCTGGCCGAACTCGCCGCGGAGTACGGCAGCAGTTTCGCCCTGCGCGGGCTGGATCCGCTGCCGGCGGCCTGCGTGCTGCTTGCGGCGGGTGCGCTGGGCTGGCTCGGCGCCGGCCTGGTGACCGGGCACTACCTGCGCCAGACCCGACCGGTGGAGCGCTGAGATGGCAATGAAGCAGGATCTGCAACACGTCGTCAGCGATGCGCCGCGGGTGATGGTGGTCGATGGCAGCCGGCTGGTGCGCAAGCTGATCGGCGACACCCTGCTGCGCGACCTGCCGAATGCCGAGGTGATCGGCTGCGGCGGCCTCGAGGAGGCGCGCGCGGTGCTGGCCAACGGCGTGGTGGACCTGGTGACCACCGCGTTGGTGCTGCCGGACGGCGATGGCCTGGCGCTGGCGCGGATGGTCCGCGAGACCGCGGGGCAGGCCTACGTGCCGGTGATCGTGGTCTCCGGCAATGCGCAGGAGGCACTGGAGACCCGCGCCTTCACCGAGGACATCACCGACTATTTCGACAAGGGCCTGGGCCACGGCGCGCTGGCCGCGTTCATCCGTGGCTACGTGCAGCCGGCGCCGATCGAGGGCGCGCGCGTGCTGTACGTCGAGGACAGCAAGGTGGTGGCGGTGGCGACCAAGCGCATGCTGGCGCGGCAGGCGATGCAGGTGCTGCACGTGCCGAGCGTGGAAGAGGCGCTGGAACACCTGCACAAGTACCGCGGACGCAGCGATGGCGATGTCGGCGCCGACCTCGTGCTCAGCGATGTCTACCTGAAGGGTGCGCTCAGCGGCCGCGACCTGCTCGGCCAGATCCGCGGCGCGTTCGGCTACGGCAAGCGCCGCTTGCCGATGGTGATGATGACTGGCGACGACAACCGCGACAACCAGGCCGCGCTGTTGCGCGAAGGCGCCAACGACCTGGTGCTGAAGCCGATCGAGGAACGCCTGCTGGTGACCAAGGTGCTGTTCCAGCTGCGGCTGGCGAAACTGCCGGAGCCGGGGGCGGTCAGTCGCTGACGGGTGTGCGGGAGGCCGATCAAGTGGGGCCCGGCCTGTCGCCATAGGCGACAGGCGTTCGGTCAGCCGCAGACCAGTGGTCTGCAAACGGGCTGCCCTCACCCCCGATACTCGCTTGGTTGATCGGCCTCCCACACACCCGTCCCGGAAATCATCGCTTCATGTCAGAGCAAACGATCCGCCTCGAACCTAGCTGGAAAGCCCGCATTGGCGACTGGTTCGCGCGCGATGACATGCAGCAGCTGTCCGCCTTCCTGCGCCAGCGCAAGGCAGCCGGCGCGTCGATCTACCCGGCCGGCACCAACATCTTCGCCGCGTTCGATGCCACCCCGTTCGACCAGGTGAGGGTGGTCATCCTCGGCCAGGATCCGTACCACGGGCCGGGGCAGGCGCACGGCCTGTGCTTCTCGGTACTGCCGGGGGTGGATGTGCCGCCCTCGTTGCAGAACATCTACAAGGAACTGGCCAGCGATACCGGCTTCGTCCGCCCCGACCACGGCTGCCTGCTGCCGTGGGCGCGCCGCGGCGTGCTGTTGCTGAACAGCGTGCTGACGGTGGAGGCCGGCCAGCCCGGCTCCCACCAGGGCAAGGGCTGGGAAGGCTTCACCGACCACGTGGTCGACGTCCTCAACCGCGAGCGCGAGCACCTCGTGTTCCTGCTGTGGGGCAGTTACGCCCAGGCCAAGGGCAAGGTCATCGACCCGCAGCGGCACCGCGTGCTGAAGGCTCCGCACCCCTCGCCGCTGTCGGCCCATCGCGGCTTCCTCGGCTGCCGGCACTTCTCCGCCGCCAACCAGTACCTGGCACGGACCGGGCAGGCGCCGATCGACTGGTCGCTGCCGCCCGCCGGGCGCTTGTCTGCGGCGGGTACCGCCCCGATATCGGTGTGACCGGTGGCTGCGCCGGTGGGGGGATGGTGCGCGCCAGCGTTCCATGAACGAAACACTGATGAACTTCCGGCACCGTTAGCAGTCAAAGGTGGCGACTGCTAAAATCAGCCCATGAGTGAGACCACGATGTCCAACGCGCTCGTCGCCAACAACCTGCCGATCCCCAGCGCGCTGGGTTCGCTGGAAGCCTACATCGGTGCCGTGCACCAGATCCCGGTGCTGTCGGTCGAGGACGAGCAGCGGCTGGCGCATCGCCTGCGCGAGGACAACGACATCGGCGCCGCGCAGGACCTGATCCTCTCGCACCTGCGCTTCGTGATCCACGTCGCCCGTGGCTACAGCGGCTACGGCCTGCCGCTGGGCGACCTGATCCAGGAAGGCAACATCGGCCTGATGAAGGCGGTCAAGCGCTTCGACCCCGCGGTCGGCGTGCGCCTGGTCAGCTTCGCGGTGCACTGGATCCGCGCCGAGATGCACGAGTTCATCATCAAGAACTGGCGCATCGTGAAGGTCGCCACCACCAAGGCGCAGCGCAAGCTGTTCTTCAACCTGCGCAAGAGCAAGACCCGCCTGGGCTGGCTCAACGCCGAGGAAGTGCGCGCGGTGGCCAGGGACCTGAACGTGTCCGAGCGCGAGGTGCTGGAGATGGAATCGCGCCTGTCCGGCCGCGACATCGGCTTCGACGCGCCCGACGATGGCGACGACGACCACGCGCCGCCGGCGCCGGTGAATTACCTCGTCGCCAACAACGACATCGATCCCGCGATGGCCTACGAATCGGCCAACGACGAGGACAACCAGCTGGACCTGCTGCGCGAAGGCATGGCGCAACTGGATGTGCGTTCGCGCGACATCATCAGGCGCCGCTGGCTGGATCCGGACAGCAAGGTCACCCTGCAGGAACTGGCCGACGAATACGGCGTCTCCGCCGAACGCATCCGCCAGGTCGAGGCCAACGCGCTGAAGAAGATGAAGGCGCTGTTCGCCGCCTGAGCGGCACCAGCATTGATCGACGACGGCCCGCGGAAGCGGGCCGTTTTCGTTGCGGGGCGCGGGTGCGCAGGCTCCCGCGATTCGCTAGTAAAGCTCCACCGGATCCACATCCAGCGACCAGCGCAGCTTGCGCGCCGCCGGCAGCGCGTGCAGCCGTGGCAGCAGCGTGTCGAGGGCGGCATGCAGGCGGCGGCGTTCCGGCGCGGACAGCACCAGTTGCGTGCGCAGGTAGCCGGCGCGGCGCGGCATCGGCGCCGGCAACGGCCCGGAGATTTCGATGCCGGCATCGCCGAGCAGGTCGCGCGCCTGCTGCAGGAACTGCATCGGCGGGTCGGCGTGCTTGGCTTCCGCGCGCAAGAGTGCGAGATAGGTGAACGGCGGAAATCCGGCGGCCTCGCGCTGCTGGAGTTCGGCATCGGCAAAGGCGTGGTAGCCGCCCGCGATCAGCGTGTGCAGCAGCGGATGGTCCGGATGGTGAGTCTGCACCAGCACGGTGCCGGGCTTGTCGGCGCGGCCCGCGCGGCCGGCGACCTGGACCAGCAGCTGCGCGAGTTTCTCGGCGCTGCGGAAATCGGCGGAGAACAGGCCTTCATCGACCCCGACCACCACCACCAGGGTCAGGTTGGGCAGGTCGTGGCCCTTGGCCAGCATCTGGGTGCCGACCAGGATCCCCGGCTGCGCACCGAGGGCCTCGAAGTGCTTCTGCAGGGCGTCGCGATGGCCACTGCTGCCGCGGTCGATGCGCAACACCGTGTTGCCGGCGAATCGTTCCTGCAGCACCTCCTCGATCCGTTCGGTGCCCGCCCCCTGCGGCTGCAGGCCGAGGCTGGCGCAGTCCGGGCAGGCCAGCGGCACCGCCCGGCGATGCCCGCAATGGTGGCATTGCAGGCGCCGGCCGCCACCGTGCACGGTCATCGCGCTGGGTTTCTCCGGGGTGCCGCAGCGGGTGCAGTGCGCGCTCCAGCCGCAGTCGTGGCACAGCAGCACCGGTGCATAGCCGCGCCGGTTCTTGAACACCAGCACCTGCCCGCCCGCCTGCAAGGCGGCGCGGATGGCATCCAGCGACTCGCCTGAAAGCCCGGCCTGCAACGGCCGCTTGCGCACGTCCAGCACCCGCACCGCCGGTGGCCGGGCGGCACCGGCGCGATGGCGCAGGCGCAGGTGCGCGTGCCGGCCCGACTGCGCGTTGTGCAGTGATTCCAGCGCCGGGGTGGCGCTTCCGAGTACCACCGGCACCCCCAGCGCGCGCGCGCGGACGATGGCAAAGTCGCGGGCGTGGTAGCGGATGCCGTCGAACTGCTTGTAGCTGCCGTCGTGTTCCTCGTCGACCACCACCAATCCCGCTTCCGGCAGCGGCACGAACACCGCCGAGCGGGTGCCGACGATCACCCGCGCCTGCCCGCGCATCGCCGCCAGCCACGTCGCCGCGCGTTCGCCGTCGCCCAGGCCGGAATGCAGCGCGTGCACCGGGACCCCCAGCCGCGCGCGGAAGCGCGCCAGCGCCTGCGGGGTCAGGCCGATCTCCGGCACCAGCACCAGCGCCTGCCTGCCGCGGGCCAGGCAGTCGCCGATCGCGTCCAGGTAGACCTCGGTCTTGCCGCTGCCGGTGACGCCGTCGAGCAGGAAGCTGGCGAATCCGTCCGCCGCGCGAATCGCATCGGCGGCGCTGCGCTGTTCGGGATTCAGGACCGGCGCGGGCTGGGTCGGCGCGGCAGGAAAGGGGCCCCTTTCCTGGTGCAGCGCGACCCGCTCGACCAGCCCACGTTCGCGCAACCCGCGCATGGGGGCTCGCCATCCCGCATGTTCGGCATCCAGCCAGGCTTCGTCGCGGACATCCGCCAACAACGCCGCCAGCGCCTGCGGCCGGCCCGCGCGCATCGCCGGCAGCGCGGTGCAGCCGGCTTCGGCCAGGCGCCAGCCATGGCGGGTGGTGTCCGCCAGCGGTTCGCCACGGCGCAGCACCGCCGGCAACGCGGTTGCCAGCACGTCGCCGAGTGGGGCATGCAGGTAGCCGGCCAGCCACTGCAGCGACGCCAACAGCTCGCCCTGCAGCAACGGCAGCGCCTCGGGCAACGCCAGCGCAGGCTTGGGTTCGATGCCGGGCTCCGGATCGCCATGGCCGACGACGATGCCGCACAGCTCGCGCCCGGCGAACGGCACCACGATGCGCTGGCCGGCCGCCACCGTCGCCGCGGCCACGCCGGGCGGTGGAAGGTAGTCGAAGGTGCGCGGCAGCGGCAGCGGCAGCGCCACCCGCAGCACGGAACGGGGCGCCTGCATCGGCCCAGTCTAGAGCAGCCCCCGGTGGCCGATGCAAGGCCGGCGTGGGGACACAGGCCGGTTTGCACCGCACAACTCAACCGGCCCTGATGAAAGCGGCGTAACTGCCCGTTCGCATTGGGAAAAGTGCTTTATCCACATCGATTGTGGATAAGTCTGTGCATGGTCGCCTGCCGGGGGTGCGCGAAGGGCGTCCGGCAAGCCCCGCACGGGCTTTGGCGAAAAAACCGCCATCCGGGCTGATTCTTTCAAAAACAGGCACTTACCCGTGAAACCCGGCTGTCACATGCGGCTGGACCGCGTGGAACATCCGGCGGTGAAGGATTTGTTACGCCTGTGCACAACCGTTTTACCCACAGCCCGCGCCACTGCTCACGGAGCCGCCGATGCGCAGGCTGTCAAGCGTTGGTTTCGCCTGCCGGCGGCGACGTGCGCGGCTAAGATGCGGCGTGCATTCCGGTTCGCAATGACCACCGCCCCTGGATCGCCCTCGCCGGCGGCCGTGGTCGCGTTCCTGCGCGGCATCGACCGGCGTGCGCGCCTGTTCGCCACCGTCCAGGCCGGCGATCCGGCCCGCGGCGCGCGGGCGCTGGCGGTGGTGGCGCGGGTGTTCGCCGCCGAGGCCGGGCAGTGGCCGCTGGCGCAATGGCCGCAGCAGTACTGGCGGCTGCTGCTGGCCACCCCGTCGTTGCGGCAGGCGGCAGCGCCCGATGGCCAGGTGGTTCTCGCCGGGATTGCCCGCTTGCCGGCGGACGCGCGCGCGGGTGTGCTGCTGCAGCTGGTGGCCGGGCTTGGGGACGCCGACGCCGCGTTGGCGCTGGGCCTGCCGCTGGCGACCTACCAGGCGCGCATCCGCGACAGCCTGCCGCGCGACCCGCTCGGCCAGCCGGATGTCGATGTCTGGCGCGCGTGGCGTGCGGCGGCGCAGCGCGAACTCGAGCTGGGCAAAGCGGCAGTGGTGCAGGACGCGCCAGCGCCGCCCACCACCGGGCCCCGCCGCGTCCGCGCCGCCACCGTGCCGGAACTGCCGGCGCCGCATGGCGTGCGCTGGCTGTGGCTGGGGGTCGCCGGCTGCGTGCTGGCGTTCGCCGCGGCGTTCTTCATCCACCCCGCCGGGCGCGAGGCGATCCACCAGTGGTTCGCCACCATCAAGCGCGAGCCGCTGCCGCCAGCGGCCGCCGCGAAGGCGCGTTTCGATGCCGGCGACATCGCCCTGCATCCCGACCGCGAGCGCCTGGCCGCGCCGCGCGAAGCGTGGTTCGCGGACCGCCTCGCGCTGCTGGCATGGCTGGCGAATGCCGAAGCCGGTCCCGCCGCTGATCCCGCCGCGGCCGAGGTGCTGCCGTTGCCGGGCGCGGCCCCCGCGGCACCGCCGTCGTTGCCCGACGCCGGCCGGCAGGCGACCCAGCTGGCGCAGCGGATGCGCGCCTGGGATGCGCTGCCGCCGCGCGCGCGCGGCCTGCAGCGTGGTCACTGGCAGGCGTGGCAGGCGCTGGAGGCCGGCGAACGCGTGCGGCTGCGCAGCCTTGGCGAACGCCTGCGGATGTCGCCCGCGCCACTGCAGCAGGCACTGCGCGAGCGCTTCGACGCGCAAACCTCCGACGCGCGCGCGGGCTGGTGGCTGGGGCCGCGGCTGGGCCGCGACTGGCCGCGGGTGGCGGCGCTGTTCGGGTATGTCGAGGCGGCCGAGCGCGGACCGCTGCTGGACTTCCTGCGCACGGCCGGCGCGGAGGACATCGACGCCTGCGCGCGGCTTGCGCAGACCACCCCGCCCGAGCAACGCGCGGCACTGCGCGCGCAACTGCTGGCGCAGCCGGCCGCGCAACGTGGCGCATGGCTGCAGGCGCGATTGCAGCGCTAGCCGGCCGCGCCGCTCACATCGCCACCAGGCCGATGCCCATGCTGGCGAAGATCGCGAAGCTCAGCAGGATCGAGTAGCAGGTGCCGAGCACGCCGAACTTCAGCACGGTCATCGGCCAGCCCTGCGCGTACACCCGCTTCTGCATGAGCAGCAGGTAGAGCGGCATCCACGCGACCAGCAGGCCCTCGACCCAGTCGAACAGGTCGTTGGCCAGGCTGCCGTCGGCGGTGTACGCGCGCGACAGTGCGTGCAGCAGCAGCACCAGCAGCAGGTCCAGGCACAGGAAGGCGTGGCTGTGCAGGCCCACGATCAGGTGTTCCATGTACAGCCGGCGCTTGAACAGGTAGATCAGCTTCAGCATCAGCGCGAACACCGGCACCAGCACGAACAGGGTGGTCGGCACCGCGCCCAGCGCCGCGTTCTTGAACGCGCCCGGATCCTGCTTGAGGCGCCTGACGTTGTCGTTGGCGCGCGTCACCTGCTGGTGCAGCCAGCGGTCGGCGAAGCCGGGCAGCCACGTATCGACCGGCTTCTTCGCGTCCCAGCGCTCGCCGCCGAGACTGATGTTGAAGTTGTCCTGCATCGGCTCCGGCGGCGGCTGGCCCTTGGCAGCCGCTTCCTGCAACTGGCGGATGCGTGCGCTGGCGGTGTCGCGCACGGCCCTCTCGCCGGCTTCCAGGCCGGGGATGCCGACGGCGGCCGGGGTGCCAGCCATCCCGGCCTTCGCCGTCGCCATTTCGGCGAGCTCCGCATCACGTGCCTTTTCCGCCTCGGCCACCGTCATCGCGCTGCTGATGGGGTTGTTGCTGCGCTTGCCATCCATGCGGATCGCGTCCGCACCGAGATCCACGGTCAGCTGGGCGACGAAGAAGGTGACGATGGCGAGGAAGAAGAACAGCCGCACCGGGCTGACGTAGCGCACCCGGCGGCCTGCGAAATATTCGCGGGTGATGTGGCCGGGCCGCGCGAACAGCGGCCCGATGGTGCGGAAGATCCGGGTATCGAGGTTGAACACGCTGTCCAGCGCATCGCCGAGGATGCTTGAGAAGTGCCGCACCAGGCCCTTCACCGGCTGCCCGCAGGCGTAGCAGTGATCGCCCAGCAGCGGCGCGCCGCAATTGCCGCAGGGCGTGCCGGCGGGCGCGGGGTCGGGGGCGGCAGGCGCGTTGGTGGCGGTCGGTTCGGTCATCGGCATTCACCCGGGCGCCGTTAAGATGGCAGGCCACGTGCCTTCGCGCCAGCGCGACGCACCCCCGGACCCGCCATGAACCCCAGCGCCGACAGCCCACGCTTCGCCGACGAAGTGCGCCAGAGTGCGCGCCTGGCCGCGCCGTTGGCCGCCGGCCACCTGTCGCACGGGCTGGTCGCGTTCGTCGATACCGTGGTCGCCGGCCGCCACGGGACCACCACGCTGGCCGCGGTCGCGGTGGGCACCGCGCTGTTCTGGCTGCCGATGATGCTGCCGATGGGGACGCTGATGGCGCTGCCGCCGTCGGTATCGCAACTCGACGGTGCGCGCCGGCGCGGGGAGATCGGCCCGCTGTGGCGGCAGTCGCTGTGGCTGGCGTTGGGCCTGGGGGCGCTGCTGTTCGCGCTGGTGACGGTGTTGCCGCTGATGCTGGGGCCGATGGGGATCGCCGCGGACATCATCCCCGGCGCCACCGGGTTCCTGCATGCGATCCGCTGGGGCATCCCCGCGTTCACTGTGTACCTGTGCATGCGTTATCTCAGCGATGGCCTGCACTGGTCGTTGCCGACCATGCTGATCGGCTTCGGTGGCTTGCTGCTGCTGGCGCCGGGTGGCTACGTGCTGACCAACGGCCTGTTCGGCCTGCCGGAGATGGGTGCGGCGGGGCTGGGCTGGGCTTCGGCGGCGATGTTCTGGGGCCAGCTGCTGGCGTTCGCGCTGTACCTGCGGCTGTCGCCGCGTTTCGCCGACTTGGGCCTGTACGCGCATTGGGAACGCCCGCAGTGGGCGACGATCCGGGGCCTGCTTGGCCGTGGGCTGCCGATCGGGGTGACCATCACCATGGAGGGCAGCCTGTTCATCGTCACCGCGCTGCTGATCGGGCGCCTGGGCGAAGTGCCGGTGGCCGCGCACCAGATCGCGATCAACGTCGCCAGCCTGTGCTTCATGATCCCGTTCGGGGTGGCCGAGGCCACCACGGTGCGGGTCGGCCATGCGCTGGGTCGCGGCGACCGCGACGGCATCCGCCGCGCGTATTTCGCCGGGCTGGCGCTGGTGCTGGGCACCCAGGCGCTGTCGGCGCTGGTCATGCTGCTGGGCAACCACGCGATCGTCGGCCTGTACACCGGCGATGCGGTGGTCGGCGCGCTGGCCGCATCGCTGCTGCTGTATGCGGCGCTGTTCCAGTTCCCGGACGGCGTGCAGGTGCTGTCGGCCGGGGCGCTGCGCGGCCTGAACGACACCCGGGTGCCGATGTGGCTGGCGGCGCTGGCGTACTGGGGCATCGGCATGCCGGTCGGCGCGGGCCTCGGCCTGGCGCTGGGCTGGGGGCCACGGGGCATGTGGCTGGGCCTGACCGCCGGGCTGTCGGTGGCGGCGGTGCTGCTGGCCCGGCGCTTCTTGCGCAGCAGCCTGCGCGTCCCCATCGTGCTGCAGGCGCGAATCGAAGGCGGGTCATCGGTCACCGTGACCGATGCCGCATGAGCTGTTGACGCCGCATCGGTAGCATGTCGGCATCTGCAGGACCCGCATTTGCCCGTCATTCCCGCGAAAACGGGAATGAGGAAAATCCACCGGAGAGTTTCAATGAACCAACCGCGCAGCCGCGGCCCCATCGCCCGGGTCTTCATCGGCCTGTGGGATGTGCTCAATTTCAGCCGTCGGCTGGTGCTGAACCTGCTGTTCCTGCTGGTGCTGTTCGTGCTGTTGGCGGCGATGCTCGGCGGCGGCAAGCTGGCGCCGCTGGCGGAACGCTCGACCCTGGTGATCGAACCGCAGGGGCGGCTGGTGGAGCAGTACAGCTGCGACCCGGTGAGCCGCGCGTTCGCGCGCGCCACCAATGGCGACGACTGCCGGGAAATCCGCCTGCGCGACCTGTTGCGGGCGCTGGAGTCCGCGCGCACCGACAAGCGGATCGAGCGGGTGGTGCTGCGCCTGGACGAACTGCAGCCCGGCGGCTTCGCCAGCCTGCGCGAGGTCGCCGCGGCGATCGCCAGGGTCAAGGCCGCCGGCAAGCCGGTGGTCGCGCATGGCGACAACTACAGCCAGGGCCAGTACCTGCTGGCCGCGCACGCCAGCAAGGTCTACCTCGACCCGATGTCGCAGGGCGGGGTGATGCTGGAAGGGCTGGCCGGGTACCGCCAGTACTTCCGCGAAGGCCTGCAGGACAAGCTCGGCGTGGACGTGCACCTGTTCAAGGTCGGTGAGTACAAGTCCGCGGCCGAGCCCTACATCCTGGACGCGGCGTCGCCGGAATCGAAGGAAGCCGACCTGTTCTGGATGAACGACGTGTGGCAGCGGATGCTCGCCGACATCGGCAAGGCGCGCGGGCTGCCGCCGGCGACGCTGGCGGCGGACATCGACGCGATGGCCGAGCAGGTCGCCGCTGCCAAGGGCGATCTCGCCGCGCTGGCGCTGCAGCAGAAGCTGGTCGACGGGCTGAAGACCCGCGAAGAAGTCGAAGAGCTGCTGGCCGATGAAGGCGAAGCCGACGACAACGCCGAAGGCGGCTTCCGCCAGGTCGCGCTGGACACCTACGTGCAGCACCTCGACGGCGCGCTGCAGCCGGCCGACATGCGCCCGCAGGTGGCGGTGGTGGTGGCCGAGGGCGCGATCGCCGGTGGCGAACTGCCGCCGGGCGAAGTCGGCGGCGAATCCACTTCCGCGCTGCTGCGCGCGGCGCGCGACGACGACCGCGTCAAGGCGCTGGTGCTGCGGGTGAATTCGCCGGGCGGCGAGGTGTTCGCCTCCGAACAGATCCGCCGCGAGGTGGCCGCGCTGAAGCAAGCCGGCAAGCCGGTGGTGGTGTCGATGGGCGATGTCGCCGCCTCCGGCGGCTACTGGATCAGCATGAATGCCGACCGCATCTACGCCGATCCCTCGACCATCACCGGTTCGATCGGCATCTTCGGCCTGTTCCCGACCGCCGACCGCGCGCTGGCCAAGCTCGGCGTGCGCACCGATGGCGTCGGCACCACCCGCTACGCGGGGGCGTTCGACCTCACCCGACCGCTGGATCCGGGGGTGGCCGCGGTGGTGCAGTCGGTGATCGACAAGGGCTACCGCGACTTCACCGGCAAGGTCGCGCAGGCGCGCGGGCGCAGCGTGGCGCAGATCGACGAAGTCGCGCGTGGCCGGGTGTGGAGCGGCGAGCAGGCGCGGCAGCGCGGGCTGGTCGACGCGCTTGGCGGCCTCGATGCGGCGGTGGCCGATGCCGCCGCGCGCGCCAAGCTCGGCAAGCCGTCGACCTGGCACACCCACTACCTCGAGGAAACCGCCAAGCCGTTCGAGCAGTGGTTCGGCGGCCTGGTCGGCAGCGGCGCCGGCATCGGCCTGCTGCGCGCCACCGGGGTCGGCGAGGCGCTGCTGCTGGAGCATGTCGCCAGCCAGGCGGCCGCGCCGTTGCGCGTCGTGCAGAACGCGCTGAAGCAGCGCGGCAACGTGCGGGTGACCCCGCTGGCGCACTGCTTCTGCAGCGCGCCCTGAGCGTCTCCCTTCAGCGGCGGACGTCGAGGCGCTCGCCGTTGACCAGCGCCATCACGTCGTCGACGCCGGCCAGGTTGGCGTCCCCCGGCAGGTAGTGCTTGAGGCAGGCCGCGGCCTGCCCGAACGCGAGGCTGGCGGCGTCGTCCATGCCGGACAGCACGCCGTGCAGGACCCCGGCGGCGAATGCGTCGCCGGCGCCGATGCGGTCGACGATGCCACCGAGTTCGATGCCCTCGCGCACGTGCAGCGTGCCGTCGCGCAGCGCGAGCATCGCACCCAGCCGATGGTGGTCGACGCTGGCCTGCGTGCGGGTGGTGGTGGCGATCCGCTGCAGGTGCGGGAACGCGGCGAAGGCGGCGCGCGCGGCGGCGGCGAAACGCTCGTGCGCAGCCGCATTCGCGTCGCCGTCGATGCCGAGCACCAGTTCGATGTCGCGATGGTCGGCGAAGGCGAGGTCGGTTTCCGCCAGCAGCGCGTGCAGGGTGCCGCGCGGATCGCCCGGCCACGCCGCCCACAACTTCGCGCGGTAATTGCCGTCGAACGAGACACGCACCCCTGCCTTGCGCGCCGCGCGGGCCGCCTCCAGCGCGGCCTGCGCGGTGGCCGCGCCGAGCGCGGGGGTGATCCCGGACAGGTGCAGCAGGCCGGTGCCCGCCAGCAGCGCGGGCCAGTCGTAGCGCGCCGCCGGAGCCAGCGCGAACGCGGAGCCGGCGCGGTCGTACAGGACCTCGCCGGGCCGGTGGCCGGCGCCGGTGGTGTAGAAGTACAGGCCCATGCGGCCTTCGTCGAAGCGCAGCGCGGTGGTGTCCACGCCATGCCCGCGCAGGGCATCGCGCGCGGCCCGTCCCAGCGGGTTGGCCGGCAGCACGCCGGCCATCGCAGGCGCATGCCCGAACGCGGCCAGCGACACCGCCACGTTCGCCTCGGCCCCGCCCACGTACACCTCAAGGCGCGGCGCCTGCAGCAGCAATTCGCGCCCCGGCGCGGCCAGCCGCAGCAGGATTTCGCCGAAACACAACACCCGATCCGTCATTGCATGAACTCCCCAGGTTTCCGCCACGGTACCGCCATGGTGCGCCGCAGCATGCCTTGTTGCCCGGCTTTTGCTACGGTTTTGACCAGCGGTGTCATTTTGCCGCTGACGAACCTAGGGAAGTGCGCCTCGCACGTCAAGGTGCGCATGAAAACGAATGCATCATCCGGAGGGGGATTCAGATGCGCCAGTTGAAGACGAACAAAAAGACACCGGTTTCCATCCTTGCGGCATCGATCGCGCTCGCCCTGTACGTGGCACCCGTGGCCGCGCAGCAACAACAGGACCCGCCGCCGGCCACGGCCGAGGCGAAGGACCTCGACAAGATCACCGTGGTCGGCACCTTCCGCCAGAGCCTGAGCAAGGCGCTGGACGAGAAGCGCGACAGCAGCGAGCAGATCGACTCGATCGTGGCCGAGGACATCGGCAAGTTCCCGGACCTCAACCTCGCCGAATCGCTGCAGCGCATCCCGGGCGTATCGATCGACCGCGACGCGGGCGAAGGCCGGTCGATCACCGTGCGCGGCCTCGGCCCGGACTTCACCCGCGTGCGCATCAACGGCATGGAGGCGCTCTCGACCACTGGCGGCACCGACAGCTCGGGCGGCGCCAACCGCGGCCGCGGCTTCGACTTCAACGTGTTCGCGTCCGAACTGTTCAGCAACCTGACGGTGCGCAAGACCCAGTCCGCGTCGATCGAGGAAGGTTCGCTCGGCGCCACCGTGGACCTGCGCTCCGCGCGGCCGTTCGATTACGAGGGCTTCAACGCCACCGTGACCGGGCAGATGGGTTACAACGACCTGTCCGAGAAGTGGAACCCGCGCGCGTCCGCGCTGGTCACCAACACCTGGGCGGACGGCAAGGTCGGCGCGCTGCTGTCGGTGTCGTACAGCAAGCGCGACCTGCTGGAGGAAGGCTTCAGCGCGGTGCGCTGGGAACCCAGCGTCAATTCCGGCGGCTTCTGCAGCCCGGTCGGCGTGAGCCCGGCAACCCCGGCCAGCGGCGCCGGTTCCAGCGCCACCAACTGCGCCACCGGCATCCCGCGTCCGGCCAACACCCCGTCCAACCTCGCCGCCTACGGCACCGCGATGGCGCCCGGCGTGTTCCACCCGCGCCTGCCGCGCTACGGCCGGCTGACCCACGAGCAGGAGCGCCTGGGCGTGACCGGTTCGGTGCAGTTCAAGCTCGGTGACGACACCACGCTGTCGCTGGACGGCATGTACTCGCGCTTCGATGCGACCCGCCAGGAGGATTTCCTGGAAACCATTTCCTTCAGCCGCACCGCTTCGCAGGGTGGCAAGCCGCAGACCGAAGTGGTGGCCGCCGAGGTCGATGCCCGCGGCAACCTGGTGTACGGCGTGTTCAACAACGTCGACGTGCGTTCGGAGTCGCGCTTCGACGACCTGTCCACCAAGTTCACCCAGTTCACGATGGACCTGGAGCACAAGTTCAGCGACCGCCTGTCGATGGACTTCGTCGCCGGCCGCGCCAAGTCCGACTTCGACAATCCCACCCAGACCACGGTCACCTTCGACATCCAGAACGTCGATGGCTACAGCTGGGATTTCCGCGACAACGACCGCACCCCGACCATCACCTATCCGTTCGACGTCAACAGCCCGACCGCGTGGCAGTGGGTGAGCTCGCCGCCGTCCAATTCGACCGGGTCCGAGATCCGCATCCGTCCGCTCGGTTCGACCAACATCTTCGATACCGCGCAGGTCAACATGGCCTTCATCGCCGACCCGAACGTCACCTTCAAGGGCGGCCTGAGCTGGAAGAAGTTCGACTTCAACACCTTCGAGTTCCGTCGCGCCAGCGAGACCTCGGTGCCGGCCCTGCCCGCGGGCACCACCATCGCCGACATCAGCCGGGCGCTGTCCGGCTTCGGCAGTGGCCTGGGGCAGTCCAGCCCGTCGGGCTGGCTGATCCCGGACCTCGACAAGATCGCCAGCCTGTTCAACATCTACTGCAACTGCAACACCGGCGTCCCCGGCGGCGACTTCTCGCTGGCCAGCATCACCAATGGCAATGCGCGCGGCAACAACCGGATGGTGGTCGAGGAAGACACCGGCGGCTTCCTGCAGGTGGATTTCGATGTCGACTTCATCGGCAAGCCGCTGCGCGGCAACATGGGCGTTCGCTACGCCAAGACCGACATCGAGGCGACCGGTTACCTTGCCACCGGCGGCGCGCTGGAGGTCACGGTCAGGAACACCTACTCCGACTGGCTGCCGTCGCTCAACCTTGCCTGGAGCGTGCATGAAGACGCGGTGCTGCGCTTCGGTGCGGCCAAGGTGATGGCGCGGCCGCAGTTGCCGAACCTGTCGCCGGGCGGCACCGTCAACACGACCCTGCGCACCATCAAAACCGGCAACCCGTTCCTGCAGCCGTTCCGCGCGGACACCTTCGACTTCAGCGCCGAGTGGTACTTCGCGGAGGACTCGCTGCTGAGCGCCGCGCTGTTCTACAAGGACATCGGTTCGTACATCCAGAACCTGCGCGAGACCCGCCCGTACAACACCACCGGACTGCCTGACAGCCTGCTGCCGCCCGGGATGCCGAACGACACCCCGTTCGAGATCACCTCGGCGGTCAACACCCCCGGCGGCCCGCTCAAGGGTTACGAGCTGAACTACCAGCACGCGTTCCGCTTCCTGCCCGGGATCTGGGGCAACTTCGGCGTGCTCATGAACTACACCCACGTCGAATCCGAGATCGACTACGCGATCTCGCCGACCAGCAACACCTACGTGACCGCCAACCTGGTCAACCTGTCGCCGGACGCCTACAACGCCACCCTGTACTACGAAGACGACAAGTTCAGCGCGCGCGTCTCCGGCTCCTACCGCGACGACTACCTGCAACGCGTGCCGGGCCAGAACAGCAACGATGTCGAAGGCAAGCGCGACACCTTCAACGTCGACATGTCGATGACCTACAACTTCAGCGACAACCTGGCACTGACCCTGGAAGGCATCAACCTGAGCGACGAGTTCAACGACCAGTTCGTGGATTCGGTGGGCGACCGCGCGTCCGTCTACCACCACACCGGCCGCCAGTTCTACCTGGGCTTCCGCTACCAGTTCTGAGCGATGCGGCCTGCCGCGCCACGGGCTTCCCCTCCCGTGGCGCGGTTCTTTTTTGCGCGGGGGCTTCAGTAGGTCCCGCGCTGCACGAACGGCACGCGTTGGTACAACGCGCGTTCGCCGCCGCGTGGATCGTCCTGCATCGCGGGCCTGGCGCCGAACACCATGGTCTCGCGGCGCGCCAGCGAATAAGGCGCCCACTCCGCGGTCGCGCCGGTGCGCGGATCGCCGTTGCGGGCGAAGGCGAGCAGGGCGTCGCGCATGGCCGCGGCGACGGCGCGCGCGGCGTCCGTCGTACCGGTGCGCGAGCCCGGTTGCGCGATGGTGTCGAAGACCAGCGGGATGTCCAGGGTGTGGAAGGCGCGCGTGCGCCGGCCTTCGTCGGTGTCGGGATGCCAGTCGAGCTGGTAGGCCCAGGTGTTGCGCCCTTGCGCGGCTCGCGCTTCCAGTTCCTCCACCGCGCCGCGCCAGGATCGGCCGGCGGTGGTGGCGGCGAAGAACACGTCGGACGGCGTGTACCGTGGATACAGCCGGCGGTATTCGGCGATGACCTCGCGTGGATCGAGGTCGACGAACTGCTGCTTGCGCAGTTTTTCCGGCACGTCGTCCCAGCCGAGGGTGAAGTTGGCCGGATCGTTGCCGAGGAAGCCACGGGTCTCGTCGCGGGTATTGCCGATCACCATCGGGATGTCGCTGGACTGCGGCGGCGCGTCCGGCCAGAACGGATGCCGGGGCAAGGCCTGGCCCGCCAGCACCGGGCCGAAGTACAGCGCCATGTCCTCGACCCGGGACGGATCGCGCGTGCGCAAGGCCTCCAGCAGCTTCGGCATCGGCAGTCGAAGCAATGCACCTGCATCGCGCGCGCCAAGTGCATCCATGTACAGCCTGGCGCGTTGCGCGGCGGCACGCGGGCCGGCGGCGGTGACCTGCTGCCCGCTCATCGTCCACGCGCGATGGAACAAGCCGCGCGCGGCCGGCATCGCCATCAGGGTGGCGATCTTGGCGCCACCACCGGACTGGCCGAACACCGTCACGTTGCCGGCATCGCCGCCGAATTCCGCGGCGTGCTCGCGCACCCAGTGCAGCGCGGCGATCAGGTCGAGCTGGCCGATGTTGCCGGATTCGCGGAAGCGCTCGTCGACCTCGCCGAGGTAGAGATAGCCGAATGCATTGAGGCGATGGTTGACGGTGACCACCACCACGTCGCCGTGGGCGCACAACTGCCTGCCGTCGTACAGCGGGTCGCTGCCGCTGCCGTTGTTGAAGCCGCCGCCGTGGATGTAGACCAGGATCGGTCGCCGCTTGCCGTCGCCCAGGCCCGGGGTGGCGACATTGAGGAACAGGCAGTCCTCGCTGCCCGGGCCATCGTCGCCGGACTGCGGTGCGCTGGCGCCGAAGACGAGCGCCTCGCGCACCCCGCGCCAGGGCGTCTCCCTGCGCGGCGGCTGGAAGCGCCCGGTCGCGGTGTCCGCGCCGTAGCGGATTCCGCGGAACACATGCAGGTCGCCGTCGCGCACGCCAAGCACGCGGCCACTGCGGGTGCGCGCGCTGCTCCGTCCGTTGCGCGGGGCCGCGAAGGCCGGCACCGACGCCGCCAGCCCCAACGCGCACCAGGCCTGCAGCAAGCGGCGGCGGTCGCGGTCCATCGTGGTCTCAGCGCAACGGCTCGCGGCGCACCAGCGGCTTCAGCGGCTGCATCGTGTCCAGGTCCCAGTCTTCCGGCACGAACGCCTGGCGCGTCTCCGCATGCTTCGGGTAGCCGCCCACTTCCTGCTCGCTGTCGATGTGCTTGCCGCGCCCTTCGATCGCGTTCTCCAGGATCCGCCGGTCGATGTCGTCGCGGTCCCACGGGCGCGCGCCGGCGTTGGCGATCACGCTGTCCTGCACGTCCTTCGCCGGCATCGGCGTGACCCCGAACGGCAGCGGCGGACGCACCTTGAGCATGCGCCAGCCGGCGCTGTTGCTGCTGTAGCGGCCGGTCTGCGGCAAGGTTTCGCCGTAGCGATCCACCGCCAGGTTGTCTTCCATGTACAGGTCCAGCCAGCCGGAGCCGCCGAACTGGAAGAACGGCGTGCGCTCCGGCGTGTTCGGGCCGCCGCGCATCGAATTGCCGACCAGTACCAGCTGCCCGTCCTGGTACGGATGTCCGTCCCACTCGGCGGCGATCAGGTTGTAGTGCACCGCGCGCTGGCCGGGGTTGTTGATCAGGTTGTTGACCACCCAGCCCTGGGTGCCGCCCTTGAACATCGGGTTGCGTTCGCGGTTCTGCGAATACAGGTTGCCGATGACCAGGATGTCGCGCGCGTTGTCGTGGATCAGCGAACCCTTGGAATGCTCGCCCTTGGCGTGGGTGGCGAAGCCAAGCCCCTCGGCCAGGATGTTGTTGCTGAAGGTGATCCGGTGCGAGGTGCCGTCGCGCCACTGCGCCGGGGTCTCGCCCTTGAAGCGGGTGCCGGACGCGGACAGGTTCTCGTCGGTGGACCAGGTCAGCGAGCAGTGGTCGACGATCACGTCGTGGGCGCCGACGGTGCTGATCGAATCGAAGTCGGTGCCGGCCATCTTCGGCAACCCGGCCTCGCCCGGGCGCACCCGCAGGTGCTGGATGACGACGTCGTGCGCGCTGAGGTCGATGCCGCCGCGGACCAGGGTGATGCCAGGCTGCGGGGCGGTTTGTCCAGCGATGGTCAAGAAGGGTTCACGGATCTTCAGCGCCTTGACCCCGAGGTCGATCACACCGCCGACCTCGAACACCACGATCCGCGGCCCCTTCGCCTCCACCGCTTCGCGCAGCGAGCCGGGACCCTCGCCGGCCAGGGTGGTGACCCGGAGGATCTTGCCGCCACGCCCGCCAGGCGTATGCGCAGCCCAGCCCATGGCGCCCGGGAACGCCGTCCTGGGGGCCGGCGCCGGTTGCGCGGCGAGCGCCGCGGAGGCCACCAGCAGGGCCGCGCAGGCGAACACGCGGGCGGGGTTGGCGAGGCGGTGCAGGCAGCTGGTCATTGCGGTTTCCTCCCGGGACTGGGGTTGATCATAGTGCAGTGCAGATTGTCTTTGACACCGGTTTCCTATACAACACCCCGGACGCTTGGGAGGGGCTCCGCCGGATGGACCGGATCATGCTTGGGGACGATACCGACAGCTGGGAAATCGCGCGCCGGCTGGTCAAGGCCAGGTTCGACGCGAGCGCGTTGCCGCGTTACCCCGGGACCATCCCGCAGTCGCTGGATGCCGGCTACGCCTGCCAGGACGCGGCGATCCACCTGTGGCCCGCACCGATCGCCGGCTGGAAAGTCGGGCGGATCCCTGCCGACTGGGAGGCCAGGCTGGGCGAGGAACGCCTGGTCGGGCCGATCTTCTCCAACCGCGTGCAGCGCCACGGCGCGCTCCCGGCGCGGTTCCCGGTGATCACCGGTGGTTTCGCGGCGGTGGAAGCGGAGTTCGTGTTCGTGCTGGCGCAGGACGCGCCGGCCGGCAAGCTGGCCTGGAACCCGGGCGAGGCGGCGGCGCTGGTGAAAGCGCTGCACGTGGGCGTCGAATTCGCCGGCAGCCCGCTGCCGGACATCAACCGGCTCGGCCCGCCGGTGGTGGTGTCGGACTACGGCAACAACGCAGGCCTGCTGCTGGGCCCGGAAGTGGCCGACTGGCGGCAGCGGCTGGTCGATGGACTCGCCTGCGAGACCTTCATCGACGGCGCGTCGGTCGGCACCGGCGGCACCCACGCCATCGATGGCGGGGTACTGGCCGCGCTCGCGTTCGCCCTGGCCAAGGGCGCGCGCCGCGGACGTCCGCTGCGCGCCGGCCAGCTGGTCTCGACCGGCGCGGCCACCGGCATCCACGATATCGTCGCCGGGCAGCACGCGCGGGTGGCGTTCCCCGGCGTCGCGGACCTGGAGGTGGAGACGGTGGTGGCACGACCGGAGCCGGGCGCATGAGCACGCGCAGGCAGCTGCTGGCGGGTGGCGCGGCGCTGCTGGGCGCGGCCCTGCTGCCGCGCGCGGTCGCGCAGGACGGCACCCGGGTGCTGACCGCGACCGACGTGCACGTCAAGGACTACCCCACGGTGGCGGCGGTGCGCTGGCTCGGCGAACAGCTGGAAGCCGCCACCGGCGGCCGCATCCGCATGCGCCAGTACCACTCCGGCCAGCTCGGCCGCGAATCGGAGGCGATCGACATGGCGCGCTTCGGCGCCATCGACATCACCCGCGTGTATTCGGGCGCGCTCAACAACGCGTTCCCGCTGACCCAGGCGCTGTGCCTGCCCTATGTCTTCGAATCGACCGCCCACCAGCGCCGCGCGCTGGACGGCGAGGTGGGCGCGACGGTGCTGGCGGGCTTCGCGGCGCGCGGCCTGGTCGGCCTGGCGATCTACGACAGCGGCCCGCGCTGCTTCTACAACACCCGCCGGCCGATCGTGGAGCCGCGCGACCTGCATGGCATGAAGATCCGGGTGCCGGTGTCGGACATCTTCATCCGCATGCTGCGCCTGTTCGGCGCCAACCCGACGCCGCTGTCGCTGGGCGAGGTGTTCTCCGGGATGGAGACGCACATGATCGAGGGCGCCGAGAACAACATCCGCAGCTTCCAGTCCAGCCGCCACTTCGAGGCCGCGCGGTATTGGTCGAAGAGCGAACACGCCTACGCGCCCGACGTGCTGCTGATGTCGCGCCGCAGCTTCGATGCACTGGCGCCGCGCGACCGTGGCCTGCTGCTGGAACTGGCGCGCGCGTCGGTGCCGGTGATGCGCGCGGAATGGGACGAATCCGAAGCGCTGGCGCGGCGCACGGTGGCCGGGTCCGGCGTGCTCGCCAACGATTGCGACATCCCCGCCTTCCGCCGCGCGGCGCAACCGCTGCTGGACGCGTACCAGCGCGACCCGGCGATCGCCGACCTGACCCGGCGCATCCGCGCGCTTGCCTGAGGCCCCCATGCCGGACACCACCGATTCCGCTCCGCCGCCACAAGGCGCCATCGACCGGCTGGCCGGCCTGTCCATCGCGGTCGCGGCCTGCGCGCTGCTCGGGCTGGTGCTGGTGCAGGGCTGGCAGGTGATCGCGCGCTACGTGCTCAACGATTCGCCCAGCTGGACCGAGCCGGTCACCGTGCTGCTGCTGAGCACCGCGATGAGCCTGGGCGCGGCCGCCGGCGTGCATGCGCGGCGCCATTTCAGCTTCACCCTGCTCGCCGACGCGATGGCACCAAGCACGCGGCGGTGGCTGCAGGTGCTGCAGTCGCTGGTGGTGGTCGGCATCGGCGCGATGCTGGCCTGGTGGGGCGGGGTGCTGTTCTTCGACGGCCTGCACATCCCGACCGCGGGCGTGGCGATGCCGGAAAGCATCGACTACCTGCCGGTCGCGCTGGGTGGCGCGCTGATGGCGCTGTTCGCGCTGGCCCAGCTGCGTCCCGGCAACGAGCCCGCGGCCGCCGCGCCGGCCGTGGCGGAGGGCGGCTGATATGGCGATCGCCCTGCTGTTCATCGTGTTCGGCCTGCTGCTGCTGCTCGGTGTGCCGGTGGCCTTCGCGCTGGCCGGCGCCGCACTTGCAACGCTGCTCTATCTCGACGTGCCCAGCATCGTGCTGGTGCAGCAGGTGTCGGCCGGCTCGGGCTCGGCCAGCCTGATCGCAATCCCGTTGTTCATCTTCGCCGGCGAGCTGATGCTGCGCGGCGGCATCTCCGAGCGCCTGATCGCGCTGGCATCGGCGCTGGTCGGTCGCCTGCGCGGCGGCCTGGGCCAGGTCAGCATCCTGTCGTCGCTGTTCTTCGGCGGCGTGTCCGGCTCGGCGATCGCGGACGTGTCCGCGGTCGGCGGGACCATGATCCCGCAGATGGTCAAGCGCGGTTACGACCGCGACTACGCGGTCAACGTCAGCATCACCGCCGCGCTGGTGGCCTTGCTGGTGCCGCCCTCGCACAACCTGATCCTGTATTCGGCGGCGGCCGGCGGTGGCCTGTCGATCGCCGACCTGTTCGCCGCCGGCATCGTGCCCGCGCTGCTGATGACCCTGGCGCTGATGGTCACCGGCTACGTGGTGGCGCGTCGCCGCGGTTACGGCGTGGAGCCGTTCCCCGGCCGGCGCGCGGTGTTCATGCGCCTGCTGGCCGCCTTGCCGGGCCTGGGGCTGGTGGGGCTGATTTTCTTCGGCATCCGCGCCGGCATCTTCACCGCGGTGGAAAGTGCGGCGATCGCGGTGGTGTACGCGCTGCTGGTCACCGGCTTGCTGTACCGGCAACTCGGTGTGCGCGAATTCGTCGGTGCGGTCACCCATGCCGCGCGCAGCGCGGGCGCGATCCTGTTCGTGATCGCGGCGGCGGCGGTGTTCGGCTGGTTGCTGGCCTACCTGCAGGTGCCGGCGGCGGCGGTGGAGGCGCTGCAGTCGTTCGCAGAGGGCAAGCACGCGGCGCTGTTGCTGATCGTGCTGGCGCTGCTGGTGCTGGGCACCTTCATGGACCTGGCGCCGATGATCCTGATCTGCACGCCGATCTTCCTGCCGGTGGCGAAGGCCTACGGCATCGATCCGGTGCACTTCGGCCTGGTGCTGGTGCTGACCGGCGGCATCGGCCTGGTCACCCCGCCGGTGGGCTCGGTGCTGTTCATCGGCACCGCGATCGGCAAGATCAGCATCGGCCAGTGCATGCGCACGATCTGGCCGTTCTGGCTGGCCGCGCTGCTGGTGCTGCTGGTGGTCGCGCTGTTCCCGCAGCTCTCGCTGTGGTTGCCGGCGGCGCTGAAAGCATGACGCTGCGCGCAGCCTGGCTGGTCGCGCTGCTGGCCTGCGCGGGCGTGGCGAACGCCGCCGACGGCAAGCAGGACGCGCCGTCGCTGGACGCATTCGATGACGCGATCCAGCACTGGCGCAGCGTGCATGGCGACAACTACCCGCGGCATGCGCCGGACGCGGTGGCGAACATCGCCGACAACATCCTGCTCTACCAGCGCGTCGATGGCGGCTGGAAGGAGAACGAGGATCCGGCGCGCATCCTGGACGATGAAACCCGCGCGCGCTTCGCCGCGGAAGCGAAGAAATCCGGCGGCAGTTTCGACAACCGCAACACCTACACCCAGTTCGATTACCTCGCCACCGCGCATGCCCTCACCGGCGATCCGCGCTACCGCGAGGGCAGCCTGCGCGGCCTTGAGTTCACCTTGGCCCACCAGGTCGCTTCATGCGGCGGTTGGCCGCACAGCGTGCCTGCCGTGCAGTCCTACCACCCGCGCATCACCTTCGCCGACGACGTCACCGCCGGCGTGCTGGGCACGCTGCGCAAGGTGGTCGTCGACCGCCGCCGCTATGCCTTCGTCGATGGCGCGCTGCTGGCGCGCGTGCAAGCCGCCATCGCCGGCGGCGACGCCTGCGTGCTGCGCCTGCAGGTCCGCCAGCGCGACCGGCTCGCGGGCTGGGCCGGGCAATACGACGAAACCACCCTGCAGCCGGCGCAGGGGCGCACGTTCGAGCTGCCCGCGATCGCCACCCAGGAAACCGTTGGCGTGGTGCGCTACCTGATGTCGATCCCGTCGCCGCCGCCGGAGGTGATCGCGGCCGTCGAGGGCGCGGTGCAGTGGCTGCGGCAGGTGGAACTGACCGGCTGGCGGCTGCAGACCTTCGATGCCCCGGCCGAGCAGTTCCGCCATCACGGGAGCAGCAAGGACCGGCGGCTGGTGGCCGACCCGGCGGCACGCGGCCTGTGGGCGCGCTTCCACGACCTGGCCGACGACACGGTGGTGCTGGCGGACCGCGATGGCCGCCGGCTGGCGCGCTATGAGGACGTGACCCGCGAACGCCGCACCGGCTATGCGTGGTACGGCGACTGGCCGCGCGCACTGCTGGCGCGCGAGCATCCGGCATGGCAGGCGCGCCACGCGCGCGCCGCGGCAAGGTAACGGCAGGCGGCCGGCACCGGTATCCTCAGCATCCGAGAACCCGACACCACGACATGCCCGCACGCAAGCCGCCCGAGACTCCCGCCAGCACACGCACGGCGACGCGTGCGTCGACGATCAACGACATCGCGCGGCTGTCCGGCGTGTCCAAGAAGACCGTCTCGCGGATCATCAACAAGTCGCCGCTGGTGAAGCCGGACACCCGCGAGCGGGTGGAAGCGGTGATGCGCGAAGTGGGCTACTCGCCGGACCCGATGGCGCGCGCGCTGGCGTTCCGGCGCTCGTTCCTGATCGGCATGGTCTACGACAACCCGACCGCGCAGTACATCGTCAACATGCAGTACGGCGCGCTGGACGCGTTGCGCGATTCCGGCTTCGAACTGGTCGTGCATCCCTGCGACAGCCGCAGCCCGGGCTACATCGACGGCGTGCGCCGGTTCGTGCAGCAGCAGAAGCTGCATGGGGTGATGCTGGTGCCGCGCGTGTCAGAGGACCAGGCGCTGGCCGACATGCTGGAGGAGATCGGCTGCCGCTACGTGCGGATCGCCTCGGTGTCGATGGACGAGCCATCGCGGATGGTGGTCACCCACGACCGCAATGGCGCCGCCGAAGTGGCCGAATACCTGTTGGCGATGGGCCACACCGACATCGCCCTGGTCACCGGCCCGCGCGCCTACCGTTCGGCGATCGAGCGCACCGACGGCTTCCTGGAAGTCCTGCAGCGGCGCGGCATCGCGTTGCCGAAGGCACGCATCGTCGAGGCCGGCTACACCTTCGAGTCCGGGGTGATGGCGGCAGAGCAGCTGCTCGCCGGCAAGAGGCGGCCGACCGCGATCTTCACCGGCAACGACGAGATGGCCGCGGGCGTCTACAAGGTCGCCATGCGTTCCGGGATCAGCATCCCGCGCGAGCTGTCGGTCGTCGGCTTCGACGACAGCCCGCTGGCCTCGCGGCTGTGGCCGGCGCTGACCTCGGTGCGCCGCAATACCCGCGACACCGGGCGCATCGCCGCGGCGATGCTGCTGCAGCCGGATGGCGGCAGTGCCCTGGCCGCGGCCAGCGTCCGACCGCACCTGATCATCCGCGATTCCAGCCAGCCACCGGCCTGAGGGCCGGGCGCCGGGCGATGTCGCGGCGCAGAATGACACCGGTTACCAAAGCCGTTAGACTTCACCCGAATCCACGACCGCCAGCGACGGAGCGTCCATGTTCTGCAAGACCTACCACGCCACCCACCCGGACATGATGGACGGCGCCAGCAACGACCAGCTGCGCGACCGTTACCTGATCGGCAGCCTGTTCACCGCCGACACCGTGCAGCTCAACTACTCCCACAACGAACGCTTCGTGATCGGCGGCGCCGCCCCGGTGTCGAAGCCCGTCGACCTGCCCCGGCAGACCGAGCCGGCCTCGGCCGCCGGGCATCCGTTCCTCGAGCGCCGCGAGCTGGGCGTGATCAATGTCGGTGGTGGCAGCGGCAGCGTCACCGTCGACGGCACCACCTACGCGCTGGGCCCGAAGGATGGCCTGTACGTGGCGATGGGCAGCACCGAGGTGTCGTTCGCCTCCGATGACGCGGCCAATCCCGCGAAGTTCTACCTGGCCTCGACGCCGGCGCATGCGCGCTTCGAAACCAGGCAGCTGTCGATCAAGGACGCGGTGGCGCTGGAGCGCGGCGCACTGGAAACCAGCAACGAGCGCACCATCTACCAGTTCATCGTGCCGGCCACCTGCCAGTCCTCGCAGCTGCTGCTGGGCCTGACCGTGCTGAAGACCGGCAGCGTGTGGAACACCATGCCGCCGCACCTGCACGACCGCCGCAGCGAGGTCTATTTCTACTTCGACCTCGGCGACAACGACCGCGTCTACCACTTCATGGGCGAGCCGGACGCGCAGCGCCACATCGTGGTCCGCAACGACGAGGCAGTGGTGTCGCCGCCGTGGTCGATCCACATGGGCTCGGGCACCAGCAACTACGCCTTCATCTGGGCGATGGGCGGCGAGAACCTGGACTACACCGACATGCACGTGCTGGACATCTGCCAGCTCAAGTAAGCGCGCCACCACAGACAAGGGGAAGGGGTCGACATGGCAAATCCGTTCAGTCTCGAAGGCAGGGTCGCGCTGGTGACCGGTGCCAATACCGGCCTCGGCCAGGGCATCGCATTGGCGCTTGCGGAAGCGGGCGCGGACATCGCCGGCGCGGGCATCGTGCCGGCCGACGAAACCGCCGGGAAAGTACGTGCGCTCGGTCGCCGCTTCGTCAACATCGATGCCAACCTGATGAGCATCGAGCCGGTCGACCGCATCGTCCGGGAAACCCTGGACGGCCTTGGCGGGCTGGACATCCTGGTCAACAACGCCGGCCTGATCCGTCGCGCCGACGCGGTGGACTTCAGCGAGAAGGACTGGGACGACGTGATGAACGTCAACATCAAGTCCGCGTTCTTCATGGCGCAGGCCGCGGGCAGGCATTTCATCGGCCAGGGCCGCGGCAAGATCATCAACATCGCCTCGATGCTGAGTTTCCAGGGCGGCATCCGGGTGCCGTCGTACACCGCCAGCAAGTCCGGCATCGCCGGCATCACCCGCCTGCTGGCCAACGAGTGGGGCAACAAGGGCGTCAACATCAACGCCATCGCGCCCGGCTACATGGCCACCGACAACACCGCCCAGCTGCGTGCCGACGAGGACCGCAGCAAGGCGATCCTGGACCGCATCCCGGCCGGTCGCTGGGGCGTGCCGGCGGACCTGGGCGGGACCGCGGTGTTCCTGGCCAGCAGCGCATCGGACTACGTCAATGGCGCGGTCATCCCGGTCGACGGTGGCTGGCTGGCGCGCTAGCCGCTGGCTGGGGTGCGCCGCGATGCTCGTGGCGGCGCTGCATGCGCCAGCCGCGGAGCCGCGGCAGGTTGCGCCCAGGCAGGTCTTCATCGTTGGCGATTCCACCGCCAGCGAATACGGCGCCGAACGCGCGCCGCGCCAGGGCTGGGGCATGCAGCTGCAATCCTTCCTCGACCCCGCCGCGTGGCAGGTACGCAACCACGCGCAATCCGGGCGCAGTTCGCGCAGCTTCATCGAGGAAGGCTGGCTGGCGCCGGTGGAAAGGTCGCTGGCGCGTGGCGACGTGCTGCTGATCCAGTTCGGCCACAACGACGAAAAGGCCGAGGACCCGACGCGCTACAACGAACCGGCGCAGGCGTTCCCGCAGTGGCTGGCGCGCTACGTGGCGCTGGCGCGCGCGAAGGGGGCGACGCCGATCCTGGTCACCCCGCTGGCGCGCCGCAAGTTCGAGCGCGGCAGCAGGATCGACCAGTTGCTGGACACGCATGGCGCGTATCCACCGGCGGTGCGCGCACTCGCCGCGCGCGAAGGCGTCGGCCTGGTCGACCTCACGGCATCGAGCATGGCCTGGCTGCGCGCGCTCGGCGACGAGGCATCGAAGCCGTTCTTCATGCATGTCCCCGGGCAGGCCCAGGCCGACGACACCCACCTGCAGGCACGCGGCGCGACCGCGGTGGCCTGCCTGGTGGTGGCCGGCTGGAAGGCGCTGGATCCGGCGCTGGCGGAGCAGGTGGTGCGCGACACCGACTGCGGCGCGCGCGACAGCGCGCTCGAGGATCGGCGCGCGCAGGCGCATCCGTCGCTGATGGTCGGCGAAGCCGGCCTCGCCCGCCAGCAGCCCGGCCCGCATGGCGGCGCCGGCACCACCACCGCCTATCCGTTCTTCGCCGACGCGCCGGGCCTGTCGTTCTTCTTCCGCAAGCGCGTGCTGCACAAGGGCGCCGGCATCGGCCTGCACCAGCACGACAAGGACGAGGTGTACTACGTGGTCAGCGGTACGGGCCGCTACATCGTCGACGGCAGCATCCGCGACGTCGGCCCCGGCGATGCCATGCTCACCCGCACCGGCAGCACCCATTCGCTGATGCAGGATGGCGACGAGGACCTGGTGATCCTGCTGGCCTATCCGAAGGCCGCGGACTAGCGGTTCACTGCGCCGCGGCGTCGAGTGCCGCCTTCTCCTTCGCTGCGGCCTGCTCGCTGTTCGCCACGGCCGCACGCGCGGCACCCTTGTAGGCATCAGCGGCCTGCACGATTGCCGATGCCGGCTGCGCCTGCGTGCCCTCAGCCTGCGGTTCTGGACGACGCTCTTCTTCGGGTGGCTCTGGCGGCGAGCATCCTGCCAATACCAGGACCAGCAGGCAGGCGATGGGCGTTCCAATGCGCATGGCGGACTCCAGCGGTGCGGACGTGGCCTATCCTACGCCGGACCCACAGGATGGAGGCCGCGCATGAATCGCAACCGCTGGAGCCTGGACGGACACCGCGCGCTAATCACCGGCGCCAGCGCCGGCATCGGCCTTGCGATCTGCCGCGAGTTGCTGGGCCTGGGCGCGCAGGTGCTGATGGTGGCGCGCGACGCGGCCCTGCTGGAGCAGGCACGCGCCGACCTCGAGGACGAATTCCCGGGGCCGGAGGACGCGGTGATCGCGTTCCCCGCGGACGTCACCGACGAAGAACAGCGCACTGAGTTGCTGGACTGGGTGGCCGACCATGGCGGCCTGCACATCCTGGTCAACAATGCCGGCGGCAACATCACCCGGCCGGCGCTGGACTACGGCGAGGACCAGTGGCGCGGCATCTTCGAGACCAACCTGTTCTCCGCGTTCGAGCTTTGCCGCGGCGCGTATCCGCTGCTCACCAAGCACGCGTCGTCGAGCATCGTGAACATCGGCAGCGTGTCCGGCGAGGTCCACGTGCGCAGCGGTGCGCCGTACGGGATGAGCAAGGCCGCGCTGCACCAGATGAGCCGCAACCTCGCCGTCGAATGGGCCGAGGACGGCGTGCGGGTCAACTGCGTGGCGCCCTGGTACATCCGCACCCGCCGCACGTCCGGCAAGCTGTCCGATCCCGATTACCTGGACGAGGTGCTGCTGCGCACCCCGCTGGGCCGCATCGGCGAACCGGAGGAAGTGGCGGCCGCCGTCGCCTTCCTGTGCATGCCTGCATCCAGCTACATCACCGGCGAGTGCATCGCGGTGGATGGCGGGTTCCTGCGTTACGGGTTCTGAGCCGGCGGCTCCGGCGCCACCGGCGAGCACCTGCTCGCCTTCACCTTCGCCTCGACCGATTCGAACGCGGCCTTGCGCCCGGCCTCGTCGTCGCGGCTGGCGTACTTCAGCTTGAACTCGGCTTCGTCCAGCCGGCGCAGCCAGGCGTCGCACAGCTGTTCGGCGGGGGTGGCGGTGCATGCGTCGTACTTCATCTCGCAGGCGCTGCCGGCACCCAGGCCGGCGCTGCCGTCGATGCCGGTGACCTGCAGCGGGACGCAACGCGGCGCCGGCGCGTTGGACTCGCCGAAGTAGGTATCGCCTTGCCAGGTCCGGCACTGGAACAGCGGCGGTGGCGGTGGCAGCGTGGCGGCCTCTGGCACGGGCATCCGCTTCATGTTCGGCCCGCTCACCAGCACGAAGTCGCCGTAGACCGGCGCGGCCGCCGCCGCGGCCGGCTCCGGCTTCTTCGCCGGCACCGGCACCGTCTTCACCTCGCCGATCCGCCGGACCTCCTGTTTCATGCCGGCCGCGCAGGGCGTGCCGTTCTGCATCGAGACCTCGCCCCTGGAATTCGTGCACTTGTAGAACAGCGTCGCCTGCGCGGATGCCGCGCGCGGCGCCAGCGCCAGCAGCACGGCCAGCGCGAATGCGGCGATCACGGCAGGCTTGCGCATCAGGAACCGCCGCAATCGTTGTCGAGGCGCGCGTTGATGCCGCGTTCCTCGACCCGCAGGACGTCGCGCTCGGACGGCATCGCGTTGAAGAAGCGCGTCCGGACCTGGTCGCGGCGATCGCGCAGGCGCGCGCAGGCCTCGGCCGGCGGCAGCATTGCGCAGTCGTCGCGGATCCAGGTGCCGCCGCCGCTGGCGGCCGGCCATGGCAGCCCGCCATGGCGGTGCGCGGGTGGCGGCGCCGGCGTCGGCAAGGCCTGCTGCGGACGGCCGGCCGCGGCGCTGGCAGGCGGCGCGGGACGGAAGCTGCCGCGATCGGCATCGCGGTGCGGCGGCCGCCCGGACATGGGGTAGCCCAGCGTCCACAGCGGTACCCAGCGCGGATTGCCGTCGCCGTTTTCGCTGGTGTAGCGCTTGCCCTCGTGGGTGGTGCACTCGTACATCGGCCGTGGCGGCGCCAGGTACACCACCGGTGCGGGGACCGGCCGCGGCGCCGGAACGGATGCGGGTGCCGGCGCGCGCGCGCGCGTGGGCGCATCCTTCGGGCGCAGCATGTCGCGGGTGGACTGTTGCTGGCCCTTCGGGCACGGCGTGTCGCGCAGGGTCTGCGTGCCGGCGGCATCGGTGCAGCGGTAGATGCGCACCTCGCCGGTGGCCTGCGCCTGCACGATGGCGGCGGCCGACAGCAGCAGGAGGAGGGCAGGGATCCGCGTCATGCGTGCATCTTGCGCATGCGGCGCTGAACCGCAAGTTTGCGCGGGCGAGGCTTGAACGCGGGCTCAGAGACGCAGCACGGAGCCGGTGCGCGCATCGCGGATGTCGGTCGGGCGCAGCAGGCCGCCGGTCTCGCCCACGGCCACGGCGTCCACCGCAGCGACGATGCGCGTATCCAGTTCGGCGACGGAGCGTGCGGCCGGCGCGCCGGCGCGGTTGGCGCTGGTCGATACCAACGCGCTGCCGAACGCGTTGCACAGGGCGATGACGGTGGGATGCGCGCTGACCCGCACCGCGATGCCGTTGTGAGCACCGGTAATCCATCGCGGCGCGCCGGCGGAGGCCGGCACGATCCAGGTGTGCGGCCCCGGCCAGCTGGCGCGCACCGCGTCGCGTTGCGCGGCGTCCAGCACGTCCATGTCGATGAACGGCGCGAGTTGCGCCTCATCGGCGGCGACCAGGATCAGGCCCTTGTCGACCTCGCGCTGCTTCAGCGCGAGCAGGCGCAGGGTCGCGGCCTCGTCGCGCGGATCGCAGCCGAGCCCCCAGACCGCTTCGGTCGGGTAGGCGATGACGCCACCGCGGCGCAGCGCGGCGACGGCTTCCTCGACGGTGCAGGCCGCGGCCATCAACGGTTCAGAACGGCGCCTCGTCGCGCGCCGGCTTCTTGATGATGCGCTTCTTGCCGATCTCGCCGCTGCTTGCGGTCAGCAGCGGCTTGGCCGGCTCCGGATGCGGGCTGACGTAGGCCTTCTTCGCCGCGACTTTCTTCGCCGCGGCCTTCTTCACCGCGGCCTTCTTCACCGTCTTTTTCGCCGCCGTCTTCTTCACTGCCTTTTTCGCCGGCTTGGCGTCGGCCGTGCCCTTCTTCACTGCCGGCGCCTTCTTCGCGATGACCTTCTTCGCCGCCGCCTTCTTCGCGCCGAAGCCCTTGCGTGCCGGCTTGCCGGTCTCGGCCATGAACTGCCGGGCTTCCTCGAGGCTCAGCGAGGCCGGCTCGCGGTCCTTCGGGATCTTGCCGTTGAACTTGCCATCGCTCAGGTACGGGCCGAAGCGGCCGTTCAGCACCTGGATCTCGCTGTCCGCCCATTCCTTGATGATGCGGTTGCGCGCGATCTCTTCCTTCTCATCGACCAGGAACACCGCGCGCGCCAGGTCGATGGTGTACGGATCGTCTTCCTTCTTCAGCGAGGCATACACGCTGCCGCGCTTGGCGAACGGCCCGAAGCGGCCGATGCCGACGCTGACTTCCTCGTCGTTGCTCAGGCCCAGCTTGCGCGGTAGCCGGAACAGCTCGATCGCGTCCGCCAAGGTGATGGTGTGCATCGACTGGCCGGGGCGCAGCGAGGCGAATTCCAGCTTCTCGTCGGTGTCCTTGTCGCCGATTTGCGCGTACGGACCGTATCGGCCCAGGCGCACGCTGACCGGCTTGCCGGACTTCGGGTCGGTGCCGAGTTCGCGCGCACCGGTGGCTTCGGACCGGTCCACGCTCTCAGACTTCGCGTCCACCAGTTCCTTGAACGGGCCCCAGAACTTCTCCATCAGCGGCACCCATTCCTCCTCGCCGCGCGACACCGCGTCGAGCTCGTCCTCGAGCCTGGCGGTGAAGTCGTAGTCGACGTAGCGGGTGAAGTGCGAGCTGAGGAAATTGGAGACCGCGCGGCCGACGTCGGTGGGCCTGAAACTGCGGCTCTCCATCTCCGCGTACTTGCGGAACAACAGGGTCTGGATGATCGAGGCGTAGGTCGACGGGCGGCCGATGCCGTATTCCTCCAGCGCCTTGACCAGCGCCGCTTCGGTGAATCGCGGCGGCGGCTGGGTGAAGTGCTGGTCGGCGTGGATGCGGTCCAGCGGCAGGGTGTCGCCGGGCTTCATCAGCGGCAGCTTGCGGCCCTCGTCCTCGTCGTCGACGTTCTTCTGGTCCTTGCCTTCCTCGTACACGGCGAGGAAGCCGGCCACCACCACCGTGGTGCCGCTGGCGCGGAAGCTGTGCGCGCTGCCGGCGGCCAGTTCCACGGTCACCGTGTTGAGGGTGGCCGGGATCATCTGGCTGGCGACCGCGCGCTTCCACACCAGGTCGTACAGCCTGCGTTCGTCGTCGCTGAGGAATCGGCCGACCTGCGCGGGCGTGCGCAAGGCGGAGGTCGGGCGCACCGCCTCGTGCGCTTCCTGCGCGTTCTTCGACTTGGTCTGGTACGCGTTCGGCTTGTCCGGCAAGGAGTCGGTGCCGAAGTCGCGCGCGATCACGTCGCGGATCTCCGCCAGCGCCTCCGCCGACAGGTTGACCGAGTCGGTACGCATGTAGCTGATCAGGCCGACCGTGCCTTCTTCGCCGATCGCCACGCCTTCATAGAGTTTCTGCGCGACCTGCATGGTCTTGCGGGTGGTGAAGCCGAGCTTGCGCGCGGCTTCCTGCTGCAGGGTGGAGGTGGTGAACGGCGGCGAGGGGCGGCGCTTGCGCTCCTTGGCGCCGACATCGGTGACGTGCAGCGATCCGCCGGCGGCCTGCTGGATCCGCGCGCGCGCGGCCTCGGCGTCCTCGCCGTTGGTGATGCTGAACTCGAGGTTCCTGGTGTCGTTGACGAACTTCTTGCCGTCCAGCTTCGACAGGCGCGCGGTGAAGCCCTGCGCCGGGTGCGCGACCTCGGCTTCGATCGACCAGTATTCGTGGGCCTTGAACGCCTCGATCTCTTCCTCGCGCTCCACGATCATGCGCAGCGCCGGCGACTGCACGCGGCCGGCGGACAGCCCGCGCTGGACCTTGCGCCACAGCACCGGCGACAGGTTGAAGCCGACCAGGTAGTC
>Ga0209477_1000134_pt1 | contig 40636 bp, 47 predicted proteins | sample KloWWTupernatant_FD_187180 | JGI IMG/M metagenome (GOLD analysis project Ga0209477, IMG submission 187180) | Active sludge microbial communities from Klosterneuburg, Austria, studying microevolution and ecology of nitrifiers - Klosterneuburg... | ecosystem: Engineered > WWTP > Aerobic digester >...
ATACGGTCTCGCGTGCGACGGTGAGCGGTGGACCGTACACCTCGGTCGGCACCTCCTCGGCGAGCCCGTTCGCCGACAGTGGCCTCACCTGCAACTCCACGTATTACTACGTGGTCTCGGCCTCGAACGGCAGCTGCTCGTCGGGCAATTCGGCGCAGGCTTCCGTCACCACCGCGGCCTGCACCCCGGGCGGTACGACGCTCACCAACGGCGTGCCGGTCACCGGCATCTCCGGAGCGGCCGCGAGCCAGCAGTCCTGGACGATGGCGGTGCCCGCGGGCGCCTCGGCGCTGAAGTTCCAGACCGCCGGTGGCACCGGTGACGCCGACATGTACGTCCGCTTCGGCGCCGCGCCCACCCTCACCACCTACGATTGCCGGCCGTACGCCACCGGCAATGCCGAAACCTGCAACATCGCCACGGCGCAGGTCGGCACCTACTACGTCATGTTGAACGGCTACTCGGCCTACTCCGGCCTGACGCTCACCGGCAGCTACACCACCGGTGGCGGCGGCGGTTGCAGCGTCGTGGCCGAAAGTGAAGCGAACAATGGCACCACCACTGCCGATCCGCTGGTCGCACCGTGCAGCACGGTCAACGGAACCTTCGTCGGTGGCACCGATACGAACGACTACTTCTCGATGACGGTGCCCGCTGGGGCCACCGTCACCGGCTTGCTGAACAACCTGTCGGTGGACTACGACCTCTACCTCTACCGCGCGGGCTCGACCACGGCAGTCGCCCAGTCGACCGCCGGTGGCACCGCCGCCGAGACAGCCACGTGGACCAACACCACGGGCGCTTCGACGACGGTCTATGCCCGGGTCTACAAGTACTCCGCGACCCGCGCGACGTACACGGTCAAGGTCAGCTACTGAGGCCGACTCTCCGGGCCTCCGGGCCCGGCGCTTCGAGGCCCGCGGTGTTCGCACCGCGGGCCTTTTCCTTTCTCGCCCGCGTTCTTCCCCGCACCTATCTGCTCCGCCGGAACTCTCGTGCTTGCCACCATTTGCGGTGTGGCAAACGCTGTGGCGGAGGGATTGCCCTTCGTGTACACTCGGCCGTGACACTTCTTGTCGCAGAGATTTTTCGGAGGAGGCCATGCCGCCGACTTTGAACCAGATGCTGAAGACCATGGTCGAGCAGGGCGGGTCGGATCTCCACATCACGACCAACTCCCCGCCGCAGGTTCGCGTCGACGGCGTCTTGAAGCCGCTCAATGTCCCGCCGCTCACGCCGACCGAGACCAAGCAGATCGCATACTCGATCCTCACGGACAACCAGAAGCATCGTCTGGAGGAGGATCTCGAGCTCGACTTCTCGTTCGGCATCAAGGGGCTGGCGAGGTTCCGCGCCAACGTCTTCCATCAGCGCGGCGCGATCGCCGCCGCCTTCCGGCAGATCCCCTACGAGATCCGCAGCTTCCGCGAGCTCGGGCTGCCGTCGGTGGTGGAGAAGATCTGCGAGAAGCCGCGCGGCCTCGTTCTCGTCACCGGTCCGACCGGCTCCGGAAAATCGACCACGCTGGCCGCGATGCTCGACAAGGTCAACCGCGAACGCGCCGAGCACATCGTCACGATCGAGGATCCGGTCGAGTACCTGCACAGCCACAAGAAGTGCATCGTCAACCAGCGCGAGCTGCACGCCGATACCCACAGCTTCGCCAACGCGCTGCGCTCGAGCCTGCGGCAGGATCCCGACGTCGTCCTGATCGGCGAGGTCCGCGACTTCGAGACCGTCGAGTCGGCGTTGCGCATCGCCGAGACCGGCCACCTGACCTTCGCCACGTTGCACACCAACTCGGCCGCGCAGACGATCAATCGCATCGTCGACATCTTCCCGGCCCACCAGCAGGGGCAGATCCGCGTGCAGCTGTCGTTCGTGCTCGAGGGGATCCTCTGCCAGTCGCTCCTGCCCCGCGCCACCGGCAAAGGCCGGGCGCTGGCGATGGAGGTGCTGGTGCCCAACGCCGCCATCCGCAACCTGATCCGCGAGGACAAGGTTCATCAGATCTACGGCATGATGCAGACCGGGCAGGCGAAGTACGGCATGCAGACGTTCAACCAGGCGCTCGCGGCGCTCTACTTCAAGCGCATGATCAGCCTGCAGACGGCGCTCAACCGCTCCTCCTATCCGGAGGAACTGCAGGAGATCATCTCGCGTGGACCGACAGCCCTCAACCCGAACATGATCGAGGGCCCCGGCGCGCCGGTGGCGCAAAGGAGCTAAGCGATGCCCAGTTTCGTCTGGAAGGGTAAGAACCGGTTCGGCGCGTTTCAGGAAGGCATCCTCATTGCCGACACCCGCGACGCTGCGACCGCCATCCTGCGGCGCCAGAACGTCCAGCTGACTTCGATCAAGGAGAAGGGCCGCGAGCTTCGCCTCATCCCGAAGTTCCCGCGCGGCGTCGGCGCCAAGCGGGTGGCGATCTTCACCCGCCAGTTCTCGGTCATGCTCGACGCCGGCCTGCCGCTGGTGCAGTGTCTCGAGATTCTCGGCGAGCAGGAGGAGAACCGCACCTTCCGCGAGATCATCCAGCAGGTGCGGGGTGACGTCGAGTCCGGCTCCAACCTCGCGGACTCCATGCGCAAGCACCCCAAGGCGTTCGACAATCTCTACGTCTCGATGATCGCGGCCGGCGAGGCCGGCGGTATCCTGGACGTCATCCTGCAGCGCCTCGCGACCTACATCGAAAAGGTCGTGCGCCTGAACTCGCAGGTGCGCTCGGCCCTGATCTACCCGGTGTCGATCATCGTGATCGCGGCCGGCGTCGTGACGATCATCCTCTGGAAGGTGATTCCGGTATTCGCCCAGCTGTTCGCCGGTCTCGGCGGCGAGCTCCCCTTCCTCACCCGCGCGGTGGTCGGCGCGAGCAACTTCCTCGGGCGGTTCTTCCCGCTGATCATCGTCGCGATCTTCCTGATCATCACCGCGGTCAAGAGGTACCACAAGACCGAACGCGGCAGGCGCGTCATCGACGGTCTCACGCTCAAACTCCCGGTCGTCGGCATGCTGGTGCGCAAGATCGCGGTCGCCCGCTTCTGCCGCACGCTCGCCACCCTCACGTCATCCGGTGTGCCGATCCTCGACGGACTCGAGATCACCGCCAAGACGTCCGGCAATGCGATCGTCGAAGACGCCATCATGGCGGTTCGCAAGAGCGTCGAAGAGGGCAAGACGATCTCCGGGCCGCTCGCCGAGACCAAGGTCTTCCCGCCGATGGTCGTCCAGATGGTCAACGTCGGCGAGCAGACCGGCGCCCTCGATCAGATGCTGGCGAAGATCGCCGACTTCTACGAAGAGGAAGTCGACACCGCGGTCGCCGGCCTGATGAAGCTCCTCGAGCCGGTCATGATCGTCGTGCTCGGCGGCATCATCGGCACGATCGTCACCGCCATGTACATGCCGATGTACGCCATTCTGCAGAAGATCGAATAGGCGGCGGCAGACGCAGCTCTTCCGGACCGATCGGAATACCGCGCCAGGGAGGGGGCGAGCCCCCTCCCTTTTCGCGCTCCTTCAGCCATGAGCCCTGCCTTGCGTCACCTGCCGAATCTCGAGCGTCACCTCCGTTGGCTCATCGCCTTCCGGCTGGTGATGATCTCGAGCGTTCTGCTCTCCTACCTCGTCTTCGAGCTCTCTTCCCGCGGCGAGCTGCCGGAGTTCAACCTGCTCTTCGTGCTCGTCGCCGCGACCTACGTCGCGAGCATCCTGCACATCGCGCTGCTTCGGCTGCTCGCGACGCGTCCGCTCTGGCACGCCTATATCCAGTTCGCCGGCGACCTCGCTCTGGTGAGCGGCCTGGTCTACTTCTTCGGTGGCATCACCAGCCCGTTCTCGATGCTCTACCTGGTGGTGATCATGGTCGCCGCCGTGATCCTCCAGCGGCGCGCCGCGCTCACCATCGCCGGCCTCGCCTACATCCTCTACGCGATCCTCTTGACGGCGCTGGCGCGCAATTGGATTCCGGCGCTGTCGCCGCTGCCGACCGACCTCGAGCTCTCGTACCGCATCTCCTACAACCTCGCCGTGCACCTCTTCGGCTTCTACGCCGTCGCCCTCCTGACCTCCTATCTCGGCGAGAGCGCGTCGCGCGCCGAAGAGGAGCTGGCGGAGAAGTCCGGCAGCCTCGCCAACCTCGAGATCTTCCACCGCGACGTGATCCAGTCGATCTCGAGCGGCCTCATCTCGACCGACCTCGACGCCCGGGTGACTTCGGTGAATCGCGCCGCGCTCGAGATCCTGGCCACGACCGAAACCGCGCTGCTCGGCAGGCCGATCGCCGCGAGCGGCCTGTTCTCCGAGGCCGAGTGGGCTGCGGCGGCCTCCGACAGGAGCGCCGATCGTCTGACGCGCTCCGAGCTCGTCGTCGAGCGCGGCGCCGAACGGCTGCCGATCGGCTTCACGGTCACCCGCCTGACCGACGCGAACAACGTGCCGACGGGATGGATCGTCGTGTTCCAGGACCTCTCCCAATGGCGCCGTCTGCAGGAGGAGCTGCGGCTCAAGGACCGCATGGCGGCCGTCGGCGAGCTCGCGGCCGGCCTGGCCCACGAGGTCGGCAACCCCCTCGCCGCCATCTCCGGCTCGGTGCAGCTACTCTCCGTTTCGATCGCCGCCGGGCAGCAGGAGCGGCGACTGCTCGACATCATCGTCAAGGAGAGCCTGCGGCTCGACCGCACGATCAAGGGATTCCTGCGTTTCGCCCGGCCGCGCGAGCGCGCCGCGGCGCGGTTCGACATCGCCGCCCTGCTCGCCGAGAACACCGCGCTGCTGCGCAACTCGGAGGAGGCCACAGGCGGGCACGAGTTCTCCCTCGAGCTCGAGCCCGAGTCGGTTCAGCTCGCCGGCGATCCGGACCAGATCAGCCAGATCTTCTGGAATCTCGCGCGCAACGCCCTGCGCGCCATGCCCAAAGGCGGTAAGCTGCTCATTCTCGGCAGGCTCCGCGGCGAGTCCTACAGCATCGAGTTCCGCGACACCGGCCACGGCATGTCCGAGGAGCAGCGCGCCAAGCTGTTCCACCCATTCCAATCGTTCTTCGATTCCGGCACCGGCATCGGCATGGCGATCGTCTACCGCATCGTCCAGGAGCACGGCGGCTCGATCAGCGTCGAGAGCCGGCCCGCCGAGGGCACCCGGATCGTCGTCTCCCTGCCCTTGCACCATGAAGCGGCGCTGCCCGTCGCGTCGGAGGCCTGAGTGCTTTCTGGAAACATCCTGATCGTCGATGACGAGACCAGCCTGCTCGAGTTCCTCTCGGTGCTGTGCTCCGGCGAGGGTCTCTCGGTGACGACCGCGCGCTCGGTGCGCGAGGCGCGGGAGAGGCTGGCCGAGCGCACGCCCGACCTGGTGCTCTGCGACATGCTGATGCCGGACGGCAACGGTCTCGAGCTCCTGCGCGAGATCAAAGGCGGCGACTCGCGGACCTCGGTCATCATGATGACCGCTTACACCTCGACCAAGAACGCCATCGACGCCATGAAGCTCGGCGCCTACGACTACGTGCCGAAGCCGTTCGACATCGACGAGCTCAAGGCGGTCCTGGAGCGCGCACTCGAGAAGAACCGGCTCTACGAAGAGAACACCTACCTCCGGCGCGAGCTCGAACAGCGCTACGCGTTCAAGAACATCATCGGACGCAGCCCGAAGATGCAGGCGATCTTCGGGCTCATCGAGCGCGTCGCGCGCACCGCTTCGACGGTGCTGATCCACGGCGAGAGCGGCACCGGCAAGGAGCTCATCGCGCGCGCCATCCACTTCTCCAGCCCGCGCGCCACCCAGCGCGTGCTGGCGATCAACTGCGGCGCGATGCCCGAGAACCTCCTCGAGAGCGAGCTCTTCGGGCACGAGCGCGGCGCCTTCACCGGCGCGCTGCGCGACAAGAAGGGCCTTTTCCAGGAGGCCAATCACGGCACGCTGTTCCTCGACGAGATCGGGGAAATGAGCCTGACGATGCAGGTCAAGCTCCTGCGCGTCCTGCAGGAGAAGCTGGTGCGGCGGGTCGGCGGCACGACCGAGGATCCGGTGGACGTGCGGATCATCGCCGCCACCAACCAGAACCTGGCGGAGAAGATCGTCCGCGGCGAGTTTCGCGAGGACCTCTTCTACCGCATCAACGTCATCCCGATTTCGATTCCGCCGCTGCGCTCGCGGCGCGAGGACATTCCTCTCCTGGTCGACCACTTCCTGCACAAGTACAGCGCCGCGCTCGGCGTCCCGCCGAAGAGGATCTCGGCGGAGGCGATGCGCCTCCTCGAAAGTCACAGCTGGCCGGGCAATGTGCGCGAGCTCGAGAACCTGATCGAGCGCGCGATCGCGCTCTCGACCGGATCCGCCATCACCAACTCGGACCTGCCGACTTCGCTCGCCGCGGGCAGCCCGCGCGACGATCAGGGCGTCGCGCTGCCGCCCGAAGGTCTCGACCTCGAAGCGCTCCTCGAGGTGATCCGCGCCGACGTCATGCGGCAGGCACTCGATCGCAGCGGCGGCGTGCAGACGCAGGCCGCGGAGCTCCTGCGCATGAGCTTCCGGTCTTTCCGCTACTACGCCCGCAAGGCCGGCATCACCGGCGCGCAGGATTGACGCCGGCGCACCCCGCCTCCCATCCCGATGGACGAAAACGACTACGACGACCTGCCGCTGCGACAGAAGCGCGGGCAGCGCCGTTCGGAGGGAACCCAGCGCCGGGCGGAACGGCTGCGGGCGCCGGTTGCGGCGGCCGAGCCCGGCGCCACTGCCGGCACCACGTCCGGCAACACGTCCGGTACCGCTTCCGCCGCGCCCGAGGCGAACGACTCGGCGCTTCCCGGAGAGGCCCTCGTGGTCGCGATCTCCCGCGGCCAGTGCGAGGTCGAATGGCAGGGCGAGATCGCGATCTGCCACCTGCCGAAGGCGCTGGCTCTGGTGCAGAAGAGCGATCTCGCGGTGGGCGACCGGCTGCGGGTCGCGCGGCGGCCCAGCGGTGAGCTGGTCGTCGCCCAGGTCCTGCCGCGCAGCAGTCGGCTGTCACGCCCGGATCCGCTGCTCGTCCACCGCGAGCGGGTTCTGGCCGCCAACATCGACCTCGCGGTGGTCGTCACCGCGCTGCGCAAGCCGGCGCTCGCCACCGGCCTGCTCGATCGCTTCCTGGTCGCCCTCGCCCACGGTGGCGTCGCAGCCGCGATCGCGGTCAACAAGTACGACCTCGCTGAGACCTCGGATGCCGCGGGCGACCCGGAGCTCGCGCGCCTCGCGCCGTACCGCGCGCTCCGCCTTCCCTTCCTCTTCTGTTCCGCCAGGAGCGGCCGGGGGATCGAGGAGCTCCGCGCCCTGATCGCCGGCAAGACCGTCGTCTTCGTCGGCCACAGCGGCGTCGGCAAGAGCTCACTCCTCGCCGCCCTCTCGCCCGAGCTCGACGTGCGCGTCGGCGAGGTGTCGACGATGAATGCACGCGGCCGGCACACGACCACCCGGGCGAGGATCTACCGCCTGCCCGGCGAGACGCGGATCATCGACACGCCGGGCATCCGCGAGTTCGGCCTCTGGGAGCTTTCCCGCGAGGAGCTGTCGCTCTACTTCGAGGAGTTCGAGGCGCTCTCGCCGCGCTGCCGATTCAACGACTGCAGCCACTCGCACGAGCCGCATTGCGCGGTGCGCGAGGCGGCCGCGTCGGGCGCGCTCGACGCCAACCGCTACGAGACCTACCTGCGGATTCTCGCCTCGCTCGCCGAAGGGCGCTGATCCTCGGCGGCGGTCGGAGACGCCGGCAGCGTCAGGGACGGCGGGAGTCTCGCCTGCCAGACGCCGAAGCCCGATGAGCCCAGGAGCAGCCGGTCGCCGGCGACCAGCGCCGACAGCGTCTCACCGGCCGGGTAGGGCAGATCGATCGGCACCCAGAGCGCTTCTCCCGGCTGGGAGGCCGGCGGCAGGGCAAAGAGCGCGAGCGCGCCCCCGGCCTCGACCAGATAGGGGAAGCGCGCGCTCCCCGTGGCGATCGTGCGCAGCGGTCCGGAGCGCAGAGGAATCCAGGCGCCCGAGGCGCCGTCGCGGCGGAACAGACCTTCCTTCCCGGAGTAGTGCAGTTCGCCGGCGACGCTGAAAAGCTCGCTGCCCGCGGCCGGCGGATAGGGCAGGCTCGAGGCCTGGAGCTTGCCACCCACCAGCCGCGCCAGACCGTCGTCGCGCAGCACCCAGAGGTCGCCGGCCGCGAGCGCCGCGGACCGCAGAGCCGGCGGCGCCGCGCGGCCCGCCGGCGCGAGTGCGATCGGATGGAAACGTCCCGCGGGCTTCGCGGCGTCGAGGTCGTAGAGGGCCTCGCGGGTGCGCGCCACGATGCGCCCACCAGCCGCTGCCAACTGCTCGACGCGGCGCTCGCCGAGCTCGCTGACCCGTTCGAAGCGCATCGGCACGGCGCTTTCCAGGGAGCTGCCCGCGCCCGCCGAACGCTCGCGCTCGAAGAGCCCGCGCTCGGTGGCGACGAACAGGCGCTCGCCGGAGGTCGCCATCGCGAGCACCGTCGGCAACTCGGAGGGCAGCGGTTCGAAGGAGCTGCCGCCGTCCGGCGAGCGATAGACCCCCGACGCCGGTCCGGCATGGGCGACGGCGGCGAACAGGTGGTCGCCGTCCTGGTCGAGCGCCGGCACGCGCAGATTCCGCATCGCCACCGGCCGGGCGCGGAAGCTCTCGCCGGCGTCGGTCGAGCTCCAGATGCCGGCGCCTTCGGTGCCGATCAGAATTCGCTCGGGACGCGCCGGATGGTAGGCAATCGCCAGCACGGCGAGAGACGGCGGCGTGGTGCGCCGGAACGAGGCGCCGCGGTCGGTCGACAGGAAAGCGCCGGCCACGGTGCCGGCGAGGAGGCGTTCGCCCGGCAGCACCGCGAAGCTCGGCGTCCGCCGCTCGGTGAGGCCGGTCTGGAAGCGCGTCCACTTGTCGCCCAGGCCGTCGCCGCGATAGACCCAGCCGCAGGTCGACGCCCAGAGCTCGCCCGGCCGCTCGGCGGAAGGATGCAGCGAGAACACCTCGGTGTCGAGAATCATGCCGTCGAAAACGCCGCGCCAGGTCGCCCCGCCATCCTCGCTGCGATAGGCCTGGCGCCAGGTTCCGGCGACGACGACCTGCGGCCGCGAGCGATCGACGTGCAGGCTCGAAACATGGATCAGCCCCGGCAGCTCGCGACCGACGGGACGAAAGGTGACCCCGGCGTCGTCGGAGAGCTCGACGCCGGCACGCGTACCGGCGAACAGGCGGTCGGGAACACCCGGGACTGTCGCCAACGCGTAGACCTGGGCCGAGCCGCTGGCGCTGCCAGGGCGGACCGTCCAGGACGCGCCGGCGTCGTCCGAGAACGCCACCCGGCCGCCCCCCCAGATCCCCCAGAGCGCCGCCCAGAGACGTCCGGGACGATTCTCGTCGTAGACCAGGGCGCCGACGACCCAGTGCGGAAAAGGGATCTCGGCGCCGGCGTTGCGGAAGCTCGCGCCGCCATCGTCGGAGACGTAGACGTGTCCCGCCGAGGTGCCGGCGAAAGCGCGCTCGGGGTTCGCCGGATCGAAGACCAGGCTGCGGATGTCGGCGCCGTAGAGCGGCACCGGGTGGAGATCGAGCTTCGCGGCCGGGCCCGCGGGAGCCGCAAGGGTCGCCGCCGGCAGCGCTGCGCCGGCGAACACCGACAGCAGCACCGCGCAGAGGCGACCTGAGCGCCGTGCAGGGATCATTCGCCGCCCGATCCGGACGGGCCCTTGGCGCTGCCTGCAGCGGGGGCGGACGGCGCGGCGCTCGCAGCGGCGGGACTCGCGGGAGCGGAGTCGGCCGATCCGGCGGCGGGACTCTTCGCCGTGCCGGCTTCGCTGCTCTTCTCGCCCGCCTTGTCGGCGGCCTTGTCGGCGCCGCCGCGCGGCGAAGTGCCCTCGGTGCCGCCCGATTTCTTGGCGTAGTCGGTGAGATAGAAACCGCTGCCCTTGAACTGGATCGAGGGCGCCGAAGGGAGCCGGCGCATCGGCTCGCCGCACTTCGGGCAGGCGACCTCCGGCAGATCGTTGAAGCGCTGCAGGATTTCGGTGCGTTCACCGCACGATTCGCAGAGATACTCGTAAAGCGGCATCGTTCGACCTCGTTCGACCTCGTCCCGGATCAGCTTTCGGAACGCAGCTTGATCTTGATGACTCCCGGCGCCGCCGCCGGCTCGGCGACGCCGACCTTGCGGATCAGCTGCAGCACACTGTAGGCATAGAGCAGCCGGGCGTTCTCCGGCGGCGCGAGCGGCCCCTTGGTCGCCAGCTCATAGAGCGAGCGCTTGCCGTCGACCATGGCGAGGAGCCTGTATTCCTCGGCATCGAGCGCGATGTCGATGAGATCCTCGACCCGGAAGGACGGGCCGAACAGGGTCTCCTTGCCGCCCATGCGGGTGACCAGCGACTTGGCGTTCGCCGCCCGCTTCACGCCCTGCACGATGACCTGGCGCAGCGGGATCTGGATGCGCACCAGCTCGCGGGTATCGATCGCCCCGATGTTGAAGGTGACGTCCCCCTCCTCCCAGGCGAAGAGACTCCAGACGATGCCTTCGACATGCTCGCGAATCGCCTGAAAGACCTGCGCCGGCGAGAACGTACCCTGCTCGATCAGCAGCTCGCCGAGGCGCTGTCCGCTCGCCGCGCGCTTCGCCATCGCGGAACGGAAATCGGCTTCGGAGAGCTTGCCGACGCGGCGCAGGAAGCCGCCGAGACTGTCTGCCAGATCCGAGGACGACGCGTGCACTACATAGCCGTTCTCGAGGAAGATGCGCTTGGTGACATCGCCGAGCACGGCTTCGATGACCCCGGCGACGCGCGCCTGCTGAATGATCGCGAGCATCTCCGGCAACGCCGTCTGGCGCAGGTCGCCGCGATACTGAGAGGTACGTTCCAGGGGGCGCTCCATCGAAACCGTAATCATACCGCGCCGGCGCCATGAGGCCCCCGCAGGAGTTGCGGCGTCGCCAACCCTCTGATAGACCCACATCCATGCTCGAACCCGAACTTGCCTGGGAACGACTCCTCCCATCCCTCACGCCGCTCGCGCCGCACCGGGTCGAGCGCCGCCTCGCGGCCGGCCGCGTCCTCGCCGAAGGGCTCATCGCCACCTCCGACCTGCCGCCCTGCGACCTGGCGGCGCTCGACGGCTTCGCCCTCGCCGGCGACGCCCCCGTGGACGGCTGGTACCCGATCGCCGGCACCCGATTCGCCGGCGACGCGGGCGATGCGGGCGACGACAAGCTCGCACCGGGAATGGCCCTGCGCATCATGACCGGCGCCGCGGTGCCGCCGGGCGCCGACCGCGTAGTCGGGGTCGAGGAGACGATCACCGAGGGAGACCGGATGCGAGCGACGGCCGTTCCCGCCGCCGGCGCCGCCATCCGCCGACGCGGCGAAGTCGTGCGGCGGGACGCCGCGCTGCTGCCGGCGGGGACGCTCCTCACACCGGCGGCGCTCGCTCTGCTCGCCAGCCAGGGAATCGGCGAGGTGACGATCCACCGCCCGCCGCGCCTCGCTCTGCAACTGACCGGCAATGAGATCGTGCCACCTTCCGCGACGCCGCAAGCGGGTCAGCTGCGCGACTCGCACAGCGACTTCCTGCTCGCCGAGTTGGCGCGGCTGGGGCTCGCCGTGCGCGAGCTCGGCATAGCCCGCGACGAGCCGGAGACGCTGCAGCGCAGTCTCGCGCGCGGGCTCGAGGGCACCGACGTCCTGCTCTGCTGCGGCGGCGTATCGATGGGCGAGGCGGACTTCCTGGTACCGGTTCTCGCGCGCCTCGGTTTTGAGACGATCTTTCACGGCGTCGCGATCCAGCCCGGCAAGCCTCTCCTCGCCGCGCGGCGGGGCGCCCAACTCGTCTTCGGTCTGCCCGGCAATCCCGCCTCGGTGATGGTCGCCTGGTGGCTCTTCGTCCAGCCTGCGCTCCGGCGCCTGATGGGAGCCTCGGCGGGATTCTGGGACACAGCGCTCCCGGGCACGCTCGGCGCTGCACTCGGCGCCGGCAAGCGGCGCGACCGATTCGTGCCGGCGACCTGGGGCCGATCGGTGGGAGGGCCAGTACTCTTGCCGATCTCGCCGCAGGGCTCGCACGATCTGCTCGCCTTCGGCCAGGCGACGGCGCTGGTGCGCATCCGCGCCGGCGCCGCCTCGGCCGCCACCGGGGCAGCCTGCGAGTGGCTCGGCCTCGACAGCTGAAAAACGGCCGGCTGAAAAACGAAGGGCGCCGGCAAGCCGGCGCCTCGTCGGTACGTCATTGGCGGAAGCGCATGGGAATCGAACCCACCCCCGTCGCCGCAACCGGCGCCGGACTACGGTTTTGAAGACCGCGAGAGGCACCAGCCCCCGAGCGCTTCCGAAGTGCGCGGAGTCTCTACTCGACCGAGAAGCCCGACAGCTCGACCGGCAGCGTCGTCACCACGAACTCCCAGCCCTGGTTGGCGATCGGCGAGCCAGCGAATGCGAAGGCCGCGCCCGGCGGGTTGTTGGTGGTGAAGAACGAACCTGCCGCCGTGGTCTCGAACAGGGTATCGGTGCTGCTCCCGAGGTCCACCGGATTGAACATCGCCTGACCGAAATTGCTCAGGTCGGCATCCGTGGCGCCGGTGGTGGTGCCGACGTTGTCGAAGGTGAGACCCGCCCAGAGGGTGGTCGTCGTCCCCGCAGGAACGGCGAAGCCGACGCCCACGGGTCCGGTCAGAATGGTGACCCCGGCGCCGAATGTGAAGGCGTTGAAGGAAAAGCCGACCGCGCCGCCGACCGGGGTGTAGTACGTGCCTGGGCCGTTCGGCAGGCCGGCGCCCAGCGGCGCGCCGTCCGCGTTCCAGAATCGCACCCGCGCCCGAACCGAATGCGCGATGGCATTCAGGTTCGCCACCGAGAACCGCAGGGTGACGACGTTGCTCACCGCCGGATCGGTAGTGAAGGTGACATCGTCCATGACCATGCGGGTGATCCCGCCGACAGCAGGTCCCTGGGCGAAGGCCTGGCCCGAGAACCCGGTGACGTTCGAGTAGATCGCCAGCGGATCGACCGCTTCCGGCAGCACCACGCGGATCTCGGGGTGCTGATTGATCTCCGCGAGGGGGATGAACTTCTCCACCTTGAGCGGGGCGGCGACGAGGATGTCCTGCGCCTCCGCGGCCTGCGCCGGCGGCGCTGAGAGCGAGGTGCCGACGAGCAGCAGGGCGGCAGCCAGATACGAGGTGCGATGACGCATCGGAGTCTCCTAGAAGAAGTGACGTACCCCTCCATCCTACGCCCGGCTCAAACCCTGGTCAAAGCCGCGTCGGGAGCATCCCCTCAGGGCTTGGCCGCCGCGGCTGCCGGCTTCTTCTCGTCCTTCTTCGGCGGCTCGACCGGCAGGGGCTTCCTCGGGAACGGCCCGTCGAGCATCGCCGCCTGATACAGGAAGCTCGCCATGACCACCGCCGCCTGCTTCATGTCGGCCTCGGCCAGGTGCTCGTAGGTGTCGATGTTCGAGTGGTGCGTGCGGCTGAAGTAATCGCGGCCGTCCTGGATGAACTGGAATCCCGGAAGGCCTGCGGAATCGAACGAGACGTGGTCGGTCGAGCCGGTGTTCTCCATCGTCACCGTGGTGACGCCCAGGTCCTCGAGCGGCTCGATGAACTTCTCGAACAGCATCTTCGCGCCGAGGTTCTCCTGGGCGTAGATGCCGTGCACTTTGCCGCCGCCGTTGTCGAGATTGAAGTAGGCCGCGAGCCTGGCGTGCTCGGGCTTGGTGGTGATCGGCCAGGTCGGCTTGCGCCACCGCGCCGGCAGCGCGAGCTCGGCTTCGTCGGTCGGTTCGGGGCGCGACGCGAAATGCTCGGCGACGTAGGCGCGCGAGCCCAGGAGCCCCTGCTCTTCGCCGCTCCACAACGCGGCACGGATCGTCCGCTTCGGCTGCACTCCGAGCGTTCTGAGAATGCGCATCGCCTCGAGCACGACTGCCGAACCGGCGGCGTTGTCGGTGGCGCCCGTGCCGGTGTGCCACGAGTCGAGGTGCGCGCCCGCCATGATGACCTCGGCGTTCCTGTCGCTACCCGGAATCTCGGCGAGGGTGTTGTAAGCGGTCGGCGACTCGCGATGGAACCGTGACGCTACGTCGATCGCCAGCTCGACCTCTTCCCCCTCGTCCAGCAGGCGGAGGATGCGCTCGTAGGGCTCGACCGCCATGACCAGCGCCGGCACGCCGAGCGGCTGGCCGGGGATGCCCTGACCGCCGCCGCCCATGACCCGCACCAAGCCGTGCTCGAACGACGATACCTCGACCGTCGCGACGACCCCTTCGGCGACCAGCTGATCGGAGACCTTGAGCCAGAGCTCGCGGCGCTTGCGCGCCTTCTCCCGCCAGGATTCGCCTTCGCGGTCCGCCGGGATGTCGAAGTCAGCGAGCTCGTCGAGCTTCGTCGCATCGTAGCGAGTGAAGACCGGCTCGGCCGGATCCTTGCGCTCGGGCGCCTTGCTGAGGAAGAGGATCTTGCCGGCGAGCTCGCCCTTGTGCGCCTCGAGGTCTTCGATCTTCTCGATCTCGAGGAACATCGCCTTGCCGGTCGCGAGTCCGGTCGTTCCCGGCGTCCATGCCTTGGGCAGCGCGGCGAGCACCGCCGGTACCGGCGCCGTCATCCGCACCTCGGCGCGGGTGAAGCTCCAACCCTCGCCGAACTCCCACGGCTCGAGATGGGCATTGGCGAGGCCCCACTCGCGGAACTTCGCCAGCGTCCAGTCGTTCGCCGCCTTCATCGCCGGCGAGCCGGTCAGCCGCGGTCCGATGCTGTCGGTGAGATGCCCGACCAGCGCCATGACCTGCGAGCGCCGGAAGCCCTCGTCGCGGATCCGGCCGAGCGCCTCGAGGTCGGCGGCGGTCGCCGCGCCGAGCGTGGAAGTTGTGACCAAGGCAGTGGCACAGACGGCAATCAGACGGGGAGCTCGACGCACGAGGGGGGTCTCCTTTCGAGACAAGGCGGCAGATTCTAGCCCGAACCTCAGGTCACCCGGCCAAGCAGTCGCTCGGAGCGGATGGCCCGGCTATAGAGCAGGCCGACGTGGTACCAGTGCAGCAGAAAGGCCTCGTGCGCGGCGCGCATCGCCCAGCCGAGCGAACCGCGCGCCGGCGGGCAGTCGACCGCCGGCGACAACAGGACCTCGAGCTTGAGACCGCGGGCGACGGTCGCGGCGCGCGCGAGGTGCAGCGGATCGGAAACCAGGATCAGCCGGCGCCAGCCCTCGCGGCGCAGCGTCTCGCGCACGTTGAAGAGGTTTTCGAGCGTGTGCCGGCTGCCCCCTTCGACGAGCACCGCGGAGTCGGCGAGACCCTGCGCGAGAAGCAGCTCGCGCCCCGCTTCGGCCTCGCTCACCCGGCTGTCACCGGTCACTCCGCCCGAGACCAGGATGCGAGGCGCCCAGCCCTCGCTCAGGAGACGGGCGCCGTGCTCGAGGCGTGCCCGGAAGACCGGCGTCGGACGGTTGTCGCGCAGTTCGCGCCCGAGGACGAGAATCAGGTCGGCGGGGGCGCGCTCGTCGCGCCGCGCGTGACCGAGCACCGTGCGCAGGCGGTAGAGCACCGGCAGACCGAGACCGAAAGTAGCGGTGAGCATCGCCAGCGTGATCGACGACGGGCCGCCCGGACCCATCTCTCGCCACAGTTTCAGCAACGGGCGTCTCATCGCCGCCGCTTCGTGCCCGGCTCCCAGCCGAAGCGAGCCAGGTCGACCCGGCCCGCCGCGCCGAACGGGACCCCCTCCTCCTCGAGCAGATGGCGCTGGAAACCGTCGCGACCCGGTTCGCGGCGCAGGCTCACCTCGCCGCGCGCGTTGATCACCCGCTGCCAGGGAAGTTCGGTCGCCTCCGGCAACGCGGCGAGAGCGAAGCCCACTTCGCGCGCGTTGCCGGGAAAGCCGGCGAGCGCCGCGATCTGACCGTAGGTCGCGACGCGTCCTTCGGGAATGCGTTCGACGACGGCGTAGTAGCGCCGCCAGCGGCTCTCGGCCGCCGGCCGGTCCGCAGACAGTCTGGAGCTCGCCGCTTTCACTCGCTGCCGCGCAAACGCTCGAGCTTGAGACGCAGGATCTCGTCGTCGGTGAGATCGCGCCGATTGTCGAGCAGCGCCCGTTCCCAGGAGCCGTAGTAGGGGTTGGGCAGCAGGATCCAGCTCTGCTGCCAGCGGTCGGCATAGCGTTCGACCAGGGCGACACGCTCCTCGGGGCGGGCGCGGGCGCCGCTCACGAAGTCGCCGAGGTCGTCGCCGATCAGCAACAGGACGCGGAACGAGCTCGCCACTTCGGCGCGCCGTGTCGTCTTCTCGGAGGTCCACTCAGGACGCTCGCCGGGCACCAGGACGGTGTCCCGATCCGCGCCGAGCGGGAAGCCTGCGGCAGCGAGATTCTGGCGCGTCTTTTCCTCGAGCGGCGCCGCGCGGTTGGTGACGTAGAACATCGTGACGCCACGCTCGGCGGCGTAGCGGGCGAACTCCACGGCTCCGGGCACCGCGGTGGCCTTCGCGCGCTGCACCCAGGCGTTCCAGGACACCGGCTCGTAGCGCCCGCCGACGCGGATCCGGTCCGCTTCGTAGGGTGAGTTGTCGAGCAGCGTCTCGTCGACGTCGGCGATGACAGCCGGCGGCAGATCCGCGAACGCTCCCTGCTGCTCGAGTGCCGCCGTCGCGCCGCGGTCGGCGAGCGCCCGGTCGAGCTCCACGCGGGCGCGGGCGAAAGCGGCAAGGGCGAGGGCACGGTACTCGGCCGAGGACTGCTGCCAGAGCACGGCGCCCAGGCGATCGTCGTTGCGCACCTGCCCTTCGCCGGTCGCGGCCGGCTGTAGCGCTGGCGCGGGCACCGCGGCCTGCCCTGCCGGCGGCGTTCGAGGCGGAGCGGAGTCGGCCGTACGGCACCCGGCGGCGGCCGCGACGACACAGCACAGAATCAGACCTGCCGGGCGCATCGCCATCATCGCTTCTCCTCCAGGGTCTCTCGATTCCGGCGCACTCTACCCGGATCCGCCGTCGGGCGGGCTTTTGAACTCGAGCTCCGTCAGCTGCAGCCGATGATCGCTGATCCGGGTGGTGCGCAGGCTGTAGCTGCGGACGATCAGGCGCGGACCGACGATGGTCTGGTCGATCGCGAGCAGCGGCAACGCTGCCGGCCAGGTCGAGGACCAGCCGGACCCGGCCGCGTCGTAGGCATGCCGGAATCCCGCCGGGAGCCGGCCGAGGGCGCGCGACCGCCGGGGCGCGTTGAAGTCGCCGAGGACGAGATCGGGCGCGCGTTGCTCGATCATCCGCAGCACGTGCACGAGGAGCGGATCCCGCGCCACGCGCGGCGACGAGATGAGGTTCACCGCCAGGACGCCGAGTGTGCGACCGGCAATTGGCCAGCGCACATAGGCCGCCTGGATCTGGTCCTCGCGGGCCAGCCACTCGACCGCAAGCGGGGCGCCACGGGCGAAGACCGCCATCGAGCCCACGCGGGTCAGGCGGAGCTCGCCCCCCAGCTGGCGCTCGAGCTCCTGCGGCGGCTTGCCCGGCGCTTCCGAGAGCAGGATCAGGTCGGCGGCGAGCGGCCGCAGCTGCGCCGCCGCGCGCTCCACGCCGCGCGGAAAGTCGGCCACGTTCCAGGCCACCACCCTGAGGTCGGCAGCGCGCGACCCGGGTGCCGCCGCCGGGCGCCAGCGGTTCTCGAGCAACAGCACCGCCAGCGCCGGCAGCAGCGCGAGCCCCAACAACAGGGCGGCGGCGCGCCGGTGGCGGCGCACGAGCGCGAAGGCGGCCAGAAGGAGGAGCGCAGCGGCGACGACCGCCGACGGCAGATAAAACGCCCAGGCGGTGGCGAGGACACGGTCGCGAAAGACCTGGCCGACCGCCCAGACCGCCACGAGCGCCACGCCGAGCACCCCGTCGGACACCCCGCCGGACGTCATGGAGCGCGGCCGCGGAGCGTTCTTTCCCGCGCTCATCTCATGCTTCCGCGGTCTGTCTGTGTTGTCGCGTCGTCCCGACTCCAGAGGCTCAGACCGTCTTGAACAGATACCAGCCGTCGGCAATGGGCTCGATGTAGATGAAGCTCCCGGGCGACATCGTCGGCGGCTTCACCCCCGGCCCGGCGCGCAGGAAGCCGACCTGGTTCTCGCCGTCGCCGCCGACGATCAGCACGATGCAGCCCTTGCAGTCGCGGTAGTTGCGGACCGCCGCGCCGAGGGTCAGCGTGCGCAGCTGCTGCGCCATGGCGCTGACCTGCTCGGCCGTGACGCCCTGCGCTTCGATGCTGCCCGGAGGCGCAACCCGGCCGTCGAAGTTCACCACTTCGATGGCTGCGAGCCCGGCGAACTCCTTCGCCAGCGCCTCGAAGAGCGGCTTCTGGGCGATGAAGTGGTTCTTGAGCTCGGCATCCGCGGCGATCGTCAGGTGAGAGCGGTCGAGCTCCTGCACCCCGAGCTCGTTCAGCCGGCCGGCGAGCGCGGCCTTTTCGGTCGCCACCAGCGTTTCGAAGAACCGCGCACCGAGCGTCAGCGTGCGGATCGCCTCGAGCTTGAACGCGCCGCCTTCGAGGCGCAGGTAGGCGTACCATTCCTTGGTCACATTGCTGTCGGTCATGGTGACGCCGAAGATCGCGTGCAGGGCATCACGCTCGAGCGCGCGAACGGTGACCGTGACCGCCGGCGGGACGATCGAACCGAGCGTCGGCGAGCTCTTGTAGAGCTCGGCGAACTCGCCGGTGGCGTAGCGGGCCAGATCCGGAAAGGACTTCTGCCTGAAGAAGCTGTCGACGATCCACTCCGGCGAGCCGACGGCGAGTGGGGCAGGGGTCGTGGCCTCGCCAGCGGGCCGGGCGGCCGCGGTCGAAACCAAACCGGATCCGGCAAGCAGAGCCGTTCCGACGAGCAGGGCGGGGAGTCGTTTCATACCCCAATCGTAGACCACACCGGCGCCGCCGGACAGGCGCACGGGCAGAAGGGCCGCGGAGGTGGTTTCTTGACCTGAGTATCGGGTGAGCACAGACTCCGCATATGTTCGGACTCTCCAGCTCCAGCTCCTATGCCGTTCTCGCGCTCTCGAGCCTCTCCGGCGCGGGCGACAGCTGGATCCTCGCCCGTGATCTGGCCGCCGCGATCGACGCCCCCCTGCCCTATCTGTCGAAGATCCTCCACGGCCTGGCCGGCGCGGGGATCGTCGAGGCCAAGCGCGGCTATCGCGGCGGCTTCCGCCTGATTCGCCCGGCCGATCAGCTGTCGGTGGGCGAGATCGTCATCGCCGTCGAAGGTCCCGCATTTCTGGAGGGCTGTCTGCTCGGCAAGGCCGAATGTTCCGACCGGCGAGCCTGTCCCGCCCATGCCTTCTGGGGCCTCGAGCGCGAGCGCATCCGGTCCCAGCTGCAGCGCATGTCGCTCGCCGATGTCGCCCGCTTCGAGCGCGACGCTGGCCGGGGCCTGAAGCTGCCGGTCAAGGCGGCGGCGAAGAAGCCCGCCTCCTCACGCCAGCGGCAGCGCTGAAGCCACCCGGCACGCTCTTGGTTCCTCCTCCCCAGGCGCTGCCGTCCGCAGCGACCGGTACGCCCGGCACCGAGCCCAAGGTCGATCGGGCGGCCGTGGCGCTGCTCGCCTTCCTCACCCTGCTCAACATCCTGAATTTCGTCGACCGCACGCTGATTGCGAGTCTCGCTCCGCTCCTGATCTCCGACCTCGGTCTGTCGCGGACCGAGATCGGCCTCCTCGCCGGCTTCGGCTTCGTCGTCTTCTACACCCTGGTCGGCATCTTCCTCGGCCTTGCCGCCGACCGTTGGCCGCGCCTCCGTCTGGTTGCCGGCGGTCTCGCGCTGTGGAGCGCGATGACCGCGGTGTCGGGGCTGGCGAGGAGTTTCGTCCACCTGCTGATTCCGCGCCTCTTCGTCGGCATCGGCGAAGCCACCCTCGCTCCCGCAGCTCTCTCGATGCTGGGCGATGCCTTTCCGCGCCGCCGCCTCGCGCTCGCCACCGGCATCTACTACGCCGGCCCGCCGCTCGGCATGGCGACGAGCCTGCTCGTCGCCAGCGTGGTCGCTCCCCGTTTCGGCTGGCGCGCCTGCTTTTACCTCCTCGGTGGCATCGGGCTCGTCGCCGTGCTGGCGCTGCGCCTCTTCCGCGAGCCGGAGCGCCGCGGCGCCGGCGCGGCCGGGCGGGCAGGCGCTTCCCAGCCTTCGGTGCGCGAGTTGGTACGCGACGGGGCGCAGGCGCTCCGGCGCCGTCGCGAGCTGCTCTTCGTCCTGCTCGGTGGCGCACTGCTCTGCTACGGCTCGGGCTCGGCGATGCTCTCGGTGACCTGGCTCGTCGAGGAGCGCGGCTACGCCTACGATCGCGCGACGCTTCTCGCCGGCGGCATGGCGGTCGGCGCGGGCCTCCTCGGCAACCTCGCCGGCGGCCTCTTCGGCGACTTCTGCGCCCGGCGATTCCGTAACGGCAGGATCTGGAGCCTTGCCGCGATGACGGCTTTCTGCTCCCCGATCGGCATGCTGTTCTACAACCTGCCTGCCGGAACGCCGCTGTTCTTCGCCTGCTGGTTCGTGACCAGCGCGGCGACCTCGGCCTGGTTCGGTCCGCTCTTCGCGGCCATCCAGGAGCTTTCGCCGGCGCATACTCGATCCACCCTGATCGCCTTCGCGCTGCTGGTGATCAATCTTCTGGGGGTGGGGCCCGGCCCGCTCGTGACCGGCATGATCGGCGACGCGCGCGGTCTCTCCCTGGGGCTCACCGTCAGCCTGGCTGTCACCGCCTTCGCCGCTGTCGCTTTCGCGCTGGCCGCCCGCTGCGCCAGGTCGCCCGGCGGGAGCGCCACCGCGACCGCGGGAGAGCTCAGCCGCTAGCCCGGGCACCTCGAGGCCTAGTCGCCGGAGCGCAACCGGTGCATGATCGGCGCACGGGCTCGGCCCGCCTTGCAGCCAGGAGCTGCGATGAATCTCGAGACGACGTATCTCGGACTTTCGCTGCCGCACCCATTCGTCGCCGGCGCCTCGCCGCTGGCCGACGATCTCGACATGGTCCGGCGCCTGGAGGACGCCGGCGCTGCGGCGATCGTCATGAGCTCGCTGTTCGAAGAGCAAATCGTCCATCAGCGGATGTCCGCCTTTCTCGCCCAAGAGCTGGCGGTCGACGACTCCGCGGAGACCCTCGCCTTGCTGACGGAGGGCGGCTCGTTCGGCGGCCGACCGCAGGAGTACCTGGACCACCTGCAGCGGGTTCGCAGGGCGGTCTCGGTGCCGATCATCGGCTCACTCAACGGTTCGACGCCCGGAGGATGGCTCGAGTACGCCCGGCGGATCGAGGAGGCCGGCGCCGACGCGCTCGAGCTCAACGTCTACGCCGTGGCGACCGATCCCTGGCGCGCCGCTCACGAGATCGAAGCGGAGACGGTCGAGCTGGTCCGGGCCGTGCGCGGCGCAGTGCAGATCCCGCTGGCGGTCAAGCTGTCGCCGTTCTATACCTCGCTCGCTCACCTCGCCGAGCGGCTGGTCGACGCCGGAGCCGACGGGCTCGTCCTGTTCAATCCGCTCTACCAGCCCGACATCGACATCGAGAATCAGACGATCGACCACCTGCGTGCGCAACCCGCGGTGCGCTCGCTCGCGCTGCGCCTGCGTTGGCTGGCGATCCTCTCGGGGCAGATCCAGACCTCATTCGCGGCGAGCGGCGGTGTGCGGTCGACGGGCGACGCCGTCAAGGCCCTGATGTCCGGCGCGGACGCCGTCCAGATCGTCTCGGAGCTGCTCGTGAACGGCCCCGAGCGTCTACGCACCCTGCGCGAAGAGCTCGCCTTTTGGCTGGCGGACCACCAGTACGAATCGCTCGCGCAACTGCGCGGCGCGATGAACCTGCGCAACTGTCCCGATCCGGCCGCCTACGAGCGCGCGAGCTACATGCTCATGCTGCGCGGCCGGCGGAGCTGAAACAGGAACCCGGACGGCGGCTCAGTCGGCGGGATGCACGGTTCGTCGCGGGAAGGCCGCCCACGAAAGCAGCAGGCCCGGAATCACGAAAACGAGGAAGAACGGGTCGAGGCCGGACCAAGCCAGGGCCGCCACTCCGAACAGCAGGTAGGTGCCCGCGACGGTGCGCGCCGGCACCAGCGCAATGGCCGGGCTGTCGGCCTGGCGAATGAAGGCGAACAGGACGAGGATGCCGAAAGCGAGCATCGCCGCGCCGCCGAAGTACCATCCGATGAGGGCACCGCGCAGCAGGTCGGGCGGAACCTGCGCAGCGGTGAGCTCCGCACGGAGGGCCTCGCCGCCCAGCAGGGAGTGGGCGACGGCACTGAGCAGGAGGAACACTCCGACGACGATTCCGACGACTCTCCGGGTACGCGACATGGGTCTCTCCAGCATGGCTCGATCCAAGTGACGGCGCGGACTAGTCCTGCGGCGCGGGCAGGCCGCCTGGAAGCTTGATCTTCAGTATGCGTTCCGCTTCGGCGCGCAGCGCCGGGCAGTCGAGTCCGTTCTCGGAGGCCTCGGGGCGCTGGCGACAGAGCGTCATGAACTCGCGCCCGGTGCGAAAGCTCCCCTGCTTGCCGAGGATGGCGTACGGCAACTTGAAGGCACAGTCGGGACAGGCGATCCACTGCACACTCACGGATTCACCCCCGCGCTGGAATCGGGCACGCCGTCGAAGAAGTCCACTACGCCGGTCTCGAGCGAGTACTCGGCGCCGACGACCAACAGCTCGTTCTTCTGGATCAGCTGCTCGAGCAGCGCCGAGCCGTGGCGAAGCTGGTTAGCCGACACCCGAATGTTCGCCCGCACCGCCTCGCGCACCAGCGCCTGCGGATCGTGTCGCAGGTCGGTCGCGAGCAGCGCTTCGACCGACGGCCGCACGCGGTCGACGATCGAGCGCAGGCCGCGCGACTGGTTGGCGGTCGGGCGCTGCAGCTCCTCGACCGTGGCGAGCACGGCACCGCACTGCGAGTGACCGAGGACGACGACCAGCCGGGTGGCGTAGCGCGCGGCGGCGAACTCGACGCTGCCGATCTGCGACGAGGCGACGACGTTGCCGGCGACGCGGATGACGAACAGATCGCCCAGCCCCTGATCGAAGACGATCTCTGCCGGCACGCGCGAGTCGGAACAGCCGAGGAGGATCGCGAACGGCTCCTGGCCACCGGCCAGCTCATGACGCCGGGCCGAACCGGTCGCGGCGTCGCGCGACCGCGTCTCGGCGACGAAACGCCGGTTGCCTTCACGGAGACGGTCGAGTGCCTGGAGGGCGCGTTGCATGCGGCAGAGTCTGACACCGGACGGGCTTGACAGTCTTCCTCCGAAGGTTCTAGATTCACGGTTAGTGAACACTCACTCACATCCCTCGATCGAGGTTTCCCCGACGCCGCGCCAGGCCGAGATTCTCGACCGCGCCGCCGAGCTGGTCGCGGAATCGGGGTTGGCGCAGCTCACCATGAAGCGGCTCGCCGAGCGCGTCGGCTTCACCGAGCCGGCGCTCTACCGTCACTACCCGGGAAAGTCGGCCCTGCTCGCGGCGATGATCGAACGCCTCGGCGGCCGCCTCCTCGAGACCATGGCGAAGATCGCCGGCGACCGCCAAGTCGCGCCCGCGGAGCGTCTGCTCGCCATGGTGCGCCACCACGTGGCGATGCTGCGCGCCACTCGCGGCTTGCCGATTCTCATCCTCGCCGAAGGTTTGGCGTCCGGCGATCGCGAGTTGATCGAGCGCGTCGGCGGCGTCATGCGGCGCTATCTCGCGCTGCTCGACGGTGTTCTCGCCGAGCTCGACCTCGACGCCGGAGTCGCTCCCGACCGCCAGGCGATCCTCTTTCTCGGCCTGCCGGCCGCCATCGGCATTCAGCTGCGCGCCTTCCCCGAGCTCGCCCTCTCCGACGCCGAGACCGATCGGATCGTCCGCCACTACGTCCGCTCCCTGACCGCGCCCGCCGCGCCCGCCGAAACCAGCGCGGCGCCCGGACTGGAGACCCGCCCATGAGACGCCGCCGAACCCTGCACCGCCCATTAGTCGCCCTGCTGAGCCTGAGCGCCGGCGCCGCTTCTGCCGCGCCGGCCACCCAGACCGCCGAGGCCACTGCGACCGCGAGCGCGCCGGCCACCCTCACCCTCGCGGAGGCCGTCGAGCGCGCACTCGGTCGCTACCCGGCGGTGGCGGCGGCGCGAGCGCGGGCGGCCGAAGCGGCCGCAGCGACCGCCGAGGCCGAAGTGAGCCAGGGCCCGATCGTCAAGCTCAACGCCGTCGGCCTGCAGTACGACGACCCGATGATCACCAGCCCGATTCACTCGTTCGTGCCGGCGGACTTTCCGCCCTTCGCCGAGACGATCGTCCAGGGGTCGCTGAGCGTGAGCTACATCCTGGTCGATTCCGGCGCCTCGCGGCAGCGCTCGCGCCAGGCGGAGGCGCAGGAGGCGGGCGCCGGCGCGGCGCTCCAGACGACCGAACAGGCGATCGCCGCCCGCGTCGCCACGGCCTATGCCGGAGCGCTCGCGCGCGCCGAGATCCTCGCCGCCGAAGAGGCCCGTATGGCGGCACTCACCCTCGAGCTCGACCGCGCGCGCCAGCTCTTCGCCGCCGGCAAGGCCGCCGAGGTCGAGACCCTGCGCGCCGACGCAGCTCTCGCCGCGGCCTCCGCCGAGCGCACGCGCGCCGCGAGCGCCCTCGACGCCGCCGAGCGCGATCTCGCTCGCCTGATGCAGGCCGATCTCGAAGAGAGCCGTGCCGGCCGGCTCGCACCGTGGAACGCTGCCACCGCAGCCGCCGCGTTCGCCGGCGAATCCCGCGCCGCGCTCGCGGAGCGCGCCGTCGCCGCCGGTCCCGCCGTCGAGCAGGCGCGGCAGCAGATCGCCGCCGCCGAGGCGGCGCGCGCGCTGGCGCGCAGCGCCTATTTCCCCAAGGTGGAGCTGGTCGGTGCGGTGCAGGAGTTCCGCGAGAGCGCGAGCGACTACGCGACCGACTGGAACGCCGGCGTCCAGCTCGTCGTGCCGATCTGGGACGGCGGCCAGACCGGCCGCCGGGTCGCGCGCGCCGCCGCCCAGCGCGACAGCGCGACGGCGATGCTCGCGCAGAGCGAGCTCGATGCGCGCGAAGCGGTCGACCGCGCCTGGATCAGCTTCGCCGACGCCGGCGCACGTGCCGTCGCGCTCGCCCGCGCCGCCGACCGGCTGGCGGAGGTGGCGCGGGTGCAGAAGCTCCTGCTCGAGGTCGGCTCGGGTACCCAGGTCGACTACCTCGCCGCCGAGGCCGAGCTCGCGAAGACCCGCGCCGGCGCCACCGAAGCACGAACCGCCGCGCTCCTCGCCCAGGTCGAGCTCGCTCGCCTCGCCGGCGAGCTCTCTCCCGCCTGGTTCCGCCGTACCCTGGAGGCCGCACCATGAGTCCGAAGCGCATCGTTCCCGTCGTTGTCCTGCTCGGCCTGGGAGGCTTTGCCCTCTGGCGCTTCGTCGTCGCTCCCGGCGGCGAAACCGACCGCCTCGTCGCCTCCGGCACCGTCGAGGCGACCGACGCCCAACTGGGCTTCCAGGCCCCCGGACGCATCGCCCGGCTCGCGCCGCGCGAAGGCGACCGCGTCGCCGCCGGCGACGAGCTGGCGCGCCTCGAGGTGAACGAGCTCGACGCGCGGCGGAGCCAGGCGTCGGCCCAGGTCGAAGCGATGCAGGCCCAGCTGGGTGAGCTCCTCGCCGGCTCGCGCCGCGAAGAGGTCGCCCAGGGCCGGGCGGCGCTCGCCGCCGCCGACGCCCGGGTCGCCGACGCCGAACGCGACGCCGAGCGCGCGCAAACGCTCCTCACCGGGCGCGCCGTCGCGCGCGAAGTGCTCGACAAGGCGACGCTCGCCCTCGACCTCGCGCGCCGCCAGCGCGACCAGGCCGCCGAGCAGCTGGCGCTCCTCGAGCAGGGGCCGCGCCCCGAGCGCATCGCTGCGGCGCGCGCGCAGCTCGGCGCGGCCTCCGCCGCGGTCGCGACCCTCGATGCCACGCTCGCCAACAGCATCCTCGTCGCGCCGTTCGCCGGCGTCGTCACCCTGCGCCATCGCGAGCCGGGCGAAATCGTCGGCGCCGGCGCGGCGGTTCTCACCCTGATGAACCCCGACGACCGCTGGGTGCGGATCTATGTCCCCGAGAACCGCCTCGGCCGGGTCGCGATCGGGCAGCCGGCCGCGATCACTTCCGACACCTACCCGGGCAAGCGCTACACCGGCGAAGTCGCTTTCATCGCGAGCTCCGCCGAGTTCACGCCCAAGAACGTGCAGACCACCGAGGAGCGGGTCAAGCTGGTCTACGCCGTCAAGGTGCGGATCACCGGCGACCCGGGCGAGGAGCTCAAGCCCGGCCTGCCCGCGGACGTCGCCCTGGTGGAAGCGCCGTGAAGCCGGCGGGCGCCCCGACCCCCGGTGCCCCACCGGCCGCGCTCTCGGTGCGCGGCCTGGCGCGGAGTTTTGGCAAGCCGGGCGCGCACGGCGAGCGCCTGGCAGTCGCCGGCCTCGATTTCGAAGTGGCGCCGGGCGAGCTCTTCGGTCTCGTCGGCCCGGACGGCGCCGGCAAGACGACCACCCTGCGCATGCTCGCCGGTGTCCTCCGCCCGAGCTCTGGCGATGCGATCGTCGACGGAATCTCGGTCGTCGCCGATCCCGAGGCCGTCAAGCCGCGTCTCGCCTACATGTCGCAGCGCTTCGGGCTCTACACCGACCTCACCGTCGACGAGAATCTCGAGTTCTACGCCGACCTCTTCGGCGTCCCGCGCGGCGAGCGCGCGGCCCGCCGCGAGCGTCTCTTCGCCTTCTCCAACCTCGAACCGTTCCGCGACCGGCTGGCCGGCAAGCTCTCCGGCGGCATGAAGCAGAAGCTCGGCCTCTCCTGCGCCCTGATCCACGAGCCGCGGGTGCTGCTGCTCGACGAGCCGACCTTCGGCGTCGACCCGGTGTCGCGCCGCGACCTCTGGCGGATCGTGCACGAGATGGTCGGACGCGGCGTCACCGCGATCGTCTCGACCTCCTATCTCGATGAAGCCGAGCGCTTCGACCGCCTGGCCTTTCTGCACACCGGCCGGCTGCTGGCGCTCGACACGCCGCGGGCGCTCGCGGCGGCTTTCCGCGGCACGCTCCTCGAGGTCGCGCTGCCGCGCCCGCGCGCCGCGCGCGCGATCGTCGAGGCGCTGCCCGGCGTGGTACGCGCCCAGCTCTTCGGCGAGCGTCTGCACGTCACGCTGGCGACGAGCGAGGGGGTTGCGGCGCTGCCGGCGCTCCTCGCCGGCGCCGGACATCCGGCGAGCGCGATCGCGCCGATCGCGCCGACCCTCGAGGACGTCTTCCTCGCCCGCATCGCCGACGCCGAGGTCCTCGCGGCATGAACCCGAACACCGCGCCCGCGGTCGAGGTGCACGACCTGACGAAGCGCTTCGGCGACTTCGTCGCCGTCGACCGCGTCTCTTTCGCCGTCGCTCCGGGCGAGGTCTTCGGCTTCCTCGGGCCGAACGGCGCCGGCAAGACGACGACGATCAAGATGCTCAACGGTCTCGTCGCCCCGACCTCCGGCAGCGGTCGGGTCGCCGGCTTCGACATCGCCAGCGAGCGTTCGTCGGTCAAGAGTGCCATCGGCTACATGTCGCAGCTCTTCTCGCTCTACGGCGACCTCACGGTGGACGAGAACATCCGCTTCTTCGCCGGTCTCTACGGCGTCGCCGGCTCCCGCCTCGCCGCGCGCCGGGAGTGGGTCATCGAGATGGCGGGGCTCGCCGGACAGAGCGACCGCCCGGCTGGCGAGCTCGCGCTCGGCTGGAAGCAGCGCCTGGCCCTGGGTTGCGCCGTCCTCCACGAGCCGCCGATCCTCTTCCTCGACGAGCCCACCTCGGGCGTCGACCCGATCTCGCGCCGGCGCTTCTGGGATCTGATCTACGACCTGGCCGAGGGCGGCACGACGGTCTTCGTCACCACGCACTACATGGAGGAGGCCGAGGCCTGCCACCGGCTGGCGCTGATGAACCGCGGCCGCCTGATCGCCCTCGACACGCCGGCAGGCCTGCGCGCCGGCGCCCGCGAGCAGCTGCTCGAGCTGCGGACGCCGGATGCCCTCGGCGCTCTCGCGGCGCTCGACGGTGCGCGGGAGGTCGTCCGCGCCGGCCTCTTCGGTCGCGACCTGCACGTCACCGTGGTCGATCGGGAGCGCGCGCTCGCCGACCTGCCCGGCCTTCTCGCGGCGCGCGGCATCGCCGTCACCGGTCTCGCCGAAATCGCGCCGACACTCGAGGACGTCTTCATTTCGCTCGTCTCCGCGGCGGGCGGAGCGCTGGAGAACTGAGCGCGATGCACGGACGACGGCCATGACCTGGCTCGACCCGGCGCGCCTCTGGGCGATGGCGCGCAAGGAGACCCTGCAACTGCGCCGCGACCGCCGCAGCCTTCTGCTCGCCTTCGCGCTGCCGCTCCTGCTGCTGGTCATCTTCGGCTACGCCATCGTCTGGGACGTGCGCGACATCGCCCTCGCCGTGGTCGATCAGGACAGGAGCCGCGAGAGCCGCGAGCTCGTCGACGGCTTCGTCTCCTCGGGCTACTTCCACCTCGCCGCCCGCCCGGAACGCGCCAGCGATGCCGTCACGCTCTTCGCCCGCGGCACGGCGCGTCTCGTGCTGGTCGTTCCGCCCGGCTTCGCCGCCGACATCGGCGGCGGACGGACCGCGACCGTCCAGGTGCTGCTCGACGGCTCCGACGCCAACACGGCGACCATCGCCCTGGCCTATGCCGAAGCCGTGGCGGCGAGCTACGGCCAGCGTGTCGTCTTGCACGGCGAGCGCTTGACCCTGCCGCTCACGGCGCAATCGCGCGTCTGGTACAACGAGACGCTCGCCAGCCGCAACATGATCGTCCCCGGGCTCGTGGCAGTGATCATGATGGTCATCGCGGCGATGCTCACCTCGCTCACCATCGCCCGCGAGTGGGAGCGCGGCACCATGGAGCAGCTCGCCTCGACGCCGGTCACCCGGCTCGAGGTCGTGCTCGGCAAGCTCCTGCCCTATCTTGCCATCGGGCTAGTCGACGTCGCCGCGGTCTCGGTGCTCGGCGTCGTGCTCTTCGGCGTGCCGTTCCGCGGCAGCGTTCTGCTGCTCTTTCCGCTCGCGTTCCTCTTTCTCTGCGGCAGTCTCGGACTCGGCCTCTTCATCTCCGCCGTCTCGCGCTCGCAAGTGCTCGCCACCCAGCTCGCCCTCGTCGCCACCTTCCTCCCCGCTTTCCTGCTCTCGGGCTTCATGTTCGCCATCGAGAACATGCCGCCGGTGCTGCGGGCGATCTCCTACCTGGTGCCGGCGCGCTACTTCCTCGTCGTCACGCGCGGCATCTTCCTCAAGGGGGTCGGGATCTCGGTGCTGCGCTACCAGGCGATGCTGATGCTCGGCTTCGCCGTGGTCGGTCTGGCGCTCGCCGTGCGTTCCTTCCGCAAGGAGCTCGACTGATGCGCGCCGGACTCGGCCGCGTCGGCTGGATGGTGCGCAAGGAGCTGGTCCAGGTCTTCCGCGATCCGCGCATGGCCCGGCTGGTGATCGTGGCGCCGATCATCCAGCTCCTGATCTTCGGCTACGCCGTCTCGACCGACGTGCGGCACACGCCGACGATCGTCCTCGACCGCGATCAGAGCCGTGAAAGCCGCGAGCTCGTCACCGCGCTCACCGCCGGCGGCTACTTCGACGTCGTCGCGACGGCCGGGCACGACCGCGACCTTGCCGCCGCCCTCGACCACGGCCGGGCTGCCCTCGCCCTGGCGATCCCGCCGGGCTACGCCGGCGACCTCGCGGACGGCACCGCGACCGTCCAACTGCTCTTCGACGGCACCAACTCGAACCAGGCGACGATCGCCAAGGGCCATGCCGAGCGCATCGTCCAGGATGTCGCCCTCGCCCGCGCGCTCGCCGGCCGGGCGCCGCCGCTCGAGGTGCGCTCGCGCGCCTGGTACAACCCCGATCTCGCCAGCCGCCTCTACAACGTGCCGGCGGTCATCGGCCTGCTGCTGAGCCTCGTCTGCCAGCTGCTCACCGCTCTGGCGGTGGTGCGCGAGCGCGAGATCGGCACCCTCGAACAGCTCGCCGTCAGCCCGCTGCGCCCGCTCGAGCTGATCCTCGGCAAGACGATTCCGTTCGCGCTCATCGCCCTCGTCGACCTGGTGCTGATCACCGCCATGGCGCTGCTCTGGTTCCGCGTGCCGCTGCGCGGCAGCCCTTGGCTGCTCCTCGCCGCGACGCTGCTCTTCGTCGCTTGCGCGCTCGGCAACGGCCTGCTGATCTCGACCATCTCGAAGACCCAGCAGGAGGCGTTCCTCTCCGCCTTCCTCGCCTACATGCCGATGGTGCTGCTGTCGGGTTTCATGTTCCCGGTCGCCAGCATGCCGAGGTTCTTTCAGGTGCTGACGCTCGCTAACCCGATGCGCCACTTCCTGGTCGTCGTACGCGGCATCTTCCTCAAGGGCGTAGGTCCCATGGACGTCCTGCCGGAGCTGGGCGCCCTCGCCCTCTTCGCCACCGTCGTCCTCACCCTCGCCACCCGCCGCTTCCATCGCAGCGAGTAGCGATCGGGGCTACGCCGACGGGTGCCGCGACCGCTCGCGCCAGAACTGGATCACCGGCGGACCGGCGAACAGGCTGTGCGCCTGGGCGATGAACTCCTGCAGGTGGGCGGTCTGGAGATGCGGGCCGAGGTAGGCCTCGCGGCTCGACCACTGCTCATCGAGCAGCAGGCGCTCGGGATCCCCGGCATCCTGCAGCAGGCGGATGCCGAAGCAGTCCGGCTCCTCCCTCACGACGATGGCGACGAGGCGCTCGAGGTCGGCGATCGCGCGCTCGGCCTGGCCGGGGAGCGCGCGGTATTCGATCAGGACGGTGACGGCGGAAGGACGCATCGGGCTCTCCCTCGGATGCGGGATTCTAGCCCGGACGCAGCGCCGCGAGACGGTCTATTCCTTGCGCGTCGAAATGCCGAGCGGGATGTAGAGCGGGCAGGTGCCGATGAAGCTGGTCAGCACGAAGATGGCGGCGAAGAAGCCCAGGACGATCGCCAGCGTGCCACTGATCCGGCCGGTGAAGTAGAGCGCGCCGATGACGATGGCAACGGCGATGCGGAGCGTGCGATCGATGGTACCCATATTCTGTTTCATCTCGCCCTCCAGGAGAGGTACGGCCCGCGAGCTGCGAACCTGCCTCTAGGATACTCGCTTCCCGCGGAGTTCCTTGCGGACGACGAGCTTGAGGCCGGACCAGACCTCGGTCACCGCGCAGACTTTGATGTCGACCCAGCCGAGCGGCAGGGCGAGCTCGCGAATCGTCTCCTCGCTGACCGTCGTCGGGACCTTGGCGGACTTCTTCGGCCAGGAGACCCACAGCGCCGCATCGGGCTTGAGCAGCCGACGGAGCACGCTCAGCCGCTCCTGCAGTTCCTCCCGCCGGGTAACGAACAGGTGGACGATGTCGGTCGCGGGACCGGCCTCGGCGCCGATCTCGACATTCGGCGGCAGCGGCGCGACGAGCGCCGCGTAGCCGGGCTCGCCGCCGACCCCTCCGACCCCTCCGACCCCTCCGACCCTTCCGACCCTTCCGACCCTTCCGATGACCGCGACGCGGCTGCCCTCGCGAATCCCCAGCTTCTTCGCCAGGGGAGTGCCCGAGTAGCCCGCCTTCGGGTCCGCTGCCGGCGGCGCCGTCACGCGCCGCCCGCCCTGGCGTAGACGTCCGGGTCGTGGCGCTGCATGAAGGGCTCCGGCGCCGCGATCGCGGTGAAGCCGTACTGCGCGTAGAGGCCGTGGGCGTCGCGCGTGGCCAGCATCCAGCGCCGCAGCCCCTGGAGCTCCGGATGGGCGACGACGGCATCCATCAGCCGCTTGCTCAGCCCGCGCCCGCGGTGCGAGTCGAGGACGAAGACGTCGGCGAGGTAGGCGAAGGTCGCGCGGTCGGTGATGACGCGCGCGAAGCCGATCTGGGCCGGACCCTCGTAGAGCCCGAAGCAGAGCGAGTGGCGGATCGCGCGCTCGACCACCGCGAGCGGAATGCCGCGCGCCCAGTAGCTCGCGGCGAGAAAACCGTGGACGACCGCGAGATCGAGTCGCGCCGGATCGCTGTCGACGACGATCGGCCCCGGTGCGTTCAACCGCCGACCTCTCCCCGGAGGCAAGTTCCGGTCGCGAGGAAATGGTTGAGCCGCGCCTCCCATTCGCGCATGAATCCGCCGTAGTGCTCCGCGGTGAAGCCGGCGACGAAGCGGTCGCCAGCCGGGCCGAGGCTGGTGTGGGTGTAGGTGATCTCTGCTTCGCTACCGGGCGCGGCGGCGCGCAGCTGGATCGTGAGCCGGCAGGCGGTGACTCCCGGGGTGATCTTCAGCATCTCGACGAAGCCCTTGCCGGGCTCGTGCCGGGTGACGTACCAGATGGCGTCGTGCGTCGCGCCCGCCGGCGCCTTCGTGACGAAGACACAGTCGGACTCGGCGACGCCCGAGCGGCTCCACACCTCGAGCGGATCCCAGCCCTCGAGCCAGTCGGCCTCGCGCACCGGGCAGAGCAGCGGAAAGACCTCGCCGGGGGGGGCGAGGAGCCTCTGTACGTACGAGTGACTGGCGCGATTCGGCGGGGCGATTTTCATGGCGGGACTCTCTCAGGACTGCCCGGCTTCGCGGAGCAGACGGACATGAAGCTGAGTGTGCGCATCGGAGGCGATATAAAGCGGGATCGAATAGGTCAGATAGCCGGGGGCGCTGACCCGGAACTCGTATCGGCCGTGAGGCACGCGCTCGAAGAGGTACTTCCCCGCCGCGTCGGTTTCCATCGCGAGGCGTACCTCGCGCAAGCGCTCATCGTCGCGGTCGCCGACGAGCTCGACCTGCGCCCCGCCGAGACCGCGAGTGTCGGAGTCGCCGAAGACCAGACCGCTCACCGTACCTCTCCCCCACTGCGCTCCGAGCGAAGTCGCCGAAAGGACGGCGACCAGGACGGCGAGCCTTGCCGCAACGAAGCCGAGGGCCCAGCCGCTGCCGAGCCACCGCGGACGACTGCCGGTCATCCCGGCTCTCCGGCCGGACGGACACCGGCGGTTCCGAATCGCTCGGCCGAACGCGCCTTCGCCCTGGCGGCCTCGATCTCCCGGTCGCGCGGCGGCGCGGTCGTCTGGAGCTCCGAGAGCAGGCGCCCCGCTGCGTCGGCGATCTCGGCGACCGCCTGCTCGAAGGCCGCCTGGTTTGCCTTCGCCGGACTCTGAAAGCCGCTGAGCTTGCGCACGAACTGCAGCGCCGCGGCGCGCACCTCGTCGGGCGTCGCCGGCGGCGCGAAATTGAACAGGGTCTTGATATTGCGGCACATGGTCCTGTCACCTCCCGGGCGGTTCTTCGGCGCTCCTGAACCAGCCCAGCCGGTGCTGCTCCTCGAGCCGAGCCTCGAGATACTCCCAGAGCGCCGGGCAGCCCTCGCGGATCGGAGCGGCGACGCGGCCGAGGACGCGAGCATGGCTGATGCCGTTCTCCCGCCAGCTCTGCCCGTCGTTCGCCAGATTCAGCAGTACCGGCATCGCGCGGTCGACGGCGTTGGCGAACCGGGCCTCCGGCGAAGCCCCCGCCTCGAACTCCTGCCAGAGCGAGAGAAAGGCCGCGCCTTCCGGGTCGGGCAGCAGGCCGAAGATCCGCCGTGCCGCGGCTGCCTCCGCCGCCTTGCGCTCCTCCCAGCCGCCTTCGGTGTAGACCATGGTGTCGCCGGTGTCGATCTCGCCGACGTCGTGAACCAGCAGCATGCGGATCACGCGATCGACGTCGACCGGCGACTCCGCATGGTGGGCGAGCGAGACCGCGAGCAGCGCGAGCTGCCAGCTGTGCTCAGCGGAGTTCTCGTAGCGCTCGAGGCCCAGCGGGCGCGTCTTGCGGGTGACGCCCTTCAGCTTGTCGAGCTCGAGGATGAACTCGACGATCGAGTCGAGACGGCTCCCTCCCATCGCCCGCTCAGTCATCAGCTCCTCGAGCTGCGGCGTCGGAGCGGAAAAGGCACCAGAGCGGCGTGCCGTCGAGCTCGTCCGCGCCGCGCTCGACGAAACCGTGGCGCAGGTAGAACTCGCGGCTGTCGCGATTCGAGGTCTCGAGGTAGACGCCGCACGACAGCGGATCTCCCGCCGACCTGCGACAGAAGGCCGTAAGCAGTGCGCTTCCGGCGCCGGTCCCTTGCGCCGAAGGGTCGACGCCGAGGACGCCGAGGTAGAAGTGCGGTGCGGCCGGCGCGTGCAATTGCGACAGCTCCTCGTAGGCGTGCAGGCGCGCGGCGAAGCCCGGCGTCTCCGCTTCGAGGCGCGCCCACTCGCTGGCGAACGGCTCCGGCCACTCGGGCCGCTCGGTGTCGTAGCCCATCGCTCCGCCCAAGACCCGGTCACCCGCCCGGAGCACGAGAGCCGGCATGCCGAGAGCGATGCGCAATCGCAGGAGCAGGGCAAAGAAGCGCCGCGATGCCGCTGCGACCCCCTGTGGATGAGTTCGGAAGAAGTAGGCGACGAGCGGATCGGCGGCGAAAGCGGCCGCCAGTGCCAACACCGTCTCGTCGATGTCGCCCGCATTCGCTTCCTCGACGAGCTTCGAGGCGCCGCCCTTCAGGCTAGCGGACATCGGCCCCCGCCTCCTCCAGGAGCTCGCGCAGCACCGCGCGGTGGCAGCGTGTCTCGTCGGCGCAGTAGCAGCCGACCGAAAAATCGGCGGTGTGCGAGAGCGCCGCGAGCAGCGCGATCGTGCGCGCGGTGTCCGCCGTCTCCAGCTCGCGGCGGAACTTCGTCGTGAAGACCTTCCACTCCACCTCGGTCGCCGCGCCCTGCCCGAGCTCCATCATCTCCGGAGTCGGCGAGAGATTCGGGTACCAGACGTCGTACCAGTTCTGCGCCGCGAACTCCTCCTTGGGCACTCCGCGGGGCGGGCGGCGAACTGTGCCGATTCGGAGCCCTTCGCCCTCGAGCCGCGGACTTCCCAGTCGCACGATGCGCACCGCCATGGCGAGCTCAGCCCTTTCCCTTCGCGATGCCGATCGCCCGGCCGGTGGCGCAGGCGAACCGCAGGTGAAGTCGCACGTCCGTCCGATGTTCGCGCTTCATCTCTCGACCTCCTCGCAGGCCCGGAGTCTACCGAAGCCCCGGCCGCCGGCGCGCGCGCCGCCAGAAAATCTCATCCGGCCGGCTGGCGACTCTTCGCGGCGCGCTTCGCCGGCATCTGCCGCAGCCGCAACTTGACGATGCGCTCGATCAGATCGTAGGGAATCGGTTCCGCGTACGGAAGGCGCAGGTTGCCCTTCTCTCCGGCATAGGGCCTGAGGTCCGCGACGAGTCCGGCGTCGCCGCTCACCGGCGGATAGAGGCCGATGTGGTGCTGAAAGGCGGCGAAGTGGACCAGCACCCTGCCCTGCACGAAGGTCGGCATGCGGTAGCTGATCTTCTCCTCGGCTTCGGGTGCAGCGGCGCGCACCGTCCGCCGGATCCGTTCGAGAATCGCCCGCACCTCCGGCGGGAAGCCGGCGATGTAGGCATCGATGTCCTTCGGCGGCGCTTTCGTCATCGTCATCAGCTCTCCTGTGCGGTCGCGTCCAATCGCAGGCCCCTTCGCACGGTCACCGCCGAGCCGTCGGCGAGAAACGCCGACGCCGGCGGCCCGGAAAGCGCGCCGGCGAACGGCGCTCCGTAGAGCGCCGCCACGTCGCATTCGAACTCCGACTCGACGGCGGCGCGCACGCGCCACTGCGGATGCTCGACCCGATACTCGACCGTTCCGCCGTCGCGCTGGCGTGCATAGCCCCAGTAGTGCTCGGTGATGAAGGTCGCCTCGGAGTCGGCCGGCGGAATCTCCGAACGGCCCTGCGTGGCGACTCGCAGCCGGCTCCAGCGGCCGCCCTGCCGCCATTCGTACGCCACGCTCTTCGCCCCGGAGGCCGCCTCCTGCGCCACCCGGTGGCGCATCGGCAAGGCGACATAGTTCTCGTTGTAGAGCGTCCGTGCCACCCAGGCGATAGCTGCCCGCGGCACGATCTCCTTGACGAAGACGACGCCGCGCCGAAGTCCCTCCGGTCCGTCGCGGCGAACGTAGAAGCGCAGGTTCACCTCTTCGAAGTTGCAGTGCCCCGGGATCGCGAGGCCGAGGACACGGGTGCGCCCGAAGTGAAAGCCGACCATGCTGACCATCGCGCGCCCTTGCCAGAGATCGAGCTCGGTGCCGGCCGGGACGAGCGCCGCGAGAATCTCCGGCTCGACCTCGTAGTTGAGCATCACGAGGTCGCGCCAGAGGGCGGTCAGGAAGCGCGCGGTTGGCGGCGACGCAAGGCGCTCAGTTGCCGACAAGGGCGTGCTTTCGCCAGAGCTCGTCGAGCACCTTGTCGCTCTTCGGTCCGCCATCGAGAATCTCGAACTGCAGGGTCGAGACGTTTTCCGCCGTCAGCTCGAAGCGGGTGCCGTCGGTCCGAGTCAGCGTGACCTTTCCCGCCGCGACATGGACCTCACCGACTTCCCAACTCTCCGGCAGATCGATCTTCAGCTTGGCCCAGCCAGTCTCTCCCGGCTCGAGGGTCTGCTCGAGGAGGAGGAACTGCCCGAGCAGCGGGGTCACAGGATCGCGCTCGACGACCGCCCGTATGCTCTCGGTGCGCCAGACGAAACCCTCCGCCCCCGCCCCGGCGCAGGTCAACAGCACCGCGAGAACGATCCAGGAGAGAACGGTTTTCATAGCCCTACCCTCCGCACGAGGATGAACGGCCGCGATCCCTGTGGCCAACCACTGCCGCTACCTCTCGAGCGTCATCGTCTCGCAGAGCGCAGGCATCGCCGGCGTTCATCCTTTGCCCCCGCCGGCGCCGGCGCGGCGCCAGAGTCGTCTCGGCGGAGCTTATCCTGCAGCAGTGCTACCGCATCGCGCGGAGCGCCGATTCGACGAGCGGCCGGACGCTCTCCGGCGTCAGGCGCGCGAGCTCCGCCAGCGACCGGGTCTCGCCCAGCCGGCTCGCGACGCGGTACCCGAGGTCGTAGCCGGAGCGCGCCGGTATGTCGGTCGCACCGCCGAGGAGGTAACGGGCATAGTCCTCGGAGCGCTCGCTGTCGAGGCGCGACAGAAGTTCCGGAATCAGCGTCGGCAAGGCGGCCGAGACCGCCGCGGTGTCGGGCAGGCAACAGATGCGGGACTCCGGAACCTCCGGGTCGAGCCGACGGCTGACGTAGGTGGCCAGGCCCTCCTTCCACACCGCCCAGTAGAGCTTCTCGGGGGCCGACGGCACCATCGCGTCGTGATGCACATGGAACAGCTCGTGAACGACCAGCGGCGTCAGCAGCTCGCCGTGCACCTCTGCCACGACGTCCAGCCCGAAAAGCAGCGCCGTGTGGCCACCGACCTGGCGCGTGGCCCCGTCGAAGGCGCCGGCGGAGAAGAGGAAATAGACCGGCGGCGTGCAGCGGAAGTCCGGGAACGCCTCGCGGAAGAGCGCCAGCTGGCGCGGCAGCTGCGCGGCGAGTTGACCGCTCAGCGTGCGTACCGTCGCCTCGACCGGGCGCAAGCGCCCGATCGCCCGCGGGACGAGCTCTTCCGTCGCCATAGGCAGGCCGCGCAGCACCCCGTCGTACACAGCCGCGTTCGGCTCCCGCAGCATCTTTTCGAATAGCCGCACCTGCTCGGCGGGCGCGGCATCGCGGGCCGCTTCCCAGTAGAGCCAGAAGCCCGGCATCAGATCGGTGACGCGGCAGTCCGCGGCGCCGACTTGAGGCTGCGCGTGCGCCGCGGCCTCGCCGCTCGCCGTCGCGAAGACGAGCGCCACGGTCAGAGCGACGGCGGCACAACGGCCGTCGCGAGCGGCTCCGCTTCCCCGCCTGGACCTCACTCGGCCCCCAGCTGCCGGCCCGGAGCCGGGCGCACGGTACGAAACCGCCGGATCGCGAACTCGGCGAGCGTGCCGAGGATCGTGAGAACGAGTGCGAGCTTGAACGCGCGGTCGCTCACGGCGGCGACGAAGACAGGCCCATCGAAGAGGATCCACGCCATCGCAGCACAAGTGACCACGCTCAACCCCTGCTGCAGGCGTCGCAGCCCGGCCGACCAGCGACCCTTGACGAGGACGGCGACGAAGATCGGCACATTCAGCAGCAGGAGCAGCAGCAGCCAGGGAGCCAGGCGCTCGCGGAACTCGGCGGTGTAGGTGAGCGCCTCGTACACCACCGGCGCGGCCTTGCCGCCGAAGAAGAGATCGAGCACCCACCGGGGATCGAGCAGCACGCCGACCCCGCAGAGAATGCCGACGACCGCGAGCCCCAGCCCGGCGCGGCTGCCGTGGATGCGATCGGCCGCCCGCGGCTTCCACTCCGCGGCCGGCGACTGGCGGCGACGGCTCCAGGCTGCGAGACCGAAGCCCACGGCCAGGACTCCCGGCCACCAGAGCGAGCCGATCACCGTCGCAACCCACCATTGGCCCACGGCGCCCAGAGGTTCCGCGCCGCGGGCGACCGGAATCAGCACCTTCTCCCACAGGCCCAGACACCAGATGAGCACCAGGCCGATGACCGTCGCCCGCACGAACTTCGGCCCGTCGGCGGGATCGATGACGGTGAGCGTCGGGAGATAGCGCGCAGCCACCTCGCTCGGCCTCCCGAAAGCCCGCAGCAACTCGGTGGTCATCGCCGCGTCGGCATCCCTTCCCGCGGCTTCGGCCTTGCCCTGCAACTCTTCGTGCAGCAAGGCACGCAGCTCATAGGCGACGTCGTTGCGCTGCCGGCGGGGCAGCTGCAGCGCGACCTCGGTCACGTAGATCTCGATCACCTCGTTCGGCGTCATCGTCCTTCCCCTTTCAGCAGTCGGTCCATCGCTTCGTTCAGGCCCTGCCACGACTCGGTGAGGCGCTTGAACAGCTTCCGCCCCTCGGCATTGAGCGAGTAGTAGCGCCGCGGCGGCCCGTCCTCGATCCGCCATTCGCTCTTCAGCAAGCCCTGCGCCTCGAGCCGGCGCAGCAACGGATAGAGCGTGCCCTCCTCGATCGGCAGGCCCTTCTCCGCCAGCGCCTGCCGCAGCTCGTAGCCGTAGCGCGGCGCGCCGAGCTGCGACAACGTCGCCAGCACCACCACGCCGCGCCGCAGCTCGAGCTCCAGCTTCGTGAGTGCGTCTTCGTCAACCATGTTGCGCACTGTACTGTAGCGCACACAGTATGTCAAGCACGCCTTTCCCCTGACCGCTCTCGTTACCTCGACCCCGAGGGTTCCAGGACGAAAGCCAGGTCGTCGTCCAGATGCAGGGGAGACACCTGCACAGGCTGAGGTTCGGCCTCGGCGGTGACGAGCAGCCAGCGGTAGGGGTTGAGCGAGTCGTCCGAGATCAGGCAGCGGCAGCCAAGCTCTCGACACACTCGGCTGGCGAACTCCGCCTCCGGAACCGCAGTCGGTTCACCCGGGTAGATCTCGAGCGATACGCGAAACTGGCCGCCTCGGCTGTGCACGACGCAAGCGACGATGGACGGCGAGGGAGCGGGCATATCGCACACCTCCGAGACCAGCACGATGCGCTCGTCATCCAGGCCGAAGGCTCGTGCCAGCGCGCGCCGGATTTCGGCATGCGTAGGTTCTCCCTCCAGGTGAAGGTCGTACATGGCAACTCCCGTGGTTGCGCGCCAAGGACGGAAATCACCGAAACCCACTGTAGTCATGGCTATGAGGCTGAAGTACAGGCCGTCGCTTTCCGTGCGCACTGTTGTTGAGTCTCGCATCGCGATTGCTGAAGCTAAATGTTGGAGCTAAGTTGCACCGATTCGCGGCGGCGGCTTGAACGAGTTCTTGGGCCTCAACTGCGGTAGCCAGGACAGCCAAAGCTCTACCACAAGCAGTGGGATGACCCATGATGCCCACTCGCGGGTGCCATCTCGCGAGACCTCATTCTTCACGAAGAAGAAGAGTTCCTCTTGGAAGTCATACATCAAGCGTAGCCAAACCAGGACAAGAGCCAGCGCGTAGCTGCGAATCATGAAAGCGCGATGTGCTTGGAAATTCCTGGCGACTGCACAGCGCCAGGCTGCCAATGTGAAGAACAGCCAAAGTAGACCCGTAATTACGATGGATAGTCTCGATTCCTCGTACTCAGTCGTTGCTCCCAAGTAGACCGCCAGAATGGCTGCACCAGTTGCTCCGAACACGTAAGCCCTTCCGATCCATCGATGAAGTTGGGGGTACTTCTGTCGGAGTCTGGGAATGAACTGCAGTGGTGCGCCGAATACCACAGGAAGCGCCAGGGCCGCATGGGATACGTACCAAAGCTGCTTGTTGAACAACGAGGGGCCCAGACGTCCTTCATGGAGGAACCGGTAGTCGACCGCGCGATAGAAATAGTAGAAGCCGAGTAGCGCGAGGACAGAGAGCCACAGATAGAGTGCGGTGTCTCGATGCGTTGGCTTCATGTCAACCTCGCGGGAAATACCAGATGAAGCCTAACGGATCTGGAGCTGAGCGGCGCGCCAGAACTGCTGACCCGCGAAGCGAATCGAACTCACCCCACGCGTCCGCTCGAACGCCTGGTTAGGCGGCAGGTCACCAGACTTGAATAGCAGATAGTCCGAGGCACTGTGGTCGACCAAGAGAGTGATCACAAGCGTTGCCGACTTTCCCGGCGGAACTTCAGACCTCACCTCCGCGTTAACGAAGCCATCAAGGCTTGCCCGAGCCAAGTAGGTTCCGGGCCTCAATCCTGG
>Ga0209477_1000136_pt1 | contig 40528 bp, 32 predicted proteins | sample KloWWTupernatant_FD_187180 | JGI IMG/M metagenome (GOLD analysis project Ga0209477, IMG submission 187180) | Active sludge microbial communities from Klosterneuburg, Austria, studying microevolution and ecology of nitrifiers - Klosterneuburg... | ecosystem: Engineered > WWTP > Aerobic digester >...
AGACTCAATGAAAAGCATTTTTAAAATTGAGTTAAAAAAGTTCTCAGGCTGTTTTTAGGGTTGACTCGAAGGCTCGAAGACTCAATGAAAAGCATTTTTAAAATTGAGTTAAAAAAGTTCTGAGGCTGTTTTTAGGGTTGACTCGAAGGCTCGAAGACTCAATGAAAAGCATTTTTAAAATTGAGTTTAAAAAGTTCTCAGGCTGTTTTTAGGTTGCCTCGTAGGTTCGAAGACTCAATGAAAAGCATTTTTAAAATTGAGTTAAAAAAGTTCTCAGGCTGTTTTTAGGGTTGCCTCGAAGGCTCGAAGACTCAATGAAAAGCATTTTTAAAATTGAGTTAAAAAAGTTCTCAGGCTGCTTTTATGGTTTACCTCGAAGGCTCGAAGACTCAAAGAAAAGCGTTTTTAAAATTGAGTTAAAAATGTTCTCAGGCTGTTTTTAGGTTGCCTCGAAGGTTCGAAAACTCAAAGAAAAGCATTTTTAAATTTTCAACAATTGACCCTAATTTATTAACTACTAACTATTAACTATTAACTATTTGTCTTAGAGTCTTTGAGACAAAAAAACATGAACACAAAAAAAATACTTCTTGTAACATCCGACAAAGAACTTTCGGGTATTGTAAAAATATCAGCTTTGACTCTGACCAAACTAAATTGTCAGGTTGAGATCAGAGAGTCTTTTGAATTTGAAGATACTATAAATTTATCAAAGGAAGAAAATTTAGACATGATAATAATCGATGCTGATAATAAAGAATTAAATATATTAAAACTCATAGAGGAAATAAGATCCTATGAGGAATCATCATCAAAAAAGATAATGACAGTTTTTTCAGATGAGATCGACAGAGATGAATTTTTCAAAGCGGGATGTGACAGTATTATGACAAAGGAAGAATTTAAGAGGGTCATCAATAATATTCTTGTGATGTGAATTTCTAATTTCAGCGAACCGCTCAGTCCGAAGAGCTCTTGACTCAGCGGAAACGAAAACTTCAGTATAATCTGGATCAGCCGGTTCTCTTATAACATATCTCCACAGCTTTTGCCTCTTCACCGTCTGGAGTTACGTTGTAAGCAGTAATAATAAGATTGTCTTTGTCTTTTAAATCGATATCAGTTTTCCATCCCCATCTTTCATCATAATCAGTGTCACCATAGCTGCCGAGCACTGAAAATCCTTTGTTAAAATCTTCACCTTCAGAGAACATGATACTTGTCCCCGAGTGAAAAGTATCCAGATAAGCGATCTGATATTTCTGTTCGGGAATACTGAATCCGATGATGGAGATTGCATCATGACTTTTACCTTCGAGTTCATAATTATATTCATGCATAATAAATCTACCTCCGAGAATTGATCTGAACTCCCCTGTGATTTTTGATTCGTCAGCAAGTTTTTCGGGCTCAAACCAAGTCTTGACTGTTCCTTCCCATTTACCTGCAAGCTGCATAAGCTTGAAATGTCTTCCTTTTTCGGATGATTCTGCAAATTTTTCTTTAGCCATTTTTATATTTAATTTTATGAGAATGTAATAATAATGATCTTTTTTTGAAACAGAGTTGTGAATAGAAATTGATAAAATTACAAGTGCCGTCCAAAACATTTTGATATGAATAAATAATTTGAAAAATTTTAATATATGGAGTTTATAATTTTAATTAAAAACTAACCTAACATTTTTATTTCACTGTAAATTTTGCTGAAAATAACCTGCCTGTGATAAATTGCCGATAAGAAATTCTGAACAATGGCGTTAAGCAAAAATATATTGTTTGACGAACCCATTAATGTTTTTCTAATTTGCAGTCCCGAGTACCCGGGACGAAAGAATTTCCGGCAAGTTATCACCAGCGGGCGACTTTTTTTTGTTACTTTTTTTGTCGTTAAAAAAAGTAAGTAGAAAATATTGAATCTAGAAATTTGTAATTAAACGATTTAAACGGATGAGTAAATTTACACCGGTTTTTGAATTGCTTTCACAGCATATATAGTTTATTTTAAACGACTTTTTAAAAACCACCTTAACAGTACATGCCCGTAATACATAAAGTCCACGCAAGAGAGATATTAGATTCAAGAGGAAACCCAACATTAGAAGCCGAAGTAATATTAGAAGACGGTACAATCGGCAGAGCTGCTGTACCTTCCGGCGCTTCCACAGGTGAAAGAGAAGCCGTTGAACTTCGTGACGGTGACAAAAATCGTTACCTCGGAAAAGGAGTTTCAAAAGCAGTCGGAAATATTAAAAATACGATTGCGAAAAAAATTAACGGGATGAACAGTCTTGATCAGAATCTGATTGACGAAGTCCTTATAAAACTTGATAATACTAAAAACAAATCTAAGCTTGGAGCCAATGCATTACTAGGCGTTTCACTTGCTGCAGCACATGCATCTGCAAATTATCTGAAGATGCCGCTTTATAAATATATCGGTGGAGTGAATGCAAAGACACTTCCGGTGCCGATGATGAATATTATAAACGGCGGAAAGCATGCTGACAATACAGTTGATTTTCAGGAGTTCATGATCATTCCCGCAGGGGCAAAAAGTTTTTCTGAAGCACTGAGATACGGGACGGAAGTTTTTCATTCACTGAGAAATGTACTTCACAAAAAAAATTACAATACAAACGTAGGTGACGAAGGCGGATTTGCTCCGAATCTGAAATCCAATGAAGAAGCGATCGAGGTCATTATGGAAGCGATCAGTAAAGCCGGATTCAAAGCAGGGAAAGATATTTATCTCGGACTCGATGTAGCTTCGAGTGAGATGTGGAAAAACGGTAAGTATAATTTTTATAAATCACATATTCCTGATAAGACTTCAGAGCAGATGGTAAAGCTTTATGAAAAGCTTGTAAAAGATTATCCTATCATAAGCATTGAAGACGGAATGGCTGAAAATGACTGGGCGGGCTGGAAGCTTTTGACAGATGCTCTTGGAAAGAAAGTACAGATCGTAGGAGATGATCTTTTTGTTACTAACACTGAAATTCTTCAAAAAGGAATTGAAAAGAAAATTGGAAATTCCATTCTAGTAAAAGTAAATCAAATAGGCACACTTACTGAAACGCTGAATGCTATTGAGCTGGCAAAGATAAATAATTACACAGCAGTGATCAGTCACAGAAGTGGTGAGACAGAGGATACTACAATTGCTGATTTAGCAGTTGCGACAAATGCAGGTCAGATCAAGACCGGTTCTTTATCACGAACAGACAGGGTTGCAAAATACAACAGACTTCTGAGAATCGAAGAAGAGCTGTCTTCAACAGCAGTCTATCCGGGCATTAATGCTTTTTACAATATAAAATAATATTATTCAGAACAATTATAACACTTATAAAAAATGAAACTTTCACAATTTAAATACGCGATTCCAAAAAACCTGATTGCAAAAAATCCAAAGTCACCAAGAGATGCCTGTAAGCTGATGGTTATCAACAAAGAAACAGGTGATATAGAAACAAAGAAATTTAAGGACATAATCAATTACATGGAATCCGGAGACGTACTTGTACTAAATGACTCAAAGGTTTTCAATGCGAGATTATATGGGACTAAGGAAAAGACAAAGGCAAAGATCGAAGTTTTTCTTTTGAGACAATTATCTGAAGATGAAAATATCTGGGACGTAGTTGTAGACCCGGCCAGAAAAGTAAGGATTGGTAACAGAATATTTTTTACAAAAAATCTTTACTGTGAAGTGATAGATAATACTACTTCAAGAGGAAGGATCGTAAGATTTAATTATAACGGAGATTTTTCAAAGTACATAGAAAAGCTCGGCAGGACACCGCTTCCGCCTTACATCAAAAGAGAATCCACTGAAAAAGACAAAGAAGATTATCAAACAGTATATGCGAAAAATATTGGTTCAGTAGCTGCTCCTACTTCAGGTCTGCATTTTACAAAAGACCTTCTGAAAAAGATCGAAGCTAAAGGAATTAAAATTGCATTTATCACACTTCATATCGGACTGGGAACATTCAGACTTGTAGAAGTGGAAGATCTTTCAAAGCACAGAATGGATTCAGAATATTATGAGCTTTCAAAAGATTCGGCTGACATTATTAATGCTGCCATTCAGAAAAAAGGAAGAAAAGTCATAGCTGTCGGTACATCTGTTGCAAGAGTTCTGGAAAGTAATGTAGTCACCAGTAAGCATGTCAGATACGGAAAAGGCTGGACAGACAAATTCATACATCCGCCACAGTCAGTAAGAGTAATTGATAAATTCGTCACAAATTTCCATTTACCTCAGAGTACACTTCTGATGCTGACCTGTTCTATTGCTGACAGAGATCTGGTTATGAAGGCATACAAAAAAGCTATAAAAGAGAAATATAGATTTTACAGTTATGGTGATGCATTGATTATAATCTAAAGATGAGCTCTAAAATATAATATTAAATCCGGACGGAATGATCTGTCCGGATTTTTTTTTATTTATGAGTATAAATTAAGATTTAACCTGCGTAAATTGTATACAATCTAAATTAATATAATTATGTCAAACATTATTACAAAAGAGCTGATTGAAAACGCATTTTCTTATGATACATATAAAGAGATTGTTAGAAAATTAATTTTAAAAAACAAGACTTCAGGCAATAATCAATCAGAAAGTAATATATATTTTACGAAGCTTAATGCTGAAAGAGTAAAGCGGATTGAAAAGACAACAGTACTTAATGAAGAGTTGAAACGTCAGCTTGATAAAATCAATAGTCCTTTAATCGTACTGGTAATTGCCGAAGCATGGTGCGGCGATGTAGCACAGAATCTTCCGCCTTTGAAAGTTATAAGTGATTTTAATCCAAATGTGGATGTAAAAATAATTTTCAGAGATGAAAATCCTGAGGTTATGGATCAGTTTCTTACAAAAGGTACCAGATCTATTCCTGTATTTCTTCTGATCAAAAAAGATTCGCTCGAGGTAATTGGAAAATGGGGACCCAGACCTGAACCAGCACAAGAGATAATGAGGGAAGCTAAATCAAGAAAAGATTATTCTCATGACGAGGCTACAAAAGAAATTCAGCTTTGGTATGCAAAAGACAGGACGTTAACATTTCAGAAAGAGCTTTCTGATTTTTTAAATATAATTTCTTCTGATTAATTATTTTTGAGATGATTTCTAAAAATTTCCGGATACACATTTACTGAATCCGGAAATTTTTAATTTTAATGTGACCTGTAAGAAATTTACACCCGCACTAACTTTAAAATATATTTAAAATAAATGTAAGATATTATTTCTATTACCAGATCACTACAATTTTATCTTTTGAATTTATCATCGGATCACCTTCTTTTCCACCAAAGGCTTTCATAAATTCCGGAATGTTATAGATCGTTCCATTTACTCTGAATTTTGGTGGTGAATGTGAATCTGTTTTAACTAACATAGTCAACATTTCAGGTCTGTAATCACCTCTCCAAATTTGAGCAAATCCAAGAAAGAATCTTTGCGACGGTGTAAACCCGTCAATTTTAACATCATCATTATAATCTATAGTTTTCATGTATGCATGATAAGCTGTAATAAGTCCGCCAAGGTCAGCAATGTTTTCACCCAAAGTTAAATTTCCATCCACATAATAGGAATCGACAGCCTGATAACCGCTGTACTGTTTTGCCAGCATTTCTGCGCGTACCTTAAATTTGTCTGCATCTTCTTCGGTCCACCAGTCTTTAAGATTTCCATCTCCGTCATATTTTCTTCCCTGATCATCAAAACCGTGTGAGATCTCATGTCCAATGACCGCACCGATCCCGCCGTAATTTACAGCATCTTCAACCTCCGGATCAAAAAATGGCGGCTGCATTACACCCGCTGGAAATACGATCTCATTATTAGAAGCGCTGTAATAAGCATTCACAGTCTGCGGATTCATAAACCATTCATTTTTGTCAACGGGCTTTCCTATTTTATCAAGATTAAGCTTAATCCTGTATTCAGAAGCTCTGATCATATTTTCTAAAAATGAAACCCTGTCAATCTCAAGTCCGGAATAATCTTTCCATTCATCTGTATATCCAATCTTTACATTAAAAGTACTTAATTTTTTTAAAGCTTCTTTTTTAGTAACTTCGCTCATCCATTCATTCTGATTGATCCTGTCTTTAAATGATTCTTTAATATTATTTACCATCTCAAGAGCTTTTGTTTTTGTTTCGGGTTTAAATCTAATCTCGACAAACAACTGACCAAGCGGTTCTCCCATTGCAGATTCGACAAAGCTGATACTTTTTTTCCATCTCGGCTTCTGTACTTCACTGCCTCTGAGAGTCTTTCCATAAAATTCAAAATTAGCCTTCTCAAAATCCGTACTAAGCTTGTCAGCATTGTTCCTTACAAGATTCCATTTCAAATAATTTTTCCAATCATCAAGACTTACATCAGTCAGCATTCTGTTAATTTCTTTAAAAAATTCGGGCTGACCTACGTTTATTCCTTTTTCAAATTTACTATTATTTTCTAATCCGATTTCCGCAAACAAAACATCAAAATTATAATCAGGCATAAGATCTCTGACTTCCTTTAAAGTCATAAGATGATATGTTGCTTCAGCAGGTCTCATTTCGACTCTTGTCATTGAAGCATCTGACATGCGTTTTTCAATATCCATAATTCTCCGTGAAATATTTCCCGCAGTGGAATTATCATTTCCCATCAATACAAAAATTGTATTCATAAACTCCATATATTTTTCGCGGGTCTTTATGGAATTTTCATCATCTTTTGTATAATACTCTTTACCCGGAAGTCCAAGACCACCTTGAAATAATTGCAGTATCACATCATTACTGTTTTTATCATCCTGTCCTGCGCGAAAACTGAATACTCCGCCTGTACCGATCGATTTTAAATATGCCAGTACTTTCTGAAATTCATCCTTATTGGAAATTCCGTCAATCATGGCAAGGTAATCTGCAAGAGGTGCAATACCTTCTTTTTCAATTTTCACTGTATCCATTGAAGTAAAGTAAAGATCGCCAAGTTTTTGTTCAATACTTCCTTTTGGCGCTGATGTATTAGAAGAAGCTTTTTCGAGAACAGACCTTAAAACTTCATTATTCTTTTCTATAATTACATCCCATGTACCCCATCTGCTGCTTTCAGCCGGTATAGGATTTTTTACTAACCAGTTACTACAGGCAAAGTCAAAAAAATCAGAATTCGGATCTATGGAATTATTAATATTTTCAGGATCGAGTCCTGATTTCAGATCATTGGAAGATTGTGGAAATGCGATTTCATTCAGCGAAAAGAATCCGGCTAAAGAAATCAAAAGAATAAAAAATGCTGATCTCATTTGTTTAAATTATTTCTTAGAATTTTTTAATTATAAATTAAACATTATTCAAAAACATTACCATACTTAAAATCTTTTAATTTACACTTAGAAATTTCAGAATTGCAAATTCAACTAAAAACCCGGTCAGCAGCCGGGTTCAAAAAATACAGTTGCAAAAATTAAATTTATTTTGGAGAATGAAGTGCTACTTTATTTCCCTCAGTATCAGCAAAGATCGCAATGTAACCTATTTCATCAGTTACTTTGGATTTTGGTTGAAGTATTTTGCCGCCGGCACTTTCGATTTTATTCATTACGCCTGTCAGATCTTCTCCTCCGGCGAGATAGACAAGAGCCCCGTCCATAGAAGGTTTATATCCATCCGCTTTAATGATCGCTCCGCTTACACCTTCACCCGGAAAGAATCCCATCTGATGCGGTCCCATCATTTCTTCATGCATTTCAATTCCAAATATTTCACTGTAAAACTTTTTAGCTCTGCCGAAATCCGTCACAGGTATCTCGAACCAGTTAATTGAGTTTGCCATTTCTATCTCCTTTTTTAAGTTTGTATAATTTATATAAAAATATAGAATTCTAAAAATTAATACTTCTCGATTATTGCTAATTTTGAAAAAGGATATTGATGTGTAATTGAAATTTTAAATTTTGAATCGGAAAAATATTTCAGGGTTTTTATAAAATAAAAGTGAGCTATTTTAAAAGTTTAAATTTCATCATAGTTCTGCGGTAGCTTTCTTTGAATGTCTCTGGAGATAATCCAAATTTATTTTTAAATAACCAGCTGAATGAACCAACACTTTCAAAGCCGATCTCAAAGCAGATTTCTGTAACAGACATGTCAGATTTCCTTAAAAGATCTATTGCTTTATCAATTCTTTTTTTAGTGAGATACTGATGCGGAGTTTGTTTGTAAACGGATTTAAAAATTCTGAGGAAATGAAATTGTGACAGACATGCTTTTTTAGAAATTTTATCAAGTGTAAGATCATTAGTAAATTCCAAATCAATATATTCTTTTGCAATACTGACTCTTCTGTATAGTTCAGTTTTAGTGGAAAGTTTTACCGGTGGAAGTTTTTCAATTTCCTTATACAAATCTTTGTGAACTTTCAGAAGACCGTCAAGCATTTCCAGATATCTTTCTTTCAGCCAGTTTTCATCATCATAACTTACTTTTGAAGCCAGTCTCATTTTCATTATTACCGGTGAAAGAAAATTATTATGCGGATACAATTTTTCAAAAAAATGTACCGGCTGACTTACCGGCTTAAATGAATGATTCAGCATTTTATCACTTGGAGTAATAAGACTTTTCAAAGCTGAATTTGCAAACCTGGGTTCGAAGTAAATTGAGAAAGATTCAGATTCGTTTATTATAGAGCTTTCACATTGCTGACCTTCATTCAGTATCAGGAAACTTGCGGGACTTACACCATATGAACTTTCTGAAGTATGAAACTTCTCAAGTCCCTTCATAGAGCATTTGACAGTAAGAGGAGTTATATGTCTGTCGAGTTCTGAAGAATGTGAAGTAAAATGAACTATGAAATTATCTTTGACATTAGGAATCGAATCAGGATATTTTTTTAAGATCATTTTACAATTAAAATAAAATTAGCATTAAAATTGATAAAACTAATTCATCAGAGAATACACAATGATGTTAGTACCCATTTTAAAAGACTCTTCCTTTTTTTCGGGCGGATCCTGATGTTCTTTTGTATCTGCCCATCCGTCAGATATATTTGTTTCAAAGGTATAATAAACACAGAGTCTTCCATTTTTATAAATCCCGAATCCCTGCGGAGGTTTTTGGTCATGTTCATGAATCTTAGGCAATCCTCCGGGAAATGAAAAATGTGAATTATATATTTCGTGGCTGAAGGGAAGTTCCTGAAGTTCATCATCCGGAAATATTTTCTTAAGTTCTTTTCTAAAAGACTCATTCATTCCATAATCATCATCGGCATATAAAAAACCGCCTGATTCCAGATACTTTCGGAGGCGTGCAGCTTCAGATTGTGAAAGCTCTATGTTTCCGTGACCCGTAATTAAAATGAATGGATAATTAAATATATCATCAGAAGCGACATCGACAGAATAGAATTTTGGTTCATCAACATCAATGACAGTATTTTTTTTAAGATACTCCATCATATTGATCTCAGCAGACGGGTCATTATACCAGTCACCACCGCCTGAATATTTCAGTCTTGCAATTTTAAATGGAGAAGAATTTTTGCTGACACCATCAGTTTGAGCTATTCCGTCATTTAAGAAGGAGACACATAAGATTGCTATTAAAATATATTTCATTTATTCAGAAAGAAATTTTTCAGATTAAAAAATCTTAACATAAATTTAAAAAGTACTGGATTAATTTAACTAAATTAATTATTCATAAAAATGCAGTGAGGTGTTAAAACTTTTACAGATTAAAAATCTTTTAACATTAAATAAAAGACTTCATCTAAAACGGTAAGTAAGTCTTTAGGTTTCGGATGAAAGAATTTAAGACAGACTATGTAAAAAACTTACTTTGCCTGTCATTATAATATCAAATATGTAAATTACTTATTTGGCTGTGGTGTAACTCTCATATAAGGTTTAATTTCTTTAAATCCTTTTGGAAATTTATTTACAGCATCTTCATTAGAAATCGAGTTAACTATAATGCAATCATCGCCGTCTTTCCAGTTAACCGGAGTAGCCACTGAATAATTCGCAGTAAGCTGAAGAGAATCTATTGCTCTTAAAATTTCAAAAAAATCTCTGCCTGTAGAAGCCGGATAAGTAAGAGTAAGTTTAATTTTTTTATCAGGTCCGACAATAAAAACAGATCTGACAGTTAAAGTATTATCTGCATTCGGATGTATCATATCGTAAAGATTAGCAACATACTTATTTTCATCTGCGATCATTGGAAAGTTAACTGTTGTATTCTGAGTTTCATTAATGTCATTGATCCATTTAATATGTGAGTCAAGCGGATCTACGCTCAGTCCTATTGCTTTTACGTTCCTTTTATCAAACTCATCTTTGAGTTTAGATACCATACCAAGCTCAGTTGTACAAACAGGTGTGAAATCAGCGGGATGCGAAAAAAGAACTCCCCATTTATCTCCAAGCCATTTATGAAAGATGATCTCTCCTTCAGTAGTCTTTGCTGTAAAATCGGGTGCTGTGTCTCCTAATCTTAATGCTGCCATGTTATATTAATTTAAATTTAAAAATGTATATATAAAATATTGAATTTATATAAGATTTTCGATAATGTTTTTTATCCGAATAAACATATGGATGTAAATAAATGAAATTAAATCAATTGATTTAAAAGATATTGAGTAATATAAAATAAATAAAAATTCAAAAAATTATTTTTATTATATTTGTTAATAACTAAATTCACAGGAGAAATAAAATGACAAATGAAATTAGGGAAAGTCTTTTAAAGTCGGAGAAAAATTACATTAAACTAAAGAAAACAAATTCCAGATTTATAATGATAAGTCTTATTGCAAGTGTACTGGCAACACTGCTTGCCGGATTAACAGCTTTTACAGGACCTGTTGCAGGACAGGGAGCTGTTGCCTGGAAATGGACATGCGGAATAGTAGCTGTATTCACAGCGACAGCAACTATTTTTACTGGAATGCACAAGCAACTTTCAGTAAGTGATCATCTTACAAAATCATTAGAATGCACAGGAAAATTAAGATCACTTTCCTTTACTATACAGCAGGAGGGATACAACAAAGAAGAAGCGGTAAAAGAATATAAAAGAATTTTAGAGTTATATAGTGAATATCTTGTCTGATATTTTTTTTTAGGATGAACTTGTCAGAAAAGATAAAGGTTAAAACACACACAATAAATTTTTAAACCAAAAATGATTATAAAACCAATTATGTTAACAATATTTTTAATGTTAGTAACATTATTTTCATGTTCGAAAAAAGAGGAAGTAACTCTTGGCAATTTTCAGGATTCGATAAAGTCTCAGGTAAAAGAGGAGAGTACTTCTGAGTTTGAAATAGTAAAGACCGAAGAGGAATGGCAAAAAATATTAACAGAGGAACAGTACAGAGTGACAAGACAAAAAGGAACTGAACGTGCATTTACAGGAGAATATGATAAAAATAAAAGATCAGGGAAATATTTGTGTATTGGGTGCGATCAGGAATTATTTGAATCGAATACAAAATTTGATTCAGGAACCGGCTGGCCGAGTTTTTACGAGCCTTTTAGTAAGGAGAATATAATAGTAGGTGTGGATAATTCAAAAGGAATGTCGCGGGATGAAGTATTATGCAGCCGATGCGGAGCACATTTGGGTCACGTATTTGATGACGGACCTGCGCCAACGGGATTAAGATATTGTATAAATTCGGTTTCTTTGAAATTTGTTGAGAGGTGAGGATTTGGGGTAGAAACCGTTTTAACGGTTTATTTCAGAAATAACCTAAGTCAATAGAAGAAGTGAAAATTCCTTCAGAGTAAATATCAATAGAAATTTATCTTGTTAGAATAATTGCAATCTCAGTTTAATAGAGCAGGAAACCGTTTAAACGGTTTTTGCTCTATTATCCTATCAGACTTTTTCTACCGGTCATTCTCCTTAATATCCCAATCTGACCTAAATGATATGCTTCATGAAATCCCAATCCTGTCAGATTCTCATTAACTTCCTTTTCTAAACTGAAATCTTTTTCATTTAGCGTCTTAAGAACTGAGACTTTCCGACTGTGTGATATCTGATATATTCAGTTTCTTTGTGATTTCGTTAAATCCAATTAAAGTTCTGATCTCATTATTTATGTCTCATGACTTAAATGTATTCATAATTAATATGTCGACAAAGAAATAAATCTGTCTAATCCTATTTTTGCCAATCCAACCTGTGCAGTCTTTGGTTGACCGTTTGCAGGTGGGGGTGCTGTCCACATATGCTTTGTGTTAAATCCGTTATAATAATAATAATATTCATTACCAACAACAATTGGCACTCCAATAGAATAAACACATTGATCATCCCATGCAGCAAGTGGACCTATGTCAAGAAACGGCATTCTATTTCCGCATCTAGTGAAATTTATTCCGTCTCTTGAAAATACCAATTCAATATGAACTGTATTATCCGTTCGAGATGGATTTGGAGGATTTTCATCTCCGTTTGAATTAAGCTGTAAATGTCCTAAAAATCCCCAGTAAACACTGTCCTTGAATAATACATGTAAATTATAATATCCGGTAACTGCCTGGTCATTTTCATCCGGCACTAATACTTTACCTGTCTTCGTCCAGTTAATCCAGTCATTACTTACGTATCTTGAAACGTTTCTAATACCCAGTGAATCTCTGAAATATCCTAAGTATTTTCCAATCACAGGATTCCAGCCCCCTGATGTCAGATCTTCTCCCATATACCCTACAGGATTATCTGCATATGGTATCCAGGTTATACCGTCATATGAAAATGAAACATTAAGATAACTCAAACCATTTGAGTGTGTGTTGAACATAGATTTATATCTTCTGGTAGAATCTGATTGATTATAAAGTGAATCATCTACTACTGTGTATAAACCTCCAGGATATGGAGCATCAGACATGATATTATTTTCCATGCTGTTATTAAATTTAAACTGCTCAAGCACCGGCCGGGTCCAGTTTACACCATCTACTGATTCATAATATACAGGTAGTCTATATGTGCCGGTTACAGCCCTGAGCCACATTTTGAAAACCATTCTGTTTTGTTCAATACTTTTCGAATATGTTACATTGCTATAAGTTGTAAAAAGACGGTTTTCTTCCCATTCTTGTTCAGGTCTCACTACAGGCTGAGGATCTTTTACAGGATTATGCATCTTTCTCATAACACTTGGAAAACTCCCTATAAATAATGTGTCAGCAAAGAATTGTTTATAAGTACCTATCTTGAATCCCTGCTTCGAACTATCAGTCTGGACGATTTGATTTTGAAATTGAATACTATATAAATCAGCATCTGTCATCCTTATATTTAAATATAATGGAGTATTTACAAAAGAACTTAAATCATTTCCTGAATTCCAGGAAACTGTTTTTGTAAATTCATTTCCAGTTAAAGGTAAACAGTTATCTACTGAATAACCACTTATCACATTTCCATTGATATCACTAAGACCAAATTTAATATTTCCGTTATTTCGAGTTTCATAATTTACTATAAGATTTTTACCGGTAAATGTCATGAGTTTTGATTTCAAATCAGTCTGAATTGACTCAGGCAATTTCCTTCCAAGTCTGGACATTAGTCTTTGAACAGCATTGAAATGTACAACTCTAGCCTGTTCAGAAAAACTTTTACCAAATGAATATCCGCCGTATCTCGTTGTGGAATATGTGTCTGTTACTCCGTTATTATTAAAAGCACATATATATATTTGTTTATCCGGTTTTGATGTCGTGACTACCTGAGATGTACCAACCTGATTCAATGAATAGTAAGATTTAATCTCCTGGCTGTTAGATCTTTGATGAAGAGTGTAACCTTTAATTGACTGAAATACTACAACCCCGCCTGTATTGGAATTTAATACAAAATGTGAGTTTCCTGTAATAAATTTTGGATAAGCATAAAAGCCGCTGCCCGAAGTTCCTCTGCTGCCGGATCTGCCATTATCTACTGAATCTGTAAGGCAATAGAATAAAAAATAAACATCATTTAAAGGGAATTCATTTATCAGTGAAGGTGTAAATCCTGTTTCAATATACTGGTTTACTCCATTCCCTTTTAATCCGCTATATTTACCGGTATCTTTATAATTTGAAGAAGTAAAATTTCTGTTCACATCCGTTGGATTTCCCATAGCTAAAGGAGAACCGGTTGGATTTATAATAATCGGTACAAAAGCAGCATTAAAATTTCCACAAAACCAATTCTCACGAAATATCCTGTCTCTGATATTTAAGCTCTGATATTTTAAACCTTTTATTTCTTTTATATAATCATCTACTGCAGAAACTATGCTGTCAGAAACTGACCCACCTGCAGCACTAACACGCTGTAGCCAGAGTGTTGTCTCAGGATCTAAGTCTTCGGTAATTGTAACAGCTTTTGAGTTTGAAGATAAAGAAAATAACAGGAAAGTACAGATGAGATATGTTGTAAACTTAACTAAGCTAAATATATTTTTCCCCATAAAATAGGTTTAATTTTTAAATATCGGGGCTTCACAAATTCGGAATGTTTATGATTGTAAACAAGTCATATAAAATAAAAAAATTTACATGGAAAATCTTAGCTATTAAAATTAAATTTATTTACATGTCAAAGAAAAAATCAGAATATTTTTTAAACAGGGAATTAAGCTGGATTGAGTTCAATAAAAGAGTTTTAGAAGAAGCAAAAGATTCTTCTCAACCTCTGCTTGAAAGACTTAAATTCCTTTCTATCTTCAGTACTAATCTTGATGAGTTTTTTATGATTAGATTTGCCGGATTAAAAAGGCAGATCACCAGCCAGGTGAATGATCTTTCTACTGACGGAATGACAGCACAGGAACAGCAGGATAAAGTATTTGAAGTTCTTACTCCGCAAATTGAAGACCTGCACAGGATTTTTAATGATGAGATTAAACCACTGCTGAAATCAAATAAAATTGAATTTCTGAATTATGAAAAACTTAATGATGAAAAAAAATCAGTATTAGACAAATATTTTGACCAGGAGTTATTTCCTGTTCTTACGCCGCTTGCAATTGATAACGTACACCCTTTTCCTAATTTAATAAACAGAAGCCTTGCACTTGCAATATTACTTGATGATCCTGATACTGAAGTCGTCGAGGAAAAAGTTTGTGTAATTCAGATACCAAATAATATTTCAAGGTTTTATCTCATAAATAATGGAACGGAATATCATTTTATTTTACTTGAAGATATAATTAAAGCTAATGCTGTAAAGCTGTTTCCCGGAATGAAAGTAATTGATTCCTATGCTTTTCGTATTACAAGAAATGCTGATCTGGAACTTGAAGAAGAGGAAGCTGCAGACCTGCTTACTCTTATTGAAGAAGAAGTAAAAAAAAGAAGACTGGGGATTTTAGTAAGACTTGAAGTTGATAATAAAATGCCTGATATACTTCTTGCGTTTCTGAAAAATATTTTAAAGGCTGAGAATAATGAAATTTATAAAATAGACGGAATGCTTAATCTCGGTGACCTAATGTCACTATATAAAATCGATATAAGAGAATTAAAGTACGAAGGTTTTACACCAAGAATTTCTTCATATTTCAGACAGGAAGAAGATTTTTTTAAAGCTATTTCAGAAAATGATATTATGCTTCATCATCCTTTTTATTCCTTTTCATCTGTTAGTGAATTCATTGCACAATCTGCTGAAGACCCTAATGTATATGCTATCAAGCTTACACTTTACAGGACCAGCGGCGATTCGTTAATTATCAAATCACTTATTGAAGCTGCAGAAAACGGCATACAGGTTACTGCCGTAGTCGAACTCAAAGCCAGATTTGATGAAGAGAATAATATTATTTGGGCAAGGGAATTAGAAAATGCCGGAGTTCATGTGGTTTATGGTCTTGTTGGACTTAAGACTCACTGCAAAATGGCACTTGTTGTAAGGAAAGAAAAAAAAGGAATGAAAAGATATCTGCATTTAAGTACAGGAAATTATAACTCGGTTACATCCAGGATATATACAGACTTTGGACTTTTTACTACTGATCAGGATTTTTGCAAAGATGCTTCAAATCTTTTTAATTACCTTACCGGTTATTCCAAACAAAAGTCGTTTAATAAATTACTTGTTGCACCTATTACTCTAAGAAGGAAAGTACTGAAACTTATTGATGATGAAATAAAATCGCACAAAGAAAATAATAACGGTTATATTCTATTTAAAAATAATTCAGTTGTTGATGAAGAAGTTATTTTAAAACTTTATCAGGCTTCAAAAGCAGGTGTAAAGATCGATTTGATTACAAGAGGAATATGCAGACTTCGTCCACAGGTTGAAGGACTTAGCGAAAACATTAACGTTTACAGTATAGTTGGGAGATTTCTCGAGCACAGCCGTGCATATTATTTCCATAACAATGGAGAACCAAAACTTTACTTCGGCAGTGCTGATATAATGCAAAGAAATTTTGACAGAAGAGTCGAGATATTTTTTCCCATCGAAGACAAAAGAATTAAACAGGACGCTATCGATATTCTCAAATTATATCTTACAGATACTGCAAAGACCTGGGTCATGCTCGATGACGGTTCGTATATACGCAAAGAGGATTTTCTTAAACTGAATGATATTCAGTTTGAGAAAAAAAACATTCAGGAATTTTTATTAAAGAAAGCAGTAATAAAAACTGAGAAAGAATTGAAAGAATCTCTAGGAAAAAAAGTTATACATAACGGAGTTCATAAAAAGAAGGAAACAGTTTAGTGAAATTCAGATTTAATTCTTTAAAATATTTTAATAAAAATTCCGATGCCAAAAAGAACTGATATTAAGACAATTCTGATAATCGGCAGCGGTCCTATTGTGATAGGACAGGCTTGTGAATTTGATTATTCTGGGACGCAGGCGGTCAAGGCACTTAAAGAAGAAGGATACAGAGTCGTACTCATTAATTCCAATCCTGCGACTATCATGACCGATCCGGAAATTGCAGACGCAACCTATATAGAACCGATCAATAGTAAATATATTGAAATGATCATCAGAAAAGAAAAACCCGATGCAATCCTTCCTACAATGGGAGGGCAGACCGCACTGAATGCAGCAATGGATCTTCATGAAAAAGGTATATTGCAAAAATATAATGTTGAGCTTATTGGCGCAAAAGTTGATTCCATAAATAAAGCCGAATCCCGCGAACTCTTTCATAACGCAATGAAAAAGATCGGACTCAATGTCTCCAACGGAAAGTTTATAAAAAATTTTGAAGATGCAAAAGAGTTTGCAGATAAAACCGGATTTCCTTTGATCATAAGACCTTCATTTACACTTGGCGGAACAGGAGGAGGAATTGCCTATAACGTAGAAGAATTTGAAACGATTGTAAATAAAGGACTCGATGCTTCTCCGACTCATGAAGTTTTAGTAGAGGAATCTATGATAGGTTGGAAAGAATTTGAACTTGAAGTCATGCGTGATGTGAATGATAATTTTGTTGTAATATGTACAATCGAAAATATGGATCCGATGGGAGTACACACAGGTGATTCAATTACAGTTGCACCTTCACAGACTTTGAGTGACAGACAGTATCAGGAACTTAGAGATGCTGCTAAAAAAATTATTTCCGAGATCGGTGTGGAGACAGGCGGATCCAATATTCAGTTTGCTGTAGATCCGGATACAGGCAAGGTCATCGTTATTGAAATGAACCCGCGGGTATCAAGGAGTTCAGCACTTGCATCAAAGGCCACCGGTTTTCCTATCGCAAAGATTGCAGCTAAGCTGGCTGTCGGGTATACGCTTGACGAAATTCCAAACGATATTACAAAGACAACTCCTTCCTGCTTTGAGCCGGTGATTGATTATGTAGTTGTTAAAATTCCAAGATGGGATTTTGATAAATTCAGATCCACCAATCCTGATAATGACGTGCTCGGTGTACAAATGAAATCTGTAGGTGAAGTGATGTCTTTTGGCAGAAATTTTAAAGAGGCTTTTCAGAAAGCTATCCGATCTCTTGAAACAGGAAGAGCAGGACTGGGTGCTGATGGTAAAGATAAATATGAATTTGACCAGATCATGAATCTCAGTACTGAGGAGAAAATTTCTCTCCGATCCAAAACACTTATTAAACTTCAGACTCCACGATCTGATAATATTTTTTATATCAGATATGCTCTACTACTCGATGCAACGACAGAGGAAATATTTCAGGCAACAAAAATAGATAAATGGTTTATCGAACAGATCAGAGAGATCATAGAAACTGAAAAAGAAATTCGAAGTTATTCGTTTTAAAAAATTCTATTGCTGATTTTTTTTTGAAAAATATTTTGAATAATTTATTTTACATAAATATTCTTTAGATTAATAATTGGTTGCATTCCAAAACAATTCTTAAATAAAATTTTATCACTAATTAATTAAATGAAAATCATTTTATTTATACTAAGTATCAGTTTGTTAATATCCTGTTCCCCTCCAAAAAAATCCGATCAAATTTCAAATGAAAATTCAGATCTGGTTTCTGAATCTGATAATATTCATCATGATAAAATAACAGAGGAATACCGTGAGGACTTTCAGATGATCATTGACAGTGTAGGTTTGATCGGTAGTGTTTTGATTTTTGATCCGCAGTCTAAAATTTATTATTCAAATGATTTCAAAAGATGCTCAACCGGTTTTATTCCTGCATCTACTTTTAAAATACCAAATTCAATTATTGCTCTTGAGACAGGTGTAGCTAAGGATGACAGCACAGTTTTCAAATGGGACGGCAAGAAAAAATTTCTGCCGCAATGGGAAAAGGATCTGATTCTTAAAGACGCATTTCAGTTTTCATGTGTACCTTGCTATCAGCAGATCGCACGGGAGATCGGCACTGTTAAAATGAAAGATTATTTAAAAAAATTCGATTATGGAAATATGATTGTTGACAGTAGCAATATAGATACATTCTGGCTTACAGGCGAATCAAAGATCTCACAGATGCAGCAGATAGATTTTTTGAAAAAGCTTTATAATTTAGAGCTGCCCATTTCAGTTCGTACATCTGAAATAATGAAAAGGATAATGATAATAGATGAGAACGACTTATACAAACTCAGCGGTAAAACCGGCTGGGCTGTGAGTGGTGAAAATAATCTGGGGTGGTTTGTTGGATATATTGAAACTAAAAAAGGAATTTTCTATTTTGCAACAAATGTTGAACCAGCTATTGGATTTAATATGGACGAATTTGCCGGGATAAGAAAGGATATAACTCTTAAGGCATTCAGAAAAATTGAAACCATTTAAAATAAAATTATTGAAGTACACCGCTGAATTAAGCGAGATCTATTTATAACTATAAATTAACAATCAGGACTCCACAGTGTCTGAAAATATTACCCCGGATTAAAATCAAAGAATATGAAAAAAGTAGTAATAGAAAAAGAAGTTCTGATCAACGCAACAAAAGAAAAGATATGGGAAGTTTTGACTGAAGATAAACCATACAGGATTTGGACAGCTGAGTTTTGTGAAGGTTCTCATTTTCAGACAGACTGGAAAGAAGGCAGCAAGATACTTTTTAAAACTCCAACCGGTGAAGGACTGGTAAGTAAATTAATGGAGTGCAAACCAAACGAAATTATTTCTATGGAACATCAGGGAATATTATTAAACAATGAAGAGGTCTATGACAATGAGGAAGCGGAAAAATGGAAAGGCATGAAAGAGATTTACAGTCTTAGTGGAAAAGATGGTGCTACTGTTTTGAGTATTTATCAGGAGCTTGAAAAAAGTTATGAGGAATGGTCTACTTATGCATGGGATAAAGCACTGTTTATACTAAAGGAATTAGCTGAGAGTGGTCACAGTAATTATTATGAAAAAATTGTTAATCCGGGTTGAGTTTTAAATTCGTTACTCCGCAGAATCCTAAAAACACGAGACTCTTTGGAGACTTTGAACTGAATGTTTCTATTTACAAAACCGCAGAGTCTGAAAAGCATGTGACTCTGCGGGGACAGTTTTTAAGTGACTTTGCAGAGATAGTTTTATAGATAACTCTAGACCTTTTGAAAGTTACTGTACAGAAACATTTCATATTGACTTCGAATTTCTGATAGTTGATTTATTTCAACAAGACCATTCTTTTTCTATCAATGTTTTTACCTTCAAAATTTAATACGTAGAAATACACTCCGCTGGAAAAATTTGAACCATCAAATTCTGTAGTATGAAATCCTGCTTCCATTGATTGATTTACCAATGATGAAATTTCTTTTCCATTAACATCATAAATCTTTATAGAAATTCTCCCGGCTAACTGCAGTCCGAAACTAATAACAGTTTTTGGATTAAACGGATTAGGGTAATTCTGAGAAAGTGTAAATTTATCTGGAATACCAATAACAATCTCACCGGTTAAATTATGATATCTAAAGTTTCCATTGTAATCAATTTGTTTTAATCTGTAATAATATTTCCCGGGTAAAAGATCTTTTTCATTGAATTCATAACTGCTTTGATAATTTGTAGTGCCGTTTCCTGTCTGCGAACCGACCTTTAACCAATCTTCTGATATACTATTTTTGAGAAAAGACCTTTCAATATCAAATCCTGAATTATTTATTTCAGATGAAGTAGTCCATTTTAAATTTACTCTGTTATTGGATACAGATGAAGTGAATGATGCAAGCTCAACCGGCAATGGAAAATCTATATATTCATCAGCACCTTTATAAGGATGGCTAGGGTCACGCGGCTGACCGTCTATATCATCAAGTACTAAAGAAGTAGGGATCCCGGCAAGCTGCTGATCTCCCAGTGAAGAACCTGCGAGATGAAGATCTGTCGGAGAAACAAATGTGACGGGATGTGAGTTTGAATGTTCGTCATTACCGGTAGCGTTGAAATATGAACTTACATTATCAAAATCATCATTATGCCATTTTATCAATCCCGTATTTCCATTGTTATAAAAATTGTTATAATCTGAATACTTAGGATTCCCAAAAAAAGGACCACCTGAATACACATAAAAAGAATATCTTCCGCTTTTATTGATCATTAAATTATTCAAAAAAGTTGTACTGTCACCAAAGAGAATTATACTGGTTCGGGAAGAATAACTGAATGTGTTATAAATGACATTTCCTATTGCGTTACTAAAAATAGCAGAGTCGTTTGGTGAATCACTAAATAAAAAATTATTGAAAATATTATAATATCCTCCGCCACATTCAATTGTTCCATTCACTTTGTTTTTTGAAATAGTCGCATTAGAACTGGAACTGGTATTGATAAATTTCGTAATATTATTTTCTATTAAAATATTTAAATAAAAATAAACAACAATTCCCCCACTTACAGAATTATTTTTAATAATCACATTTTGTCCTTGATAATCCCTCCACGGATTGAGACCTATACCGGGTACGTTTGTATTTCCCGTTATTTCTATATTGCGCGGAGGAAACTGATCAAAAGTTAAAATTCCTTTCGAATCATTTGTAAAGATATTATTTTTAATTGTAGTGTAAGATGAATAGATCTGAAAACTGGTTTGGGATGAGCTGCCGATAGTTAGGTTTTGAAAAAACACAAAACTAGCTTTTACCTGAAACACGAACACATTTCCATTTATGATTACATCTGCTGCATTCCCTGTTTCGGATTGAAATGTCAAATTATTTGTAAAACTCAACCCAAATATATTCTGTAAAATAATTTCTTCATTATAGATTCCGGATTTAATATTGAATATAACCGGTCCGCCTAATCCCTGTGCCTGTGCGGTTGATACAGCGCTGTCAATTGTAGGAAAATCACCTCCAGCTCCGACAGTGTAGGAGCCATTTAATGCTATGGATGCATTTACTGAAAATATCAGTACTGAAATAATAAATATAAAGCGTAAGATTGTTTTCATTACTTTCTCCTTTTTCTCTAGATTTACATAAAAAAAAAACAAAATACAATTTTATTTTTCTCAATTTTAATTATCCTAAAAATTCTCCTATACTATAAAATCCAAAAAGCATAAGTCACTTTGAAAACTTTTTTATTTAACTTACTCCGACAGATTTATCAAGAGTCTTTCTCGAAAAATATACCACTATCATAACGATAAGAAATAATATGATGCCGTAAGAAGCTGCTGCACCGGTGTTGTACATTCTGAGCTGAGAATAAATTTCTATTGAAATAGTTTTCGTGGAATAAGTATAGAGAAGAATTGTAGAAACGAATTCACCGATTGAATTTATAAACACAAGCAGTGCTCCGTTGAGCACAGCGGGAAAGATCAATGGACCTGTGATCTTTCTGAATGTACGGACACCTGTTGCTCCCATAGAAAAAGATGCTTCCTCCAGAGACGGATCAATCGAATGAAACCCTGATATTGAAGACTGCATAAGTATTGGCAGATTTCTGACGGCATAAGCAAGAGGAAGTATCCAGAACGTTCCGACCAGTGCAATGAAACCAGTAAATACACTTGGAAAATTAAATGAGAGAATGAATGCAAGTGCTATGACAGTTCCCGGAATGCCGTATGGCAGCGACAAAATACTCTCGAGATAATTTCCTCCTTTTACATTTTTCTTAACGATCAGAAAAGCCGTACCGACTCCAATGACAACAGTTATTGCTACTGCAATGACGGACATCTGCAGACTGTTTATAAAAGGATCAAAGAACTGTGCTTCACCAAAGATCTTTGAATAATTTCCAAATGTGAACGGCTCAGCAAAGAAATTTCTCATCAAAGATCCTTCGGGTATGAAAGAAAGGAACAGCAAAGTGAAAATCGGCAAAACTATTAAAAAAGAAAAGATCACAGTAAATGTTGAGCTTAAAATATTGATACCTTTTTTATGTCCGGTAATGACAGTCCTCGGAGTTCCTTTATATCTGATCTCATAAGTTTTCCGTGATCTGTAAAATCTAAGCAGCAGCAGGAACAGTAAAGAAATTATAGTCAGCATTACAGCAAGTGAGGATGCAGCTGAATTATCTCCGTTTATTTTTGCAGAATAAATTTCCGTAGTTAAAAATCTTTCCGACCCGCCGAAAATAAAAGGCGCTGAGAATGACGCCATGCTCGCCATAAAGACGATGAGCGAAGCTCCTATCATGGACGGGATAAGCTGAGGAACGATCACATTAAAAAAAGTTTTCGACTTTGATGCTCCCAGTGAATAAGATGCATCAATTGTATTACCGTCGATCTTTTTTAAAGCTGAAGATACAAATAAATAGAAAAGAGGATAGAAAGAATATACATGTATTGTTATGATCGCCGCCCATCCGTCAAAGCTGAACAGCGATCCGTTCATGCCGAATACAAATGTAAGTAACTTTGAGATTAGCCCATTTTCACTGAGTAAAAAAAGAAATGCAACTACACCGATCAGCGGTGGAGTAGCAACAGGAATTATGATGATTGATGAGAAAAATGATTTCAAAGGAATGCGGTGATATTGAAAGATATACGCAAACAGAATTCCGATAAATGCACTGCCAATGACTGTTATAACTGAGAGTAAAATTGAATTTAAAGTTGCAGATACAGAGGATGGTGAAAATGCATTAAGAAAAGCTGTCGGTGTAAACGATCCGTCTGCCAGTGTAAAACTTTCTCTGACAAGTGAGATCATCGGATAAATTATATATCCGAATGTAAAAAAAATTATAACTGCCAGTAAAAATTTATTTACGGATGAAAGTTTTTTCATTACTTATCAAGTATTCTCAAATTACTATCTCTGTTATTTTCAGAAATTTTTAATGAAACCCTGTCACCTGTTTTTAAATGTTCTGTTTCGGAAGTAGTAGTACAAAGAGTTTTAATTATCCTGTCAGAATTAATTATCTGAATGGAATATTCAATCGAAAATCCTGTGAACTGAACATCGGTAATTTTTCCTTTGCCTTCCTCATCATCTTTAGTCAGTATTATTTCTTCAGGCAGAAGTGCGAGCACTTTATTTTTACCTGTATTTATTTTAAAGATCTGCTCAGAATTTTTTTCATCAAATAAATTAGCGTGTCCGATAAACGAAGCTGTGAAACTATTTTTCGGATTATAATAAACTTCATACGGCGAACCAGTCTGCTGAACTACACCTTTATTTAAAACTGCGATCCTGTCAGAAAGGGCGAGAGCTTCAGTCTGATCGTGAGTTACATAGACAGAAGTAATACCGACATCTCTTTGCAGGCGTTTGAGTTCGTTACGTGTTTCGATACGCAAAGAGTAGTCGAGATTTGATAACGGTTCATCAAAGAGAATGAGTTCGGGTTCGGTGACAATGACACGGGCAAGAGATACGCGCTGCTGTTCTCCGCCGCTGAGAGAAGTGACGCTGTTATTTGTTTTGTGAGAGAGCGAGACGATATCAAGGACGGAGTTTATTTTGTTTTTTAAAACCGATTTATCGGTTTTTAGTATCTCGAGACCGTAGGCGATATTTTGATAGACGGTCATATTTGGAAAGAGAGCATAATTCTGGAAGACGATGCCGATCTTTCTTTTCTGAGGAGGAAGAGAAGTAATGTCCTTTCCGTTGACAATGATTTTTCCGGAATCGGGAAATTCAAGACCTCCTATAATTCTCAATAGCGTAGTCTTGCCGCATCCGCTTGGTCCGACTATTGAAAAAAATTCTCCCTGCCGGACATCAATGTTCATGTCAGATAAAACTTCTGTATCATTAAATTTTTTTGTGATATTCCTGATCTCAAGATTTGCCATTTTGGTATTTCAGAAATTAATATTTGCAGATTTTAAAATTATCTTGACTTTCCTTTAATCTCTGTATCCCAGAGTTTCATCCAGCCGGATTCATTCTCAGAGATAAGTTCCCAGTCAAGATCCATGGTTTTATAATCAGCCTGTCTTACCCAATCTGGGAGTTTATCTTTTGGAATATCGTTTCTTGCAGGGATTCTGAAAAACTTTTCTGACTGAATTATCAGACTTTCTTCATTTGTGACAAACTCGTAAAATTCTTTTGCACCTTCAGGATTTTTTGAACCATTAATAATTGCAATGGCATCCGTAAGAACGACCGTTCCATCAACCGGGAAATTATATCCAAACGGATAATTGTATAGAGTCTTCTGCAGAATTATATCAGGCATATTCCAGAGAGTAACAGCTTCCTTTTCCCCGGAAAGTTTTATATACATCTGTGTCGGATCAGCAGCGTAGTCAGAAGTATTTTCATCAAGTTTCCTCAGCCAGTCAAATCCTTCTTTATCATTACCGGTAGTCTTGATGGAATTTGCAATCGCTGCCGAGAAGATCACACGCATTGTCCCTGATGCCATAGGATTTCTGATAATGATCTTATCTTTCCATTCAGGATTAATGAGATCCTCCCAGTCTTTTGGAGCTTTTTCATTTGTAAGAGTTTTGTCATTAAATGCAATTACCTGCGGTGTAAGATAAGTGCCGAACCAGTTTCCGTCTTTACTTTTACTTGATATGGGAATACTTTCAGCCCATGTGGGAATATATTTCTCTAATAAACCTTCTTTTTCAGCGCGCATAAAAATCGTAGCAGGAGCGCCCCACCATAAATCACATATCGGATTTTCTTTTTCTGTTTTAATCCTGTCAAAAATTTCCTGTGAACCCATATCCAGCCATTGAATATCTGTATCCGGATTTGCAGCCTCAAAACGCTGTTCAAATTCAGTCAGCATTTCCTTTCCATGAGGAGAGTAAACAGTAAGTTTCTTTCTTGAATCTTTACTGCAGCCTGTTATTAAAATCAGACAAATGAGAATTAACAGCGGGGATAAAATTTTCATATATTAATCATATTCTTTTTTCGGATAATAATTTATTTTTAGTTTATCGAAAAGCTCCTGAGTTTTTATTTTTCCGCTTTCAGGATTAATGTCAAGATACCAGTAATTCTCAATGTCACCGCGGTTCATGCCAAGCTGCATTGTACCCTGAGACTTATGTTCGGCTATCAGCCAGTTGACAATTATTTTATAATCGAGAACTTCCCGGAATCCGAACTTCTGTGTCCGGTCAAACTGAAACGGAATTGTATCGCTTACATTTGTGATCGGAAAACCTTTAAGACCTTTGTAAATATTCTTAACTGTATCGCTCAATGAAGATCCCGAACCTGCAAGTACAATTGGTCTTGCACCTTCGTCAAGTGACTGAATTGTCTGAAGTGCAAGTATTGCTGAAGAGCTGTGATGTGCATGCGTTCCTTCAGTCGGAGTCATAATAAATACAAAGTCATATTTTTCCTTTATTAATATGTCCTTTAATTTAGATCGGATATAATCCAGATCCCATACATTGCTGTCGAGAATTTCCCTAATGTTTTCGGTTGTGATATAACGGTTGTCTTTCTGATCAAAATAAAAATAATTCCTGATGCCGATGATCGCTCCGCCGGCTTCGAGTTCTTTTTTTCTGATCTCGGGAAGATACTTCCTGCCGGTATCTTCTATTGTAAGTTCGATGCCGTAATAATCTTCTGCGAGTGTCGAATATTTATATCCGCCTTCACCGTTTGTAATCAAGGCAAGATCGACTGTTCCTTTCAGATCATGAATTATTTTATAATTAGCTCCTGCAAAAAGTGCATCATCATCCGGGTGAGCTGTTACAACAAGTATTTTTGGAGGTATATCCTGTGGGAAAACATTTCCAACAGAAATTAAAAAAAGGAATAGAAATAATATGAAATATTGTTTTGAAACGTTTGCCATAAATAGATTTTTAATAACATATTAATAGAGATATTAATATTCAAGTTTTAATTGTATAGTATTGATATTTCCTTATGCCAATCATAATCTTCCTTTTTTTTAAAATGCTAAAAATCTATTTTCACAAAAGATAATATTTCAAATAATATAAAAACAAAATGAATCAGCAGATACCTGAAGTTAAGAATTATATATCGGGAAAACTAACAAAGAACGGACACAGGACAATGGAAGTGATCTGTCCTTCAGACGGTAAAATAATTTCCACAGTACCTATGTCAACTATGAAAGATCTTGACGAAGCAGTAAATTCAGCTAAAGAAGCATTTCCGGGATGGTCAGCAATTCCAATTAAGGAAAGAGTACAGGTATTTTACAGATACAAAACCCTGCTTGAAAAAAATCTGAAAGAACTTGCAGAGCTTACCCACATTGAGAATGGAAAAACAATGGACGAATCAATTGCTGAAGTTGAAAAAAGTATTGAGCTGACAGAATTTGCATGTTCACTGCCACAGCTTGTCGGCGGTGAAATTATGGAAGTGAGTTCGGGAGTGGAATGCCGAATTGAATATAAACCTATCGGAGTCGTAGCATCGATCGCACCTTTCAATTTTCCTCACATGGTACCTCACTGGACAATACCAAATGCAATTGCACTTGGTAACTGTATGATATTAAAACCATCTGAACTGGTTCCGATCAGCGCAAACCGAATAGCCGAAATGCTGAAGGAAGCCGGTCTACCTGACGGTGTATTTAATGTTGTAAACGGAGACAGAGAAATTGTAGAAGCGATCTGTGATCATCCGGGGATTGAAGCAGTATCATTTGTCGGATCGACAAAAGTAGCAAAGATCGTTTACAAAAGAGCTACATCTAATCTAAAAAGATGCATAGCACTAGGCGGAGCGAAAAATCATTTAATAGTATTACCGGATGCACATCCTGAAATGACTGCAAACAACGTAGCTGCATCAATGTCAGGCTGCGCCGGTCAGAGATGCATGGCCGCATCTGCAATGGTAGGTGTCGGTGAGATCGACAGTATAGTTGAGAAGATCTGTGACGAAGCAAGAAAAATTATACCCGGAGATAATCTCGGTTCGGTCATAAGTAAAGAAGCAAAAGAAAGAATTGAAAGATATATTACTGATGCTGAAAATGAAGGTGCAAAAGTTTTAGTGGACGGAAGGAAAACTTCGGTCAAAGGTAAAGAAGAAGGATTTTATGTCGGACCTACAGTGATCGATTTTGTAAAACCTGAAATGGCAATTGCCAAAGAAGAAGTCTTCGGCCCGGTACTTGCAATCATTAGGGTTAACGATATTGATGAAGCTCTGAAGATCGAAAACAGTTCGGAATACGGAAACGCCGCATCAGTATTCACACAAAGCGGAGGAGCTGCAAGATATATTATGGACAAAGCAAGTGCAGGGATGATAGGTGTAAATATCGGAGTGCCTGTTCCGAGAGAGCCGTTTTCATTTGGCGGATGGAATGAGTCTAAATTTGGAGTTTGTGATATCACGGGAAAGAGTTCGATAGAGTTTTGGACATTGCAGAAGAAGACTACTACGAAATGGAATGCTGAGGCTAAGAGGAACTGGATGTCGTGAGGTGGTGGAGGTGAGTTTTTTGTTAAAACCGTTTTAACGGTTTTTATGGAAATTACAAAGCAGAGGGAGCGATGAATTAACAAACTGAATTAGAAGATATATTCATAATACGGAATTTAGTTAGAGTATATTTAATTTATTTTGGATATTATGGAAAAACCGATTTATCGGTTTTTGTCGAAGAAATAGTTAACGAGTTTTAAGAATGTAGAATAAGATTTTATTGTAACAGTTTAGTATAAGAAACAGATTGGATTTTATTATTATCAATGAAATAATATGATAAAACCGTTTAAACGGTTTTATTAAAATGAAAGGAGAACGATGAATTATCAACAGATCAACATTTGTATACATGCTTTTTTTGGAACAAAAGATAGTTTGCCAATGATCAAAGAATCAATCGAAAAAGAATTGTATAATAAAATTTTCTCTAAAATAACTACCGAATATAAATCAAGAGTAATTAATATCAATGGCACAGAAGATCACTCCCATATATTATTTTTACTAAATCCAATTTATTGTCCTGCAGACATTCTAAAAAATATAAAGGGTGAAACTTCACATTGGATAAATCAAAACGAACTTACAGAGGAAAAGTTTTCATGGCAGAAAGGTTATTTCGCTCACTCCGTAAGCGAAAATGAAATTGATAAAATCAGCAGATATATTGATATCCAAAAGGAGTTTCATAAACAATATTCATTTAAAGATGACTGCGATATATTCTTAAAAAAATATGGTCGCTTTGGCATCTAAAAACCGTTAAAACGGTTTTTAAAAAATTTCTAACTATATAAAAATACTTAATGAACTCAACCACCCTCTCCCGAAACGAAATAATAAATTTAAGTCTCCAACATACCATCACTTCATGGTCTAAACAAAAAGGAATCTCACCTCCCGTCATTAACAAAGCCGAAGGTGTTTATTTCTATGACATGGATGGAAAAAAATATCTCGACTTTTCTTCTCAGCTTATCTGTGTAAACATCGGTCACGGTCATCCTAAAGTTCTGGATGCGGTCTCCGAACAAATGAAGCAGGTCAGCTATATTAATCCAAGTATGACTACTGAAGCTAGAGCTGTGCTGGGTAAAAAGCTTGCTGACATTTCACCCGGAAATCTGAACCGAACTTTCTTTACTCTCGGCGGTGCTGAAGCAGTTGAAAATGCTGTTAAACTTGCCAGGCTATATACAGGCAGACATAAAATAATTTCTCTATACCAGTCTTATCACGGTGCGACTTATACAGCATTCTCTGCAGGTGGTGATCCCCGTAAACATGCCGCCGATTCACAACAGGCTCCGAATTTTATTCATGTGGAAAATCCGTATTTTTACAGATGTCCATGGAACAGTAAAACTCCTCAGGAATGTACCGAAAATGCTCTGGCACATCTCGAAAGGATTGTTCAGTATGAAGGTCCGCAGAATGTTGCTGCTATTATTCTCGAAGGAGAATCCGGTTCCTCAGGCTGCATCAAGTTAACTCCGGGCTACTGGAAAGGTGTAAAAGCTATTGCCGAAAAATATGGGTTTCTTACTATTGATGATGAGGTCATGAGCGGATTCGGCAGAACCGGAAAATGGTTCGGTATTGATAATCATGATACAGCACCTGATATTATGTGCATGGCTAAAGGTATTACTTCCGCTTATCTTCCGCTCGGAGGCATAATGATCTCTGAAGAAATTGCAAAAACTTTTGATGATAAACCTCTTCCGCTTGGACTTACTTATTCTTCACACCCGGTTACTCTTGCAGCTGCTAATGCAGTTCTGGAAATTTATGAAGAAGAAGATCTCATTAATAAAGCTGCAGAAATGGGAACGTATGTCAATCAGAAAATGTGCAAGATGATGGGTAAGCATCCGTCCATAGGAGATTTCAGAAACACAGGTCTGCTCGGGTGTATTGAGCTTGTTAAAAATCGTGAGACTAAAGAACCAATGGCAAAATGGAATGCTTCTCCAGATGAAATGGGAGTCATGCCAAAAGTGACTGCAAAATTATCTGAACTTGGAATGTACACTATCAGCCGCTGGAATCTGATCTTCGTTGCTCCTCCGCTTTGTATTACAAAAGAACAGGTCGACGAAGGTATGGATATAATTTCCGAAGCACTGAAAATTGCTGATCAGGAAGTTTCGTAAAATATTCGAATACAACCTAAATTAATTGCAAAATTGTAAGAAAATTTTCAGTGATTTTTTTTTGAATATGTCAAAATATTTAATAGCACTATTCAGATTAAAGTAAAAGTAATTCCCCCTTAAAAGAGACTGTCTCAAAAGTAAGAAAATACGCTCTTTATAAAAAATTTATATGTGACTCTGAGCTATATTTCAACTTTCCCAATCGGAAAATTTGGAAAAAGCATCCTTTTGAGACAGTCTCAAAAAAAGGGGGAGCAAAAGGGTTGTCGCGGAAAGAAATATTAACAGAAAATTTTAATTCGGCAGAAACAGTGCTCTACGGACTCTTAATTAAATTAGAATACTGAATTAATTATAGAAAAAATTTATACTTTTAATGATAAAAGATCAGTCTTATGAACCCGTAAATTCTCCATCAGCTTCACTTTACAGCGAAGACCTTGCACCTGTCCCTGAATCCAAACGCACATGGAATACCTGGAATTATGCTGCACTCTGGATCAGTATGAGTCTTTGCATTCCGACTTACATGCTCGCAAGTTCGTTGATAGAAGGCGGTATGAACTGGTGGCAGTCTATCCTGACTATTTTTCTTGGTAATACTGTCGTCCTTATTCCAATGATCTTGAACGGCCATGCCGGTGCGAAATACGGAATTCCATTTCCTGTCTTTGCAAGATCAAGCTTCGGTACAAAAGGCGCAAACATTCCCGCAATTCTAAGAGCCATTGTAGCATGCGGATGGTTCGGTATTCAGACATGGATCGGCGGCTTTGCAATTTATCTGATGATCGCAACTTGGATGCCTTCACTTACACAGCTTCCATCGATATTTCCTGAATCTTTCGGACTGGAAACCGGTCCGGCAATTTGTTTTTTTCTTTTCTGGCTTTTGAACATGTATGTAGTATATCTCGGTGTTGACAGTATAAAAAAATTACTTGTTTTCAAAGCTTACTTTCTTCCTCTATCTGCTCTTGCATTGTTATACTGGGCTGTTTCAGAAGGAAATGGTTTCGGACCGATTTTATCCCAACCGGATAAATTTCAATCCTCTGCTGAGTTCTGGAATTTCTTCTTCCCAGCACTTACAGGAATGGTAGGATTCTGGGCTACTCTTTCTTTAAATATTCCCGATTTTACCCGCTATGCCAAAAGTCAGAAAGCTCAGGTAATGGGACAGATCATAGGTCTCCCGCCTTCAATGACTTTGTTCTCATTTATTGGAGTTGTAGTTACATCTGCTACTGTGATTATTTATGGAAATACGATTTGGGATCCCGTCGTCCTCGCTGGAAAATTCGAAAATAAAATTATTGTCGCTGTTGCAATGATATGTATTGCTGTCTCTACACTCGCTACAAATATCGCTGCGAATATAGTCAGTCCAGCAAATGATTTTGCAAATCTCGTTCCTTCAAAAATTGATTTTAAAAAAGGCGGTTACATTACAGGTGTACTTGGCATTCTCATCTTTCCATGGAAGCTCATCTCCGATCCGAATGGCTATATCTTTACATGGCTGATCGCTTATTCAAGCCTGCTGGGACCGGTTGGTGGAATCATGATTGCTGATTATTATTTTATCAGAAAAAAAATTCTGAAGGTGAATGATCTATACAGTGTTACAGGAATTTATACTTATTTTAAAGGATACAACAGAGCTGCGCTGATTGCTTTGATTGCAGGGATCATTCCGAATGTTCCTGGGTTTTTAACAACTGTCCACCTGGTGAGCGAGAATACTTTCCCGCAGGTCATTGATAATCTGTATCACTATGCATGGTTTGTCGGCTTTGGAATATCATTTACAGTTTATTTATTTTTAATGAAAAATCGAAAAGGTAATCAGGAAGTTACTTCACACAACACAAATTAATATTAAAAAAAATAAAATATAAATTATGTCAGTCTTAATAAAAAATGGAAGAGTCATTACTTCATCTGAAGATTATATCGCAGATATTTTTATTGAAGGGGAAAAAATTTCAGCCATCGGAAAAGATCTTAACATACCGGCAGATGAAGTCATGGATGCAAATGGAAAACTCATTTTTCCCGGCGGGATCGATCCGCACGTTCATCTGGATATGCCGTTCATGGGTACATTCTCAAGTGATAATTATGAAACAGGAACCACTGCTGCTCTGCACGGCGGGACGACTATGGTTATAGACTTTGTCCTTCAGACTCAGGGCAAATCTCTTTATTCAGCTCTAGGAGAATGGCAAAGCAGATCCGATGGCAATGCCTTAAGTGATTATTCATTTCACATGGCTGTCACTGATTTTAATAAAGATACAAAAAAAGAAATAGGCGAAATGATTAATAAGGAAGGCATAACTTCTTTTAAAACTTTTATGGCATACAAAGGCGCGCTCATGATCGATGACAGAATGATGATCGGATTAATGAATGAGGTCAGAGATAAAGGAGGAGTAGTTACTGTTCATGCAACGCACGGAGACATGATTGATTTTCTGATCGCGAAACACAGGGAAGAAGGAAAACTCTCACCGCTTTATCATTACCTCTCTCAGCCTGAAATTACTGAAACCGAAGCTTCCGGAAGATTTGCAGATATGGCTTATTATACAGGAGTACCGGCTTACATAGTTCACATGACTTGCGAAGGCGCACTGAATCAGATCCGCAGAGCAACTGAGCGTGATCAGAAAGTTTTTGTGGAAACATGTATCCAGTATCTGTTGCTCGATGCATCTCTGTATGAAAAAGATTTCGAAGGTGCAAAATGGGTAATGTCTCCGCCGCTCAGAGAAAAGAAAGATCAAAAAGCCTTGTGGGCAGGCATCAATCAGGGACTTGTTCAGGTCGTTGGTACAGACCACTGTCCTTTTACCTGGGAGAAAAAACTTATGGGAGAAAAAGATTTTTCGAAAATTCCAAACGGACATCCTGCCATCGAGCATCGCATGGAATTACTTTATTCAGAAGGTGTAAATAAAGCTAAGATCAGTCTTAACAAATATGTAGAAGTAACTTCGACAAACGCTGCAAAAATTTTCGGCATGTTCCCGCAAAAAGGTTCTATTGGAATTGGAAGTGACGCAGATCTTGTCATCTTTGATCCCGAAAAGAAACATACTCTTTCAGTAAAGACTCATCATATGAATGTAGATTATTCAGCTTATGAAGGATGGGAAGTTACAGGTAAAGTTGAAACTGTTTTTCTTCGCGGTAAGAATGTCGTTGATAAAGGAAAACTCAACATCAGCAAAGGGTACGGAAAATTTATCAAAAGAAATAAAGTATCAAAGATCATTTGATTTTATTTATTGAATTTACTCGCTCCTAAATTTGCCTGCCCAAAAACCGCTCGTTACCATACTCCGTTTGGTAACGGACTTTGTTTTGAAACTCCGTTTCAAACTTCACTCATTCACAATGTCTCTAAATAAAATCATTAACATAAATTAAAATTTTGAGCCTTCGAGTCTTCGTGGCAAGCCCAACATTTTCAGATCTGCTGATCTTCCTTACTCTCACTGCTTCCTGCATCACCAATATCTTTTCCCTCAGACTCTACAAACTTTTTAATCACATCTAAATTCTCAAGTATCAGCTTGGCTTTTGCAAGACCGAATGAAAAAGTAAATTTACTTTCGGGATTCAGATTGAGAATTTTATTTCCTTTGTATTCCTGTATCTCAGGCATGATTCTATATTTAAATTATTAAAAAATATTCTATCTTTCAAATTGAAAACTATGATCCATTTCTGAAAGATACTTGTATTGATGCTTTATTGATTCTTTCAGATCATCTCTTGCACTTTCTTTATCCGGACATGTATAATATTTATCAAAAAATTTCCATCCCTCCAGCTCTTTATTCAAAAGCATTTTCTGAAAAATATACTGTTCAAAAAATGAAATGTAATTGGTTAATTTGTCACATTCATCCATCTCACTTTTAAAGCCGCTAAGATTTTCAATAAAATCGACATCGTTTACGTCCAGACTCTGAAGTACTTTACTTGAATCCGGATCTGTCTCAAGGACTAATCTGTTTCCGATATACCTTAAAGAATAATCATAACCCATGCCAAGATAAAGCGGACTGAATCTGATGTGAGATACAATTTTCGGAATGCTGTCAGTGCCGGCTATTATTTCAGCATTATGAATTTCAAAAAGAGGCTGATCACTTTTTTTGAAATCAAATATAACAAGCATATTAAAATCATACGCATTCACTCCTGTTCCAAGATCCAGAACAAACTCTTTTGTTCCATTAATATCCAGATCTATCAAAGTATCAGAAATAAATCTTGTAAAAATATCTTCTCTGAAAAATACGGTATCGTTATATTTATCAATTACAGAAATGCTTCCCGAAAAGAAATCAGAATTATTTGCTTTCAGTATTATTCTGTAATCGTCAACACGAATATCTTTTTCAAAATATAATGTAGTATCTTCCTGACTATACAATGATGACGTTTTGAAAAAAAGTATAAAGAGAATTATATAAAATAATTTCAATGTACTTAACCTTATTTAATCTAAAGAGTAATAATCTGCGCTCTGATAAAATCCTGTCTTTTGTTTATCAAGCTGCATCAGAATATCATTCAGCACTGAACTGGCGCCGAGTCTGTAAAGATCAGGTGTCATCCATTTTTCTCCAAGTGTCTCATTCAATAGTACCAGATATGCAATCGCATCTTTTGCAGTCTTAATCCCGCCGGCAGGTTTCATTCCGATCTTTTTTCCCGTCTCAGAATAATAATCCCTGATCGCTTCGAGCATTACTAATGTCACAGGCAGAGTGGCTGCAGGCTGAACTTTCCCGGTAGAGGTCTTTATAAAATCTCCGCCTGCCATCATTCCTATAAAGCTTGCCTTTCTAACATTGTCAAAAGTTTCCAGTTCGCCTGTTTCAAGAATTACTTTCAGATGAACATCACGATCCACTTCGTGCTTATCACTGTATTCCTTACTTGAATTAATACATTCCTCCTTTATCTGTCTTATCTCATCATATACATAATTATAATCACCCGACAAAAACTCGCCTCTCGAAATCACCATATCGATCTCATCTGCTCCGTCCTTTATACAACGCTTAACATCTTCTAATTTAAGCTTGAGCGGATATTGACCTGAAGGAAATGCAGTTGCTACTGATGCAATGTGAATTCCTGTATTTTTTACAGCGTCCTTCGCAGTTTTTATCATATTAGGATAGACGCAAACTGCAGCTACATGCGGAATAGAGTCATCACCGGGTTTTGGATGAATGGCTTTCTGACACATTGCGCGAACTTTCCCATCAGAGTCTTTACCTTCCAGCGTTGTAAGATCGATCATCGAAATCGCCGTCCTGAGTGCCTGCTCCTTACTCGCCGTTTTAATGCTCCTCGATGCAAGTGAAGCTGCGCGCTCCTTTGCGCCTATCTCATCAACAGACATATTGAAATTATTCAGAAATGAGTTTATATTTTTCATTTTGTATTTAGTGTTAATTTCTTTAAATGGAAATTTACAAGATCAAACTTTTATAAATTCTGATTTCTATAATATTAATTTTCGTATTCAATAAAAATGATTTAATTGTTTGCTTAAAATATTTATTCACATTAGCATAAAATAAGCATTTTATAAATGAAACAAATAGTTAGATATATATTTAAAATGTAATTTATTTTTTAAAAGGAAATCTCCGCTGTTTAAATTTGATTAAAAACTTATATAAAATTACCGCCTCTGATAAATTGCCGTAAAGAAATTCTGAGCTATGGCGTTAAGCAAAAATATACTGTATGACGAATCCGTTAGTGTTCTTCTAACGGGTGAAGAGTTTATATTTTTGTAGCCAAGCGAAAGAATTTCCGGCAATTTATCACCAGCGGTGATTTTTTTGGTTCTTTGGAGCCTGCCCCTTTGTGCTTCCAAAGGGGGATCGCTCAAAAAGAACAGTAGAAAATGTAAATATTTAATTTTATGCTTAATCTTTTGGAGGAGTATTATTTAATTAAATTTATTTTTATTAAAATGAAACTAATCATTCAAAACTTTTTAATCTTACTAATAACCTCTTTTATCTTTTCATTCATCTCATCTTCATTCATTTCAAATTGTTTATCTACTTCCTTATCTTTTTTCTCCTTAGATAAAATTTCATTTTGTTGCTCAGATTCAATTTTTATATCTTCAGAAATTTCCTCCGCATACTCATTTAAAACTTCTTTTGAAATATCAACTGTTGCCGGTTTAGTTTCTGTTTTAGTAATTTCAACTTCAATGTCTTCAATTAATTCTTCAGTCTCATTTTCAATTTTCTTAACATCACCTTTTTCATATTTATAAACATTCACCGCCAATGGTGGAAGTGTCAGTTTTACTGAATCAGGAAATTCATACCTTGGATTATTTTCAGAATGAATTCCACCCAAATTACCCAGTCCTGTTCCGCCATATTCCTCTGCATTGCTGTTAAGAATTTCCCTGTAGTACCCGGACTTTGGCACTCCAAATAAATAATCAACACGCTCCACAGGTGTCATATTAAAAGTAAAGAGCAGCATCTCACTTTTATCCTTATTAAATCTTACAAATGCGATCACACATTTATCCGCATCAGAAAAATCCAGCCACTGAAATCCCGAACTTTCAAAATCATCTTCATGAAATGCCGGATACTTTTTATAAAGTCTGTTCAGTTCACGAAAATAATCATGATACTTTTTATTCATTTCATTGTCGAGCACTTCCCAGTCAAGTGAAGCTTCAGAATTCCATTCTTTATACTGAGCAATATCATTTCCCATGAAGTTAAGTTTCTTCCCCGGATGACTGAACATAAATCCAATCATCAGTCTGAGATTCGCAAACTTATGCCATTCATCTCCGGGCATTTTTTCTATTACAGATTTCTTCAGATGGACGACTTCATCATGAGAAATAGGCAGCAGAAAATTTTCATTAAAAGCATACCATATTGCAAATGTAAGTTTACCATGATGAAATTTTCTGTAGATCGGATCCATTGAAAAATATGCAAGTATATCATGCATCCAGCCCATATTCCATTTCATGTCAAATCCCAGTCCGCCAAGATGTATCGCTCTCGTCACCCCAGGCCATGAAGATGATTCTTCAGCGATCATCATCACGCCTTTTAATTTTTTATGAACTGTTTCGTTTAGCTTTTTTAGAAATTCTATTGCCTCGAGATTCTCATTCCCTCCGTGAATATTAGGGATCCATTCTCCATCATTTCGGGAATAATCCAGGTACAGCATAGATGCTACAGCGTCGACTCTTAATCCGTCTATGTGATATTTTTCAAACCAAAACAAAGCATTACAAATCAAAAAATTTACAACTTCATTTTTGCCATAATCAAAAACATACGTTCCCCAGTCTTTGTGAAATCCTTTTAACTGATCTTCATATGCATAACACTGTGTGCCGTCAAACTTTGCAAGACCATGTTCATCAGTCGGAAAATGTGACGGTACCCAGTCGAGTATAACACCTATCCCGTTATTGTGGCAATGATCTACAAAGTACTGAAAATCCTCAGGACTTCCGTAACGACTCGATGGCGCAAAATAATTTACAACCTGATAGCCCCATGAAATATCCAGCGGATGTTCCATCACAGGAAGTAATTCAATGTGTGTGTAATTCATTTCCTTTACATATTCCACAAGCTCATGTGCAAGCTGTCTGTAATTTTTATAACCCCATTCATTTGGAAAATCAATATTGTCAAAATCTTTTTTCCATGAACCCGGATGGACTTCGTAAATTGAAATTGCTTTGGTTTTAAATGATAGTTTTGATTTAGAAGAATTTTTTCTTTTCTTCACCCAATCACCGTCTGTCCATTTATACTTATTAAATGAAGATATAATCGAAGCATTGCCGGGTCTGAGCTCAGCTTCAAAAGCGTAAGGATCAGATTTAAAAATCACATCTCCTTTTTTAGATTTGACTGTGTATTTATACATCGTGCCTTCTTTCATTTCAGGAATGAAAAGACACCAGTATCCAGAGCCGTCAATTCTCTGCATCGGATGGTGACCGTGTTTCCAGTCATTGAATTCACCTACAATGCTGACACTCTTTGCATTCGGTGCCCATACACAAAAATGAACTCCCTTTACTTTATTAACTGTGCAGATTCTTGCACCGAGTTTATCAAATGTTTTAAAATGATTTCCCTCTCCTAAAAGATGAATATCAAGATCACTTAACTGAATATTAAAAGCATAAGGATCATATATTTCAATCAGCTCGTCAGCAAAATTCTTGTAAATTATTTTATAGGAAAAAATATTGTCCCGATCTATAAATATTTTTTGAAAGATCCCTTTATCAGAAATACATTCCATTTCATACTTCTTATCACTTCCTTTTATTTTTATCCATCCATTTTTTGCAAATGGAAGAAAAGTATTTATTTGAACAGTATGTTCAGATTTATTTAAATGCGGACCAAGAATTTTAAAAGGATTTTCCTCTTCGAATTTGATCAGTTTATCAAATAATTTCTGAGGAATTGGTTTTTTCGTGCCCGGATTTTTAGAGTTCTTTTTAGTCATCATTTTATCAATATGCTAAAATCTGCAAAAGTTTTTACAAATTAAATTCAATCTGTAAATTTTAATGTGCAGTTTGAAAGCTGTTTTAAAAATTTTGTTAATGGGTTTTAATACCTTAAGCTGTAAATCAGAACCAATGTTTATATTATGGAAAATTTATTTTCATAAAATTTCACTTTCTGAAGTTTGTTTACTTCGATACTACAATTGAAACATATATAAACTTGCTAAATCCTAATTCATTTTCTATTTTATGCTTTATTTTTAAATCTAAAAACTCAATAATATCTGTACAATGAAAAACTTCTATGTCATATTCTCTGCTTCACTTTTGCTAATATTTGTGATAAGCTTTTATTCTTTTGTTTCGGAGTCAGTTATTTTAAATCCTGTTTCAAAAACTGATACATCTGAGTGTGATCCAAATATTGTATATTTCAAACAGGATGTTCTTCCAATTCTTCAAACCAACTGTGCAAAATCAGGATGTCACAATGAAGAATCTCAAAAGCATGGCGTTATTCTTTCAAGTTATGAAAGTTTAATGAATACTGTAGAAATAGAAGATGAAAATGATGACTTCGATGACGATAGTTTTGATGACAATAGCAAAGGCAGGAACAGAGGCGGTGATAAATTTAAGTCAATATTAAACGGAATCGGTACAAACAAAGACAGATATAAAAACAAACTCGAGAAAATGCTTCGTCGAAATAAAATGCCGCCATCTCCTAACAAGAAATTAACTGACGAACAAAAAAATGTGATCTATAAATGGATAGATCAGGGAATGTTGAATAACACTTGTGAAGTTTCCGCAGCTGATTGTGTATTTGAAAATATGACATTCGAAAATGATATCAAACCTATTCTTGAGGAAAATTGTACCGGCTGTCACGGGGGACCCAAACCTAAAAATGGTTATGATTTTACAAATCCTCAAAAGTTTAAAGAAATAGCACTTACAGGAGACGTATACATGGCAATTACACATTCAGAAGGAGTAACAGCAATGCCTTTTAAAGGTGATAAACTCTCTGACTGCGATATAAAAAAAATTAAATCATGGATTGATAATGGAGCTGTAGTAGAATGATATTTAAAACTGAATTTTTTAGAGTTTATAATCCTCTGCAAACTTTATTCTCTTATCAATTGATGGATGCGAATGAAATAAAAATTCAATTATTTTATCAGGCGTCTTATCGGCAAGATTCTGATCTGCAAGTTTTTCCATGGCAGAAATGAAAGCTCCTTTGTCACGTGTTGTTTCTATGGCAAATGTGTCCGCTTCCCACTCGAATTTTCTCGAAAGGATATTTGATATCGGTGAAGTGATCAGACCAAACAAACTTAAATAAATAAACAGTAAAGGTAAAGCAGCAATCTCTGAGACAGAAT
>Ga0209477_1000137_pt1 | contig 40233 bp, 40 predicted proteins | sample KloWWTupernatant_FD_187180 | JGI IMG/M metagenome (GOLD analysis project Ga0209477, IMG submission 187180) | Active sludge microbial communities from Klosterneuburg, Austria, studying microevolution and ecology of nitrifiers - Klosterneuburg... | ecosystem: Engineered > WWTP > Aerobic digester >...
GGCGTCCGCGAGCATGCTGGTGGGGTCGCGGGTCAGGTGGCAACCGCCGGCGATCCGGCGCTGCAGCGGTTCGAAGCGCTGTTGCCACCGGGCGACGTCGTCGTCCGGTGCAGCGCCGTGCTCCAGCAGGTGCAGCTCGCCGCCCGGCTTCAGGACCCGTCGCAGCTCGCCGAGCGCCAGCTGCGGGTCGGGGATCGTGCACAACGTGAAGGTGCACAGCGCGGCGTCGCAGCTGGCGTCGGCCAAGGTCAGGTGCTGGCCGTCCAGCCCGACGTGCTCGACGTCGATGCCGCTCGCAGCGATGCGCTTCCGAGCCATCTCACGAGAGCGCATCGACGGCTCGACGGCCCACACCCTGGTCACCTCGGGCGGGTACAGCGGCGCGTTCAGCCCGGTGCCGAAGCCGATCTCCACCACGTCGCCGCGCAGGCCTTCGAGGGCCTTGGCGCGGTAGCGCTCCATGCCGCTGCTCCCGCACGTCAGCTCGACCAGTCGGGGCAGCACGTGCTCTTCGTACGCGCCCATGTGCGGACCCTACGGGAGCTGACGCCCGTCCGGCCCGATCCCCCGGCTTTCACCCCTTGCGGCTGAGGGCGCGGCTGGTGACAGCCCGGCAGACTGTCGACTCATGCACGCGAACCGCCACCACCACATGCCGAGGTCGTCTCGGGCGGTGGTCGCAGCCGTGGTGGTCGCGCTCGCCGCTCTGACGGCGGCATGCACCGGCTCGGACGACCCCGCCGACGGTGACGCGACCACCACCGAGCGGACCCTGCCCGACACCGGACAGGTGGTGGTCCTCGAGCCACTCCACGTCCAGGACCAGCGCATCGTCGACACCTCGGGCCGTCAGGTGCTGCTGCGCGGCGCCAACGTCAACGCGCTCGGGGAGTACGCGCAGGAGGATCCAGCAGCGGAGCCGACGGCGCCGCTCACCGACGCGGACTGGGACGCCATGGCCGCCAACGGGTTCTCGGCCATCCGGCTGATCATGTCGTGGTCGTTGCTGGAGCCGGAGCGGGGAGAGGTCGACGAGGACTACGTGGCAGAGGTCCGCGATGCCGTGGAGCTGGCCAACGACCACGGCATGTACGTGGTGCTCGACGTGCACCAGGACGCGTGGGGGATGCAGTCCGCGACGCCCGACGACGAGCCGTGCCCGCCTGGCACAGCGCCGTCGGTCGGCTGGGACGGGGCACCGGAGTGGGCGACGATCACCGACGGGCAGAGCACGTGTCGGGTCCCGGCCTCCGAGCGTGAGACGGCACCCGCGGTCCAGGCGTCGTTCCGGAACTTCTACGCGAACACCGACGGGATCGCTGATCAGCTCACAGGAGTGTGGGCGCACCTGGCGGGGGAGTTCGCCGACGTCGCGGGCGTGGCCGGCTACGACCTGTTCAACGAGCCCAATGACGTGTCGCCCCACGAGGAGAACCAGGTCGCCTACAGCCAGTGGGTGCAGCGAACCATCGACGCGATCCGGACCGCCGAAGCTGGCAGTGGAGCCGGCAAGGCGGTGTTCGTCGAACCGCTGCAGCTGTACCCGCTACCCCACAACGCTCTGCTGCCGCAGTACCTCCATGACCCGAACCTCGTGTTCGCGCCGCACAACTACGCGGAGACGATCAACGACATCCTGACCGTCGAGCAGACGTTCGCGATCGACCAGCAGGGTGCGGACGAGCTCCACGCCGCACTGTGGATCGGCGAGTACGGCACGTGGGACACCTCGCCCGAGTCGCTCGAGGTCATGGGTCGCTACGCGGCCGAGGAGGACCGTCGCGTGGTCGGCGGTACCTGGTGGCAGTGGCGCCAGACCTGTGGCGATCCGCACTCGGTCGGTGGTCCCGGCATGCCGGCGACCGAGGACCAGGTCCACCTGATCACCCGTGACTGCACGTCGGGTGGCGCCGCCCACGACAGCGATGCCCGCTACACGACCGAGTTCCTGCGGATCGTCGGCCGAGCCTTCCCCCGGGCCGCACCCGGTCGCATCACGTCGCTGAGCAGCCCGCCGGGCAGCGGTGGGCTAACCGTGGCGGGTGCCGACGCCGAGGCCGGTGCCCAGCTGGTCGTCTGGCTCCCCGACATCGATGGCGTCGACGACCCGCTCCCCGCCACGACCGATGGTCTCGACGATGTCGAGCTCGTGGCCGTCGTGGGCGGCAGGATCTTGACTGCCACCGCCGAGGGCGGCGACTGGGAGCTGGTGGTGCGATGAGCGAGCCGGACGCGTCCACCGTCGGCCTACCGGTCCAGGCGCCGCCAGGGTGGTCGGTCGAGTCGACCCGAGGCTTCGGCCCCTTCGTCACCCGGATCGTGTTCCGGGCGGCCGACGGCTCCCGTCGGGTGTGGCGCTCCCGCGATCATCGCAAGGGCCTCGACCGGCCCGGGGTCCCGCGGCGTACCTGGTGGATCGCCGCGCTGTTCTGCATCGGCTCGACCTGCTTCACGGTCGGCCCGCTGCCGGTCTACGAGCAGTGGGTGGGGGCGCGGTGGGTCGGATTGACCTTCTTCGTGGGCTCGATCTTCTTCACCTCGGCGTCCTACCTCTGCTTCGTCGAGGCGTCGAACGCTCCCGGCGCGGTCACCGACGACCCGACCCGTCGACACCGCGGTCCGTTTCGCCTCTGGTCGTGGCGGCCGAGGTCGATCGACTGGTGGGCCACCGGCGTGCAGCTGGTCGGGACCTTCTACTTCAACGTCATGACGTTCCTGGCCATGTACGACAGCTGGAGCGTCCACCAGGAGAACCGCCTGGTGTGGCGACCCGACACGATCGGGTCGATCTGCTTCCTCGTCGCCAGCTACCTGGCATGGGCGGAGGTGTGCCACTCGGCGGGTCGACTTCGGTTCCGTGACGTGTCGTGGTGGATCGTGGTGCTGAACCTGCTGGGATCGGTCTTCTTCGGTGTGTCCGCCATCGGCGCCTTCGTGCTGCCGTCGACCGGCGACGCGCTGAACCTGTGGCTCGACAACGCCGGCACGGTGGCCGGCGGCGTCTGCTTCTTCGTCGCCGCGGCGCTGCTGATCCCCGAGTCGCGCGCCAGCCGTGCGCCGAGCACGGTCGCCTGAACCGGCACCCATCGGACCGGCTCGATTCTCGGGTCGGAATCCGGTCGTGGAGCCCTGCTCCTGACCCGAGTCTCGGGTCGACTTCCGCCGGGGTGCCTTCGTCGCCTTGACTGTCGGCGTGACCGCACACGCCGAGCAGCGCGACGTCCTGGTGATCGGAGGCGGGCCCGCTGGTGCCGCGGTCGCGATCCGCGCCGCCGCCGGCGGCGCCCGGGTGACGGTGTTCGAGAAGGGTCGCGCCGGACGGGACAAGATCTGCGGCGACGGTCTGACGCCCCGTGCAGTCCGTGCGCTCCTGGAGCTCGACGTGAGCCTCGACGACGCACACCGGATCGACGGGTTGCGCATGATGGCGAACTCGACCGTTCGACAGATGGAGTGGCCCGGCATCGATCCGTTCCCCGACCACGGAGCGGTCTGGCCGAGGCGTCGACTCGATGAGCGGCTGATGGAGCTCGCGGTCAAGGCCGGGGCCGAGGTCCTGTGGGAGCACGAGGCCGTGCCGCTCGTCGACGGGTCGCCGGGCAGCGCGCCGAGACGGGCGGTGGGGGTGGAGTCCACCGGTCCCGACGGCGTCGAGCGCCGCTGGGAGGCCCCGCTGGTGGTGCTGGCTGCGGGTGCTCCCGGCGAGTCCGCCCGGCGCCTGGGCGCCGAACGCGTCCCGGGGGAGACCTTCGGGCTCGCCATCCGCACCTATGCCGAGTCGCCCCGACACGCTGAGCGCTACCTGGAGGCGTGCCTGACCCTGCGCGATGCGGACGGCACACCCGTTCCGGGCTACGGCTGGATCTTCCCGGCCGGGGACGGGACCGTGAACATCGGGGTGGGTGCGCTGTCGACCATGAAGGGGTTCAAGAAGCTCAACCTGAACCGCTTGCAGGACAGCTATCGGGCTCTCGTCGGCGCCGACTGGGAACTGGGCCCCGACCTGGAACGTCCTCGCGCGTGGCGACTCCCGATGAGCGCGCAGCGGCGCTCCGGTCCCGGCTGGGTGGCGATCGGCGACGCCGCCGGTCTGATCAACCCGATGAACGGGGAGGGCATCGACTACGCCCTCGAGTCCGGTGCGCTGGCGGCCGAGCTGTTCCTGGCCGACCCTGCTTCGGCACCAGCGCGCTACGACGTCGAGGTGGGGGAGCGCTTCGACGCCTTCCTCCGCACCGGCCGACGGTTCAGCTTCCTGATCGGACATCCGTGGATGCTGCGCAACGGCCTCCGCCTGGCGGTCGGGACACAGGCCGTCGCCGAGATCACCCTGCAGGTCATGGGCAACCTGGTCGACGGCTCCACGCCCGGCGCCGGCGGCGTGACGATGCGGGTGGCCGACCGCGTGCTCGCCGCAGCGGAGCCGGTCCTGCGTCGCACCCGCGCCTCGGCCTGAGGTGATCGTCGCTGACCCTGTCGATCCCGTGACCCTGCGGACCTACGCTGCTCGACATGTCGCCCGACGTGCTCGAACCGCCCGGACCCAACGCCGAGCAGGCGGCGTTCTGGGAGGAGCGAGCGCCGTCGTGGATCGACTCCTCGGAGTGGTGGTTGGGGGTGGTGACCGGCCCGTTCGCTGACGCCACCATCGATCGCCTGGAGCCGACGCCGGGCGGTCGGTACCTCGACGTGGGGTGCGGCACCGGGCCCATGTCCATCGCTCTGGCACGGGCGATCGAGCCGGATGGCGTCGTGGAGGGCGTGGACATCGCGCCGAGCATGGTCGTTGCGGCTCAGGCCAACGCCACCGAGGCCGGAGTCGGGGGCATCACCTTCCGCGTGGCGGACGTGCAGGTCGCTCGACTCGGCCAGGACCTGCTCGACGGCGTGGTGTCGCAGTTCGGTGTGATGTTCTTCGCCGATCCGGTGGCGGCGTTCACCAACCTGCGCTCGGCGATGAAGTCCGGAGCAACCCTGTCGTTCTGCTGCTGGCAGGCGCTCGGTGACAACGAGTGGATGATGGCGCCGGGTGCCGCCGCTGTCGCCGTCACCGGTTGGTTGCCGGACCTGCCGGCGCCGGATGCGCCGGGACCGTTCGCCTTCGCCGACGCGAACCGCGTCGATCGGATCCTCTCCGACGCGGGGTTCGGCGACGTCGACCTGCTCGACGTCCGTGCCACGGTCGAGGTGCCTGAGGACCGCGTCGGAGAGGCGGTCGTGGCCGTGTCGAGGATGGGCATGGTTCGCGAGCAGCTCCTGCATGCACCGGATGAACCGGCCCGGGCGGCCGTCCTCGACGCGGTGCACGCCGACATGACCGGTCGCCTCGACGGCGGCACCGTGCGGCTCGGCGCGGCGGGCTGGGCGGTGCGGGCAACCGCCTGAACCGGCGCGTGCCGACATCCGGGCGACGCTGGATCCGGCCTTCCCGACGGACGGCGTCGTGTGGGACCATGTTGGGGCTCGACGGAGGAGGAAGGGCGGCGATGGAATCGACCAGCTGGGGTGGTTCGTACCGACCAGGCGCGGACGCGCACTGGGCGGACGCGACGATGTGGATCGAGGACGGCGACCTGGGCATCGGCCTGACCGGATCGTGGACGATCGTGCCGGCGGTGGCCCTGACCGACGTGGTGGCGGTGGCCGCTGTCGGCGAGGATGCTCGGGGAACGGAGCTCGAGATCACCCTGCTCGCCGGCCACACGTTCTCACTCGCTGCACCCAAGGGCTTCGTCGATGAGTTCATCGGCGCGTTGCAGCACTCCACCGTGCTCGACCTCACCGAGCCGGCGTCGCACGCGGCTCCGTCGCCCACGGAGCTGCAGCCGGCCGTTGCGGTCGCACGAGCTCCGGAGGCCGACGGCATCCGCTGCGGGGAGTGCGGCGTGCTGTGCCTCACGCTGGCGGATTTGCGAGATCACGAGCTGGTGCACCAGCCCCGCGTCGAGTTCGTGCCCTTCCCGTCGGCCTGAACGGCCCGTCGGCTCGGAGGTCTGGGCGCCGCGGATCGGGGCTGGTCAGCCGTGCTGCCAGAACCGGTTGGCCAGCGACCGGGTGCCGTCGAGCGCCGCGCGGTCCAGCGCGTCGATCTCGCCGGCGTCGAGCGACCACCCGAGTGCCCCGGCGTTGTCGATGGCCTGGTACTCGTTCTTGGCGCCGGGGATCGGGACCGCGCCCTTGTCGATGATCCAGCGCAGCGCGACCTGGCTGGGGGTGCGCTCGTGCGCGACGCCGATCTCTCGCAGCACGGCGACCACGCGGTCGATGTCGTCCATCGGGTGGGCGGAGAAGCTCCGGCCTTTCGGTGGCGGGTTCGAGGCCGAGTACTTGCCGGTGAGGCGTCCCTGGCCGATCGGCGAGTAGGCGATCGGCACCACGCCCAGGTCTCGGCAGCGCCCGATCAGCCCGTCGGTCTCCGGGCGGCGTCGCAGCAACGAGTACTCGATCTGGTTCGAGGCCAGGGGCACACCACGCTGCTCGAGCTCACGATGGATCCGCGTGGTCTCCTTGATCGAGTAGTTCGACACGCCGACGGCACGGGTGAGTCCGGCGTCGACGACGGTGACCAGCGCCTCGGCCAGCGCGGACGCGCTCCTCAGGCTGATCGGTCCGTGGATCTGGTAGAGGTCGACGTAGGGCAGTTGCAGCCGTCCGAGCGACGCTTCGAGAGAACGGCGCAGCGCGGTGCCGACGTTCAGCTTCCACGGCGCCGGCCAGAACTTGGTGGCGATCAGCAGCCGATCACGGGTCGCCGCACCTGTGGCCGGCGGGTCGTCGGCCATGGTGGCGGCGAGCAACCGGCCGATGATCCGCTCGCTCTCGCCGGCCCCGTACACCTCGGCGGTGTCGAACAAGCCCAGGCCGGCCTCGATCGACGTCGCCCACGCGGCACCGATCGTGGACTCGGTGAGCGCCGTGTCGTAGCTGCCCATGCCCCACGTCTTGGAGTCGCCCCACGCCCAGGTGCCGACGCCGAGCGGCGCCACCGCAGTCGGGCACCCGGGGAAGGTCACTCGGTCGGAGGGAGTCGGGTCGGCCGTGTCGTCCATGGCCGACCAGCCTCGCACGGGACGACGACCCGGACCTGGACCGGGCCCGGCGACGCTGCGGGTGATGTCAGCTCCGGATGGAGCGGAGGAGGCGGCCGTAGCCGGGCTCGTCGCCGAAGCCGTCGGCGCGCTTGCCGTCGGCCCACGCGACCCTTCCGGAGATCAGCACTGCCCTGATCGCGTCGTCACCCCGGTTGACCATGCGGTTCACCGACGCGATGCCGGGCATCGGGACCTCGACCACGTCGGCCACCCGGTCGTCGAGCAGCTCAGGATCGATGACGACCAGGTCCGCCCGGCCACCGACCTGGATCCGCCCGGCGTCGATGCCGAGGAAGTCGGCGAGCTCGGCGGTCACGCGGTGCACGGCCTGGCCGAGCGGAAGGATGTGCTGACCGGCGGCCTGGCGCTTGCGCACCAGCGCGAGGAGTCGCAACGGGAAGTTGTAGAAGGCCATGTTGCGCAGGTGTGCGCCGGCGTCGGAGAAGCCGATCTGGGCCTGCGGCTGCTCGACGATCCAGGCGACCTCGTCCTCGTTCCCGTTGCCGACCGTCGTCTCCCACCGCAGGGCGTTGCCGAACTCGGCGGCCAGGTCCAGGAACGTGTCCACGCGGTCCGCGCCGCGCTCCGTGGCGACCTCGGCGAACGACTTGCCGACGAGCGACTCGTCGGGGCAACCGACGATCCGGGCCTCGGCCAGGTCCCGGTGGTAGGCCCGGCCCTTGAACCGGTTGAGCCACTGCTTCCTGAAGCGCTTGCGGTAGCCGGGGTCGCGCAGCAGGTCGGATCGAGCTGCCTGCTGTGCCAGGTGCAGCGCCTCGGTGCCGGCGCCGATCTCCTCCAGCACCGGGTTCTCCAGGCCGTCGGTCCAGAGGCGGAACGGCTGCGGCAGCGCCTGCAGGCGGACGTCGGCCCTGAACCAGCGATGTGCTGCGGCGAACGTTCCGGCGAGCAGCTTGTGGGCTCCCGGCGCGACGGGGACGTCCATCAGGGAGATGATCGTGGTGCGCAGCGGCTTGCGGCCGATGCCGGAGGCGATGCCGGCGAAGAGCAGCAGGTTCCAGCGGGCGGAGATGTCGGGGACGCCCTCGAACACGGCGTCGCGCTCGCGGAGCACGGCGCCGAGCCGGCGGTACTCCTTCCACGTGGCGAACACCGACGGGGTCGGGCGGCTCCGGAACCGGTCGCCGTCCATCTTGTCCCAGGGCAGCGTGTTGATGGACATGCCCAGGTAGCCGGCGTCGAGCGCCTCGTCGAGCATCACGATCATGCGGCCGATCTCCGCCGCGGTGGGCCGGGCGTCCTCGTCGAGGGATCGACCGAGGCCCATGACCGAGGCGCGCATGGCCGAGTGGCCGAGCATCGAGCAGACGTTCGCTCCGAGCGGCAGGGACTCCAGGTGGTCGAGGTACTCCGCCGGGGTCTCCCAGTCCTTCACCTCGTTCAGCATGGGCAGGACGTCGGAGCGGGGCACGCCCTCCACCCGGCAGAACATGTCGGCGAGGTCCTCGGGCTCGCCGACGGCGAAGCTCAACCCGCAGCTGCCGATCATCACCGTGGTGACGCCGTGGCGGACCGACTCGGTGAGTCCGGCATCGAGCTCGAGCTCGGCGTCGTAGTGGGTGTGCAGGTCGATGAAGCCGGGGGTGACCCAGCAGCCGGTCGCGTCGATGGTGTCGGCGCCCTCGGGTGCGTCCAGGTCGATGCCGATCGCGGTGACGACGTCGTCGGTGACGATCACGTCGACGACACGTCCCTCGGCTCCCGACCCGTCGAGGACCAACCCACCTCTGATCACCGTGGTTGCCATCCCCCGAGTCTGCCAGCGGACCCCTCGCCGCGGACCCGTATATCGTCGGGTCATGGCCCGGATCCGCTCCGTGTCGAGGTCCGAGACCGACGCACCCATCGTCCACGCCATGTACGACCTGATGTTCGGCAAGGGCGTCGAACCCACCGACGACGGCGTGACCACGACGACTGGCAGCCCCGGCGACTGGTGGACCACCCACGCGCTGTCGCCTGACGTGTTGCAGCACTCCGTGGACGGGTTCGTCCTGTACCGCAACCCGGCGCGGGCGATCGACCCCGAGCTGCGGGAGCTGGCCCAGGCCCGCGTCGGGTGGTCGGCCGGTTCGACGTTCGTCTACTCCCAGCACGTGCAGTCGATGCGGGGCATGGGCATGGACCCGGCGAAGATCGCGGATCTGGCGACGTGGCAGACATCGGACGCGTACACCCGGATCGAGCGCGCCGTGATGGCATATGCCGACGCGCTCGTGCTGGAGCACGGTCGGGTCGACGACGACCTGTTCGCCGTCCTGAAGGAGGAGCTGACCGACGAGGCGATCCTCGAGCTCACCTACATCGCCGCCATGTACCTGCAGCACGCCGTGGTGACCCGGGCGCTGCGCCTGGAGTTCGACGACGTCGACGAGCACGTGCAGGTGATCGACCCGCCCGAGGACTTCCGGCCCGAGGACTTCGTGGCCATCGGACGCTCCGGCGGGTGACCCGCACGCATCCGGCCCGAACCGATGATGGTCCGGGCCCGGCGGGATGGGGCGTCCGCCGGGCCCGGTGGTGCGCCCGACCCCGGGGGCACGGGCTCGGACGCACATCTCAGCCCGAGCGCCGACGCCGGTCGTCCTCGGCCGGCTTCGTCCCCAGGAAGAAGTCGTCCTTGTCGATCTCGTCGTGGTCTCTGACCTTGCGACGCAGTGTGGCGGTCGAGTGTGACAGCGACGCGAACGCCGCCCGGCTTCCGGTGCCGTCGGGAGTGAACGACTGCGTGTTGCCGACGCTGACCCCGAGACCAGATGCCTCGCCGTAGACATCGAGCGCGGCACCCAGGAACACGAACGTCCAGCCCGCCGCCTGTCGCTCGGCGACCATCGAACGGACCGCTGGCAGCGACTGCTCGCGGCTCATGTTCTCGTGGCCGTCGGTGATCGACACGAACACGATCTCCTCCGCCTCGTCGACCGAGGCCAGCGTCGCCTCCCGCTGCCTCCCGACGGCGATGAGCCGTGCCGTGGCATCGAGCAGCGGGGTGCCGCCGCGTGGCACGAAGGTGGCCGCGTCCAGCGGCAGCATCTCGGCGATCGGCACCGCGTCCGCCACGACCTCGTTCGGGTCCTCCGAGTCGAACTGCACCAGCGTCATGCGGCTGTCGGCGCCGTCGGCCTGCTGCTCTGCGAGCAGATGGTTGAAGCCGCCGATCACGTCGTCGGCCATCGACGCCATCGACCCGGAGCGGTCGAGCAGGACGTACAGGTGCACGACCTTCGGCGCAGCGTCCTGTCCGGTGGCAGCGTCCTGTCCGGTGGCAGCGTCCTGTCCGCTGCGCCGCTCGCCCGTGGGCTTCCCGCCCCGTTCCGGGCCGTCGGGTGTGGTGGCCATGGTGGCGCTCCGTTCGTCGGTGGCGACCGCCGTTCGGTCGCCGTCACCTGGCCCGAGCGGCCGATGAGGGAGATGTGACACGCCTCGACGCGGCCGGTGCGCTCGGCGCCTCGCAGCGCTCGCTGTCACATCTCGGGTGCACACTGCTCGGACGGAGTGGAGGTGATCTCGGATGGACTGGATCGACTCGGCACGCGTGCACCCGCCGGCCAGCGGTGACGACGTGCTGGACTGGTTGCTCGGCGACGAGGCGCGAACGGTGGCCCGGCGCCGCCTGGTCCGGTCCGGGCTCGAGGCGTCAGCCGATCACGTCGACGACGTGCTCGGCGACGCCGCGATCGCCGTCTGCCGACGGATGCAGTCCCCCGGGCGGCTGGTGGTCGACACCCCTGCCGCCTACGGCACCGTCGTCATCCGCAACGTCGTCGGGTCCGTCGTCCGAGGTCGGGACCCGCTCCCGGTCGGCAGCGAGGCGGAGCTGGTCGAGCTGGTCGCCGTCGATCCGGGGACCCACTCCGACGGTCACGACGAGCACGACCGATGGTTCGAAGACGACGTGCGCGTCGCCGTCGAGCACGTGGGTGGCACGGCGGTGCTCACGTCCGCAGCGTTGGCGCTGCTCACCTTCAGCATCCACCCGGACAGCGAGCCCCCGGGTGCACCCGCCCCACGAGCCGGAGCGCGGGCCGACCAGGCCCGCTGCTGGCCGGCGCTGTGGCTGGCCGGGGAGCGGGCGATCTTCCCCGAGCGGGGCGTCGACGGTGCTGCGGACACCGACTCTGCCGCAACCCGACGAACCCGGGCTCGTCGGATCAGCTCGGTCCAGTCGCTCCTCGAACGGTCATATGCCCACCTCAGGGTGGCCGGGGTGGCGGGTCATCGTTCGGAGTGGGACCGTGGCTGACGCGCCGATCGCCGGGCTCCACCCCGACGCCGACGTCCGCCTCGACGTCGATCCCGACGGGGCGGGTGTCGAGTTGCTGAGCGGCGTCGCGTTCGGCGCGGCAGGGGCGCTCATCGTCGACCTGGAGGACGGCTCGCAGTGGTGGGTCGACGCCACCGACCCCGACCAGTTCGTGGCCTTGGATCCTGCCGACCCGTGGCCGGGGTCAGCCGCTCTCGCCACGGACCCGGTGCTGATTGCTCTGTTCGGCGGCGACGTCGCCCTCGCGCTCTCGGACGGCACCGGCGGCGGGGAGCGCAGGCGGGACGTGCCCGGCCGGCGCCGCACCCTCCCCAGCCCGGTCGCGGCGCTGCATCTGCAGCTGGACCTGGCCGGCGACGCGGATCAGCCGCCGCTGGCGCGGATCGCTGCCGGGTGCGACGTCCTGGTCGAGCTGGACGACGGCCGCATCCCGGGCAGCCGACTGTTCGCCGGTCGACGCAACCAGGTGTCCCGGCAGGTGGCGACGACGGCGAGGTCGCTCGACGAGGCCGACGTCGCCGGGCTCGACCCGCGGTTCGTGGGCCACCTGGCCCGGTCGGTCGAGCTGGCTTCCAAGCTCCAACCCTCGCTCGGGAACTCGCTCCGAGCGCTCCGGGACTGGCTGCAACGCTACGGCGTGGACGAGGTGCCAGCGGTTGCAGCGTTCCCGATCAGTCCCGCGGGGGAGCGGTTCGCAGCCGCTGCGCCCTCCGCACAACCCGACACGGCGCCCGTCGGCGCAGGAACCCCGGTTCCGCATGCGGACTCCCGGTCGGTCTCCCGCTGCGCGGTCGACGAACCGCCACTGGTCTCCGAGCGCACCACGTCCACGTTGCTGACGCTCAGGTGCGATGACCAGGACCGCGTCGGGCAGTGGGTGGTCGTGCGTCGGGCCGACGGGCTCGTGCACATCGGTCACGCTCCGCTCCTGCACGAAGATGGCCGGCTCGTCGCTCGTGTCGCCGTTCCGCCCGACCTGGCCGACGACGGCGTCCACCTGTGGATCGAGGCGGCCGAGGATCCGCTGGCGCCGGCGATCGGCTCGGCTCCTCTTCCGAACGTGCTGGCCGCCGTCCGATCGGGACGGGCCGCCTGCCGGCTCGAGCGCCTCCGGCGCTGGCCTGAGGCGCAGCACCTCTGGCTCGTGTGCTCCGACCTGTGGGAGCAGCTGGGGGATCGGCAGCGGTCGCAGCTCGCCCGGGACCACGCCGATTGGGGGAGCACCGCCGGCCGGCTGCAGCCGTCGCTGGCCGACGTGATCGCCGCTGAATGAAGCGACGACGGCCGTCGATCCTCCAGTCGAGGGTCGCTCCCGGTGCGGTCGTTCAGGGGTGCGGCAGTTCAGTGGTGCGGCAGTTCAGGGGCGGTTGATCAGGGGAGCGGAGCGGGCCAGGCGTCGGCTTGGACCGCAGCCTCGGTCCCGCCGTCGCAGGTGATGAACGAGCCGACCATGAACCCGGCGTCCGGCGACAGCAGGAACTCCATCAGTGCGGCGAGCTCGTGGGCCATGCCCGGTCGGCCGATCGGGATCGGGTAGGTCTCACCCAGCGACGCGACGAAGTCCCACATCCCTGCGGTCATCTTCGTGTCGACGAAGCCCGGAGCGACTGCGTTCAGTCGGATGCCGTTGCCGATCCAGTCGGCGGTGGTCGACTGCCGGCGGACCCATCGTCCGAGCGCCAGCTTGGACACTGGATACGCGTTGAGCGCGTCGCTGCCGATCGCTGCGACCGCGGCGTCCTCGTCGCCGGACAGCAGCAGGTCGGCGAGCTCGGCCGGGTAGCCGGCCATCGTGGTGGCGGAGTTCGAGCAGATCGCCACCGCGGACGGATCCGTCCCGTTCGCCAGGAGCGGTCGCAGCAGCTCCAGCGTGGCGACTGCCCCGAAGTAGTTGACCCGCAAGATCGGCCCCGCCAGCGCGCCGTCCATCGACTGGATGCCGGCACCGGCGACGAGTCCGTCGATGGCCCCGCCCGACAGCTCGGTCACGCGGTCGGCCATGTGCGCACGGCCGTCCGGCGAGGACAGGTCGGCCTCGACCTCGGCACCGGCGCCGGCGCCTGTGCCTGGTCGGTCCACGCCGATCACCGTCGTCCCGTGCGATTCCAGACGAGTGCGCAACGCCGCGCCCATTCCGCTGGCCGAACCCGTGATCACCACCGTCGTCATGGCCGAGACAGTAGGGCCTGTCGATGCCCGGGCGTCGCTGTGACGGTTGCGAGCGGTTGGGAACAGATCGGATCTTGGGCATGGGCGACCAGTGGGTGGTCGCTGGTGCCCGAGGTCCGGCGACCGACGGCTGGCTCAGCGCCAGCCGGCGCGCTTCATGAGGCGCAGCGCCGCCGTCATGACGGTGGCGAAGCCCTCGTCGCCGAGGCGGCGCAGCGGTGGCGACAGGTTCATCAGCCGCTGTCGGGCGATCGTCTGGGTCTCGGTGAACTTGGTGATGCCCACCGCGCCGTGCCGGCGCCCCAGGCCCGAATCGCCCATGCCGCCCATCGGGGCGTCGATCGAGCCCCACGCCGCGGCGTAGGCCTCGTTCACGTTGACGGTTCCGGCGTGCAACCGGGACGCCACATCACGACCGCGGGCGGCGGACCGGCTCCACACGCTGGCGTTCAGGCCGTAGCGGGTGTCGTTCGCCAGGCGAACGGCCTCGTCGTCGGTGCTGAACCGGTAGATGGACACCAGCGGGCCGAAGGTCTCGGTGGCGAAGCAGGTCATGTCGGGGGTCACGTCGGTGAGCACCGTCGGCTCGAAGAAGTACGGGCCGAGGTCGGATCGGGCCACGCCGCCGGCCAGCACCGTCGCTCCCTTGGCGACGGCGTCCTCGACGTGGGAGCTGGTGACCTCCAGCTGCTCGGTCGACGTGAGCGTGCCCATCTGCGTGGAGAAGTCGTAGGCCGCCCCGGTGCGCATGGCCGTCACGGCGTCGACGAACGCCGGAACGAAACGGTCGTAGATGGCGTCGGCCACGTACATGCGCTCGATCGAGATGCAGAGCTGGCCCGACGAGGAGAAGCAGGCTCGTACCGCTCCCTCCACCGTACGACCGAGATCCGCGTCGTCGAGCACCACCATCGCGTTCTTGCCGCCCAGCTCGAGCGAGCAGTCGATCAGTCGCTCGCCCGCCTCCCTGGCGATCGTCCGGCCTGAAGCGGTCGAACCGGTGAACATCACGTAGTCGGCGATGTCGAGCAACGGAGTGCCGATGGTCGATCCTCGGCCGAGGACGATCTGCCAGAGGTCGTCGGGAAGGCCCGCCCGTCGGGCCAGCTCCAGCGCGAACAGAGCGGTCAACGCCGTCTGGTTGTCGGCCTTCTGGACGACGGCGTTGCCGGCGAGCAGCGCCGGGATCGTGTCGCCGGCCCCCAGGCTGAGGGGGTAGTTCCACGGAGAGATGATCGTGACGATCCCGCGCGGGTGGTGCAGCTCGTGCACGTCGGTCAGGCCCGGGATCAGGCCGGTCCGTCGAGTCGGGGCCAGGGCCCGAGCCGCAGTGCGCGCGTAGTAGCGGGCGGTGTTGGCGATGTCGCCGACCTCGAGGAACGCGTCACGGCGTGCCTTGCCGTTCTCCGCCTGGATGAGGTCCATCAGCGTGTCTCGCTCGTCGAGCACCAGGTCGTGGAACCGCAGGAGCACCTCGGCCCGTTCGGCGATCGGCGTCGCCGCCCACGCGACCTGCGCGGCGTGGGCACGCTCGGCGGCAGCGATGACGTCGTCCGGGCTGCACTGCGGCAGCTCGGCGATCGGCTCGCCGGTGAACGGGGCCATCGACGTCACCGATGGCACCTCGCCCGATGACGGCACCATCGAGGTCAGTCGCTTGCGGAACAGGTCGTTGATCGTGCTCGGCAGGCTGGTGGTGGCGGACCGGGCGGCCGAGCCGTCGCGGGTGGTGGCGGCGGGCTTGGTCACGTCGGCGGTGGAGCTCATGACCGAAACGCTACGCCCGGTGGTCCCGCTCGGTGAAGCCGCGGCCGGCGCTGGAGATCCGTCGGCTCCCTCGGTCGGGGCAGACTGTCCGCCATGGACAAAAGCTCCGCGGCCGGTCGTATCTTCCTCGGCGTCTCGATCAACAACGCGCTCTACACGTTGAACGCGTTGCGCCCGAACCGCACCAACAAGCTCCTGTTCGGATGGAGCTTCTTCGCCAGCTGGATCACGATCGAGCTCGCCCCCTTCATCCTGATCGCCGAGGTGGTGTCGACGGCGGTGCTCGTGCGGCGCGGCGCCCTGCGCAGCACCCCGGGCAAGGTCGCGATGGTGCTGACGCTGGGCTCCTGGGCGGGGATGGCGGCCACGATCCGGCAGAGCTATGCCGCCCGTCATGAGATCCGGACTGCGCTCCGCGACCTGGCCGAGGTCGACCCGTCGGACCCGCTGCCGGTCCGATGGGAGCGCCACGTGGAGTTCGCACGTGCCGGGGGCCGTTCGCTGCGCATGGACATCCTGCGCCCCGATGTTCCCGATGTGCCCGGGGAGCCCCGCCCCGCGCTCGTGCAGGTCCACGGCGGTGGATGGGTGCTCGGGTACAAGGACCGTCAGGGTCAGCTGCTGATGCGTCGGATGGCCAGCAGCGGATGGGTGTGCTGCAACGTCGACTACCGGCTCAGCCCGGCGGCGACGTTCCCCGACCACCTCGTCGACGTGAAGCGGTCGATCGCGTGGATCCGCGAGCACGCGGACGACCTCGGCGTGGACCCGAACTTCATCACCGTCACGGGCGGTTCGGCGGGCGGTCACCTGACCGCGCTCACGGCGCTGACCGCCGACCAGGAGCGCTACCAGCCCGGCTTCGAGGATGCCGACACCTCCGTCTCGGCCGCGGTTCCCTTCTACGGCGTGTACGACTTCACCGACCGCAACGGCGTGTGGCCGCCCGACGCTCGGCGGCAGTTCCTCGGTCCGTGGGTGATGAAGCGCGACCCGGACGAGCGTCCGGACCTGTGGAGCGCCGCGTCGCCGATCGACCAGGTCCACGCGGCCGCGCCGCCGTTCTTCGTCATCCACGGCGACAAGGACGTGTTGGCCCCCGTCGAGGACGCTCGGACCTTCGTCGGCGCGCTGCGCGCCGTGTCCGAGCAGCCCGTGTACTACGTGGAGCTGAAGGGCGCGCAGCACGCGTTCGAGATGTTCACCTCGATGCGGGCCAACGCATCGGTCGATGCCGCGGCGCGCTTCCTCCAGGCGGTGTTCGACGCGTACCTGTCCGGCCCGGGCGCGGTGGCCGAGCCCCTCGAGGTCGTCGAGGCGGTCGGGGAGCGTCTCGGCGCCGAGCTCGCCGAGGACGCCACCGTGCTCCACTGAGCCTCGGAGTCGGGTCTGGTCGGAGACCGATCAGAGGAACGCCTCACCGAGGTTGGGGCGGATCAGCACTGCGTCGAGCGCACCGTCGGGCACCCGGTGCACGTGGTGCAGCTCCGCCCCCGGGACCGGGTGCGCCTCGACGTCCAGACGGTGGTCGGCGCCACCGTCGCCCACGGGCGGGCTCGGCCACGACTCGGCGATGCCGACCAGCGCGGTGAGCGACGCCCAACCGCGGTCGAGCGCCCCCTGGTCGGTGTCCTCGGGCGGCTCATAGCCGGTCGGGGTGAGCTCCCACTGCAGCGCCTCGCCGTCGTGGGCCGTGATCGTGGCCCGCACAGCGCCGAACGGTGCGAGGTGGGTCCAACGGACGCCCTCCACGTCGGCCCGGTCACGTGCCGGCACGTTGAGGTTCAGCACGCTGCCGACCGGCGCGTCGATCACCAGTGGCAGCGTTTCGACCGCCAACTGGGCGGCGGTGTCCCATCGCCAGCGGTCGCTGTCGAGCAGCTGTCCGTCGCCGGCATCGACGCTGACGGCAAGTCCGGAGATGCCGAAGTTCTGGCCGGCGAGGGCGGCGCCGACCGTTCCCGAGTGCAGGATCGACCGACCGGTGTTCGCCCCCGCGTTGATGCCCGACACGACCAGGTCGGGCAGCTCGCCGAACGCGCCCAGACGCCCGGCGACGAGGCACAGCGCCGGCGGCCCGTCGAGCGCCCAGGCCTGCACGTCGGCCGCATCGGGGATCTCGGCGCGGTGCAGGCCGAGCGCCGCGTCCGGGCGGAGGTTGCCGAGCGCGGCGCCGGCACCGCTCCAGTCGGTCGACGGAGCGACCACCAGGATCTCGTGACCGGTCGTCGCGAGCGCCCTCGTGAGCTCGTGGATGCCCTCGCTGTCGATGCCGTCGTCGTTGGTGACCAGGATCCTCATCGGCCCCGACGGTACCCGTGGATGTCGAACGTGACCGGGCCGACCGGTGACCCGGGTCGGTCGCACTGATGGCGACTGGAGCCGGGCGATGTTTGGCGACGTCGCCGGCGGGGAAGGATGCGGACCGGCGCCAACCGGTTTCTCGCGCTCGTTCGCATCGCCGGCTCGTTCGCATCGCCGGAAGTGCCCGGCGGCTTGACGACCCCGCTCGCGCGTCCCCTACCCTGCATCGGTGGGAAAGGGAAGGACGTCGTGACGATCGCCGATGCGCTCACACATCGCGGGCAATGGCCGGACTCGAGCGAGGCTCCGGGCCGTGAGGTGCTGTCCTGGTTGGTGATCGCCGCGCTGCTCGAAGGTCACGCTGAGCTCGGCGTCGTGGAGACCCACCCGGGTCAACCGGGCACGTTCGACTGCCTCTCGGTGTTCGACCGGACCCGCCTCGATCGAGGGCCGATCCTCGACATCAACCGGAACGGCTACGCGCACATCGCTCCGCTCGACGGTGGAGCGGCGGAGTGGCGCGACTTCTGGGACGTGTGCGGCGAAGAGGGGCCCGTGACCATCGCGGGCCACCTCCGTGCTCGAGCTCGCCTGGGTCAGCCGGCGAACCACGACGGACCCGAGGCGTTCATCGTCGGTCAGATCGCCCGCCGGCTGCTGAAGCTGCACGTCGCCGGGATCGGCGGCCGTTGGGAGTGCCGAAACGGCGTCGAGGACAGCTCGCTCGGAGACCGTCGACGGATCGAGCTGTTCCAGCAGCTGCCCGCGGCGATCGAACGGCTGGCCGCCGCTCCGCCGCATCCGCTCGGCGACCAGGCGTTCGGCTTCTGGTTCCTGCTGCGTGACAGCGTGCCGGTCAGCTGCCTCGACATCTACGGCTGACTCCCCCGCGGCGCGGTAGCGCGACGACGGTCGGCAGCGCACTGCAACGGGGAGCGGAACGCCCATCGCGGCGGTGATGGGGATACCGTCGTTGGCATGCGTCGTCGCGGAGTCGGCGATACACCGGGTGCCACGTCACCGATGGTCCTCCGGGCGGCTCCGTCCAGCGCACCGCTCAACGCAGCACACAACTCCACACAGCAAGGGCGAGGACGAGGGGGTCCCATGTCCAGCACCACCACGTCGGATCGAACCGGGTCCGAACCGAAGGAGCTCGACCGCGTGGTCGTCCGCTTCGCCGGTGACTCGGGCGACGGCATGCAGCTCGTCGGCGATCGATTCACCGAGCTGTCGGCGCTGTTCGGCAACGACCTGGCGACCCTGCCGAACTACCCGGCGGAGATCCGCGCTCCCGCTGGCACGGTGGCAGGAGTGTCGTCGTTCCAGGTGCACATCTCCGATTCCGACATCGTCACTCCGGGCGACTCGCCGAACGTGCTGGTGGCCATGAACCCCGCAGCGCTCAAGGCGAACGTCGGCGACCTGTCGCCGGGCTCCACGATCATCGTGAACTCCGACACCTTCGACGAGCGGGACCTGTCCAAGGCCGGATACCTGGAGAACCCGCTCGTCGACGGCTCCCTGGAGCGCTTCACCGTGCACCAGGTGCCGATGACGTCCATCACGCTGCAGGCCACGACCGAGTTGGGGGTCAAGCGCCGCGACGCGGAGCGGTCCAAGAACTTCTTCGCGCTCGGGTTGATCTGCTGGATGTACACCCGGCCGCTCCAGCCGCTGCTCGACTGGGTCGAGCAGCGCTACGACGCCCGGCCGCTCGTCCGTGACGCCAACCTCGCGGCGTTGCGCGCCGGGCGGAACTTCGGAGAGACGGCCGAGCTGTTCGATCATCCGTACTCGGTGGCCCCTGCGCCGCTGCCCGCCGGCACCTACGCGAACGTCAACGGCAACACGGCCCTGGCGTGGGGGCTCGTCGCGGCGTCGCAGCTGTCGGGGCTCCAACTGGTGTACGCGAGCTACCCGATCACCCCCGCGTCGGACATCCTCCACGAGCTGAGCCGGCGCAAGAACTTCGGCGTCCGCACGATGCAGGCCGAGGACGAGATCGCTGCGGCGTCGATCGCGATCGGAGCGGCCTTCTCGGGGGCGTTGGCGGTGACCGGGACATCGGGTCCGGGGCTCGACCTCAAGGCAGAGGCGATCGGACTGGCGATCAGCTTGGAGCTGCCGATGATCATCGTCGACGTGCAGCGGGCGGGCCCGTCGACGGGCATGCCGACCAAGACCGAACAGACCGACCTGCTCGCCGCTCTGCACGGACGCCACGGCGAGTCACCCCTGCCGATCGTCTCTGCGAAGTCGCCGGGTCACTGCTTCGACGCCGCGATCGAGGCGGCCCGCCTGGCGCTGCGCTACCGCACGCCGGTGATCCTCTTGACCGACGGCTACCTCGCCAACGGAGCCGAGCCCTGGCTGCTGCCCGACGTGGCCGACCTGCCCGACCTGTCGGTCGAGTTCGCCACGGCGACGAACCACACCGAGCCCGATGGCCGCGAAACGTTCTGGCCGTACCTCCGCGACCCCGAGACGTTGGCCAGACCGTGGGCGCTGCCCGGGACGCCCGGTCTGCAGCACCGGATCGGCGGGATCGAGAAGCAGGACGGCTCCGGCAACATCAGCTACCAGCCCGACAACCACGAGCACATGGTGCGGCTGCGGCAGGCGCGGATCGACGGGATGGCGGCCGACATCGACGGGGTGCTCCTCGACGAGGAGGAGGGTGCCGAGCTGCTGGTGATCGGGTGGGGCTCCACGTGGGGCGCGATCACCGCCGGCGTTCGTCGGGTCCGACGGGCCGGCCGGAAGGTGTCCCAGGCTCACCTCGTGCACGTCAACCCGTTCCCCTCGGACCTGGGTGACGTGCTGGCTCGCTATCCCAAGGTCCTGTGCCCTGAGCTCAACCTGGGGCAGATGACCGGGCTGCTTCGCGACCGCTACCTGGTCGACGTCCGCGGCTTCACCAAGGTGGCCGGACTGCCGTTCGCGGCAGGGGAGATGGAGGCGCGGATGCTGGCGGAGTTGGACCGATGAGCACGACGACGAACCAGAACGGTGCGAACGGGAGCGGCATGGCCGACGACGGGAGCGAGGACGGTCGCCGCTCTGCCGGCCAAGCGGCGGCAACGCCGGTCGCGCTCAGCCGCAAGGACTTCATGTCGGACCAGGAGATGCGGTGGTGCCCCGGTTGCGGCGACTACGGCATCACCGCGGCGCTGCAGCTGACCTTGCCCGACATCGGCGTCCCGCCGCACGAGCTCGTGTTCGTCTCGGGCATCGGCTGCGCGGCCCGGCTGCCGTACTACATGGACACCTACGGAATACACAGCATCCACGGCCGTGCACCGGCGGTGGCCACAGGGGTGGCGCTGACCCGGCCGGACCTGTCGGTGTGGGTCATCGGTGGTGACGGCGACATGCTCTCGATCGGAGCGAACCACCTGCTGCAGGCGCTGCGACGCAACGTCGACCTGAAGATCCTCATGTTCAACAACCAGATCTACGGGTTGACCAAGGGGCAATACTCGCCGACCTCGGAGATCGGCAAGATCACGAAGTCGACGCCGTTTGGGTCCATCGACCAGCCGTTCAACCCGTTGTCGGTGGCGCTCGGGGCCGAGGCGACCTTCGTCGCCCGCACCCACGAGGCCGACCGGTCCCACATGCAGGAGGTCTTCCGCCGGGCGCACGCGCACCGCGGCGCCGCGTTCGTCGAGGTGTACCAGAACTGCAACGTCTTCAACGACGGCGCGTTCGACGACGTGATGGCCAAGGAGAACCGGGCGGACATGCTGATCCCGCTGCGTCACGGCGAGCCGGTCCGGTTCGGCTCCGACGGCCAGTTCGGCGTCTTCCAGAACGAGTTCGCCGAGCTCGTCATCGACCGGGTCGCCGAGCGTGGCACCGAGGACCAACTCGTGATCCACGACGAGCACCGCCCCGACCCCACGTTGGCCTTCGCCCTGTCGCGGGTGGCCTTCGGTCCGCACACGCCCACGCCGATCGGGGTGTTCCGCGACGTCGACCGTCCGATCTACGAGCACGACGTGGCGGCGCAGGTGCAGGACGCGATCGATCGTCAGGGCCCGGGTGACCTGGCTCAGCTCCTTCGTTCCGGCCCCTCCTGGACCGTCACCTGAGCGTCGTCCAGGTTTCTGGCTGTCATCTCGGTCGTCCTGGAGTCCCGAAAGGCCGCCAGAGCGGGACGTCGGTCACTCCTCGTTGGCGCCCTCGACGTGCCCCGAGTCAGGTGCGCCCTTCGGCGGCTTGCCTTCGAGGAACTCCGTCGCGCCCTCGATCACGTCGTGGAGCACCTTCTTGAGCGGCTCCGGCTTGCTGAGTGCCTCGGGGGCCACGTTCGGCTTGCCGTCGTGGGTCTCCTGCAGGTGGTGCTTCTCTTCGGACATCGGATCCTCCGGACTGGACATCGCCATCATCATGGCGCGGTTGGCGGCGACTCGTCCGGCGGCGGCGGTTGCGTACGACTTACCTACCCGATGAGGTGGTGACCGAGTCACACTCTTGGGATGGCAGGGACGGTGATCGCACTGGGCTTCGTTGCGGTCGCAATGGTCGGTACCTCGATCGGCGTCGTCGGCTTCGTGGTCGTCCAGCTCCGGGGTCACGCCGCCCCGCTGCACCCCGACGAGTCGTTGGCAGCGACCCGCTTGCAGCGGAGCGCTGATCCAGACGGACGCGACGGCCACCACAACGCGGCCTGACATCCATCTCGTCCAGGGGTTGCCATCTGAGGGTTGTTAGGTAGACTGAACACCTATGGCGATCGCTTGCTCGTGCCACGGCATCCGGGACGCGGAGCTCACCGATGTGATCCGTGACGGCGCGTGCTCGGTGGACGAGGTCATCGACGTGTGCCAGGCCGGCGGCAACTGCGGTTCCTGCGTGAGCACGATCGAGATGCTGCTGGCGATCGAAGGCGCGTTGGGCGCAGCGCCTGCGGCCTGAGCACCAGGATCACTTGGGCGCTGCGCATCCAGGGGCGATCGCTGCCCCTGTGTCGGTGGCTCCTCCTGTCTCGATTCGGGCGACTGCTCGGTCGGGATAGGGTTGCGGCACCGAGCCGAGGAGGACCGCCGTGCAGGGCAACCCTGAGATCGTCGAGCTGCTGAACGAGGTGCTCACCGCCGAGCTGACGGCGATCAACCAGTACTTCGTGCACGCCAAGATGTGCGGCCACTGGGGCTTCGAGCGCCTGGCCGAGCACATCCGCGACGAGTCGATCGACGAGATGAAGCACGCGGAGGCCCTCGTCGACCGCGTCCTCTACTTCGACGGCGTCCCCAACCTCCAGCGCCTCTGGACGCTGCGGATCGGCGAGACGGTCGAGGAGCAGTTCCGCAACGACCTCGAACTGGAGTACGGCGCGGTCGAACGGCTCAACAACGGCATCGCCGCGGCGGTCGCCGCTGGCGACAACGGCACCCGCCACCTGCTGGAGGAGATCCTGGTCTCCGAAGAGGAGCACATCGACTGGCTCGAGACCCAGCTCGAAGCCATCGGTCAGGTCGGCATCCAGCAGTACCTGGCCGAGCAGCTGAGCTGACGCGTCAGCTCACGCGCCGTTCCGACGGCGCATCATGCGGTCGACCTCGGAACGGCGTGCCGAGTACCGGCGCACCACTACGGTCCGGTGCCATGCAGATCCGTGGTTCCCGAATCCTGATCACCGGCGCAAGCGGCGGCCTGGGCGCGGCGATCGCCCGAGAGCTGGCCCGCCGAGGTGCCGAGGTGGTGCTGACGGCCCGACGCCGGGAGCTGCTCGACGCGCTGGCGGCGGAGACCGGCGGCGAGGTCATCGTCGCGGACCTGGCGGATCGTGACGACCTCGACCGCCTCATCGACGACGCCGAAGGCTGCGATGCGGTCGTCCTCAACGCCGGCGTCGGTGCCGACGTGGCGGTCGAGGACGAGTCCGCCGATCACGTCGACTCGATGATCGAGGTCAACCTGCGGGCACCGATCCAGATGGCCATCGGGTTCGCCCAGCACAAGCAGGCCGAGAACCGGAAGGGCCAGATCGTGTTCGTCGGGTCGCTCTCCGGCCTGGCCGCCACACCCAACACCCGCATGTACAACGCCACGAAGTTCGGGTTGAGAGGCTTCGCCCACGCCCTCCGTCAGGACCTCGACGGCACCGGCGTGGGCGTCACGCTCGTGTCCCCGGGGTTCATCCGAGACGCCGGCATGTTCGCCGAGGGCGACGTCGCCCTGCCGCCGGGGGTTCGGACCAAGACACCCCAGGACGTGGCTTCGGGCGTCGTGAAGGCGGTCGAGTCGAACCCGGCCGAGGTCTTCGTGTCGCCGATCGAGCTGCGTCTCGGCGCCACGCTGGCGACCGTCGCCCCAGGGCTCAGCGCCGCGATCCAGAAGCGGATCGGCGTGGCGGAACTGAAGTCGCCCGACGCCTGACTCCTCGCCCCCCTCAAACCCCCTCAAACCCCGTCAAACCCGAAATTGCGTGAGTTGGCGTCGCTCAGCGACGCCAACTCACGCAATTTCGTCAGCCCGGACGCGGACGGGCCCCGGGCGGATCGGCCCGGGGCCCGTCAGGGTCGCAACCGGTTCGGTTCGGCTCAGGCCGGGCCGAAGGTCGAGCTGTAGGTGTGCTGGCCGGAGACGCCCCCGTTGGTCATCGTTTGGCCGTTGAAGGTATGTGCGCCCGCACCCAACGAGAAGATGGCACCGCCGTTGATGTCCGGCGGGACCGTGATCGCCGGGATGGACAGCGACGGGAACGTCGTTCCGGCGACCGACGACTGGATGATGTCCGACAGGGCGCCTCGGGCGCCGACGCCGATGTACATGCGGCTACCGATGGCATCATCGCCGAAGAAGATACTGCCCAGGTTCGCCCCGAGGAAGCTGAACGCTCCCCCGACGCCGATCGTGCTGAGGATCATGCCGACAATGCCGGCCGTGTCGCTCGGCAGCGTGGCACCCGCGAACGCCGTGTTGAGGGCGTCACGCAGGACGTTGGCCGCGCTGTTGATCCCACCGGGGGAGTACAGATCGGCTTCCATGGCCCAGGACCACACCCCGGCGATCACCAGGCCGTTGCTGCCGAGGTCAGCGATGTCGAGCAGCGGCACGTCGGGGATCGTGACGGTGCCCTGTTCGTCGCCGTGATTGTCGACCTGGTAGGTGTAGGAACTGCCTTCCTGCGGGCCCTGAGCGGTGAGACCGGGCCAATGGTTGGCGCCCTCTGTGACGTAGGTCTGGGCGTCGGCCTGGCCGATCGTCACCTTGAAGGCGATGTTCACCACGTAAGGCTCGTCCTTGTCGGGCGGAACGCACACGCCGAACGCACAGACGCCCTTGTCGTTCGAGCTGTTGATGAAGACCGAGTTGGCCTTGAACGAGAAGCTCTGCACCGGCGGGGGTGCGGGCGGCGTGCACGACGCCGCGATCGTGACGAATGCCGCCACCATTCCGAGCAGCGCGAAACGCGCACCACGAGTCTTCATGATCGCTCCCTCCGGATCATCCGGGTCCCAGCAGAGCGTCCGCCCTGCGTCAGTTGTGCTGTCTCACCTTCGCTCTCGCCACAGTCATCCCCGTTTCCGGGGAATCACCTGAATCGCCCGTGGCGGTCCTTCAACGGTAACACCGGTGGTGTCCGAGGTCACGGCTGAAGTGAAGTCCGTTCACGAGCACGGACCGGTCAGCGCATGGAGCGGAACGCGGCTCTGACCTGTCGGACGAACGCCTCGGGCTGCTCGAACGCGGCGAAGTGCCCGCCCCTGTCGAGCTCGTTGAAGTGGCGCAGGTCGCTGAACCGGCTCTCCGCCCAGCGCTGCGAGGTTCGGAAGATCTCCTTGGGGAACACCGAGATGGCGCTCGGGACAGCGATGGGGGAGAAGTCGACGTCCTTGAACGACTCCCAGTACAGCCGCGCCGACGACGCGGCCGAGTTCGTCAGCCAGTACAGCGTCACGTTGTCGAGCAGCTCGTCTGCGGAGAACGAGTTGAGGGGATCGCCGTCGCAGTCGCTCCAGGACCAGAACTTCTCCACGATCCACGCCATCTGGCCGACCGGCGAGTCCGCCAGCCCGTAGCCCAGGGTCTGGGGCCGGGTGGACTGCTGGGCCGAGTAGCCGCCGTCCCACTTCATGTAGTGGGTGAGGCCCTCGCTGGCCGAGCGCTCGGCGTCGGTCATGTCGTCGCCCGAGGTGGTGGGCACGACGATCGGCATGTTGACGTGGATGCCGGCGACGTGCGCGGTGTGGTGGACGCCGATGGCCATCGTGACCATCGACCCCCAGTCGCCGCCCTGCGCGCCGAAGCGGTCATATCCCAGCCGCAGCATGAGCTGCTCCCACGCGGAGGCGATCCTCGGCACGCCCCAGCCGGTGTGGTCGGGCTTGTCGGACCAGCCGTAGCCGGGCAGCGACGGGACGACCACGTGGAACGCGTCCGCCGGATCTCCGCCGTGGGATGCCGGGTCGGTGAGGGGGCCGATCACCTTCAGGAACTCGATGACCGAGCCGGGCCAGCCGTGGGTGAGCACCAGCGGCAGAGCGTCCGGCTCGGGGGATCGGACGTGCAGGAAGTGGATCGCCAGGTCGTCGATCACGGTCCGGTACTGCGGCAACGAGTTCAGGCGCGCCTCGACCCTGCGCCAGTCGTAGCCCGAGGACCAGTGCAGCGCGAGCTGCTGGGCGAACCGCAGCGGCAGACCCTGGCTCCACGGCTCGTCGGCACCGGCGACCGTCTCCTGCTCGGGCCAGCGGGCGTGGCGGATCCGGGCGGCCAGATCGTCGAGCTGGTCCTGCGGCACGTCGATGGTGAAGGGCACGATCTCCTCGGTCACCCCGGCAACGGTAGGCCGGTTGGCATGCACCGTGCGGCGTCGCCCGCACCTGCAAAGCTGCCTCCGTGGTCGAACCGGGTTCCGTCGCGGCGCGCCTCGCCGAGATCCTCGTCCCCAGGGGTTCCGCTGCGGAGTCCGGGCTGCCGGCGGAGCTGCGATCGGATCTCGAGTCCGCAGCGGAGCGCGCGGTCGCGCTGCTCGACGGCCACGGTCTGGACCTCGACGCCGACGGATCCGTCCTGCCGTTGCGCCTCCCCAAGGCCAGGGTGGTGGCGCTCGGCGCCTGCGAGCGCCATGCCGTCGCCGTCGCCCGGGAGTCGACGACGCCCGATGCGGGGCTCGACGAGCTGCCGCTGCGCATGCTCGCCGGGCGGGCGCTCGACGTCTACGTCGAGCACGAGATCGCCGAAGGTCCCGTCGCGGACCCGTTCGAGGACCTCCTGTCGTGGCTCGGAGCGAACGGCGAGGTCGCCGTGCGCGACCAGGTGATCGCAGCGGAGGGCCAGCTGCAGCTCGATCCGCTGGCATCGGCGGCTCGGGCGTGGGCCGGGCTCGACCCGGCGTGGTGGCCGCGCACCCAGGCAGCCGCGGCGGTCCACCTGGCGGGCGGTGCGGTCCGCTGCGACGGACGGACCGACGTCGAGCTCGGTGGCGGCCGCAGCGGGCGCCCGTCCCTCGTCGTCGAGGTGAAGCTCGGTCGCCCTCACCAGGTCCACCTCGACGAGGTCACCCACTACGCACTGCTGGTAGCGTTGCGCGACGGCGTCGCTCCGGCGGCCGTGGCCCGCTGGTACCCCGACGGTTCGCTGGCGGAGATGTCGGTCACCGCAGACGTGCTGCACGCCGCAGCGCGCCGGTTGGCCGACGCGATCGGCGCGTGGGCAGAGCTGCAGGTGGGACGGCCGCCCGACGAGCGGCCGGGTGCGCCGTGCTCGTGGTGCCCCGACGCCGGGGAGTGCCCGAGCTTCCTGCCGGCTCGCGACCCGTTCGACCCCTTCGGCGAATCGGAGCACCGATGAGTGCGGATCCGCAGCGGCCGGGTCCCGCCCGGTCAGATGAGGCATCGACAGATGCGGTGCTGGCGCGCCAGGAGCTCGCAGCGCATGCCGGCGTGGTCCTGTCGGCACGACTCGACGCGGCCATCGGCGAGCGGCTGCGTCGCAAGGACAAGCGTCCTCGCGATGGCGCGGGCTGGGTCGACGTGTCGGCGCACGACCTGGCGGTGCCCTGCCCGTCGCGGTGGTCGGTGCCCTTCGACGACTTCGTCGTGTCGGTGCCGACGGCCGCCGGCGCGCTCGCACGCCTGGCCCTCCGCGATCGCCACGACGGTGAGCCCCCGGGCGTCGCCGTCGCCCGTGTCGCGGCTCACCTGGGAGACATGGACCGTCAGGCCGCGTGGTTCGCCGAGTGGTACGACCAGGAGCTCGACCGTGCCGGTCGGGCCGCGCTGCGCACGGCGGCGACCACGTGGGCGGTCGGAGCGCTCGGCGTCGCCGGCCGGGCGTCGCTCAACTGGTCGACCGCTCGGATGCGCCACGACGTCGATGGGCGGATGATCCAGCTCCGCACCACCTGGGATGCCGCGACCGCTGGGGCACGCCCCGACGCGCTGCTCGTCATGTCGGGTCGCGCGTCGAGCGATCCGATCCTCGAGCTGCAGGCCGGATTCAACGCGCTCGTCGACGCGCTGATCCGCAAGCAGGCCCCGGCGCGCGTGCGCGTCGGTTCGGCGTCGACCGCGTCGAACCGGGCGTTCGCGGTGACCGACGGGTTGTTGGAGCGCACCATCGACCGGGTCGTGCAGCTGGTGAACTGGCGCGTCGAGCGCGACCTGGCACCGACCGTCCCGGGTCGATGGTGCGCCGAGTGCCACCTGCTCGACGTCTGCGCCGATGGTGCGCAGAGCTCCTCGTGACATCCGGTGTCGGACGTGGTGCTCACGTCGATCGAGGTGAGGGGCGGTCAGGGTTCCGCGGCGACCTTCGGGCTGCAGGTGGTGGGCGTGGTGTTCACCGGGTTGCAGCGGGCCTGGACCGGCGTGGGGAACGACACCACGTAGCCGGTTCCCGCCTGCGCCTCGCCGACCGGGAAGTCCGTGTGCACCATCTGCGCTCCCGACGCGAGCGCCACGTCCTTGTCGGCGCCGGGTGCCGCCACATCGGCGTCGGCTCGGGTCCGCACCAGGAATCCCTCTTGCACCAGCGACTCGATCTCGGTGCCGTCGCCGGGGTCGTTGACCTTCAGGACAGCGGCGTCGTCACGGTCGAACCCGTCGCTGGTGAACAGCACGCGCTCCTGCAGGGACGGGTGCCCAGCGAGGTACCGCTCGGCGAGCTCGCCGCCGTTGTCCATGAACAGCAGGAAGCGCCCTCGGCTGTCCTCCACTGACGGCCAACCGCCTCCCGCGGCCGGATCTGTGACCGCCGAGCGGAGGTCAGGCGCAGATCCCCGCACCTCGTCGGGGGTGATCAGGCGGTCACCGAGCGTGGTGCGCAGGTCCGCGTCCAGTGCGTCGAGGGTCGCCGCGTCGAACGGCTGGATCGGCGTGACGTCGAACGGCGACGGCAGCGGGTCCGACTTCAGCTCGAGGTTGACGGTGATGGGCAGGTGGTCGGGGTGGGCATCGGACCAGGCCACCATCTCCTGCAGGCAGCCGACGAGGGTGGGGCACGTCGAGAGGTAGTCGATCTCCTGGATGTGCAGCACCTTGAAGCCGGGCTCGTCCGTCCCCGTCGGTGAGGGTTGTGCGAGGACCTTGACCGCGAGCGGATCGGAGAAGCGGCCGCCGGTCGGGTCGGCCCACACGTCGAGCTCGAAGCTGCGGATCCCGCTGTCGAGCTGCTGGGTCAGCGGTCGGTGTCCGTAGGCGAGCTGCGCGGGGTCGAGCTCGGATCCGGCGGCATCGGGGCCGACCACCCCCTTCAGGAAGTCCACCAGCTCGGCGCTGGGTGCCGACTTGTAGGAGTTGTGCGTCCCGATGAACTGCAGCTCGTTCATGGTGACGCTCTCGTCGGTCGGCCGCGGCGCGGTGGTGGTCGTCGACGCGCTGTCGTCGGAGCTGCACGCACCGACCAGGAACGCGGCCGCAGCGGCGACCGCCGTCACCCGGATCCACGCTGGGGTCCACTCGCGGGCTGTCGTGCGTGCCATCAGGCTCCTCGACGGATCAGTCCTCGGCGACAGGGGCCGAGCCGACGAGGTAGATCAGGTCGCCGGTGGCCACCGTGACCCCGGACGCGGTGCGCACCTCGACCTCGCAGAACACCACGCGCTTGCCTCGGCGGGTCACCCAACCCTCCGCCACCAGGTCCTCCTGGCGGACCGGTTGGATGTAGCGGACCGAGATCTCGATGGTGGAGAACGGTCGGTCGTCCTGGTACGCGGTGCCGATGGCCGGGACGACGGTGGTGTCGATGAGGGTGGCGATCGCACCGCCGTGCATCATGCCGGAGGCCTGGTTCAGGTCTTCGCGCCACGGCATCCGCAATCGCGCGTAGTCGCGACGCAGCTCCTCCACGTGGATCCCGAGCAGGTTCGGGAACCACCTCCGGTCGCCCTCCTCCTCGAGGAACGGGGACCAGCGCTTGGCCACCGAGGGCGAGAGCAGGTCGAAGTCCTCGGCGCGCCAGGTCCGTCGCATCATGGGCGGAGAGTCTGCCACCCGGATGGGCATCCACACCGGGTGAGGTCGTACCTTGTTGCCCGCGAGCGACCGCAGCAAGCGCCGGACGCCGGCGCACCGTCGCACCACATCCCGAGGAGATCCCATGGCCGAGGCCTACATCATCGACACCGTCCGCACGCCGGTGGGCAAGCGTGGCGGATCGCTGTCCCAGATCCATCCGGCCGACCTGGGCGCCCACACCCTCAAGGAGCTGGTGAAGAGGACCGACCTCGACGCGGGTGCGGTCGACGACGTCGTCATGGGCTGTCTCGACACCATCGGCTCGCAGGCCGGCGACGTCGGCCGCACCGCGTGGCTCGCCGCGGGCCTGCCGGAGCACGTCCCTGGCACCACGATCGATCGCCAGTGCGGATCGTCGCAGCAGGCGGTGCACTTCGCTGCGCAGGGCGTGATGTCCGGCACCCAGGATCTGGTGGTCGCTGCCGGGCTGCAGAACATGTCGCGCATCCCGATCAGCTCCGCCATGTTGGTGGCCGAGCAGTTCGGCGACGTCGACCCGTTCTCGGGTTCCACAGGATGGGTGGAGCGCTACGGCGATCAGGAGGTCAGCCAGTTCCGCGGTGCCGACATGATCGCCGAGAAGTGGGGCATCTCACGGGAGGACATGGAGAACTTCGCCATGGAGTCCCACCGTCGGGCGATCACCGCTCGCGCCGAGGGCCGCTTCGATGCCGAGATCGTCGAGCTCAGCGGCCTCACCTTCGACGAGGGTCCCCGGGAGCCGAACCCGGAGAAGATCGCCTCGCTCAAGACGCTGCGCGAAGGCGGGCGCATCACCGCTGCGGTCGCGTCGCAGATCTCCGACGCGTCGGCAGCGATGCTCGTCGCCTCGGAGCAGGCAGTGAAGGACCACGGCCTCACGCCGCGGGCCCGCATCCACCACCTGTCGGTCCTCGCCGATGATCCGGTGTACATGTTGTCGGCTCCGATCCCCGCCACCAAGCGTGCGCTGGAGAAGGCTGGCATGACGCTCGATGACATCGATCTGGTCGAGATCAACGAGGCGTTCGCATCGGTCGTGCTGGCGTGGGCCAAGGAGCTCGACGCGGATCTGTCCAAGGTGAACGTCAACGGTGGTGCCATCGCCCTGGGTCACCCGCTCGGCGCCACCGGCGTGCGGCTGATGACCACGATGCTGAACGAGCTCGAGCGCACCGGTGGCCGCTACGGCCTGCAGACCATGTGCGAGGGCGGCGGCCAAGCAAACGTGACGATCATCGAACGCCTCTGAGCGAAGCGAGGAGGTGGATGGTGATCGTTCCGCTTCTGGGGTGGTTGGGCGGGGTCGGTGGACGTGTGACGATCATCGAACGCCTCTGAGCGGAGCGAGGGGGCGGGAGGTGGTCGTTCCGCTTCTGGGGTGGTTGGGCGGGGTCGGTGGACGTGTGACGCACACCCACTCGGCGTTTCGTTCACGACCGGAGTCGCAGCGCCGATAGGGCAGCGACGGGACGTGTCGTCCCGAGCAGGCACGATCAACAGCTGGGGCGTATGCAGGAACGTGATGTGGACGTCGACCTTCGGGTCGGCACGAGCGACGATGGACGGGACGGGCTGCATCGCGTGGTCGATCCGTCGGTGCTGCGAGGCTCGGAGTCGGTCACACGCCGACGTCACGGGCTGCCGACCGGCCTGTCGGTGGTCATCGCCGGTGGGCCGTCGGGTGCAGAACTGGTCGACGCGGTGCTGCAGTGGGCGCCCCGAGAGTTCCGCGTCGAGCTGGTGCTCGGTGACCCGTCTCCGACGCTGACCGATCGACTCGATGTCCTTGCGTGGCCGTGGACCGCGGTCGAATCCGCTGCCGGACGCGCCTCGTTGCTCGATGCCGCCACGGTCGTGAGCACCGGGGAGTTCGTGGTCGTCGCCGGTCCCGCCGCCGGTTCGCTCGGCGACCTGGAAGAAGGCCTCGGACTCATGTGGGTCAACGGAGCGGATGCACTCGTGCTCGCCGCGGGTGACGCCGATGCGGCGGGCCACGCCGTGACGACCGACGACTGCGGCGCAGCCGGCCAGGATGATGACGGGGTCGATCGGCGGGCCGGCCGTCTGAGCAGCGCGCTGGGACTCAGCCGCGGCGGCGCACGGGGGTCCGTCGTGCTGCGCCGCTGGGTGGCCAGGTTCCTCTTCGATGGGATCGGTCGAGCGATCGACCCGGTGAGCGAGCTGGGCGACCGGATTCGGCTGCTCGAGCTCCGGCTGCTCGAGGTCGCACCGGGCGGCTGACCCGCGGAACTGGAACACGTTCCAGTTGCGCGGCCTACCATCGGCGCCCGTGGACTTCGAGGACTCCCCGTCACTGGCCGAGTTCCGCGCCGAGGTGCGGGACTTCCTGGATGCCCATGCGGCGCTCCGTCACGGCGACGACCGGGACTGGTCGCGCAACGGAGCGACCACCGACGAGGCCGTCGCGGAGGACTACCGGCGTCGCTGCAAGGAATGGCAGGCGACCCTCGCCGACAACGGCTGGGCCGGCCTGACGTGGCCGACGGCGTTCGGCGGTCGGGGCGCCACACCGGCTGAGCAGATCGTGTTCAACCAGGAGTTGGCCCGCTACGACGCCACCTCGGGCTTCATCACCGCGGCACAGGCGCTGGTCGGCCCGACGCTCATGCAGCACGGCACCCCCGAGCAGCAGGCCCGCTACATCGAGCCGCTGCTTCGAGGGGATGAGTGGTGGTGCCAGCTGTTCAGCGAGCCGGGCGCCGGCTCGGACCTGTCGTCGCTCGCCACCCGGGCCGTCCTCGACGAGGCGACCGACGAGTGGGTCGTCAACGGCCAGAAGGTGTGGACGTCGAACGCTCAGTACGCGGACTTCGGCATCCTCATCGCCCGCACGGATCCCGACGTCCCCAAGCACGCCGGTCTCACGTACTTCGTCGTCGACATGGCGAGTCCTGGCATCGAGATCCGGCCGCTCGTGCAGGCGCAGGGCGTCGCGCACTTCAACGAGGTGTTCTTGTCCGACGTGCGCATCCCGGCCGCCAACGTGGTCGGCGACGTGGGCGGTGGTTGGAAGGTCACCCGCACCACGTTGCGCTCCGAGTCGTCGATGATCTCCGGCGCCGGACTGGCGACGCCGTTCGCCGCGGTGCTCGCCCTGGCCAGGGAGCGTGGGAGGGCTGAGGACCCGGTGGTCCGCCAGCGCCTCGCCGAGGTGTACTCGAACGAGCAGATCCAGAAGTGGATGGGCTGGCGCACGCAGTCGGCGGTCATGACCGGTCGCTACGAGCTCGCACTGCACGGATCGCTGCTCAAGAACTTCTTCACGCGATCCTTCGCCGTGAAGGTGGACCTGGCGATCGACATCGAAGGGGCAGAGGGCATGCTCTCCGACGACGCTGAGGGCGATGGGTTCTGGCAGTACCAGTTCCTCAACCAGTTCGCGTCGAAGATCGGGGGTGGGACCGAGGAGGTCCATCGCAACAACCTGGGGGAGCAGGCGCTCGGATTGCCGCGCGAGCCGTCGGTCGACAAGGACCTGCCGTGGAACCAGACCCGCCGTTCCTGATCGCGGTCACGGCATTCGCAGCACCGATCGCACCAGCACCCCGCTGGCGGTCGGAACAGACCACGACGACCAGAGGGGGCTGAACGTGATGCTCGAGGGGACCACAGCCGTGGTGACAGGCATCGGTCCGGGCATGGGCCGTGACATCGCGCTCGGCCTGGCCCGAGAGGGCGCCGACGTCGCGCTCGTGGCGCGCTCGGACACGACGGTGCCGTCGGTCGCTGCGGAGATCGAGGCACTCGGACGTCGGGCCGTGCCTGTGTACGGCAACATCGCGGATGGCGATGAGTGCTCCCGCATCGCGGCCGAGGTCGAGGCAGCGTTCGGTGGACAGCTCGACATCCTCGTGAACTCAGCGTTCCACGGCGGGCTCGACGGGCGGTTCGAGGACGCGGACCTCGACAAGTGGCAACGCCCCATCAAGGTCAACTACCTGGGGACGCTGCGCCTCACCCAGGCGGTCCTGCCCCTGCTGAAGGCGGCGGGCGTCGAGAAGGGCGACGCCCGGATCGTGATGGTGAACACCATGTCGGTGCAGCACCTGGAGGCCGGCGCCGGCGCGTACGCCGGTTCGAAGGCGGCGCTCGGCGCTGTCTCCAAGACGCTGGCCCGGGAGCTCGGCGGCTACGGGATCCGGGTCAACTCGGTGCACCCCGGCTACATCTGGGGTGACAGCGTCAAGATCTACCTGGAGTGGCAGGCGCAGGAACGAGGCGGCGACACCACCTGGGAGACCGTGTACGAGGAGCTCGCCGCAGAGACGGCACTCGGGTACCTGCCCCACAGCTCCGAGATCGCCGGCGCCGTCGTGTTCTTCGCCTCGCCGCTCGCCAAGTGCGTCACCGGCACGGCGTTGCCGGTCAACGCAGGGCATTGGATGCCGCCGTCGGCCTGAGCGCGTCGACCTCAGGCGTCCTTGTACTTGCGCTTGGTCCGTCGAGCCCCGAGTCCCATTCCGACGAGCACGCCCAGGATGGCGGTGCCGGCCAAGGCGAGCCACAGCGGCATCGTCACCGTCTTGAAGATCAACGTGACCTCGGCGTCGTCGGTGTTGGTCACGATGAAGACCACGAGCACGATGGCGATGACCGCGCCCAGCACCTGTCGTCCGGACGGACGGAACGGCTCACGACCTGGTGCTCGCCCGCCGCTGGTCGCCGTCATCGTCGCTCCTCGCCACGTGGCAACTCATCGGAGGCCACCGGTCATCTCGGACCTCCTCAGGGTAGGTGAGCGCGCCGCGGTGGGCAGCGATCCGTCGGGTCGGGATCTCAGCGGCGCAACGCGGCGACCAACGCGGCCTGCTCGTCGAGGACGGGGAGCACGTCGTCGACGGGTGCCGATGGGATCCGGAACACGCACTCGGTCACGCCGATCGACTCGAAGTGCTCCAGCTTCGCCGCGGTGGGCAACGAGCCGAACGGGATGATCTGCATCGCTTCGGGGTCGCGACCCGCTGCGGCGACTGCGTCCTTGTACCTCGGTATCGCCTCGGCCAGGCCGGCGCCCCCGATCGGTATCCAGCCGTCCGCGTACTCGGCGAGGTGGGCGAACATCTTCGGTCCCGCCCCACCGCCGATGAGCACGGGGACCGACGCCTCGGGCTTGGGCCACGACCACGTGGGCGGAAACGACACGAACTCTCCTTCGTAGCTCGCCACCTCGTTGCTCCACAGGACCTGCATCGCCCGCATGTGATCGCGGGTGTGCTCGCGTCGGGTGGCGTAGCTGACGCCGTGATCCTCCATCTCGTCGACGTTCCAGCCGAAGCCGATGCCGAGCTCGAACCGGCCGTTCGACAGGTTGGCCAACGTGGCGATCGCCTTCGCCGTCACGATCGGCTCACGTTGGGCGGGCAGCAGGATTCCCGTGCCCAGTCGGATCGTCGACGTCAGCGCCGCCGCGGCAGCCAGCGCGACGAGTGGATCGACCGATCGCTTGTACTCCTCGGCGAGCTCGGTGCCACCGGTGGGCGGAGGTGTGAGACGTGAGGTGGGGATGTGGGTGTGCTCGGGGATCCAGACCGAGTCGAACCCGCGCTCCTCTGCAGCCACGGCCAGGTCGGTGACCGGCATGGACACGTCGGTCGAGAAGATCGTCACGCCGAAGCGCACCGCGGGAACCCCCTTCGGATCAGGCCGGTGGCCGGTCCGGCGCACCACGGTCCGCCGGTCGCGGAGCGTACCTGGTTTGTGTCGGATGTGACGGGGTGTCAGATTCATTGCCCTATGGGAATCTGTGACGGACGTGTGGTGATCGTGACCGGCGCTGGTCGGGGGCTCGGACGCGCCCACGCACTGGCCTTCGCCCAGGAGGGCGCCAAGGTGGTCGTGAACGACCTCGGCGTCGCCCAGGACGGCACCGACCCGTCCGACACACCGGCGCAGCAGGTGGTCGACGAGATCGTCGCCGCCGGCGGTGAGGCGATCACGTCCAGCCACGACGTCGCCGACTGGGACGCTGCGGGCGCGATGGTGCAGTCCGCCATCGATGGGTTCGGCGGTCTCGACGTGCTGGTCTGCAACGCAGGCATCGTGCGTGACCGCATGTTCGTCAACTCCGAGCGGGACGAGTGGGAGGCGGTGCTGCGGGTGCACGTGCTCGGTCACGCGGCGCCCGCCCGTCACGCAGCGAGCTACTGGCGCGGCCTGTCCAAGGCCGGTGAGCCGGTCGACGCTCGCATCATCAACACGTCCTCGGGCGCGGGCCTGATGGGCTCGATCGCGCAGGCGGCCTACTCGGCGGCCAAGGGCGCGATCGCCAGCCTGACGTTGGTCCAGGCCGCCGAGCTCGGCCGCATCGGCGTCACCGCGAACGCGCTGGCGCCCGCGGCGCGCACCCGGATGACCGAGGAGGCCTTCGCCGACATGATGGCGGAAGTCGATGCCGGAGCGTTCGACGCGATGGCACCGGAGAACGTCTCACCGCTCGTCGTCTGGCTCGGTTCGTCGGAGTCGGCCGACGTCACGGGCCGGGTGTTCGAGGTCGAGGGCGGCATCATCGGCATCGCCGAGGGGTTCAGCCACGGACCCCGCTTCGACAAGGGTGCCCGCTGGGAGCCGGCGGAGGTGGGTCCGGTCGTGACCGACCTCATCAAGGAGGCGCGGACTCCCACGCCGGTCTACGGCGCCGGTTGACCCGCCGAGCGGCTCGGGGCCTGGACGCCGTGCTGTTCAACCCAGGCCCTGGCCCAGCACCTTGGCGCCGATGACGGCGAGCAGCACCGTCATGATCACCGCGTTGTGGGCGGCCATGAACGACTTCACGCCCGCCAACGAGGACGCGGAGCGTTCTCGGGCGACCGACGAGTAGAGCACGGCTCCGACGACGGTGACCGAGCCGATCGCGACGAACGTCGCCAGAGCGACGACGTCCTCGCCATCCGACAGCCCGGCCTGACCGACGATCGCTCCGGCCGACATGGCCAGCACCAGGTTCTTGGGGTTCGCGGCGGACAGGGCGAGCCCGGTGACGAGCGAGGCCCCCGGGGAAGGAGCGATCCGACGGTATGGGCAAGTGACGACGCGACCACCCGCCGACGCTACCTTGGGCCATGGATCGCCGTTCCCGAGTCGGGTACCGTCGGATCAGCGTGCACCCGTCAGGGGCGCGACCGAACAGGGAGCCAGCGATGACCCCACCGCCTGAACGCGGACCCGTCCGACGGATGTTCGCATCCAAGATCCACCGCGCCACCGTCACCGGCGCGGACGTCGACTACGAGGGCTCGGTCACCATCGATCGCGACCTGCTCGATGCGGCCGGGATCCTCGAGTGGGAGGAGGTCCACGTCTGGGACGTCACGAACGGCTCGCGGCTGGCGACCTATGCGATCGCAGGGGAGCGCGGCAGCGGCGACATCTGCATCAACGGCGCCGCCGCGCACCTGGTGCGTCCCGGCGACCTCGTGATCCTCGCCACCTTCGTCGAACTCCACCACGCGGAGGCCGTCGACCACACACCCACCGTCGTGTTCGTCGACGAGCGCAACCGCGTTAGCGAGCAGCGCGCCGAGGTCCCAGGTCCCGCTCGGGTCGCCTGACCGCGGACGCGCAACCGGCTGTCGTCCTCCGGGGCGGGCCGGGAGGACGACAGCCGGACGGAAACGTGATCAGCGGTCGGTCAGCTCAGGCGCTCGATGACCATGGCCATGCCCTGACCGCCACCGACGCACATCGTCTCCACGCCGAAGGTCGCGTCGGACTCCTGGAGGTTGTGGATCAGCGTGGTCATGATCCGAGCGCCGGTCATCCCGAACGGGTGGCCCAGAGCGATCGAGCCGCCGCGGGTGTTCAGCTTCTCCATCGGGATGCCGAGCTCCCACGCCGAGGGCAGGACCTGGGCGGCGAACGCCTCGTTGATCTCGAACAGGTCGATGTCGCCGACCGACATGCCGGCACGCCCGAGCGCCTTCTTGACCGCTTCGACCGGCCCGAGGCCCATGATCTCGGGGTTGAGGCCGGTGGCGGCCGATGCGACGATGCGGGCCAGCGGGGCGAGGCCCAGCGCCTTGGCCTTGTCCGCGCTCATGACGACGACGGCTGCTGCGCCGTCGTTGAGCGGGCACGCGTTGGCCGCAGTCACGGTGCCGTCCGGACGGAACGCCGGGGAGAGCCCGGCGACCTTCTCGAGGGTGGTGCCGGGACGGATGCCGTCGTCCTTGGTCACCAGGCCGTCGGGCGTCTCGATCGGGGTGATCTCGGCCTCCCAGAACCCGCTGTTCAGGCTCTCCTCGGCCAGGTTCTGGCTGCGCACAGCGAACTCGTCCTGGGCCTCGCGGCTGACGTCCTTGTACTGCGCGACGTTCTCGGCGGTCTGGCCCATCGCCAGGTAGATGTCGGGCAGCCCCTCGGCGGGTGCCCACTTCGGGGCACCGCCCTCGGCGCGCTCGGCGCTGCGGGCCTCGGCATCCGCGAAGATCGGGTTCTTCGGCCCGTCGGCGAGCTGAAGGTGCAGCTGGTTGCGGCTGATCGCCTCGACGCCGCCGGCGACGAAGACGTCGCCGTCGCCGGCCTTGATCGCGTGCTCGGCCATGCGGATGGTCATGAGCGACGACGAGCAGTATCGGTTGACGGTCACGCCGGGGACGTCGTCCAGTCCGGCGAGCACCGCGGCGACGCGGCCGACGTTGTGGCCGGCCTCGACTGCCGGCTGCCCGCAGCCCCACAGGACGTCTTCGATCTGGGTGCGATCGAGTGCGGGAACCTTGTCGAGCACGGCTTCGATGGCGCGGGCAGACAGGTCGTCGGGTCGCATGTCCTTGAGCGAACCCTTGCCGGCGCGGCCGATCGGCGTGCGGGCGGTGGCGACGATCACGGCCTCGGTCATGTCAGATGTCCCCTTGTCTGCGACCCGGGTCCCCCCGGCAGTCGACGTCGAGTTGGCGGTCCGGTCAGGTTACTGACGGGTAACTGTGCGGCCCAATTGCTGCACGGGCAGCTCCGCTCGACGACGGTTCGTCAGAGGCGCCCGTCAGGGGAAGAACCGACTGACGGTGTCGGCGACGCACGTCGGGGTGGAGTCGGCCGTGCCGTCGCCGGTCAGGTCGCGGTCGATCGTGACGCGCACTGTGACCTGGACGCCGCCCTTGACCTCGTCGGCAGCCACGACGGCGCCGCGTGCCCGGACGCGTGAGCCGACCGGGACGGGTGCGGCGAACCGGACCTCGTCGAGACCGACGTTGACGCCCATCGAGAAGCTCTCGACCGTCAGCAGGTCCGGCAGGAACAGGTTGACGATCGCCAACGTGAGGTAGCTCTGGGCGACCGAGTCGTCGGACGTGGAACCCGTGTGGTCCCCGGTGGCCTCGGCGAACTGATCGGTCTGCAGCTGGGTGACCTCGACCCAGTCCGTGGTGCCCAGGTCGGTACCGACCATGTCGAGCAGGGCGGCGGGATCGGCGACAGTCGTCATCGTCAGGGTCCTTCCGATGCTGGCCCCGGGGCGTGCCCTCTGGCCGGCCGGGGGTGGGATGGTCAGGGGTGCTGGCTGGAGACGGCGAGCACCTCGCCGGTCATGTAGCTCGACAGGTCGCTCGCCAGGAACACCATGACGTTCGCGATCTCCCACGGTTCGGCCGCTCGCCCGAACGCCTCGCGTGATGTCAGCTCCTCCAGCAGGCCGGGGGGTGTCACCTTGGCCAGGTTGGCGTGCATGGCCAGGCTGGGGCTGACGGCGTTGATCCGAACGCCGTGTTCGGCGGCCTCGACAGCCGAGCACCGGGTGAGCGCCATCACGCCGGCCTTGGCCGCGGCGTAGTGGGCCTGGCGCTCCTGTGCCCGCCATCCGAGCACCGACGCGTTGTTCACGATCGCTCCGGACCCCTGCTCGTACATCACCGGCAGCACGGCGCGCAGGCACTTGAACGTCCCGGTGAGCGTGACGTCGATGACGCGGTCCCACTCGGCGTCGGTGAGCTCGGTGACCAGGCCGTTGCCACCGAGCCCGGCGTTGTTCATCCAGACGTCGATGCCGCCCATCTCCTCGGTCGCGGTCGCGACGAGCCCGCGGACATCCGCGTCGTCGGTGACGTTGCACACCACGGCGGTCGGTCGGGTGCCGAACTCCTCGGCGAGTGCGTCGGCGGTCTCGCCGATCCGACGCTCGTGTGCGTCGGAGATCACGATCGTGGCGCCT
>Ga0209477_1000139_pt1 | contig 39777 bp, 41 predicted proteins | sample KloWWTupernatant_FD_187180 | JGI IMG/M metagenome (GOLD analysis project Ga0209477, IMG submission 187180) | Active sludge microbial communities from Klosterneuburg, Austria, studying microevolution and ecology of nitrifiers - Klosterneuburg... | ecosystem: Engineered > WWTP > Aerobic digester >...
CCCGCGCTCTGCGGCCCGGACGCGAGCCAGGTGATCCGGGGGTCCCTGCGGAACCAGCCGAGCTGCTTACGAGCGAACCTCCGGGTGCCGAAGACGGTCGCCTCGCGCGCCTTCGCCTCGGTCAGGTCGCCGTCGAGGAACGCGAGCACCTGGCGGTAGCCGAGCGCGCGCCACGCCGTACGTCCGTCTCGCAGGCCGAGGGCGACGAGCCGTTCCACTTCAGCCACCAGGCCTTGGGCCCACATCCGGTCGACGCGAGCGGCGATGCGCTCGTCCAGAACGTCCCGAGGCACCTCCAGCCCGAACTGAAGCACGTCCTCAAGGGCGTAGGACCAAGCCGGCAGAACCGAGCTGAAAGTGCCGGTCAGCTCGATCACTTCGAGCGCCCGGACGGTGCGGCGTCCGTTCCCGGGCAGAATGCCTGCGGCCGCCTCGGGGTTGAGCGTCGCCAAGCGCTCGTGCAGCGCGTGCGGGCCCACCTGAGCCAACTCGTCCTCGAGACGCGTCCGCACCACCGGGTCCGTGCCGGGGAACTCGAAGTCGTCGAGGATGGCGTGCACGTAGAGCGCCGAGCCACCGGCCAGGAGCGGCACGACGCCGCGCACGCGGCAATCGGTGATGGCCTCTCTGGCGAGCCGTTGGAAGTCGGCGACGCTGGCACTCTGGGTGACATCGAGGATGTCGACCAAGTGATGCGGGATGCCCTCGCGCTCGGCGACGGTGGGCTTGGCCGTTCCGATATCCATGCCCCGGTAGACCAGCATCGAGTCGGCGTTCACCACTTCGGCCGAGATTCCAGCCACGGCCAGGCCGTGGGCGACGGCCACCGCGACCGCGGTCTTGCCGCTGGCCGTCGGGCCGTTCAGTGCCACTACCGGGATCACCACGCCGACCATTGTCTCAACCGATGAGCCGTTTCCCTTGGCAAGGCTTGCGCGAAGTAACACAATGGATGAAGCAGCCAGGGCTTGCCTGGCCCCCTGAGAGAAAGGAGGTCACATGGACATCGTCGAACAGATCAAGGATGCCGTGACCGACCATGTAACTGAGATCAAGGAGGGCGTCGAGAAGGTGGGCGACTTCATTGATGAGAAGACGGGCGGCCAGTACGCGGCACAAGTGGATCAGGCTCAGGAGTTCGTCAAGGACCAACTCAACAGCTGAGCTGCTGGATCTGCTGATCTGGCGCGGGACGATTTCCCGCACTACGACGAAACCCGAGGGGTCGACCGATTGGTCGGCCCCTCGGTCTATGCCCGGACGAGCTTGGGCAGGCCCAGGCTGACCCCGACCGATGCCGGCGCGGCCTGGCGCGCGGCCCAGGCCTCTCCCCCACGGGTGCGGCGCAGGTTGAGCAGCCCGCCGTCAGCGTTCAGGTGGTGCGGGGCGGCGTAGCTGATCTCCACCTCTGCCAAGTCGCCCGGACGCGGCCGCAGAGCAGGCTCGTCCGGGACGGCCACATGCACCAGGCGGTTGTCGCGCGCCCGGCCCGACATGCGGTGGGTGGCAGCGTCCTTGCGTCCCTCGCCGGCCGCGAACAGCACCTCGATGCGCTCGCCGACCAACTTGGAGTTCTCCGCCCAGGCGATCTCGCCGACCAGGTCGACCAGTCGCTCGTAGCGTTCCTGCACGACCGCCTTGGGTATCTGGTCCGGCATCGTGGCCGCCGGCGTGCCCGGACGGATCGAGTACTGGAACGTGAAGGCGGCCGAGAACCGGGACTGCCGCACCACGTCCATGGTCGCCTCGAAGTCGGCGTCCGTTTCGCCGGGGAAGCCGACGATGATGTCGGTGGTGATCGCGGCGTGCGGCATGGCGGCACGCACCCGGTCGAGGATCCCGAGGAACTTCGCGCTGCGGTAGGACCGGCGCATGGTCTTGAGCACAGCGTCAGAACCCGACTGAAGCGGCATGTGCAGGCTGGGCATCACGTTCGGTGTCTCGGCCATGGCCGTGATCACGTCGTCGGTGAAGGCCGCCGGATGCGGTGAGGTGAAGCGGACGCGCTCCAGCCCGGCGATGTCGCCACAGGCGCGGAGCAGCTTGGCGAACGCGCCACGGTCGCCGAACTCGACGCCGTAGGTGTTCACGTTCTGCCCGAGCAGGGTGACCTCCTGGACGCCCTCGGCGACAAGGGCCTGGATCTCGGCCAGCACATCGCCGGGACGGCGGTCGGTCTCCTTGCCGCGCAACGCGGGCACGATGCAGAAGGTGCAGGTGTTGTTGCAGCCGACGCTGATCGAGACCCATGCTGCGTACGCCGAATCCCGCCGGGTGGGCAGCGTGGACGGAAACCGCTCCAGCGACTCCAGGATCTCGACCTGAGCCTCCTGCTGGACGCGGGCCCTCTCCAGCAGCACCGGCAGGGAGCCGAGGTTGTTCGTTCCGAAGACCACGTCCACCCAGGGCGCCCGGTCGACGACGACCTGACGGTCCTTCTGGGCCATGCAGCCACCGACCGCGATCTGCATGCCGGCGTGGGCCTGCTTCACCGGAGCCAGGTGGCCGAGGTTGCCGTAGAGCCGGTTGTCGGCGTTCTCGCGCACCGCGCAGGTGTTGAACACCACCAGGTCGGCCTGGGTGCCCGATTCGGCCTGCGCATACCCGGCGTCGAGCAGCACGCCGGCGATCCTTTCGGAGTCGTGGACGTTCATCTGACAGCCGTAGGTGACCACTTCGAACGTGCGCATGAGGAGGTACTTTACCGTTCGAGCCGGATCACTTGGCCAACGCGACGGCGCGCGACTCCCGCACCACGGTCACCTTGATGTTGCCGGGGTAGGTGAGTTCCTCTTCGACCCGCTTGGCGATGTCGCGAGCGATGACCATCGACTGAGCGTCGTTCACCAGCTCAGGGGTGACCATCACGCGGATCTCGCGGCCCGCCTGCATGGCGAAGACCTTGTCGACACCTTCGTGCTCCTTGGCGATGTCCTCAAGTCGTTGCAGCCGCTTGACGTAGATCTCCAGGCTCTCCCTGCGGGCACCCGGACGGCTGCCGCTGATCGCGTCCGCGGCCTGGGTGAGGACGGCCTCGACGGTGTGCGGCTCGACCTCGTTGTGGTGCGCCTCGATGGCGTGGACGATGTCCGGGTGCTCCCCGTGTCGCCGGGCGAGGTCTGCGCCGACCTTCGCGTGCGAACCCTCGGCCTCATGGGTGAGTGCCTTGCCGATGTCGTGCAGGAACGCCGCCCGGCGACAGGTGTCGACGTCCAGCCCAAGTTCGCCGGCCAGCAGCGCGGCGATGTGGCCGCACTCGATCAGGTGTCGCAGCACGTTCTGCCCGTACGACGTGCGGTACTGCAGTGCCCCGAGATACGGAAGCAGGCCCGCGTCCAGGTCGGTGATGCCCATCTCGATCAGGGCGTCCTCAGCGGCGCGGATGCAGAGCTCCTCCACTCGCCGCTGGCTGCGTTCGTGCACCTCCTCGATCCGAGCGGGGTGGATGCGTCCGTCCGCGACCAGCTCATTGAGCGTGAGTCGCGCGGTCTCGCGGCGGACCGGGTCGAAGCAGGAGAGCAGGACGCTCTCGGGCGTGTCGTCGATGAGCACGTTGACCCCGGTGATCTGCTCGAAGGCTCGGATGTTTCGGCCCTCGCGGCCGATGATCCGGCCCTTCATGTCATCGCCGGGCAGAGGTACCGCAGCCACGACCGACTCGGTGGTCTGCTCGGCGGCGAGTCGCTGGATGCTGGTGACGATGATCCGACGGGCCACGGTGTCTGCCGTGCGCTTGGCCTCGGCCTCGATCTCCCTGGCGACCTGGGCGGCATGGAGCCGGCTGTTCTTCTCCACCTGAGCGAGAAGATCGATCTTCGCCTGCTCGGGCGAGAGCCCGGCTACCTTCGCCAGCGCGGCGGTCTGCTCGTTCTCAGCCTCGTCGAGGCCGGCTTCGCGCCGGTCGAGACCAGCGGCGATCTCGTCGAGGTGGGCCTCTCTGGTGTGCAGTTCGGAGAGGTAGCGGTTCAGGCGGTCCTCGCGTTGCGCCAGCAGTTCCTCGCGCCGATCGGCTGCCTGGCGGCGGGAGCGGAGTTCTTCCTCCAGTCCGGCCGGGACCGGTGTCTGGGCCGACGCCGTGGTCGCAGCCTGGACCGTTCGTTGGGGGCCCGCTGGACGGCTCGGCCGACCCCGGTGGCCACGTCGCGGCACGCCGCCCGGCCCCTTGAGAAGCAGCAGAAGCACGCCCACGACCACCGCCACCAAGAGGACGAGAACGCCAAGAACGATTCCCAGCAACAGTTCCATCTGCGTCCTCCTTGAGCGGGGTGGGCGGACGCGCGCGAGCCAACCTAAGCGTTCAACGCACCATCTGGTGAGGACGGCGGAACAGCCCGGCCAGGCCGGGCAGGTATCGATGGGGTTCAGTCCCCGGTAGTGGTCTTGCGCTCAGAGGTCGGGTTCACGTGCGTTCCCAATGGGCAGGCTAAGCCCCGTCCCAAACATTGTGCAAGCCGTCATCGCTGCGCAGTTCGGCCAGCACTTCCCTGGTCACCTGGGCGACCACCCCCGAGCTGAAACCGCGGCGTGCCAGTGCCCCCGCGAGTCGGCGGTATTGAGCGTCCGGGGAGACCCGGGAGAGCGTGGCGGCCTTCTTCTCGGCATAGCTGCGGGCCACCGCATAGTCCTGATCGGCGTCGAGTGCGGCGACCGCCTCGGTCACGACCTCCCGGGCGACGCCTTTCTCCCCCAGTTCCGCCATTAACGCGCGCCGGCTCTTGTGGCGCCGCTCCGCCGACGCCAGCCAGTCCCTGGCAAACACCGCGTCATCGACGAGACCCACCTCTTCCAGCCGGTCGAGCACCTGCTCGGCGACCTCGGTGGGGACGTTCTTGCGGGCCAGAGCCCGGGCCAACTCGACCCGCGTCCGCGCCCGCACCGTGAGTTGGCGCAACGCGATCTCTCTCGCCACGCCAACCGGATCGGAATCGGCGGAGTCGAACCGCTCGTCAGACTCCCGCAAAGCTAGAACGCCACCTCGCCGGTCACCGGGTCGATGCCGTCCGGCACCTGGTCGGTCACCCCGATACCGAGCTTGCTGAGGATCTTCTGCTCGATCTCGTCGGCCACCGCGGGGTTGGCCTTCAGATAGTTGCGGGCGTTCTCCTTGCCCTGGCCGAGCTGGTCGGCCTCGTAGGTGAACCAGGCACCGGCCTTGCGGACGATGCCGTTGTCGACACCCATATCGATCAGGCTGCCCTCGCGGCTGATGCCCAGGCCGTAGATGATGTCGAACTCCGCCTGCTTGAACGGCGGGGCGACCTTGTTCTTCACGACCTTGACCCGGGTGCGGTTGCCGACCATCTCGGCACCGTCCTTCAAGGTCTCGATCCGGCGAACGTCGAGTCGCACCGAGGAGTAGAACTTCAATGCCCGACCACCGGTGGTCGTCTCGGGCGAACCGAACATCACACCGATCTTCTCGCGCAACTGGTTGATGAAGATCGCGGTGGTGCCGGCTCCGGACAGCGCACCGGTCATCTTGCGCAGTGCCTGGCTCATCAGTCGCGCCTGCAGACCGACGTGGCTGTCGCCCATCTCGCCCTCGATCTCGGCCCGCGGCGTGAGCGCGGCGACCGAGTCGATCACGACCAGCGCAAGCGCGCCCGAACGCACCAGGGTGTCGGCGATCTCGAGTGCCTGCTCGCCGTTGTCTGGCTGGCTCACCAGCAGTGCGTCCGTGTCGACACCGAGTTTGGCCGCGTAGTCGGGGTCGAGCGCGTGCTCGGCGTCGATGAAGGCGCAGATACCGCCGGCGGCCTGCGCGTTCGCGATCACGTGCAGGGCCACGGTCGTCTTGCCGCTGGATTCGGGGCCGTAGATCTCGACCACCCGGCCGCGGGGCAGCCCGCCGATGCCCAGCGCGACGTCCAGCGCGATCGACCCGGTGGGAATCACCTCGATCGGCTGCCTGTTCTCGTCGCCCAGCCTCATGACCGAGCCCTTGCCATGCTGCTTCTCGATCTGGGCCAGCGCCGCCGCCAGCGCCTTGTCCCGGTCTGCCACCGCCATGTGAGTTGTCCTTCCGTACTGCTTGCCAACATCTGTCAGCAACACCGTAGGCATCGCCTCTGACATTCGGTCAGGCGATCACACGGGCTGTGGAGAACCGCGGAAAGCTCCGACCGACAACCCACAGCCTAGGCGAACAGGTGTTCGAAATGCACGCGACACGCGGGTCAGCGTTCGTGGTCGGCGAGCTCCAGTGCGACACATGCGGCCAACCAGATCTGGCCGCACGGCACGCCCGCCGCCAGGGCCTGGGTGACCGTCCGCTGGCCGATGCCGGCCAGCACCATCGAGTCGGACCACGCGAGCACATAGGGGTAGCCGAGGTGCTGCTCCAGCTTCGCCCGCAGTGCGGTCTCCCGCATCAGGCGGCAGCGACGCGCGGGCTGCGCAGCGGCAACTGGGTCACGCCGGCATGCGCGTCGATCTTGTCGGACACGCGGCGAAGCAGCGCTGACAGTGGCACGTCGAGCGCTCCGCAGATCGCGTTGAGCAGTTCGGAAGAAGCTTCCTTCTGGCCGCGTTCGATCTCGGAGAGATAGCCGAGGCTGACCCGGGCGCGACCGGAGACCTCGCGGAGCGTCAGGCTCTCGGAGGTGCGCAGCTCACGCAGCGACTCCCCGAGCAACTCCCGCATCAGCAGCGGACGCTCGCGAACTTCCTGGATCATGGCTTCGACTCTACCCGTACGCGGTGACAGTGACTTGATGGTGGTACAACGCCCGGCGCGTGTCGCGTGTTCCCGGCGTCAGGCAACCCCGTCCGCCAGGTTGCACAGAAATTCGAGCGCGGCGGCCACTGCGGCAGCACGAATGGCATCGCGCCCGCCGCTGAGGTGCAGATGGCGGGAGGACGCGAGCCCGTCCGGCCCCGCCACGCCCAGCCAGACCTCGCCGGGTGCGTGCCCGTCCTGCGGGTCGGGACCGGCCACCCCGGTGGTGGCCAGTGCCCAGTCGGCGCCGGTGCGCTCGCGCACGCCGGCTGCCATCGCGATCGCGGTCGCCCCGGCCACCGGGCCGTGAGCGGCGAGCACGTCCGGAGAGACACCGGCCAGGACCGTCTTCATGGGCGTCGCGTAACTGATCACGCCACCCAGGTAGACCGCGGACGCACCCGGCACCGAGGTGATCGCGGCCCCCACCAGTCCGCCGGTCAGGGACTCGGCCGTGGCAAGCGTCTGGCCGCGAACAGCCAGCGCCGCCACCAACCGGCTCGCCGTCGGGTGCGGGCTCACTTCTCCGGCTTGGCTGTGGCCGCCGCCTTCAGCCGCAATGCCTCGAAGACGTACATCACGCCGGTGACTGCGGTGAGGACGAAGGCTGCGCCCATCACCAGCCAGGCCAGCCAGCCCCAGAAGGGTGCCACGGCCATGGTCTGGTCGATCGGATAGGGCAGGAACATCAGCAGCGCGATCGCTTGCAGGAGCGTCTTGAGCTTGCCTCCGGCCGCAGCAGCCATCACGCCGTACTTCAGCATCGCGACCCGCATCCAGGTGATGCCCCACTCGCGAACCAGGATGATGATCGTCACCCACCAGGGCAGCTCGTTCAGGACGCTCAACGAGATGAAAGCCGCTCCGGTGAGGGCCTTGTCCGCGATCGGGTCCCAGATCTTTCCGAAATCGCTCACCAGATTGTGTTTGCGGGCGAGGCTGCCGTCGAAGTAGTCGGTAAGGATCGCCAGTCCGAACGCTACGGTCGCAGCGAGCCGCCAGCCGAGATCGGCCGGGTGCAGGAACAGCAGCACGACGAACACGGGCACCAGCGCGAGGCGCAGCACGGTCAACGCGTTCGGCAGCCAGACCGGGACCGAAGCCTTGGCGTCCGCTGCACGCTCGGTCATCGCACCTCCACCTCGCCGACGAGATCCACCCCATCCGTCGCCGTGACCCTACTCCACACCAGCGACCCAGGAGCCAACTGGACGCTACTCCCTTCGACTGTGGTCGCGCCGTCGGTCTCCGGACCCTGGTGCGCGGCGCGCCCCGTCCAGCAGCCTTCAGCGCCGGGTGCCTCCAACAGCACCTGGACACTGGTGCCGATCCGGTCCTCAGCGCGCGTTGCGGACACCTCGTCCACGACGGTCGCGACGCGGTCGACGCGGTCGGCGATCAGTTCGTCAGGAACCTTGTCCGGCAACCGCGCGCCCTCGGTACCCTCCTCGTCGGAGTAGCCGAAGACGCCCACCGCGTCGAGCTGTGCGGCGGCCAGGAAGTCCAGCAGAGTGGACACGTCGTCCTCGGTCTCGCCGGGGAACCCGACGATCACGTTGCTGCGAACGCCGGCTTCAGGACGGCCGGCGCGGATCCGGTCGAGCAGGTCGAGGAAGGTGTCCGGGTCACCGAAGCGTCGCATCCTGCGCAGCACGGCGGCCGACGCGTGCTGGAACGGCAGGTCGAAGTAGGGCACGACGGGTTGGAGTTCCAGCATCGCGGCCAACAGGGACGGACGTACCTCCGCCGGCTGGAGATAGGACACCCGGATCCAGTCCAGCCCGTCCACCTTCGCCAACTCGGCGAGCAGCGCTTCGAGAGAGCTGGCGATGTCCTTGCCGTACGCGCTGGAGTTCTCGCTCACCAGGACGGCCTCGCGCACGCCGTTCTCGACCAGCCAGCGCGCCTCGGCCACCACCTCGGCGACCGGGCGGGAAAGGTAGGAGCCGCGGAAGGACGGGATCGCGCAGAAGGCGCACCGCCGATCGCAGCCGGAGGCGATCTTGAGCGGAGCGGACGCGCCCCTCGCCAGCCGGAAGCGCGGAATCCAGCCATGCCCGGGCACGATGACTTCAGCCGCGCGAGCCGGACGAGCCACCGGAGCCACCGGCAACAGGTTGCGCCGGTCACGCGGCTCGTGTGCTTCGGGACGGCCGCCGTCCATGATCCAGCGGAGCCGCTCGGCGATCTCCGGATAGTCGTCGAAGCCGAGCACCGCGTCGGCTTCGGGAAGTTCGCGGGCCAGTTCAGCGCCATAGCGCTCGGCCAGGCACCCGACCGCCACCACTGCCTGGACCCCGTCCGCCTTGCGCTCGGCAGCGGCCAGCAGGGTGTCGATCGAATCCTTCTTCGCTGCGTCGATGAAACCGCAGGTGTTCACCACGATCGCGGCGGCCTCGTCCGGTCCGTCAACCAGGCTGAAACCACCGGCGGCCAGGCGTCCGGCCAGCTCCTCGGAGTCGACCTCGTTGCGCGCGCAACCGAGGCTGATCAGGTGCACGGGCGTTGGGCTCACCCGAGCCACGCTACCTCACGCCATCGGGGAGGAGGATTGTGCACCAAACACGGTGGACAATCCTCCGCGCCGACGAAGAACCTGAGTTCAGCCCAGGCGCAGTGCCGCGAGCACGTCGTCCAGGTCGTCCGGTTTGACCAGGACTTCGCGCGGCTTCGAGCCCTCGGACGGGCCGACCACTCCCCTGGTTTCGAGGATGTCCATCAGGCGTCCGGCCTTGGCGAAGCCCACACGCAGCTTGCGCTGCAGCATCGACGTGGAGCCGAGCTGCAGGTTCACGACCAGCTGTGCCGCCTCGAGCACCAGCTCCAGGTCGTCGCCGATGTCCTCGGCGACCGTCCGGGATGACTCGGCCGGCGCAACCATGTCCTCGCGGTACTGCGGGGCCATCTGCTCGGTGACCATTTTGACGACCGAGCGGATCTCGGCTTCGGTCACCCAGGCGCCCTGCACGCGAAGCGGCTTGCTCTGCCCCATCGGCAGGAAGAGCGCGTCGCCCTGACCGACCAGCTTCTCCGCGCCGGGAGTGTCCAGGATCACCCGGGAGTCGGTCATGGACGAGGTCGCGAACGCCAGGCGCGACGGCACGTTGGCCTTGATCAGGCCGGTCACGACGTCGGTGGACGGACGTTGGGTGGCCAGAACCAGGTGGATGCCGGCGGCTCGCGCCAGCTGGGTGATGCGGACGATCGAGTCCTCCACGTCGCGAGGAGCGACCATCATCAGGTCAGCCAACTCATCCACGATCACGAGCAGGTAGGGGTAGGGCGCGAGGATGCGTTCCGAACCCGGCGGAAGCTTCACCTGGTCGGCGCGCACGGCCTTGTTGAAGTCGTCGACGTGCCGGAAGCCGAATGCGGCGAGGTCGTCGTAGCGCTGGTCCATCTCGCGGACCACCCATTGCAGCGCCTCGGCGGCCTTCTTCGGGCTGGTGATGATCGGCGTGACAAGGTGGGGAATGCCCTCGTAGTGGGTGAGTTCGACCCGCTTGGGGTCGACCAGCAGCATGCGCACCTCGTCGGGCGTGGCCCGCATCATGATCGAAGTGATCAGGGAATTCACGAAGCTCGACTTGCCCGAACCGGTGGCGCCGGCCACCAGCAGGTGCGGCATCTTGGCCATGTTGGCCACCACGTAGCCACCTTCGACGTCCTTCCCGAGGGCCACGGTCATCGGGTGGTGGTCGTTACGGGCGCGGTTGGAACGCAGGACGTCGCCGAGGGAGACGATCTCTTTGTCGGCGTTGGGGATCTCGATACCGATGGCCGACTTGCCCGGGATTGGCGACAGGATGCGCACATCGGCGGACGCGACCGCGTAGGCGATGTTCTTGCCGAGAGCGGTGACCTTCTCGACCTTGACTGCGTTGCCGAGTTCGACCTCGTAGCGGGTGACCGTCGGCCCGCGGGTGTAGCCGGTGACGTTGGCGTCGATCTCGAACTGCCGCAGCACCTCGCTGAGGCTGTGCACCACTTCATCGCTCGCCTGACTACGTGCTTTGGGCACCGAACCGGGTTTGAGCAGGTTCGCGTCCGGGAGTGCGTAGACGACGTCGGAACTGATCGGCGGCTGCTCGGCCCGCAGCGGACCCGAGGACATCACCGGTACCTCGAGCGGTGGCTGGACAGCCTTGGGCCTAGGCGTGGCGGCGGGCTTGGCAATTGGCTCGGTGACTGCGTCGTCGATCTCGAGGTCCGGTTCATCGACAAGCGGTGTGTCGAACGCGCGGTGGGCTGCCCCGTAGGCGATCTCCGGCTTCTCCGGACGCTTCAACCGCTCGCGGGTCGCGGCGAACCTCGCCTTGAGCTCGCCCATCGGTATGCCAAGGATGACCAGGATGCCGAAGGCCGTGACCAGCACCAGGAGCGGGACGGCCAGCCATACGCTGAGCAGGTCGACCGTCAGCGAGGACGAGATGAAGCCGAGGAAGCCGCCGGCCTGGCGCACCAGACCCGGCTGCGAGCCTCGCGGCAGGCCCTTGGCGATGTGGATCAGACCGAGGATGCCGAACATCGCCGCCGCCCAGCCGACAGCCTGCCGTCCGGCCGTGCCGTGGCGTTCGGGGTGGCGCCACGTGCGCCAGGCCATGCCGAAGCAGATCACCGGCACCACGTAGGCGAACGAGCCGACGAGCGTGGCCACCCCGGCCTGAACCCAACTTCCGACCATCCCGGGCAGACCTACCCAGAACTCGGCGGCGACCACCAGGCCGAGCAGCAGGAGGGTGAACGCCGAGCCGTCGTGCCGCTGTTCGGGTTCGAGTACCACCTTGGGGCCGATGCCCCGGGCAGCACTGCCGAACATGGTGGCGAGGCCACGCCAGGTGGCTGAGATGCCTCGGCCGAGGCCGGCCATGAACCGGGCGAAGCCGGACGGCTGCGGCTGCTTGGGCGCAGGCTTGCGGGTGCTGCTCGGTTTGCTTCCGGTGCTCCGGCTGGAGGCGCTTGGGCGCGAGGACGCGCTGCTGCGGCTCCGCGAAGGGGAAGACGCGCGGGTCGCCATGCCAGACAGGTTAGGTGAAGGCGCCGCCAAATCGCAGACCCCACGCCGGAGGGGGCCGTGACGTCGATGGCCACCATTCACCGCGAGAGCCTGCAGTTTCGTCGAGCGCCAGGCCGTAGGAACAGGCCCGTGACCGAAACGGAGGCCGTCGATGACGAAGGGTGGCTCTCGGTGGGTCGAGGGAACCCAGGGAACCGCTTGGCGTCGTCGCTTCGGTTCAGGTGAAGTGCTGCCAGCCCTGCGTCGGGCCGGTCCAGGGTTGGCCGTCCACCAGCACTTCGGGGTCGCCGGCGCGGACGCGTCCGATCACGCGCCAGCCTGGCGGCACCGCTTCGGGCTCGAAGGTGGCGGCCAACGCGTGATCGTCGCCGCCGGTCAGCTGGAACACCAGCGGGTCGCCGCCGCCGATCGCTGCGGCCACGGCCTTCTGTGGTTCGGCGACCTCCAGCAGGTCGGTGTGCACGTCGATCGTCACTCCGGACGCGCGCGCGACATGCCCCAGGTCGGCCAGGAGCCCGTCCGAAACATCGATCATCGACGTGGCGCCGGCCTCGACTGCAACTCGACCCTCGCCGTAGGGCGGCTCGGGCACCCGGTGGGCCAGCACCACCGCACGCGGCGAGCGAAAGCCACGGCCCAGCACGGCCAAGCCGGCCGCCGCCCAACCCAGGCGTCCGGCAACGGCGAGCACCTGTCCCGGACGCGCACCCGCCCGGGTCACCGGCTGATTGCCGGCTAGATCGGCCAGCACAGTCGCCGTGATCACGATCAGCGGTGCCGAAGCGGTGTCGCCGCCGACGAGTTGCGCGCCGGCGTTGGCGCACTCCTCCTTCACCCCTGCGGCGAAGTCGATCGCCCACTCGGCGGGGAGTTCGGCCGGGGCGGCCAGGCTGATCACGACAGCGACCGGCACCGCGCCCATGGCTTCGGCGTCGGCGATGCAAGCGGCGACCGCCTTGCGTCCGACGTCGTGCGCGCTCGACCAATCACGCCTGAAGTGCACGTTCTCGACCAGGGTGTCGGTCGACACAGCAAGGTCGCCGGCCAGTCGCAGCACCGCGCAGTCGTCGCCGACGCCCAGGCGCACCGCGCCGGACGCCGTGAGGCCAGCGGTGATCCGGTCGATCAGCGCGAACTCGCCAAGCCCGCCGATGGTCATCGCAGGCCCAGGATCATCGCAAGCCCAGCGGACGGTTCAGCGCCAACTCCACCAATGTGGCGATCAGTTCCGGGTACTGCACTCCGGACGCCGCCCACATCATCGGGAACATCGAGTGCCGGGTGAAGCCGGGCATCGTGTTCAGCTCGTTCACGTAGGGCACGTCGGCGGCGTCGACGAAGAGATCGACGCGGGCCAGCCCCTCCACCGCCATTGCGGAGAACGTGCGCGTGGCCAGGGCCCGCACCGACGCCAGCAATTCAGGTGTCAGCTCGGCCGGCACCTGCAAGGTCACCTGCTCCTCGGGCAGGTACTTGGCTTCGAAGTCGTAGAACGCATCCTCGGTGTGCATCAGGATCTCGCCGGGCAGAGAGACCCGCGGCGGACCGTCCGGGTTCTCCAGCACGCTCACCTCGATCTCGCGGCAGCCCACAAAACCCTGCTCCACGACCACCTTCGGGTCGAAGGCGCGCGCGACCTCGATGGCCGCCTCGAGCGCGTCCGAGCTCTCCACCCGGACGATGCCGAGGCTCGAACCACCGCGCGCCGGCTTCACATAGAGCGGATAGCGCAACCGGTTCGCCCGGTCCAGGCTCGCCTGCCGATCATCTCGCCATTGGGCTGGGGTAATGGCTTCCCATGGCCCTACCGGTAGCCCAGCGGCGGCCATGGCCCGCTTCATCAGGTCCTTGTCCATCCCGATCGCGCTCGCGGCCACGCCCGAGCCGACGTAGCGCACCCCGAGCATCTCGAACAGGCCCTGGATCGTGCCGTCCTCGCCGTAAGGGCCGTGCAGCAGGGCGAAGGCGACGTCGATCGGCCGCCGGTCGACCAACCGGTCACCCTCGCGGGTGGCGATCTCCCCGCCGGCGAGAACCACCGCGGCCGGACGGTCGGCCGCAACCTGGGGCAGGACCCCGTCCGCCACTTCGTAACCGACCAGTTCGTCATGACCGATGCGCACCCAGTCGCCGGCCCGCGAGATGCCGACGCCGATCACGTCGAAGCGCTCGGTGTCGATGGCGCGCGCGACGCTGCCGGCGGTCAGGCAGCTGATCTCATGCTCGGCGCTGACCCCGCCGAAGACCAGGACGACCCGTACTCGTTCCTCAGCCACGTCAGTCGGCCACCGGGCCGACGCCCGCGGTGATCGCTGCGAAGTGCTCCACGACCGGTGGAGCGGCGAAGAAGGGGCTGATCAGGGCGCGCCACTGGCCGAACAGGTCGCTCTCGCGGAAGCCGACCATGTGGTCGTCCAGCGAATCCCAACCCACCAGCAGCAGGAACACCGACTCGCGCTCGACGAAACGATGCAGTTCGGCCCACCGGAAGCCGGCGGACTGACTGAGGATCGCCCTCGCCTGGGCGAAGATCGCCGCGAACTCGTCCTCCCGTCCGGGGAGCACGCTGATCTGAGCGTGTTCGATGACCATGGCACCTCCAATTCCGTGGGCCAGCCTATCGGCCGGCAAGGGCTCGCCCTGACGTTCGCTGATCCGCGCTTCGTGCGATCTTCGGCCGAACTTCCCACGCTCACCTGGCGCCCTTCCCACGCTCCCTGAGCCTGACGAAGGGCGCGGGTGGCCCTTCGTGACGCGCTGGCTCGTTCCTCACCAGCGCTCCTCAGGGACCGGTAGCTCTGCGGCCCCGAAGAGCTCAGCCGGCGGTACGGACGGGCTGGGTCTTCGGCAGCCAGGACGGACGGCGCGCCTCGTAGGCGGCGATGTCGTCCTCGTGGCTCAGTGTGATCCCGATGTCGTCGAGGCCGTTGAGCAGGCGGTGCCGGGTGTAGTCGTCGATGGTGAAGTCGAAGGACGCCTCGCCGGCGACGATCGTCCGCGCGACCAGGTCGACGGTGAACTCGATGCCCGGGGACGCTTCGATGATCGCCCAGAGTCGCTCGACGACCTCCTGCGGCACTTCGGCGATCACCAGGCCTGCCTTGCCGGAGTTGCTGCGGAAGATGTCGCCGAAGCGGGAGCCGATCACGACCTTGAAGCCGTAGTTCTGCAACGCCCAGACGGCGTGCTCACGCGACGACCCGGTGCCGAAGTCGGGCCCGGCGACCAGTACCGAGCCGGCGACGTAGACGGGCTGGTTGAGCACGAACTCCGGATCGTTGCGCCAGGCCGCGAACAGCCCGTCCTCGAAGCCGGTGCGGGTGACCCGCTTGAGGTAGACGGCAGGGATGATCTGGTCGGTGTCCACATTGCTGCGACGCAGCGGGACAGCGATGCCGGTGTGTGCGCTGAACTTGTCCATGTCAGGTTCCTTACAGGTCGGCCGGGGAGCTCAGGGTGCCGCGGATAGCAGTGGCCGCAGCCACCGGCGGGGACACGAGGTGGGTGCGTCCGCCCTTGCCCTGGCGTCCTTCGAAGTTGCGATTGGAAGTGGACGCGCTGCGCTCACCGGGCGCGAGCTGGTCGGGGTTCATGCCCAGACACATCGAGCAGCCCGCGGCGCGCCACTCGGCACCGAAGTCGAGGAACACCTGGTCCAGGCCCTCGGTCTCGGCCTGGAGCCGCACCCGCGCGGAGCCGGGGACGACCAGCATGCGCAGTCCGTCGGCGATCTTGCGTCCCTTCAGTACGGACGCGGCCAGGCGCAGGTCTTCGATGCGGCCGTTGGTGCAGGAGCCGAGGAATACGGTGTCCACGCGAATATCGCGCATCGGCGTCCCGGCCTTCAGGTCCATGTACTCCAGGGCGCGCTCGGCCGCCGATTGGTCGACCGGGTCCGCGAATTCCCCCGGCGAAGGCACTGCGGCGCTCAGGGGCACGCCCTGGCCGGGGTTGGTGCCCCAGGTGACGAAGGGAGCGAGCTGCGTCGCGTCGATGTCCACCTCGCGGTCGAAGGTCGCGTCCGGGTCGGTGAACAGGGTGCGCCAGTACTCGACCGCAGCGTCCCAGTCGTCTCCCTCGGGAGCGTGCGGACGGCCCTTGAGGTAGGCGAAGGTGGTCTCGTCCGGCGCCATCATGCCGGCCTTGGCACCCCACTCGATGCTCATGTTGCAGATGGTCATGCGGCCCTCCATCGAGAGGTTCTCGATGGTCGTGCCTCGGTACTCGACGACGTAACCCTGGCCGCCGCCGGTGCCCACCTTGGCGATCAGTGCGAGCACCACGTCCTTGGCCGTGACGCCTTCGGGCAGTTCACCGTTGATGTTCACTGCCATGGTCTTCGGCCTGGCCTGCATGAGGGTCTGGGTGGCAAGGACGTGCTCCACCTCGGAGGTGCCGATGCCGAAAGCCAGCGCGCCGAACGCGCCGTGGGTCGAGGTGTGCGAGTCGCCGCAGACCACGGTGAGGCCCGGCTGGGTCAGCCCGAGCTGGGGCCCGATGATGTGCACGACGCCCTGGTCCTTGTCACCCAGGGAGTGCCGGCGGACGCCGAACTCATCGGTGTTCGCCCGCAAGGTGTCCACCTGGAGCTTGGAGACGGGGTCGGCGATGGGCGCCAAGATGTTCAGCGTCGGGGTGTTGTGGTCCTCGGTCGCCATGGTGAGGTCGGTGCGTCGGACCTGCCGGCCGGCGAGCCGTAGCCCGTCGAACGCCTGCGGACTGGTCACCTCATGGACCAGGTGCAGGTCGATGTAGAGCAGATCCGGCTCACCGGCTGCCGTACGTACGACGTGGTTCTCCCATACCTTGTCACTCAGGGTCTTGCCCATCGGACCTCCATTGCTCCTGCTGAAACTCGTGGTCACTGATCCCAGCGTATTACTTGCATATCATGATGCGAGACGGCAATCTTATCCTATGGACAACTCAAGTGGCGTCGGGGTTCTGGACAAGGCCGCCATGGTGCTCACCGCACTCGAACAGGGCCCGACCACCCTAGCCGGACTCGTTACCGCAACCGGCCTGGCCCGACCCACCGCTCACCGCTTGGCCGTCGCCCTCGAGCACCACCGCCTGGTCAGTCGCGATCTGCAGGGACGGTTCGTGCTCGGGCCGCGGCTCACCGAACTCGCGTCCGCCGCCGGCGAGGATCGCCTGCTGGCCACCGCCGGCCCCGTCCTCACCCGACTGCGCGACATCACCGGCGAGTCCGCCCAGCTCTTCCGCAGGCAGGGCGACTTCCGCGTGTGCGCGGCTGCGGCCGAACGTCCGTCCGGACTTCGCGACACCATCCCGGTGGGTACCCAGCTGACCATGGCCGCCGGCTCGGCAGCCCAGGTGCTGCTCGCCTGGGAGGACCCCGAGCGCATCCAGCGCGGGCTGTTGAGCTCATCCTTCTCTGCGGTCGCACTGGCAACGGTTAGGCGTCGCGGCTGGGCCCAGTCGGTAGCCGAACGCGAGGCCGGCGTGGCGTCGGTGTCGGCGCCGGTGCGCTCCCCCAGCGGCAAGGTGATCGCCGCGGTGAGCGTCTCGGGTCCGATCGAGCGACTCTCCCGCCAACCCGGACGCCTGCACGCCCCGGCCGTGATCGCGGCAGCCGAGCGACTGTCAGAGGTGCTGCGCCGGAACGGCGGCGAGGGCTGAGCCCACCACCGCTGCGCTCAGCGGCCCGTCTGGTTTCGGCTGGTCGAGCTTGTCGAGACCTACAACCAGCGGAACCAGTAGCCGTGGGGATGGCCCTCCGCCAGGAACTGCTCGCTACGCACCCCTGAGCGCCAAGTGACCAGGCGCACCACCGAGAGCGAGCCTCCGGCCAGTCCGGACGGCCAACTCAGGCCAGTGGTCGCGCTCGGCTCCTCGAGACTGACCCAGGACAGATCCCGGGCGGCACCCAGCCGGTCCAGTTCGGCCAAGAACTGCTGCTGGCGTGGCGGCGCAAGGTAGCTCAGCACCCAGGACCCGGTCACCACGGGATGCCCGGTTCCCAATCGGTCGAGCGCACTGGCAAGGTCGTCTACCGCGTCGCCTCGAACGACTTCCACGCCTACTTGTTTGGCCACCGCTATCGCCGCGCGCAGTCGCTCGAAGCGATCGGCCTGGTCGGGCCAGACGCAGGCCTCCAACCAGCGCACCTGCTCGGGGTCGGTCAGGTCGATGGGGTTCCGATCCAGCCCGAGGCGGGAGGTGATGACTGGCAAGACCCTCGGAACGCCGACCGGGGTCTCGACAGGCTCGACCAGCCGAGGTCCGCTCGTCGAGGGGCGAACCTCGCAGGTGAGCAGCGGGTGTCCGTCCCCGAGGCGGTGGCCGGCGTAGTCGTAGGCATAGTGGTCGGAAAGAAGGTTCAGGCCGGCGCTCGCGCCGACGTCCAGCTGGGCCAGCGAGCCGACCTCCTCGAAGATCTGGCTCAGGCCGAGCAGGAGCAACGCACAGCGTCCGATCTCATTGGTCTGCGGCGTGCGAGTGCGTACCAGTTCGACCAACGGGCCGCGGCGCGCGGTACAGAACGCGACCGCCGTGGGCACGGGGTCGTCCCGCCGGGGCTCTGCGGTCAGGTTCGGGTACCACTGCGCCAGTTCCGCGTCCGGCTCGGCGAGCAGCAGGTCATGAATGGCAGCGAACAGCGTGACCGGGATGCGTTGGGGGGCCGGCGCTTCCGCGAGGATCGCCAGCACCTCTGGCTCCTCGGCGAATCCGGCCGCGAGCTGGGCGTACAGCGGTGCCCGCTTGGCGAAGATGCGGACGGAGTCGAGCATCACCTCACGCACGAGCCGCGGCTTCCAGTAGCGGACGGATGCGCGTCGGCAACTGCTCGGCCAGCGAGATGGCGGTGCTGCTGCGCTGCACGCCGGGGACAGCGAGGATCGCCGTCGACACCCGGTAGAGGTGGGCGGTGTCGCGAGCCACGACCTTGACCAGGAGATCGGCATCGCCCGTGGTGGAGTGGATCTCGACGACTTCGGGGATGCGCACCAGACCATCGGTCGCCGCGTCGCCGACCGCCTGACTGATGGACAACGAGAGGAACGCCACCAGCGGGTGGCCGAGGGTCGCCGGGTCGACGCGCTGGTCGAACGAACGCAGGTCGGCGCTAAGTCGCTTCAGCCTCGCCTGAACAGTGTTGCGGGCGATCCCGAGCTGGCGCGACAACGCGAGAGTGGTCGCGTCCGGGTCGTCGTCGAGGGCCAGCAGGATGCGAGCATCGAGAGGATCAATCGAAGTCATAATGAGCATCATGCCCGCCAGGCAGCTTTCGGTAAAGCACAATGCTCACCTTCTACATTCTCGTTTGCGCAGCATGCATGGACCCGTCCAGAATGGCACCGAACAGAAAGAGGCTGATGACCGAGTATCCCAAGCAACGGCCCGCCGTCGCCGCGCTGCCCGCCTACGTCGCCGGCAGGAAGGCGTCCGGTGCCCGAATCGCGGCGCTGGCTTCGAACGAAAGCCACTTCGCCCCCCTGCCCGCGGTGCTGGCGGCAATCACCGAAGCCGCCGGTCAGGTGAACCGATACCCCGACATGGCCAGCATCGCGCTGCGTGACGCCATCGCCGCGGCCGCCCACGTGCGGCCAGAGAACGTCGCGGTCGGCCCGGGCAGCGTCGGGGTGCTGGCTCAGCTGATCACCTCGGTGTGCGATCCCGGCGACGAGGTGGTCTTCGCGTGGCGCTCCTTCGAGGCATACCCGATCCTGTGCCAGTTGGCCGGTGCGGTGGGTGTCCGCGTGCCGTTGGCGGAGGAACGCCACGACCTCCCTGCGATGGCGGCGGCGATCACCGAGCGGACCAAGGTGGTGCTGCTCTGCTCGCCGAACAACCCGACTGGGACGGCCATCAGCGATGCCGAGCTGGCGCACTTCCTCAATCACGTGCCCAGCCGCGTGCTGGTGGTACTCGACGAGGCGTACCGCGAGTACGCCGACGGCGAGGCGCCCGACAGCGTCCGCCTGCTGGCGCTGGACCACCCCAACCTCTGCGTACTGCGGACGTTCTCGAAGGCCTACGGGCTGGCCGGGCTCCGGGTGGGCTATGGGATCGCGAGCGTCGAGATCGCGACCGGCCTACGCAAGGCGCAGATCCCGTTCTCGGTGAGCAACGTCGCTGAGGCCGCGGCGCTGGCCGCCCTGGCGTCGGCCGACGGGATGCGCGCACGCGTCGCCGAGGTGGTGGCTGAGCGCGAACGACTGCTTCCGGCCATCCGAGCTCTCGGCTGGGACACGCCCGAGAGTGCGGCGAACTTCATCTGGCTACGCGCCGACGATGCCGAGCGGGAGCGCCTGGTCGCAGCGTTCGATGCCGCCGAGATCCTGGTGCGCGGCTACCCGGGCGACGGCGTCCGCGTGACCGTGGGGGATGCGGCGAGCAATGACCGCGTACTGGCCGTGCTGGCGGGGTTCCAGAGGTGAGCGCCACCGCCCAGCTGCCTGCGTCAGTCGCACGGCACTCCCTCGTGGAAGATGCGTTCGGACTGCTGAGCGGCACGTTCGTGGCTTCGCTGGGGATCCACCTGCTGCACACCGCCCACGCGGTGACCGGCGGGACTGCCGGGCTGAGCCTGCTGCTCACCTACGCCACCGGCTGGCCGTTCGGGGTGCTGTACGTGCTCACCAACCTGCCGTTTCTCGCACTGGCCGTGCGACGTAAGGGTTGGGACTTCACGGTGCGAACCCTGCTGTCGGTCGGCCTGGTCTCTGCGTTCGCGTCGCTGCATCCACTCGCTCTGCCGGGGCTGCAGATCGAGCCGATTTACGCGACCCTGGTCGGCAACCTCCTGGCCGGCGTGGGCATGCTGATGCTGTTCCGGCACCGGTCGAGCCTTGGCGGGCTCAACACGCTCGCTCTGATCGTGCAGGAACAGGTGGGCTGGCGCGCCGGCTACGTGCAACTCGCGCTGGACGCGGTGATCATCGCCTGCGCCCTGGCCGTGGTGCCGCTGAGCAGCGTGTTGTTGTCGGCGGCGGGAGCGGTCGTGCTGAACGTCGTGCTCGCGCTCAACCACCGTCCTGGGCGCTACCTGGGCCAGTAGCCACGGGGCGACTTGGCGTCTGGGGCTCTGAACACCGGATCAGGTTGGATTCTGGAGACCTCCACGCAACCCACCGGCTCGTTCGCCCGAAAGGCGGGATACCAGCTGGGTCAGGCGGCGCGTCCGGGCCGCTTCGCCCGATCCGCGGGTTATCGGTTCCCCAGCAGAGCCGACAAGCCCCGTTTCGGGCGAAACACAGTTCCCAGCGATGAGCATGGTGCCCATACCCCGACTGTCGGGCGAACCAACCACATCCTGGTGCCTACCTGGCAATAAGCCCTCGAACCGACGGGCCGTGCCGGCGATCAAACCTGATCGTCGCGGCGCTCGATCACGCTGGTGTGCTTGGTGCGGGTGGCTTGGGCGTTGGTGACGAGCCCGAGCACCAACGCCAGAGCGCCGGCGCCCATGCAGATGTACCCGATCATCGACAGGTCGACTCCAGGCACCGCGTCGCGCACGGCGAAGCTGAGAATGGCGCCGATCACAAGCAGCACGATTCCGATACCCATTCCCATGGCGATCCTCTCGGTCGGTTCACGCCCTTCGTACCCCAGGGGTGCCCCACCAAACCCGTCGGCCCGAACTCAGCGCAGGTCAATCCAGGCCGAAATAGCCGGGGTCGTCGAGGAATCGGCGATAGAGGGAAACGGTCATGAGTTCACTCCATGTCCGGTGATGCAACCCATCCTCGTCCAACTCGACTATCCGTGCGCCAGGGATGGCGGTGAGGATCGGCGAGTGGGTCGCCATCAGCACCTGGACACCTTCTTCGCGCAACTGCCCCAGCTGATTGGCGAGCTTGACCTGCGACAGGAACGACAGGCCTGCCTCCGGCTCGTCGAGCACCAGGAGGCCGCCCCGACGGGTCAGGTGGATGAGCTTGGTTTCGAGCAACTCGTTGAACGCCTGGCCGTGGGAGCGCTCGTGATAGGGCAGGTCCTCCCCCGGGTTCTCCTCAAGGAAGGTCAGCAACCCGTGCATTGTTTCGGCGCGCAGGAAGTAGCCCCACCGGGAGCGGCCGATCCCGCGCACCAACCGGATCCGCTCGTGAAGCGCCGACTCGGTGGGCCGCCGCGACGGTCGCGCGGAGGTGCTGCCACCCTCGGCGCTCAGCCCGTACGCGATCGCAATCGCCTCGATGATGGTCGACTTCCCCGCCCCGTTCTCGCCGACCAGGATGGTCAGTTCGGACAGTTCCAGCCCGTCTCGCAGCAGCTGCGCCACCGGGGCCATCGAAAAAGGCCAGCCTTGAAGGTCTTCGGCGCCCTCCCCCATGACCTCACGGACGGGCAGGCTGCTGAATGCGGTCACGCCAGAAGGCTAGGGCCACGGCCTGACGTTTCTGTGACCACCCGGCTACCCAGACGATTTTGATTCCTGGGAATATAGTTCTGCGGAAGATGGTTGGAGCCAGTATGAGTGCTGCTGTGGGGTTCTTCGATGCGCTGCTGCGCTACGAGATCGAGCTGTGGGATCGGCTGGATGGCGCGATCCAGGGGGCGAACGGGCTCTCGCTCGGCCGACTGCAGGCCCTGCGGGTGTTGCGTGAACGCGGGGGGAAGGCTCGGGTGCAGGACGTCGCCGGTGATCTGGCGCTGACGGTTGGCGCCACCAGCAAGCTGGTCGACCGCCTCGAGCGGGACGGGACGGCCCGGCGAGAGCCGAACCCGGACGATCGCCGCTCTTCGCTGATCGCCCTGACGCCCGCCGGAATCAGCAAGCTGGACGTGGGGTGGGCGAGCTTCGAATCGACCCTTGCCGCGAGCCTGCCGCCCGACGTCGTCGATGCCGGGGAATTGGACGCATTGACTGCGACCCTCCATCGACTGCTCGCTCACCTGCGCACCACGACCGCGGGGGTCACCTCGTGACCGACTTGATGCGCGCAGTCGTGATCAGTTCACCCGGACCGCCGGAGGTATTGCAGCAGCGGATGGTGCCGGTGCCGGCACCGGCGCCCGGTGAGGTGCTGATCGAGGTGATGGCCTTCGGGTTGAACCGGTCGGAACTGCATTTCCGGCAGGGCGTTGCGTACTCGGGCAGCTTTCCCCGGATCCCCGGAATCGAGGCGGTCGGCCTGGTGGTGGACGCGCCCGGCGGGGAGTTCACGGCGGGTACGAAGGTGGCGACGATGATGGGCGGGATGGGCCGCGAGTTCGACGGCGGCTATGCCGAGTTCGTGTCGGTTCCCGCCGCCCAGGTCATCCCGTTCACCAGTGACCTGCCGTGGGCAACCCTCGGTGCGGTGCCGGAGATGCTGCAGACCGCTGCCGGTTCCCTCGATGCGGGCCTGCAAGCAGTGGCCGGCCAGACGATCCTGATCCGGGGCGGCACGTCCTCGGTGGGCATGGCCTTGGCAGTGTTGGCCAAGCTCCGCGGAATGACCGTGTTGTCAACCACGCGGAACCCGAGCAAGGTCGACTCGCTGGTTCGCCTGGGAGTCGACCACGTGCTGATCGACGACGGTCAGATCTCTGCCGAAGTGCGTGAGCTGGTGCCCGGTGGCGTGGACGGCGCGGTCGAGTTGGTCGGGGTGAACGTGCTCCGCGACACCCTGCGCGCCACGCGTCCGGGCGGCACCGTGTGCTTCACGGGCATGCTGTCGGATCAGTGGACGATCCCCGAGTTCTATCCGATGGACTGGCTGCCAAACGGCGTCCGCCTCACGGCGTACTCAGGCGAAGCGTCCGACCTCTCCCCGGAAGTCCTGCAGGGGTTCCTGGACGCGGTTGGGTCAGGACGGGCGACCGTCCCGATCGGACGCGTCTACGCACTGGAGCAGATCGTCCAGGCCCACCGCGACCTGGAGGCGAACACGGTCGGCGGTAAGGGCGTCGTAGTCCTCAAGGAAGAAGGCCTGCCCGGATGACTCCGACCCTGACCACCCTCGCCGACACCCGTCCGGGCCTGGTGCCAGTGACCGCGACTCTGATCGGGACGATCGCGCTGCAGACCGCGGTACCGCCGTTCGCGACCGATATGTACACCCCGGCGTTCCCGCGGGTGACCATCGACCTGGCCACAAGCGCGTCGATGGTCGGGCTGACCCTGACCGCGTTCTTCCTCGGCTTCGCCGCGGGTCAGCTTGCCGGCGGTCCGTGGTCGGACCAGCGGGGCCGACGGATGCCCTTGATCGTCGGCGGGATGGTGTGCCTGCTCGGCGCTGTGGGCTGCGCGCTCGCGCCGTCGATCTGGTTCCTGGTCGCGGCCCGGGTCGTGCAGGGCGTTGGTGGCGGGATCGCCGCCGCCGTCGCCCGCGCGGTGATCGTAGATGTCGCCCACGGCGACCAACTCGCCAAGCTGATGTCGGTGCTGCAGGCACTCGGCGGCCTTGCCCCGATGGTGGCTCCGGTGGCCGGTGCCCTGGTCATCACTTTCGCCGGGTGGCGGGAGGTTTTCTGGGTACTGGCCGGACTCGGCGGATTGATGGTGCTGACGGCGATCTGGTTCGTCCCCGAGACGCTGGCGCCCGAGCGACGCCACGGCGGCGGGCTGCGCCGCTCGCTGGCCGGTGTAGGTGAGGTGCTACGAGTGCGTCCGTTCGTCGGCTACACGCTGGTGCAGAGCTTCGCCAGCTTCACCATGCTCGCCTACATCGCCAACGCGGCCTACGTGCTGCAGGAGATGAAGGGCATGGCCCCGATCCCCTACTCGTTCTTCTTCGCCTCCACAGCCTTGGCGCAGGTGCTGTTGTCGCTGCTCAACGCCCGCCTGATCGGACGGTTCCGCCCGCACACCCTGATCGCAGTTGGGCTCGGCTCGACCACAGTCGGCGTTCTTGCACTCATCCTCGGGGTGTTGTTCTGGGACACCCCGCTGGTGCTGACCTGCGTCGGCTTCCTCGTGATCATGGCGTCGATGGCGTTCATCTATGGCAACGCCGGCGCACTCGGCGCGATGCAGGTCACCCATGTCGCCGGGGCGGCGGCCGCCGTCCAGGGAGTCGGTGGTGCGCTCGCCAACGCCGTTTCCGCCCCGCTGGCCTCATCCGGCGGCGGCGAGACCGCCGTCCCGATGATCACCGTCATGGCCGTCGGTGTCGCGATCGCCGTCGTCAGTTACCACTTCGCCACGGCGACCGGTCCGCTCGCGCGCAGTGTCGGCGTCGAGGAATGAAGTCGGTCGCTCAGCCGTAGTTCTCGTGACCGCTGCCCCTGGCGCCGGCCACGCTGAACCCGGCGGTGGCTTCGTCCAGCCTGCGCAGGTCTTCCGCACTCAGGGTGAGATCCGCGGCGGCCAGGTTCTCCTGCAGCCGGTGGAGCTTCCGGGTGCCTGGAATGGGCACGATCGACTCCCCGCGCGACAACAGCCAGGCCAGCGCCACCTGGGCCGGCGTGGCGTCGGCGCTCACCGCGACCTCGTTGACCAGGTCGACGATGGGCTGGTTCGCTGCCAGCGCCTCGGGGGTGAACCGCGGGAACCGACTGCGGATGTCGTCGTCCGTGAACGTGGCGGTGGAAGCCACCGTCCCGGTGAGGAAGCCCTGCCCGAGCGGACTCCACGGCACGAAGCCGATACCCAGCTCGGCGCAGGCGGGGAGCACCTCGGGCTCGGAATCCCGGGCCCACAGCGAGTACTCGTTCTGGACGGCCGCCACGGGCTGGACGGCGTGGGCGCGGCGGATGGTGTCCGCCCCGGCCTCTGACAGCCCGAAGTGGAGCACCTTGCCTTCGCCGATCAGGTCCTTGACCGTCCCGGCCACGTCCTCGATGGGCACGTTCGGGTCGACGCGGTGCTGGTACAGCAGGTCGATGTGGTCCGTGCGGAGCCTCTCCAAAGACGCCTCGACCGAACTGCGGATCAGTTCGGGACGGCTGCTGATCGCCCGGCGACGCGGGTCGTCCGGGTCGATGTCGAAGCCGAACTTGGTGGCGATCACGACCTGGTCGCGCAGCGGTTCGAGCGCCTCGCCAACCAGGTCCTCGTTGGTGAACGGGCCGTACACCTCGGCGGTGTCGAAGAAGGTGACGCCCAGGTCGAACGCCGCGCGGGTGAACGCGATCAGGTCAGCGCGTTCGGGCGAGGGCCCGTAGTTGACGCTCATGCCCATGCATCCCAGACCGATGGCGGACACCTCGAGGGTGCCCAGCTTGCGTGTCTTCACGTTTCTCCGCTCAGATGTTGAGGGTGCGGCTGGACAGTGCCCGAACCATGTTCGGGTCCCGGTGGTCGAAGAACTGGCTGGCACCGGTGTCGAGGGTGGCGATCGCGGCCATCTCGTCAGCGGAGAGTTCGAAGTCGAACACGTCCAGGTTCTCGGCCATGCGCTCGGCGCGGACGGTCTTGGGGATCACCACGACACCGCGTTGGGTGAGCCAGCCCAGCACGACCTGACCGACCGACTTCCCGTGCGTCTCGCCGATCGCGGTCAGGATCGGGTTGGTGAACAGGTTGTTTCGCCCTTCGGCGAACGGTCCCCAGGACTCGATCTGAACGCCTTCGGCGGTCATCAGTTCCTGGTCGGCGACGCGCTGGTGGAACGGGTGGGTCTCCACCTGGTTCACCGCCGGGGTGACCTCATTGTGGTCGATCAGGTCGATCAGCCGATCGGGGTGGAAGTTGGAGACACCGATCGCCCGCGAAAGCCCCTCCGCCGCGATCTTCTCCATGTCCCGCCAGGCGCCGTAGTAGTCGCCGAACGGCTGGTGGATCAGGTACAGATCCAGGTGGTCTAGACCCAGACGCTGCAGCGAGCGCTCGAATGCGGCGCGGGTCTTCCGCTCCCCGGCACCCTGGATCCACAGCTTGGTGGTGATGAACAGCTCGTCGCGAGGGATGCCGCTGGCTGCGATCGCGCGGCCGACCGCCTCCTCGTTCATGTAGGACGCAGCGGTGTCGATCGAGCGGTAGCCGGCCGCGAGCGCGTCGCTCACCGCCCTTTCACACTCGGCCGGGTCGGCGATCTGGAAGACCCCGAAGCCGAGGATCGGCATTTCGACGCCGTTGTTGAGGGTGACGGTTCGCATTCTGTGTTCCCTTCGCGATCGGATCGTGCACCTCAAGTGCACTGCATCGTCTGGCCGCGCGGAAGGGCCTGCCGTACCACGCACTGCCAGTACCTGTCTGGCGTTCGGCCAGCCACGGTAGCGTCGCGGGGTGGACAACCGTCGCGAGATCAGCGAGTTCCTCACCAGCCGTCGGGCCCGCGTGCGGCCCCAGGATTCCGGTCTTCCGGTACTGGACGACCGGCGCCGGGTGCCCGGGCTGAAGCGCGAGGAGGTGGCGCTGCTCGCAGGGGTGAGCGTCGACTACTACGCCCGCCTCGAACGTGGCCAACTCGGCGGCGCATCGGCGTCCGTGCTTGACGCGATCGCGGACGCGCTCAAGCTGGACGATGCTGAGCGCGAGCACCTGCGCGACCTGGCTGGTGCTGCGGCCGCCCCCGAACGGAAGCTGCGCAGCCGTACCCAGAAGTCGCCGGTGCTGCGTCCCAGCATCCGCACGCTCCTGGCCGGGATGACCGGGGTGCCCGCCTACGTCCGCAACGCCCGGGCCGACATTCTCGCCGCGAACGACTTGTGCCTTGCCCTGTACGACGGCATCCTCGACCCGGACGCAGGCTTCAACCTGGCCCGATTCGTGTTCCTCGACGGCCGCGCCCACGGCTTCTTCCTCGATTGGGACGAGGTGGCCGACGGCACGGTCGGCGCGATGCGAGCCGAGGCCGGACGCAACCCCCTCGACAAGACGCTCACCGACCTCATCGGCGAACTGACCACCCGCAGCCATCCCTTCGCGACGAGGTGGGCGCAGCACAACGTCCGCATCCACCGCACCGCCACCAAGCGACTGCACAACTCGGTGATCGGCGACATCGAACTCACCGGGGACGCCCTCGAACTGCCCGGCGAGGAGCTCACGATCATCGCCTACACCGCCGAACCGGGCAGCGCGGCCGCAGAGAAACTCGCACTCCTCGCCAGCTGGCGAACCCAGGATCGCTCCCGCGAAAGCCTCGACCAGCTCAGCTGACCACCGGCAGTAGTGACGGACGCGACCCTCGGCTCGGATGATGATCGGCTCCGGTGCGCAGCATGCTCATGGCGGTCGACACTGGGCGCGGCTACCGTGAGAGAGGATGTCACCGCTGGAGCGGGTGACACCTCGTGAACGGGGAGCTCGTGACACGTCCGCTGTTGGCCTCCAGACTGTTCGTTCCGAGGTCCCGTCCGGGGCAGGTCGTGCGGACCCGTCTGCTGGCGCGCCTCGACGAGAGTCGCGCGGCGAAGTTGACCCTGCTGTCGGCAGCCCCTGGTTTCGGCAAGACGACGTTGCTCGCGGAGTGGGCGCGCACGCCGCGGGACGCTGACCGGGTCGCCTGGATCTCGGTCGACGCCGGGGACGACGCGGGCACGTTCTGGAGCTATGTGGTGGCGGGCCTGGCAGCGGTCCTACCTCAGGTCAGCGCTCTCCGCGATCTCGGGTGGGAGGGACCGCCGGTCAGCGCCGACGACGTGACCACGCTGCTGAACGCACTCGCCGAGGCAGGCGATGACATCTGGATCGTGCTCGACGACTTCCACCTGCTCACCGATCACGACGCTCGGGAAGGTGTCAGGACCTTCGTGGAGAACCTCTCGGCGAACGCCCATGTCGTGATCGCCACTCGCCAGGATCCCGACCTTCCCCTGGCGAGGCTGCGTGCCCGCGGAGACCTGGTTGAGGTACGCGCCGCCGACCTTCGGTTCACCCGCAACGAGGCGGCCGAATACCTGCGCACGGCCACCGGGGTGGAGCTGGCGAGCGAGGACATCGATCTGCTCGAAGGACGCACCGAAGGCTGGATCGCTGCCCTGCAGCTCGCCGCCCTCTCGCTGCGCGGGCATGCCGACCCTCGCGGTTTCGTCGAGCGGTTCGCCGGCGACGACCGCTTCGTGGTCGACTACCTGCTGGATGAGGTGCTCGCTCACCAGGCGGAGGACGTCCGCGACTTCCTGCTGCGCACAGCCATCCTTGACCGCCTCAACGGCGATCTGTGCGATGCGGTCACCGGGATGAGCAACGGCGCCTCGATGCTGCTCGGCATCGAGAAGGCGAACCTATTCCTGGTCACCCTCGACGATCAATTGCGCTGGTTCCGCTACCACCACCTGTTCGCCGACGTGCTCCGGGCACGGCTGGCTGCCGAGCGTCCGGCCGACGTAGCGAGGCTGCACGACCGGGCGAGCCGCTGGTTCGAGGCGAACGGGTTCGGCGACGACGCCATCCGGCACGCGCTGTCGGCGCGGGAGTTCGAACGGGCCGGACGATTGGTCGAGACCGCACTGCCCGAAGCCCGCCGGGAGCGCCGCGACACGGCGCTGATCGGATGGCTGGACGAGCTGCCCGAGTCGGTGGTCGCCGGCAGCCCCGTCCTGACGGTGTTCCGGGGGTGGTCCCATCTGGTCGCAGGCGATCTCCCTGCGATGGAGGTCAGCCTCGACCGCGCGGACGAGCTACTGGGCGCAGTACCGGCCGGGTCTCCCCCACCGTGGCCGCGGACCGAGGAGTTGCGCACGCTTCCAGCCACTATCGCGCTGTACCGGGCATCGCTGGCGCAGGCCCGCGGCGACCTCGCGGCGTTGGCTTCCTACGCGCAGATAGCGCTGGCGGTCGCCGGTCCCGATGACCACTTCTGGCTCGGCGGTGCGTACGGATTCCTTGCGCTCGCCGCGTGGTCGAGCGGCGACGTCCGTCCCGCCATCGAGACCTTCACAGCAGCTCTTAGAAGCCTGCACGCAGCCGGCGCGTCCGTCGACGAGCTGAACAGCACGGCACTGCTCGCCGAGATGTGGACGGTCGCAGGCCGTCCCGACAGAGCGGCTGAACTGTGCCGGACGGCGTTGTCGGCAGCGACGTCCATGGGGCTACGGGCGGCCCGCGCGAGCGCGGACCTGCACGTCGCTCTGGCCGAGCTCGACCTGGCCAGCGGCGACCTGGCCTCGGCCGAAGAGCACCTCGGGCTGGCCGCACCGTTGGCCGACCGGGAGCCGAACAGCGAGAGCCATCACCGGCGCCTCGTCGCCGCAGCGCTCCTGGCCCAGGCGCGGGGTGAACCTGACCGCGCGCTCGATCTGCTCGATGAGGCGCAAGCGCGGTACCGGGCGGGCTACTACCCGCAGGTCCGCCCGATTGCGGCGGTGAAGGCTCGGCTGCAGATCGCCAGCGGTGATCTCGACCGGGCCCGGGCGTGGGCCACCGAGTCGGGGGTGTCGACCGCGGACGAGGCGAGCTACCTGCGGGAATACGAGCACCTCACCCTGGTGCAACTCCTGCTGACCGAGCGCGGCAGCCGTCCCGGGCCCGCGGACGAAGCCCTCGGACTTCTACACCGCCTGGACGCAGCGGCAAGTGCCTCCGGACGCGAGGGAAGCCTCGCGGAAATCCGCGGCCTCATCGCTCAAGCGCAGACTCCAACGCTGGCGAGTCCAACTGAAGCGACCCGCCCAACGTCCAGAGGTGGCGCCGAACCGCTGACCGAGCGGGAGCTCGACGTCCTCCGACTCTTGGGCTCCGAACTCAGCGGCCCCGAGATCGCGCGGCACCTGTTCGTCTCGCAGAACACCCTGCGCACCCACATCAAGCACATCTTCGCCAAACTCGACGTGACCAACCGGCGGGCTGCCGTCGCGCGGGGCCGGGAGAGCGGGATCGTATAGGGGGCGGGGCGGATCACCCGGCCGATCACCTCTTTGGGTGATGCCGCCTCACCCTGCCGGTTCCTAGGTTCGAACCATCAGCCGCTGCACCGCAGCGGAGCCTTCGAACCAAGGAGCCACAGATGTCCATCACCACCACCCAGCTCACCCGGGTTGCCGGTCTTAGCGCGATCGCCGCTGGTCTGCTCTTCGCCGGCGTCCAGATCAACCACCCGCCGCTTGACCTCGCCTTCATCGCGTCCACGGAATTCGCCGTCCGTCAGGGCATGAAGATCGCGATGGCCGTGCTCTCACTGGCCGGCATCACCGGGATGTACCTGACCCAGGTTCGAAGGATGGGTGTCCTCGGGCTGATCGGCTACGTCGTGTTCGCAGCCGGCTACCTCGCCATGCTGACGCTCGAGGTCTCCGGGCTGGTGATCATCCCCGCGATCGCGTCCAGCGCCCCCGGCTACGTCAGCGACTTCATCGCCGTCGCCACCAATCACGCCCCAGTCGGAGACCTCGGCCTGATGCCGCAGCTCAACCTGATCGTCGGCATCGGCTACCTGGCCGGCGGCCTGCTCTTCGGCATCGCCCTGTATCGCGCCCGTGTCCTGGCCCGCTGGGCGTCGATCCTGCTCGCGGTCGCCACCACCTTCACCGCCGCCATCCCGTTGCTGCCGATGGTCAACCAGCGCCTGTTCGCCGTCCCGACCGGTATCGCCATGGTGGGACTGGGCTGGTCGCTGTGGCGCAACGCTCGCATCGAAGCTGACGCTTCCCCGGAGATCAGCCTTCGGCCCGAAGCCTCCGTCGTCCGATGACCACGAACACCTCCACCCGCCGGGCCTCGGCCCAGTGGGTGCCGTTCGCGCTGGTGACACTCAGCCTGGTCCCCGTCCTCAGCGGCTCGCTGCGGCTCGGCGGCATGCTGGGCGGCCCCCAGCTCATGCCCACGGACCCCCGGATCTCGGCCTTCCCGCTGCCCGTGGTGCTACACATCCTGAGCGTCATCCCTTACTCGCTACTCGGAGCCTTTCAGTTCTCGGCTCGGCTACGGCAACGCCGACCGGGCTGGCACCGGGCAAGCGGACGGCTCCTGGTGCCGCTCGCAATGGTAGTGGCCGGATCGGGCTTGTGGATGACCCTTGCCTATGCGCCCAAACCGGGCACCGGCATGCTGCTGTACGCGTTCCGGATCGCCGTCGGCATCGGCATGGGGACAGCCGTCGTCCTCGGCTTCGCCGCGATCCGTCATGGAGACGTCGCCAGGCATCGCGCCTGGATGACCCGCGCCTACGCTCTTGCACTCGGCGCCGGTACTCAGGTCTTCACCGGGGCCTTCGGTCCGATCCTGGTCGGCACGAGCTTGCTTGCCAACGACCTCACCATGGGTGCGGCGTGGGCGATCAACCTCGCGGTCGCCGAGCTGGCGATTCGAGGGGGGCGGCGCCGCACGGCCCGCCAGAAGCTCGGCATCGCCGCCGGGTCCGCATCATGACCAGCTCCCGGTCACGAGGACCAGCGACCTACGCGCTCCGGGTCGCAGCCCAACTCGACGACCGCTGGGCAGACTGGTTCGACGGCTTCGCTCTCACTCGCGAGAACGACGGAACGACGACCCTTTCCGGGTCGGTGGCCGACCAGGCGCAACTGCATGGACTCCTCGCCAAGGTCCGCGACCTCGGGCTCGACCTGGTCTCCGTCGAGGTGCAAGCAGGGAAAGCCGGGCGAAGCCGATCCCAACCGTAGGGCCACCATCCCCACACTACGACAGTCACCTGCCGCCCATTCCGTGTGCGCTGGCTACCCTCTTCGAGAGGCGAGGAGTCCTCACCAGACCTGCTTCTGACAAGGATGTCCCTTGTAAGTCCCGACGGATCCTCTTCCGCTGTGCTCACCCTCGGCGTATGGTGACCGGCGAGTTCGCGCCTGCGAGGGCGTCCAGCCCATTCGTGACTTCGCCCAGACGGATCACTCCGGGCGGTGCAACAGCGGTCGGCTCCGGCGATCGGGCGATCGCCAGCGCGCTGGCCTCCGGCGACCAAGCGATCTCGCCTGGGCGCAGCAGGCAACTCGCGGGCGTGCTGGCTGTTCCCAGCCCCGGCGGCAACGAGCCGACCAGCGCGACACCCCAGCTGTCCCGCAGCTGAACACTGACCGGTAGCGAGTCGACGAAGGCGCGTCCGGCAGCAGAGTCCTCAATGGTGGCTGACGCAACGCCGTCCCGGCTCACCAACTCGATCGATAAACCCGCCCCAGGGGTGACCGGGGCGAGGGTGGCGCAGGCGGCTGCGGGCACCTCGGGCGTTGCCGGAGCGGGCACCAAGAGAAGCGCCAGCGTGGCGAGCGGGATGAGCAGCAAGGCGTGTTTCTTCACCCTTCAAGGCAACCGTGGAAGCGCTGGGCTGGGAAGTCTCGGTGAAAGGGTGTACCGGCAGAGGATCCCTCCCCTTGGGTCTGCCGGTCTAGGTTGGTCGGGTGGACAACCGGACCTCCGTGCGCGACTTCCTGGTCAGCCGCCGAAGCAGGATCACCCCGGAGCAAGTGGGGCTGCCGAGTGACGGCAGGCGCCGGGTTGCGGGCCTTCGGCGGGGTGAGGTTGCCGGCCTGGCCGGGGTCAGCGTCGAGTATTACTCCAAGCTTGAGCGGGGCGACCTTGCTGGAGCCTCAGGCAGCGTGCTTGAGGCGGTCGCACGCGCCCTGCGTCTTGATGACGCCGAGCGGGAGCACCTGTTCGACCTGGCTCGGGCGGCCAACGGATCGAGCCAGCTGCCAGCTCCCCGCCGAACGCGGACCGTCCGGGGTTGGCAGCCGCGTCCGAGCCTGCAGTGGGCTCTGGACGCGATCCACGACGCGCCGGCCGCTGTCGGCAATGGCCGCGGCGACCTGTTGGCGGTCAACCACTTGGGCCGCGCGCTGTACTGCGACCTGTACGCCGACCCGTCCGTTCCCCCCAACTTCTCCAGGTTCACGTTCCTGACCGAGGCCGCGCGCCGGTTCTACACCGACTGGGACTACTACGCGGACATGACCGTGGCCATGTTGCGCACCGAGGCCGGACGCAATCCCGGTGATCGGGCGCTGCACGAGTTGGTCGGGGAGCTGTCGACCCGCAGCGAGGAGTTCCGGCGCCGCTGGAGCTCCCACGACGTCCGCATCCACATCACCGGCACCAAGCACTACCACCACCCGATCGTCGGGGACCTCACGCTGGCCTACGACACCTTCGACCTGGCCGGCCAGCCGGGCGTGGCCATGACGGTGTACACCGCCGAGCCCGGCTCCCCGACCACTGCGGCGCTGCGGCTGTTGGCTAGCTGGGCGGCGTCACAGCCGGGGGTCGCCGCCAACATCGCCTGACCGCGTACCTGCGTTCAGCGGACGTGCAACTCCAACCGGTTCACGGTCGCCAAGCATCGATCGAAACCTTGGCGGATCCACGCGAGGACCGTCGCTATCGACGACGCCATTCGGCGACGCTAAGCACGATCAGCGTCAGGGCCGCGAGCGGCAGCACAAAGGCGGTCATGGCCAGGCTGAACGCTGGCAGCATGCTGTGCTGCAGGGCCGTTAGGACCAGGTAGACCAGGTACGCGGCGTAGAACGCGACGAACGCCGCACCCTCCCAGCGCGCGATGCTGCCGCCGATGAACGCCACCGGAAGCAGGACGACGGCAGCCGCCACCATCACCGGCATGTCGAAGCGCACCGCCGATGCCTCGACCGGGACACCACCGCCGCTGACGAGCGCGGTGGTACTCAGGACGATGCCAAGGTTGAACACGCAGCTGCCGACGATGTTGCCCACTGCGATGTCCCGCTCACCACGCAGAGTGGCCACGAGCGAGGTGGCCAATTCCGGGAGCGAAGTGCCGACCGCCACCACGGTGAGGCCGATGATCAGGTCACTAACCCCCCACGCGTGTGCCACCGCGGTGGCGCCATCGACGAGCCAGCCGGCGCCCAGCACCAGCATGGCGACGCCCACCGCCACGAGGATGCCGTCCAGCCACAGGGAGCGTCGGCCGCCTTCGGACTCCGCCGGCTCGGCTCGCACCGACACGGTCGCCTCGCGACTCCCGATGATCGTCCCGACCAGATAGGCGATCATCACGGTGAGCAGGATCAGACCGTCGACCGCGTCCAGCTTCTGGTCCAGCGATAGCACCAGCACCAGTACGGAGACCCCGATCATCACCGGCACGTCGCGACGGACGAGCTTGGACGCCACAGTCAGGGGGGCGATGACGGCCGACAGCCCCAGGATCAACAGCACGTTCGCGATGTTGCTGCCCACCACGTTCCCCACGGCCAGGCCGGGGGTGCCAGCGCTGGCGGACTGCACCGAGACCGCCAACTCCGGAGCCGACGTGGCGAAGGCGACCACGGTGAGGCCGACCAACAGGGGCGACATGCCCAGGGACCGCGCCAAGCCGCCCGCCCCCCGCACCAGGACCTCGCCGCCGAGCGCCAGCAGGAGCAGTCCGCCAATGATCAGCAACACGGTCATGGCCTGCATGAACTCAGCCTATTCGTTGCCTGCGCCGGCATGGACGACAAGGCAGCAGTCGGCGCTAACAGCTGGATCAACCCGGGCGCCGGCACGTGGATCGCCGCCCGCTCAACGCTCCCCCAGATCATCACCGAACGGCATGCGCAGCGCCCGGGTCGAACGTCACCCTTGGAAGCGCAGGCGTCCAGATTCACAGCTCCGGGGGATCGATACACCTCTCGGCCACGCAAGTCGATGACGTCGTGGACACCACCGGCGCGGGCGACGCCTTCGTCGGGACCTTGGCCGCGCTCCTGGCTAGCGGCCACGACCTGGCAAGTGCCGCCCGGGCTGCCGGCGAGGCCGCCGCACAATCCGTCGGCTGGGCCGGCGCCCGACCGCCTCGAACAGACCGAATGGGAGAACGCAATGCTGAAGACGCTCGACCCCGCACTGACTCCTGACCTGCTGTGGGCACTGGCGGCGATGGGCCACGGCGACACGATCGCGATCGTGGACGCGAACTACCCGGCGCACGCGCTGCACACACGCGTGATCACCCTGGCCAGCGTGAACATGCGTCCGCTGTTGCACTTGCTCTTGGTGACGCTGCACGCCGCCAGAGCCACCCGCAGGTGCATCCGGGAACGGAGGGTGACGTGGTCCCCGGCCGTCCTGCGCGGTCATCGAGCCATCCCTGAGCGTGCGGAACAACCTCCTCAACGTCGTGAGAGCTCCCCGTCACGCAGGAACTGTGTCATGGATGTGTCACGGCACGTCCGGGTGTCGCGTCCTCCCGGTCGGTGCCCGATCGAGCGCTTCGGCCACCAGAGGCCCGCGATGCCCATCCGATCGGCGTCAAGGCCAAGTTGACACGTTGGCTAGTTGTCAAGGTAGTCTTGACGCATGGAGATCCGCGGGGCCGCGCGATAGCACGGGCTCGAGGACGCCGACATCCAGCACGCCTGGCTCAACGCCATCCGACTGGTCGAATACGACTACAACGGCGAGGAACGGCTGCTGGTCATCGGCGCCGACCGACACGGCCGGCTCCTGGAACTGGTCGCCGTGCCAGCGGGTTCGCCCACCCGAATCATCCACGCCGACCTGCTCCGCCCGAAGTTCTACGACTATCTGAGATGAGGTGACCAACATGAGCATCAAGACCCGCAACGACACCACCGGCCTCGACACCCTCGATCCGGCCGCCCACCCTGCCCGCGACGCGGTGCACTTCCGGCGCATCCTCGCCGCCCGCACCCACATCACCGACGCCGAGGCCGAACTCCGCAACGCCGTGAAAGCCGCCCGCGAAGCCGGAGACTCCTGGACCGTCATCGCCGCCGCACTCGACACCACCCGCCAAGCCGCACAACAGCGTTTCGGCAAGGACTGACCACCTACTGCTCACCCCGTCTTCAGGGCGCTCTGGGCGCTCCGCTGAGCGTCGAACCCGACGTCGAGAACGTCCTCAACTACAACCAGTCGGCGACCATGACGCTGGATCTGTACGGGCACCTTCTCCCGGACCGCCTGGACGTGGTTGCGGACGCCCTGGAGACTGCCTGGGAGGCCGCTCTGCAACCGTCCGCGAAACCTGATGTTCCCGAGGGTGTCCCGAGGCAGCAAGAAACCCCCTGCCAGAGTTGACTCTGACAAGGGGTTTTACCTTGTAGCCCCGACGGGATTCGAACCCGCGCTACCGCCTTGAGAGGGCGGCGTGCTAGGCCGCTACACAACGGGGCCCTAGCGATCGCTTTCGCGACGTCCTGCGCACACTACCAAACCATTTCCAGCGCCTGCGAATCGCAAGCGCTGGGGTACTAGGACTCGAACCTAGACTGACGGAATCAGAATCCGGCGGGCTGCCAATTACCCCATACCCCATCGGCCGGATCTTGCGAACCAGCCGAGGTCCGACTTTACCGGACGGCGAGCCTTCGGCTCAAACTGAGGGCGCTCGGACGCCGGGTGTCGTGGTCGCCAGGTTCATCTTCCGGCCCAGCCACACCGCTCCCACCGCGAACATCGCGAAGCCGACCAGGTTCCACGCCGCCTCCGCCCAGCCCACCGAGGTCACGCCCTTGGTCTGCGCGAGCGTCCCCGACAGCGCGCCATACCCGAAAGCCACCAGGTTGTTCACCACGTGCGCCGCGATCCCCGCCTCCAGCCCACCGGTCAGCACAGCCAAGGCGCCAGCGATCAGGCCGAAGACGAACCGGTGCAGGAACAGCGGCACATCCTGCGTCCCGTGCAGGAGAGCGAACACCGCCGCCGAACCGATCACCCCGAACCACGGCCCGGCCGGCGCGGCCGTGTGGATCGCCTGCAGCAGGTATCCGCGGAAGAAATACTCCTCCGCCGCAGCCTGCAACGGCGAGGTCAGCACGATCGCCACCAGAAACCACCAGATGTCCTGCTCCGGCGCGAACACCCAGGGCTGCCCGATCCGCGACAGCACCCAGAGGCCCACCAGCACCACGATCGCCACCAGCGTCGCGGCAAGCGCGTACCGCCAGCGGAACCCCGGCTGCACCGAGTGCAGCCAGCGTGGACTGAACCGGTGCACCAGCAACACCAGACCGAAACTGATCGGGATCAGCAGAGCCAACCCGAGGTGTGTGGCGAAGACCCCGGCAGGCAGCTCGAACTTCGCCGCCGACCGGTAGAACCCCAGCCAGTCCCCCGGCGATCCTGCTAAAACCCATCCCAGCCAGATCAGGCCAGCAGTGACCAGCGGCGTCAACGTCAAGAACGTGATCAAGCCCAACAGCGGCCCACCCAGACCCAGCGCGATCCGTCGCAATGGCGCCTCGCCGCGCTCATCGACCACCAGCACCTCGGGATAGGTCACCCCAGGCTTCGGCTCGTGCGCTACGAAGCCCGCCAGCTCAGGCATCCTCGGCCACGACCACGTTCGTCAGCGTGCCGATCCCGGCGATCGTCACACCCACTCGATCCCCCGGCTGCATCGGTCCGACCCCGGCCGGCGTCCCGGTCAGGATCACGTCCCCCGGCAGCAGGGTGGTGAAGGACGAGACGTAGGCAACCAGTTCGGCAACGCCCCGCACCATCAGGGATGTGTTGGCCGCCTGCACCACCTCGCCGTTGAGCGTGGTCTCGATGTCTAGTCGCCCGGCCTCATCGATCTCGAGATGGGTGGCGATCCACGGACCCAGCGGGCAGAAACTGTCAAAGCCCTTCGCCCGCGTCCACTGCCCATCGGACGCCTGGAGGTCACGGCAGGTGACGTCGTTGGCGACGGTGTAGCCGAAGATCACCTCGGCGGCACGCTCGACCGGCACCCGGCGGCAGATCCGTCCGATCACCACCGCCAGTTCACCCTCGTAGTGCAGGTCGCTGGTCTCGACCGGATAGACGATCGGTTCGCCCGGACCGATCACCGACGTGTTCGGCTTACTGAAGATGATCGGCGCGTCCGGCAGCTCATTGCCGAGTTCGGCGGCGTGGGCGGCGTAGTTGCGTCCGATACCGATCACCTTGCTGCGCGGAATCACCGGTGCGACCAGCCGGACGTCCGCCAGCGGCAACCGCTCCCCCGTGTAGTGCACCGGGCCGGCCAGCGGGTCGCCCGAGACGACTGCGACGGTGTCGGGGTTCGGTCCGGAATCCTCGGCGAGTTCGACGACACCGTAGGTGGGGTCGCCTTGGGCGACGAATCTGGCGATGCGCATGGCGCACACCCTAACCGGCGACGACGTTGGCGAGCGGCTCGCCCGCCGCGAACCGCTGGAGTTGCGCGCGCACCAGTCGCTGCATCCGGGGATAGAACGCGGAGCTCTGGCCACCGACGTGCGGGCTGATGAGGACGCCGGGCGTCCGCCAGAGCGGGTGGTCAGCAGGCAACGGCTCGGGGTCGGTCACGTCCAAGGCTGCGCGAATGCGCCCAGTGGCGGTCGCCGCGACCAGTGCCTCGGTGTCAACCACTTTGCCGCGAGCAACGTTCACCAGCAGTGCTCCATCGGGCAGCAGAGCCAGCTCGGCGGCACCGATCAGGTGCTCGGTCTCGGGCGTGAGCGGGGTGATCAGAAAGACGATGTCGGCCTGCGACAGCAGTGTCGGCAAGTCGGTGATCGGGTGCACCGGCACGTCCCCCGTCCGCTCCCGCCGGGCAACGCGCGTGATCGAGGCGACCTCGAAGCCGGCGAGGCGCTGCTCAATGGCCGCGCCGATCCGTCCGTAGCCGACGATGAGCACCCGCCGGTCGGCCAGCGACGTGCTGAAGTCGTTGCCCCACGTTCCGCTGGGCATGTTGCGCGAGTAGGTGTCCAGGTGCCGGTTGCTGGCCAGCGCCAGGGCGACCGCCAGCTCGGCCGTGCTGGCGTCGTGCACCCCGGCCGCGTTGCACAGAGATACCCCGGACGGCAGATAGGGCAGGTAGTTGTCGTAACCGGCCGACAACAACTGCACCACCTTGAGGCTGGTCATGTCGGCCACTCGGCTCATCACCTTGTCGGGAGAGAACATATACGGCGCCACCAGGAACTCGACCTCGTCGATCGATTCCGGCCAGCTCCCGTCCGCCACGAAACAGTCCGCGACCAGGCCTTCGGGAAGCGGTCCGAGGGCCGCCTCGGCGGACGTCAGATCGGGATAGGGCAACCAGATGCGTCGAGCCATGCACCTAGCCTAGGGTGCGCTCATGAGGACCTTCGACGCCGTTGAACTGATCCGTACCAAGCGGGACGGGGGCACCCTCGCCCCCGAAGCCATCGACTGGCTGATCCGGGCGTACACCGACGCAGTCGTGACCGATGAACAGATGGCCGCGATGGCGATGGCGATCTTCTTCCGCGGTCTGGACGGTGATGAGCTGACCCGTTGGACCAACGCGATGATCGCCACCGGTGAGCGCATGGACTTCAGCTCGCTGTCGCG
>Ga0209477_1000142_pt1 | contig 39657 bp, 37 predicted proteins | sample KloWWTupernatant_FD_187180 | JGI IMG/M metagenome (GOLD analysis project Ga0209477, IMG submission 187180) | Active sludge microbial communities from Klosterneuburg, Austria, studying microevolution and ecology of nitrifiers - Klosterneuburg... | ecosystem: Engineered > WWTP > Aerobic digester >...
AGGCCGGCGGGCTGCGTGGGCTCGGCGAGGCGCCAGATCGCCGGCAGGCCGCGCTCGCCGTAGAGGCGCTCGCAGTGGGAGACCTTCTCCTCGAGCGGGAGCGTGGAGGGATAGACGGGGTTCACCGACCGCGCCCGCTTCGCCTTGCCCGGCGAGAAGCGCAGGAGCCAGCCGTCGTAAAGGAGCTGCCCGGGCGGCGCGGACGAGTTGAGCGTGAGCTCCTCGAGGCGCCGCGGGCCCGTGGTCATGCCTTCAGGCGCTTGCCCGTGGCGGTGTCGAAGAAGTAGGCCTTGCCCGGCAGGATGGAGACCTCGATCGCCGAGTCCGCCTTGGGAGTCGAGTGCCCCTCGATCCGCACGACCAGGAGCGTGCCGTTGAAGCCCGCGTGCAGCAGCGAATCCGCGCCCAGCGACTCCACCGTGTCCACGTGCAGCTTGAAGGTGGGCCCTTCTCCTCCTGAGCCCGTCACGAAGTGCTCGGGGCGCACGCCCACGGTCACCTGCTCGCCGGCCTTCGCGCGCGCTTCCGCCGGCATCGGGATCACGATCCCCCCGCCCACGTCGACGCCGTCGCCCGAGCGCCTGCCCGGCATGAAGTTCATGGAGGGCGAGCCGATGAAGCCGGCCACGAAGAGCGAGGCGGGCTCGTCGTAGACCTCGAGCGGGGCGCCGATCTGCTCCACCACGCCCGCGTTGATCACGATCATGCGGTTGGCGAGCGTCATCGCCTCGACCTGGTCGTGGGTCACGTAGACGCTGGTGGTGCGCAGCTCCCGGTGCAGCTTCTGGATCTCGAGGCGCATCTGCACGCGCAGCTTCGCGTCGAGGTTGGAGAGCGGCTCGTCGAAGAGGAACGCGGCGGGCTCGCGCACGATGGCGCGGCCCATCGCGACGCGCTGGCGCTGGCCGCCCGAGAGCTCGCGGGGCCTTCTCTGCAGGTAGGGCCCGAGCTCGAGGATCCCGGCCGCGCGCTGCACGCGCTTCTCGATGTCGTCCTTCGGGAACTTGCGGATCTTCAGGCCGTAGGCCATGTTGTCGTACACGCTCATGTGCGGGTAGAGCGCGTAGTTCTGGAACACCATCGCGATGTTGCGGTCCTTGGGCTCGACCTCGTTCACGCGCTTGCCCGCGATGCGGATCTCGCCCTGCGTGGTCGTCTCGAGGCCGGCGATCATGCGCAGCAGCGTCGACTTGCCGCAACCCGACGGCCCCACCATCACGACGAACTCGCCGTCGTTGATGGTGATGTCCGTCGGGTGGATGACCTCGGTCTTGCCGAAGCTCTTGGTGACGCCCTGAAGGATGATTTCCGCCATGTGCTCTCGAGGTCCTAAGGATCCTACTTCTCGGTTTCGACCAGGCCCTTCACGAACCATTTCTGCATGAGGATGACCACCAGCGCCGGCGGCATGAGCGCCATCATCGCCGTGGCCATGATCAGGTGCCACTCGTTGGCGGCGTCGCCGCCGGCCATCATGCGCTTGATGCCGATCACCACCGTGTACATCGACTCCGAGGTCGTGATGAGCAGCGGCCACAGGTACTGGTTCCAGCCGTAGATGAAGAGGATCACGAACAGCGCGGCGATGTGCGTCTTCGAAAGCGGCAGGACCACGTCGATGAAGAACCGGACCGGGCCGGCGCCGTCGATGCGGGCCGCCTCGGCGAGCTCGTCGGGGATGGTCATGAAGAACTGCCGGAAGAGGAACGTCGCCGTGGCCGAGGCGATGAGCGGCATCGCCAGCCCCACGTGCGAGTCGAGGATGCCCAGGTCCGCGGCCACCTTGAAGGTGGGGATGATGCGCACCTCCACCGGCAGCATGAGCGTCACGAAGACGCTCCAGAAGAAGAACGACCGCCCGGGGAAGCGGAAGTAGACGATCGCGAACGCGGAGAGGATGGAGATCGTGATCTTGCCGATGGCGATGGACAGCGCCATGATCAGGCTGTTCACCAGCATCGTCCCCACCGGGGCGGAGGAGCCCTTCTCCGAGCCGGACGTGAGGACCTGCGTGTAGTTGTGCACGAACTGGTCGCCCGGCCACAGCGGCATCGGCACCGACACGATCTGCTCGAACGTGAGGGTGGAGGCGACGAACGTCACCCACAGCGGGAACGCGACCAGCAGCACGCCGGTGATGAGCACGGCGTGCGCGAGGAAGTCCCGGACCGGCCTGTTCTCTACCATCGCGATGGCTGCCTCATGTCTCGGCCATGTCAGTACTGCACCCGGCGCTCGATGTAGCGGAACTGGATGACCGTGAGCGTGATGACGATGGACATGAGGATCACCGACTGCGCCGAGGAGCTGCCGAGGTCGGCCGCCTTCACGCCGTCGTAGTAGACCTTGTAGACGAGGATCTTGGTGGCGTCGCCCGGGCCGCCTTCCGTCGTCGCGTCGATCACGCCGAAGGTGTCGAAGAACGAGTAGATGATGTTCATCACCAGCAGGAAGAACGTCGTCGGCGACAGCAGCGGGAAGACGATCGTCCAGAAGCGCCGGAACGGCCCCGCGCCGTCGATGGCGGCCGCCTCGATGAGCGACTTCGGGATCGACTGCAGCCCCGCGAGGAAGAACAGGAAGTTGTAGCTGATCTGCTTCCACACCGAGGCGATGATCACCAGCAGCATCGCCTGCTCGGAGTTGATGATCCAGTTCCAGTCGATGCCGAGCTTCTTCAGGAAGTAGGTGACGATGCCGATCGAGGGCGCGAAGATGAACGCCCAGAGCACCCCCGCGATGGCCGGCGCGACCGCGTAGGGCCAGATGAGGAAGGTCTTGTAGGCGAGCGCGCCGCGCAGCACCGAGTCGGCCATGGTCGCGAGCAGGAGGGAAATGAGTATCCCGGTCGCCGCCACCATCACGCTGAAGAACGCCGTCACCTTGAACGACGAAAGGTAGTGGGAGTCCCGGAACAGGTACGTGTAGTTCTGGAACCACACGAACTGGGACGTCATCCCGAAGGCGTCCTGCACCTGGAAGGAGTAGTAGACCGCCTGGATCGCCGGCCAGAAGAAGAACATGGCCGTGATCGCCAGCTGCGGCAGCAGCAGGACGTAGGGCAGCCAGGCCGACCGGAAGATGACGCGCTTTTCCATGGCGGGGGCAGGCGAAGGGGCCCCCGGGGCCCCTTCCTCATGCCTTTCGTCGGGACGTCAGCCCTTGTTGGCGGCCTGGAACTTGCGCAGGATCTCGTTGCCTCGCTGCACCGCCGCGTCCATGGCGCTCTTGGCGTCCTTCTTGCCCATGATCACGGCCTCCATCTCCTCCTCGATCACCTCGCGGCCCTGGACGTAGTTGCCGAAGCGCAGGCCCTTGGAGTTGGCTGTCGGCGGCTTGTTCATGAGCTGCTTCACCGCGACGTCGGCGCCCGGGTTCTTGTCGTAGAAGCCGGACTTGCGGGTGAGCTCGTAGGCCGCCGCCGTGATGGGCACGTAGCCGGTGCCGATGTGCCACTCCATCTGGATCTCGGGCTGCGACAGGAAGGCGAAGAACTTGGCCACGCCCTTGTAGGCGTTGTTGGTCTTGCCGCCCATCACCCACAGCGAGGCGCCGCCGATGATCGAGTTCTGCGGGGCGCCCTTCACGTCGTCGTGGTAGGGAATCATGTTCACCGACCACTCGAACTTCGCGGTGCGGCGGATGTTGGCCTGGGCGCCCGTGGACGAGGTGAGCATCGCGCACTCGCCGCTGGCGAACTTGGCCTCGCCCTGGTTGCGGCGGCCGGCGTAGGTGAGCAGGCCCTTCTTGGCCATGTCGCCCAGCATCGCCACGTGCCGCACGTGCAGCGGGGAGTTCACCTGGAACTCGGTGTCCATCCCGGCCATGCCGTTTTCCTTCGTGCCGATGGGAACGTTGTGCCAGGCGGAGAAGTTCTCGATGTGCATCCAGGCCGGCCAGCCCGTCGTGTACACGCACGATTGCCCCGCGGCCTTCAGCTTCTCGGCGGCGGCGATGAACTCCTTCCACGTCTTCGGGGCCTTCTTCGGGTCGAGGCCCGCCTTCTTGTACGCGTCGTGGTTGATGTAGAACACGACGGTGGAGCTGTTGAAGGGGAAGGACAGCATGTTGCCCTTGCTGTCGGAGTAGTACCCCGAGACCGGGCCGATGTAGGCCTTGGGATTGAACGGCTCGTCGGCGTCCTTCATGAGCTTGTAGACGGGGACGACGGCGCCCTTGCCGGCCATCATGGTGGCGGTGCCCACCTCGAAGACCTGCAGGATGTGCGGCGCGTTGCCGGCGCGGTAGGCGGCGATCGCGTTGGTCATCGATTCGGGGTAGCTGCCCTTGTAGCTCGGCACGACCTTGTAGGCGGTCTGGCTGGCGTTGAACTTGTTGGCGAGCTCGGTGAGCTTGTCGCCGAGGGCGCCGCCCATCGAATGCCACCATTGGATCTCGGTCTGGGCCTGCGCGCCGGTCGCGGTGAAGGCGGCCGCGATGAGGGCCGCCAGCAGGGATTTGCGGGTCATTGAGCGTATCTCCATGGATTGGGGTGACTCGGGTTGGCCAGGTCGCTCTCGGCCAGGGGCTTCTCGTGGCGGCCCCTTGGCCGTTCTTGGTCTCGTCCGCGCATGTTACAACGGCCGGAACGCGAGCGCGTTTCCGTTTTGTGACGCAGCGCAACAACTGCGCCGAAAAACCCCCGGGGAGGGGCGGGGCGACGCGAGCGGGCCAGCCGCCCTTCTCGATGCGCGCTAGCCGTCCTTCTTGATAAAGGAACGCAGCGACCCCAGCAGGCCGCGCTTCTCGTCCGCGGCAGGCTCCGGACGCGGCGGGGTCTTCTGCACGACGTACTGCGGGTCGGCCTTCGGCTTCGGCGCGACCGGCGCGGCCGCCTTCTGGTTGAGCACCGAGCGCTTGACGATCTCCGCCCACTCGTTGGGCCGCCCGATGAAGTACTTGGCGAATTCCTCGACCGCCTTGTCGTTGAACTCGATGGCCATCATCTGGAACACGTCGATGGTGAAGTCGCCGATGTTCTTCGCCATGATCTTCAGCCGGCCGGTCTCGTGGTCGCCCTCGAACTTGGCCTGGACGCGGAAGTCGCACTTCACCTGGAAGATCTCGTGGGTGATGACCTTGCGCTGGTCGCGGTACTGCTCGCTCTTGTGCTCGATGTTGTACTGCCAGAGGATGTCCCGGAACTTCTCCATGTCGTCCGGGCCCTTCTTGATCGTGAGGACCTGCTCCGATGCGCAGCGCGCGGCCAGGTGCACCTCGCCGTAGTAGTCCTTGTCGATGAAGTGCTTGCTGCGGAAGTCGGAGAAGAAGTCCTTGAACGCGAGGCCCGTGATGTCGCCCACCGTCGGCAGCTTGTAGGTGAACGGGCACGGCATCTTCACGACGTTCAGCTGCTTGCCGAGGTCGTTCATGTAGAGGAAGGCGCGCCGCAGCGCGTGGTCCACCGCCACGGCGTTCGCCCTGAGGCTCTCCGTCTTGTCGACGTCCTGCGCCTTCAGCGCGTCCGCCTGCTTCTTCAGATCGTCAAGAAGTCCCACTGGATGCTCCCTTGCGGCCGTCGCGGCCATCGGAGAATTTTATCGTATCATCGCCCGGCCGGCAGTCCCCCATGAAAGCCATCCTCGCCCTCGACCAGGGAACGACCAGTTCCCGCGCGATCGTGTTCGACCGCGCCGGGATGCCGATCTCCATCGCACAGCAAGAATTCCGCCAGATCTTCCCCCGACCGGGCTGGGTCGAGCACGATCCCGAGGAGATCTTCGCCACCCAGCGCGACGTGGCTGCGCGGGCCCTGGCGCAGGCGGGGCTGTCGGCGGCCGACGTGGCCGCCATCGGGATCACCAACCAGCGGGAGACCACGGTGCTCTGGGACCGGGCTTCGGGGCGCCCCCTGGCCAACGCCATCGTCTGGCAGGACCGACGCACCGCGTCCCGATGTGACGCGCTCCGGCAGGCCGGGCACGACGAGGGGATCCGCAGCCGCACCGGCCTCGTGATCGACGCCTACTTCTCCGGGACGAAGCTCGCCTGGCTCCTGGAGGAGATTCCGGGCGCCCGCGCGCGGGCGGAGAGAGGCGAGCTCGCCTTCGGCACGATCGATTCCTGGCTCACCTGGCGGCTGACCGGCGGCGAGGCCCACGTGACCGACGCGAGCAACGCCTCGCGCACCCTCCTCTTCAACATCCACGACCTGGCGTGGGACGAGGAACTGCTGGCGATCCTGGGGATCCCGCGTGCGCTGCTGCCGCGGGTGGCCTGCGCCGGCGAAGTGGTGGGCACGACGCGCTGCGAAGGCCTGCCGGCGGGCCTGCCCATCGCGGGCCTGGCCGGCGACCAGCAGGCGGCGCTCTTCGGCCAGGCCTGCCACCGCCCCGGGCTCGCGAAGAACACCTACGGGACGGGATGCTTCCTGCTCATGAACACCGGCGAGCGCCCGTCGCCGTCGCGCAACCGGCTGCTCACCACCGTGGCCTGGCGGCGCGCGCAGGGGGCGCACTACGCCCTCGAGGGGAGCGTCTTCGCGGGCGGCGCGGCCGTGCAGTGGCTGCGCGACGGCCTGGGGATCATCGAGCGCTCGGAGGACGTGGGCCCCCTCGCCGCGAGCGTGCCCGATTCGGGCGGCGTGCACTTCGTGCCGGCGCTGGCGGGGCTGGGCGCGCCCTACTGGGACCCGCACGCGCGCGGCACGATCGTCGGCCTCACGCGCGGTGCGACCCGCGCGCACCTGGCGCGCGCGACCCTCGAGGCGATCGCCTTCCAGAGCGCGGAGCTGCTGGCCGCGATGGCGGCGGACTCCGGCGTGGCGCTCGCGGAGCTGCGCGTCGACGGCGGCGCCACCGCGAACGACCTGCTCATGCAGATCCAGGCCGACCTCGTGGGCGTGCCCGTCGTCCGGCCGCGCGTCACCGAGACCACCGCGCTGGGCGCGGCCTACCTGGCCGGGCTGGCCGTGGGCTTCTGGTCGGGCGAGGAGGAGATCGCCGGCCTGTGGGCGCGCGACCGCGTCTTCGAACCGCGCATCGACCGCGATCTCGCCGGGTCGCGGCTGGCCGAGTGGCGCCGCGCCGTCGAGCGCTCCCGCGGCTGGGCGGGCAGCTAGTCCGGCGCGCCTGCCGCCGGCCCCGCCTGCAGGAACGTCCGCCGGTAGTGGCGAAGCTCCTCGATGGACTCGTGGACGTCGGCCAGCGCCTCGTGCTTCGACTCCTTCACGAGCCCCGCCAGGACGTCCGGCCGCCAGCGGCGCGCGAGCTCCTTGAGCGTCGAGACGTCGACGATGCGGTAGTGCAGGTAGGCGTCGAACGCCGGCATGTAGCGCGCCATGAAGCGGCGGTCCTGGTGCACCGTGTTGCCCGCGAGCGGTGCCGTGCCGGCGGCCACGTGCTGCGCCAGGAACTCGAGGATGCGGGCCTCGACCTCGGCCTCGCTGAACTTCGAGGCGCGCACCTTGTCGATGAGTCCGGATCGGCCGTGCGTGCCCTTGTTCCAGGAGTCCATCGCGTCGAGCACCTCGTCGGGCTGGTGGACCACCCACACGGGCGCCTCGGCGAGGGTGTTGAGTTCCCCGTCGGTGACGACGATCGCGACCTCGAGGATGCGGTCGCGCTCGGGGACGAGCCCCGACATTTCCATGTCGACCCAGACGAGCGGTGCCTTTTCCTGTGCCATAGTGTGAGAGAGTGTCGGCGCGCCCGGATTGTGTCACGCGGCGCGGCCTTCCACCAACCGATTTGAAGGACTTCGCCAGCTTCTTCGTCGCCTTCGCCGTCGCCGCCGTCGCGTGGCGCCTGTGGTTGCTCGCGCGTCACGCGCGGCACGTTGCCCGGCACCGCGACCGCGTCCCCGCCGACTTCGCGGCGCTCGTGCCGCCGGAGGCCCACGCGAAGGCCGCCGATTACACGCGGGACAAGGTGCGCGTGGCGGCGGTCGAGACCGTGCTCGTCGACGGCGCCCTGCTGCTCGCGATGAGCGTGGGCGGTGGCCTCGCGCTCGTCGACGGCGCCTCCCGCGCGATGCTCGGCGACGGGTACCTCGGGGACCTCGGCACGGTCTTCGGCTTCGTGGCCGTCGGCGCGCTCGCAGCCCTGCCGTTCGACGCCTGGCGCACCTTCGTGGTGGAGGCCCGCCACGGCTTCAACCAGACTAGCCCGGCCACCTTCGCGGCGGACCTCGCCAAGGGCGTGGCGCTCGCCGCGGCGCTGGGCACGCCGCTCGTGCTCGCCGTGTGCTGGTTCATCGACACCGCGGGCGCCTGGTGGTGGGTGTGGGCGTGGGGCGCCTGGGTCGCATTCACGCTCCTGCTGGTCGCCATCTTCCCGCGCTGGATCGCCCCCCTCTTCAACCGCTTCACGCCGCTCGAGGACGGGGAGCTGCGACGGCGCATCGAGGCCCTCGTGGCGCGCTGCGGCTTCCGCGCCGAGGGGCTCTTCGTGATGGACGGTTCGCGCCGCTCGAGCCACGGCAACGCCTACTTCACGGGTTTCGGGCGCGCCAAGCGCATCGTCTTCTTCGACACGCTGGTGGAGCGGCTGTCGCAGGGCGAGATCGAGGCCGTGCTGGCCCACGAGCTGGGCCACTACGCACGCGGCCATATCCCGCGGCTGCTGGCGGTGCGCTTCGCGCTCGCGTTCGCTCTCCTCGCTGTCCTCGGCTGGGCCGGGGCCCAGCCCGCTTTCGCCGCCGCGTTCGGGCTTTCCGCGCCGCCCTCGACGGGCGCCCTGCTCGCGGCCTTCATGCTGGCGGTGCCCGCCTTCACCTTCCCGTTCCAGCCCCTGGCGAGCGTGCTGTCGCGCCGGCAGGAATACGAAGCCGACGAGTTCGCGGCGGGCCACGCGAGCGCCGACGACCTCGTGAGCGCCCTGGGCAAGCTCTACCGCGACAACGCGGCCACGCTCACGCCGGATCCGCTGCACTCGCTCGTGTATGATTCCCATCCGCCCGCGGCGCTGCGCATCGCGCACCTGAGGCGCCTGGCCGCGAGGCCCGCCTGAGGCGCCCGCGCGGGCGCTCCCCCGACAGCTCACGCCATGAACGAACTCGCCCGCAAGAAATGCCTGCCCTGCGAGGGCGGCGTCGCCCCCCTCACCGACGCCCAGGTGGGGCCCCTCCTCAAGGGGCTCCCCGGGTGGTCCCGCGAGGGCCAGGCCATCGCCAGGACCTTCCGCTTCGCCAACTACCACGAGACGATGGCCTTCGTGAACGCCACGGCCTGGGTCTCCCACCGCGAGGACCACCACCCCGACCTCGCCGTGGGCTACAACCAGTGCAAGGTTTCCTACTGGACGCACGCCATCGGCGGGCTGTCGGAGAACGACTTCATCTGCGCCGCCAAGATCGACGCCCTCTTCGAGCTCTAGGAGCGGGCGGACGATGACGACCCGGCGCGAGAGGGAGCAGCAGGTCGTCGCCGGCGGGCGCGTGGTGGCCGACTTCGGCCGGGAGTTCCTGGTGGAGCTCGCCGACCGCCGCCAGGTCGTCTGCACGCGCAAGGGCAAGAAGCAGGACGCGGCCTGCGGCGACTTCGTCGAGGTGCGCCTCACCGGCGCCGCGCAGGGCTCGATCGAGCGCGTGGGCACGCGCAGGAACATCCTCTTCCGCTCCGACCAGTGGAAGGAGAAGACGCTCGCGGCCAACGTGGACCAGGCCGTGATCCTCCTCGCCCCGCGCCCCGCCTTCAGCGAGGCCTTCCTCAACCTGAGCCTCGTGGCCTGCGAGGCGGCCGGGATCCCGGCGATCATCGCCCTCAACAAGTCGGACCTCCCCGAGCACGCCCAGTCGCGCCGCTCGCTGGAGGCGTGGGAGCGCATCGGCTACACGGTCATCTCCATGTCGGCCAAGTTCGACACCGCGGCGCTGCTGCCGCTGCTGGAGGGGAAGATCACGCTGCTCGTGGGCCAGAGCGGCATGGGGAAGTCCCGCACCGTGAACGCGCTGGTCATGAACGAGGTCGCCCGTGTCGGCGAGATCTCTGCCTCGCTCGGGATCGGCACTCACACCACGACCTTCTCGCGCCTCTTCCGGCTCGATCGCGACGCGGCCATCATCGACACGCCGGGCTTCCAGTCCTTCGGACTCTTCCACCTCACCGAGGGCCAGATCGCCGAGGCGATGCGGGAGTTCCGCCCGTTCCTGGGCGGCTGCCGCTTCAACGACTGCGCACACCTCTCGGAGCCCGGTTGCGCGATCGTCGCCGCCGCCGGCCGCGGCGAGATCTCGGCCGCGCGGCTCTCGTTCTACCAGGTGCTGGTCGAGCAGCACCGCGAACTGCACGAGCAGCACCCCGACTGGCGCCGCTGACGGCGCCCGGCCGTCAGGCCGCGCGGCCGATCGCCACGGGAATGCGCCGCGGCCCGAACTGCCGCGCGATGTCGAACGCCTCCCAGCGCCCCGGGATGGCGGTCCCGCAGCCGGGGCAGCGCCCGTCCGCCGTGAGCCGGTAGCCCTCGATGCGGTACCAGTCGCGCTCGACGAGCGCGGCGCCGCAGCCCGGGCAGCGCGTCGTGTCGCCCTCGCGGTCGTGGACGTTCCCGGTGTAGGCGTAGCGGATGCCCTCTTCCATCGCGATCGCCCGCGCCCGCCTGAGCGTCGCGGCCGGCGTCGGCGGCACGTCCGTCATCCGGAAGTCGGGGTGGAAGGCGCTGAAGTGCAAGGGCACGTCCGGCCCGAGCTCGCGCAGGATCCACCGGCACTCCCGCGCGATCTCCGCGTCCGAGTCGTTGTGCCCCGGGATGAGCAGCGTCGTGATCTCCAGCCACGCGCGCGACTCGTGCGCGATCCACGCGAGCGAGTCCAGCACGGGCGCGAGGCGGGAGCCGGTGAGCTTCACGTAGAACTCGTCGGTGAAGCCCTTGAGGTCGACGTTCAGCGCGTCCATGCGGCCGTAGAGCTCCCGCCGCGGCTGCGCGTGGATGTAGCCGTTGGTCACCGCCACGTTGGCGATGCCCTCGGCGCGGCAGGCCTCGGCCACGTCGATCGCGTACTCGGCGAAGATGACGGGGTCGTTGTAGGTGTACGCCACGCTGCGCGCCCCCGCCTCGCGCGCGGTGCGGGCGATGTCCCGGGGCGATGCCCGGTCCATCATGCGGTCCATGTCGCGCGATTTCGTGAGGTCCCAGTTCTGGCAGAACTTGCACGCGAGGTTGCAGCCCGCCGTGCCGAACGAGAGGGCCGAGGTGCCCGGGTAGAAGTGCGCGAGCGGCTTCTTCTCGATCGGGTCGAGGCAGAAGCCCGAGGACCGGCCCCAGGTCGTGAGGACCATGGCGTCGCCCGCGCGCGCGCGCACGAAGCACGCGCCGCGCTGGCCCTCGTGCAGGCGGCAGTCGCGCGGGCACAGGTCGCACTGGATGCGCCCGTCCTCCAGCCGGTGCCACCAGCGGGCGGGATGGCGCGAGCCCTCGACGCGATCAGCGTGCCGGGCATCCATCGCCGTACTTCTCCACGGTGTAGCGCGCGAGCCGCAGCGCGGGATCCCAGAACCGCGCCGGGAGCCGCGCCTTGTGCCGCAGCGCCGCGAGGAACTCGACGGGGTCCGGCAGGCTCTCCCAGACCTGCGGCAGGAAGGTCGCTGAAAAGTCCCCGTACTCGAGGTACACGCCGTCGACGCCAGGCCGCAGGCGGGAGGCGGCCTCCCGCTCGCTCGCCGCCTCGAGCGGCGTGCGCGCGGAGAGCACGGACACCTCGACCGCGACCCGCGCGAACTCGCCCGGCGTGAGCGGCCCGAAGCGCGGGTCGGAGAACGCCGCGGCCCGCGCGTTGGCGGCGACGTCCTCGCCGAGGGGCCGCCGCGCTTCCAGCGATCCGATGCATCCGCGCAGGTCCTCGTCGATGCGAAGCGTGACGAACGTGGCCGCCGGTTGCGCGAGCCAAGGCTCGTCGCGCCATCGGCGTTCCGCGACACCCAGCCGCTCCCCGATCGCCTCGCGCGCGATCACGACCAGGACGCGGCCTCTTTCCTCGCGGTCAGGCATGGACGGCCTCCCGCTCCCGGAACACGAACGCCCCGTAGCCCACCACCTGGTTCCTGCCGCCGGCGGTGTCCCCCGAGTTGCGCAAGTCCACCAGCTCGGCCTCCAGGCCCAGCTGGCGAGCCAACTCCAGCAAGCCGTTCACCGGCGCGGCGCCGCAGGCATCCTCGGGGTCGAGCCGCGAGGCGAGGGCCGTGATCGCGTCGGCCGTGCCGCGGTCGCGCCGGCGCGCCGCCTCGTAGGGCAGGAAATGCGACAGGTCGGAACTCACCACCACGAGCGTTTCCTCGCCTCCCCACACCTCGCGAAGTAGCCGCGCGACCTCGGCGGGCGTGGCGCCGCCCACCACCACCGGCACCAGCGTGAACTCGCCCAGGATCGCCTGCAGGAAAGGAAGCTGGACTTCGAGGGAGTGCTCGTGGGCGTGCGCCTCGTCGCTCGTTTCCACGAACGGCAGCCGGCGAAGCAGGGCGATCGCCTCGGCATCCACCCGCACGTCGCCCAGCGGCGTGGCGAAGCGGTCCGCGCGCGGCACGGCGGCGCCCCGGACCCAGGCACGGTGCGCGGGGCCCGCCACGACCACGCGCGAGACCTTGCCGCGCAAGGCCGTCACGCGGGCGTAGGCTGTCGCGGCCACTGGGCCGGAATAGACGTACCCCGCGTGCGGGGCGATGATCGCCTTCGGGGGTCGCTCGCCGTCGCGGGGCTCGTCGGCGGCGTGCAGGCACCCCTCCACCTGGGCGAGCAGCGTCGCGCGATCGTCGGGGTAGAACGCGCCCGCCACGGCGGCGGGACGGGTGTGGAACATGGCACGCCTCCGTCAGGAACGGAGATGGAACCAGCGTAGCACTTTCGCCGCGGGCGGGGCTTGCCCTGCGTCAGGCGCGCGCGCGCGGGCCGAAGCGCCGCCACGCCCACGGCGCCACGATCACGAGCACCGCGAGGGCCAGGAGCGCGGCGGAGATCGGGTGCGTCACGAAGATGCGCGGGTCGCCCTGGCTGATCGCGAGCGCGCGGCGCATCTGCTCCTCCGCGAGCGGGCCGAGGATCATGCCGACGATCACGGGCGCGGCGGGAAACCCGAAGCGCCGCATGACGAACCCGCCCAGCCCGACGGCATAGAGGAGGAACACGTCGAAGGGCGACTGCCGCATGCCATAGACGCCCATCGCGGCGAACACGAGGATGCCCGCGTAGAGCTGCGGCTTCGGGATCTCCAGCAGCTTCACCCACAGACCCACCATCGGCAGGTTCAGCACGAGGAGCATCACGTTGCCCACGTAGAAACTGGCGATGAGGCCCCAGACGAGGGCGGCGTTGGCCTCGAAGAGCAGAGGCCCGGGCTGCAGGCCGTACTGCTGGAACGCCGACAGGAGGATGGCGGCCGTGGCCGAGGTGGGCAGCCCCAGCGTGAGCAGCGGCACCATGGCCCCGGTCGACGAGGCGTTGTTGGCGGCCTCCGGGCCCGCGACGCCCTCGATCGCGCCCTTGCCGAACTCCTCGGGGCGGGCGGAGAGCTTCCTCTCGACGGCGTAGGAGAGGAAAGTGGGGATCTCGGCGCCTCCGGCCGGAATCGTGCCGAAGGGGAAGCCGATGAAGGTGCCGCGGATCCACGCCTTCCACGACCGCTTCCAGTCCTCGGCCTTCATCCACACGGACCCGCGCAACGTCTCCAGCGTCTCCTTCGCCTGGCCGAGCTTCGAGGCGGCGTAGATCGTCTCGCCCACGGCGAAAAGGCCCACGGCGATGGTCACCACCTCGATGCCGTCGAGGAGCTGCGGCACGCCGAACGCGAAGCGCGCCTGCCCCGTCTGGTTGTCGATCCCCACCAGCCCGATCGCGAGGCCGAGGAAGAGGCTCGCCATGCCGCGCAGCGTGGAGTCGCCGAGGACGGAGGACACGGTGGTGAAGGCGACGATCATCAGCGCGAAATACTCGGGCGGCCCGAACTTGAGGCCCAGCTCCACCACCAGCGGCGAGAGGAACGTGAGGCCGATGGTCGCGAGCGTCCCGGCGACGAACGAGCCGATGGCGCTCGTCGCCAGTGCCGGGCCCGCACGACCGCGGCGGGCCATCTGGTTGCCCTCCATGGCGGTCACGATGGTGGCGCTCTCGCCGGGCGTGTTGAGCAGGATGGATGTCGTGGACCCCCCGTACATGGCGCCGTAGTAGATCCCGGCGAACATGATGAGGGCGCCGCTCGCGTCGACCTTCGTGGTGATCGGCAGCAGGAGCGCCACCGTGACGGCGGGACCGACGCCCGGCAGCACGCCCACCGCCGTGCCGAGCGTCACGCCCACGAGCGCCCACAGGAGGTTCTGCGCGGTGAGCGCGACGGCGAAGCCGCTGGCGAGCTGCGCCCAGACGTCCATCAGGGCAGCACGCCGCGCAGGACGCCGGGAGGCAGTTGCAGCCCCAGGCCGTAGTTGAACACGGTGAAGATGAAGCCCGCGACCGCGGCGCCGACGATCGTGTTGAGGCCCCACCGCCGGCTCGCGAACCCGCGCGCCACGGCGACGAAGAGGAGCGTGGAGGCCAGGAGGAACCCCGCCCGCTCGACCAGGAACCCGTAGGCGAGGATGCCGCCCCCCAGCCAGGCGAAGGCCGCCCAGTCCATGGGGAGGTGGTCCTCCGCCTCCTCGTCGACGCCCCGGAAGCCCCCCGTGAGCGCCTCTTGAAGCAGCAGGGCGCCGAGGAGGACCAGCCCGCCGCCCACGATCCGCGGCACCACGCCGGGGCCGACCTGCGCGTAGCCACCGCCCGCGGGGAGGTCCCAGGCGCCCGCGAGCACGAACACCCCCAGCGCGAGCACGCCGGCCGCGACCGCGAGGTGCCCCTTCGGGCGGGACGGGGTCATCGAAAGTGGGCGCCCGGCCAGCCGGGCGCCCGCCTCACTTCTTCCCGAGGTTGAGGCCGGCGAGGATCTCGCCGATGCGCTTGTTCTCCTCCTGGATGAACGCGCCGTACTGGTCGCCCGGCAGCCAGTAGGGGGTCCAGTCCTGCCTCTTGAGCGTCTCGGCCCAGGAGGCGTGCTTCGTCGCCGTCTCGACCGCCTTGACCAGCGCCGCCTGCTGCTCCTTCGTGATGCCGGGGGCGCCGAAGATGCCGCGCCAGTTGGCGAGCTCGACGTCGAAGCCCTGCTCCTTGAGCGAGGCGATGTTGCCGACCTTCGCCGCCGAGGAGATGCCGAGCGCCCGCATCTTGCCGGACTGGATGTGCTGCGCGAACTCCGACAGCCCCGAAACGCCCACGGACACGTGGCCGCCGATGATGGCCGCGACCGCCTCCCCGCCGCCCTTGAAGGGCACGTAGTTCACCTTGCCGGGCTCGACCCCCACCGCCTTGGCGAGCAGGCCCGCGAGGATGTGGTCGGTGCCGCCGGCGCTGCCACCGCCCCAGGAGATGCTGCCGGGGTTCGCCTTGAACCTCGCCATCAGGTCCTTCATGTCCTTGATCGGGGAGCTGGCCGGCACCACGATCACCTCGTACTCCGAGGTGAGCCGGGCGATGGGCGTGACCTGCGCGAGCGTCACCGCGGACTTGTTCTGGATGAGCCCGCCCACCATCACCATGCCGCCCATCATGAGCGCGTTCGGGTCGCCCTTGGAGGCGGCCACGAACTGCGCCAGGCCGATCGCGCCGGCGGCGCCGCCCTTGTTGTCGTACTGGATGTTCTTCACCGCACCCGCGGCGAGCATCGCCTTGCCGAGCTCGCGGCCGGTGGTGTCCCAGCCGCCGCCGGGGTTGGCCGGGATCATCATCTTCACGTTGTCGACCGCGACGGCGGCGCCTGCGGCGGCAAGACCGGCGGCGACGGCGGCGGCGCGCAGGAACGCGCGTGGGGAAAGGCTCTTCATCGATGTTCTCCTCGTCTGGGAATCACACGCCCCGACGGTCGGGCCGCTTCACGGGCCCCTTGCGAGTCGAGGTTGGTCGCGAGTGTAGCAAATGCCCTCCCCGCCGTCCGGCGGCCGGGCGGGGCTCAGGAGAACGAAGCCGCGGCCACCAGCAGGTAGGCGACCAGCCACAGCACGAGCGCGCGCCACAGCAGGCCCTCGAGGCTCGCCAGCGCCTCCTCCCCGGCCGGCTCGCCCGAGCCGAGCGCCGGCCGGTCCACGAATGCCTCGCCGCGGGCCACCGGGTCTCCCAGGCGGATGCCCAGCGCGCCCGCCCCGCTCGCGAGCACGATGCCCTCGCCGGGGTGCAGCCACTGCGCCGCCTGGGAGCGCCAGCAAACGAGGGCGTCCTCGAAGTTGCCCACGACGGCGAACACGAACGCGGTGACGCGCTGCGGGATCCAGTCGAGGAGCTCGAAGGCGCGCCCGGCGAACCACCCGAACTCGCGCTCCTCGGGCTCGACGGACGCGTCCCAGAGGCGCGCGGCGCGCTGCGTGAGCGGGTAGAGCACGGCGCCCAGCGGGCCCGGCAGCACGAGGTACCAGAAGAGGATCGCGAAGGTCCCGTGGTGCGCCTCGCGAAGCCCCTGCTCGGCGGCGAGGCGCGCCGTCGCGCCCGGCTCGTCCGACAACGGCGCCTCGCCAAGCCAGTCCGCGAGACGCCGCGAGGCGCCCGCCGCATCGCCGTCGCGCAGGCCGCGCTCGATCGCGCCCAGGTGCGAGGTGGTCTGCAGGAAGCGCAGCGTCCCGTAGAGCAGCGCCGCCTCGAGCGCCGCCAGCACCACCCCGTGGATGGCGGCCGCCAGGAAGGACACGATGGCAAGCGGCACGAGCACCAGCGCCACGAGGGCCCCGTAGGCGAGCATCCCCGAGTTGCGGTCCCCGGCATTGAGCCGCTTGGCGGCCGACAGGCAGAGCCTGCCATACAGGGCGGGCAGGGGCTGGCGCCCCTGCGGGGGGTAGGCGTACTGGGCCACGAGGGCGACGAGAAGTGTGACGAGGATCAATTCGGGCTCCGATGCGTGCCCCGATTATAGGGGGCCGCCGCCCGCTCCACGGGCGGCAAAACAAGGGATAATCCCGCCACGGGGCGGCCGGCAGCCGGCCCGGCTGTCGTCGAGCGCACCATCCACAGGAGGAGAGAACCGATGTTCCGCAAGCTTGCCGCCGCCCTCGCGGCCCTCGTCGCATCCACGGCGGTCCTCGCGCAGGACTACCCCAACCGCACCATTTCCATCGTCGTGCCCTTCGCGGCCGGCGGCCCCACGGACACCGTCACGCGGCTGGTCGCGCAGTCGATGTCGAAGACGCTGGGCCAGTCCGTCATCGTGGAGAACGTGGCCGGTGCCGGCGGCACCATCGGCCCGAAGAAGGTCGCGGCCTCGAAGCCCGACGGCTACACCCTCGTGCTGATGCACATCGGCATCTCCACGAGCGTGACGCTCTACCGCAACCTCGGCTACAACCCGCAGACGGACCTCGCGCCCATCGGCCTGGTGACCGACGTCCCGATGACCTTCATCGCCCGCAAGGACTTCCCGCCGAAGGACATGAAGGAGCTCATCGCCTACGTGAAGGCGAACAAGGACAAGGTCACCTACGCCAACGCCGGCGTGGGCGCGGCCTCGCACCTGTGCGGCATGCTCCTCATGACCGCCATCCAGACGGACCTCACGACCGTGCCGTACAAGGGAACGGGGCCGGCAATGACCGACCTCATCGGTGGCCAGGTCGACTTCATGTGCGACCAGACGACCAACACGATCCCGCAGATCAAGGGCGGCAAGGTGAAGGCCTACGCGGTCACCACCGCGAAGCGCATCAAGGCCCTCCCCGAACTGCCCACGGTGGCCGAGTCGGGCGTTCCCGGCTTCCAGGTCGGCATCTGGCACGGGATGTGGGCCCCGAAGGGCACGCCTCAGGCCGCCATCGACAAGCTGTCTGCCGCGCTGCAGACCGCCCTGAAGGACCCGCTCGTGGTCTCGAAATTCGCCGACCTCGGCACCGAGCCGGTGCCGCAGGACCAGGCCACGCCCGCCGCCCTCGCCAAGCACGTGAAGGCCGAGGTCGAGAAGTGGGCCCCGATCATCAAGAAGGCCGGCATCTACGCGGACTGAGCATCGCGATCCCGGAAAGGCCCGCTTCGGCGGGCTTTTCTTTTGGCGACGCAGCAAAAAAAGCCCGCCGGTGGATGCCGGCGGGCTAAACCGCTCTCGGAGGAGAAACTGCCGGCACGCCCGGGGGCGAGCCGACAATGAGGCATTGCAGGGACCGTGCCAGCCGGAGCGCCGCCTGTTTGTCCTTTAAGTTCAAGGCCTTAGGCTACCCATTGGAATGGCGCGGGAAATCGCGGCGCGACACCATGGTGCAGCGCAGCACCATGATGGCTCAGGGGGGGCTGATCCCCAGCTCGGGATGGCGGCCCGGCACGGCCGCGAAAAGCGCCTCGATGCGCACGCGCTCGGCCTCGATGTCCTCGCCGACCTCCAGCACCGGGCCGATGCGGATCGTGCGCGTGGCGTAGTCGAGCCCCACCAGCACCACGGGGACCCCCGCGCCGCGCGCGATGTGCAGGAATCCCGTCCTGAAGCGCTCGACCTTCCGGCGCGTGCCTTCCGGCGCGATGGCCAGCACCAGCGCCTGCCTGCGGCGGAAGGAGTCGACCGCATCGCCCACGACGCCGTGCGCGGCGCTGCGGTCCACCGGAATGCCGCCCATCCAGCGCAGGAACGCGGAGAACGGCCACACGAAGAGCGTGTGCTTGCCGATGAAGGACACGCGCAGGTCCAGCGCGAACATCGCCGCCGCGCCGTGCACGAAGTCCCAGTTCGAGGTGTGGGGGGCGACCGCCACCACCATCTTCGCGAGCGCCGGGAAATTGCCCTCGATTCCCCAGCCCGTGAGGCGCATGATCGCGCGCCCGATCCAGCGCCACGCGGTGCCCCCGCGCCGCGGGATGGGCGCCGGCAGCTCGGGGACGGGGCGGCTCACGCGAAGAGCTTGGCCGCCGCGCGCAGGTCCACGTTGCCGCCGGACAGGATCACTCCCACCCTTGCCCCGCGCGTGTCCAGCCGGCCGGACAGGAGCCCGGCCGTGGCGAGCGCGCCGGTGGGCTCGACGACGAGCTTCATCCGCTCCCACAGGAAGCGCATGGCCTCCACGAGCTCCGCGTCGGTCACCGTGAGGAAGTCGTGCACGTGGGCAAGGACGAGCGGGAAGGTGAGGCGGCCCAGCGACTGCGTGCGCGCCCCGTCGGCGATCGTCACGGGGTTCTCCACGCGCTGCAGCGTGCGCGTGCGGAACGAGCGCGCGGCATCGTCGCCGGCCGCGGGCTCGACGCCCACGACCTTGATCCCCGGCGAGAGGTGGCTCGCGGCCACGGCGCATCCCGAAAGGAGGCCGCCGCCGCCGCAGCACACGAAGAGCCAGTCCAGCGGGCCGGTCTCCTCCAGCAGCTCCCGGGCGGCCGTCCCCTGCCCCGCGATCACGTCGGCGTGGTCGAACGGGGGAATTAGCGTCGCCCCGCGCCCGGCCGCGATCCCGGCCGCGAAGGCCTCGCGGTCCTGCCCCGCGGCGCGATCGTAGAAGATCACCTCGGCGCCGTAGCCCTTGGTGGCGGCGACCTTCACCTCGGGGGCGTCGGCCGGCATCACGATCGCCGCCGGGATGCCGAGCAACCGGCCCGCGAGCGCCACCGCCTGCGCGTGGTTGCCCGAGGAGAAGGCGACGACGCCGCGGCGCGCCGCCTCCGCCGGCAGGCGCGACAGCGCGTTGTAGGCGCCGCGGAACTTGAAGGCCCCCATGCGCTGGAAGTTCTCGCACTTGAAGAAGGCCGTGGCACCCGTGCGCGCGCCGAAGGTGCGCGAGGTCATCACGGGCGTGCGGTGGGCCACGCCCGCGAGCCTCGCGGCCGCGGCGTCGATGTCGGCCCAGGTGACGGCGAGCTCCCCGCCCATGTCGTTCACGGCGCCCCCTATTCGAGCGCGATGCGCCCGTCGATGGTGACGGTGAGCGCGAGCCCGTCGATGGTGAGCGTCATCCGCGCCGGCAGCGTCTCCCCGCCCTTCAGGCGGCCGGCGGCGATCGCCTTCTCCACGGCGCCCTCGATCTCGCGCTGCGACTGCACGCCCACGCTCTTCAGGAACTTGCGGATGCTCATGTTGAAGGTCTCGGGATTCATGGCGTGACTCCTGCGTTGGCGGCCTACTTGGCCCGGGTGATCGAGGCGAGCGCGTCGCGAAGCGTGTCTTCGGAGAGCGCGTTCACGGTCTCGGCGAGGAGCTCGGCCTCGGTGGCGACCGACTGCGGCAGCGCGCGGCTTTCCATGAGCGCGACGAACTGCGCGGCCGCGCCGGCGACCTTGAGCAGGCGCGCGCGCTCGGCCATCAGGATGTCCAGCTCCTTGCCCAGCATGAATGTGCCGGTGCTCTCGCCAACGACGGTCATGGCCCGCTCCGCGAATTCGATCGAAGCGGCCATTTTACCCGGGCTTTCCCCTCAGCTCGACCGGGCGAGCGGAAGGTTCATGAGAAGGTTCTGCGGCTTCATCCGCAGGAGGTGGTCGGCGCGGAAGGCGAGGCCGAGGTAGACGGGGCACCCCGCCGCCTCGGGCGCGGCATCGGCGGGATCGGCGAACGCGAGCCGGAAGAGCGCGGCGAGCCTCGCCTTCGCCTCCTCGGCCACCGGCTCCCCCCGGTAGAGCGCGTTCAGCAGCGCCGTCGACTCGACGTCCAGCCCGACGTGCCAGCGCCAGCGCTCGTCGTCGACGCGGGCCACCGGCTCGACCGCCACGCGCGCGCCTGTGAGGTGCTCCACCCAGCGACCGAGCAGCGTGGCCAGCGCCGCCGCGCCCTCGCGCCCCGGCGTGAGGTCGAGCAGGAAGGAGAAGAGTTCGTCCCGCAGGAAGTAGAACGGCGCGTTCTCCGCGTTGAGCACGTCCATCTTCACGCTGGCCACCGGGGTCTGCTGCTGCCGCAGGAGCCGGCCGACGTTGCCGAAGCCGCCCGTCTCGGCGTAGGCCTCGATCGTGGAGGCGTCGGCGGCGAGCGCCTGGCCGCCCTCGACGCTCACGCGCTGGGCGCGGAAGAAGAGCTCGCCGGCGCGCGCGAGCCACGGGTCCGCCTGGCCATCGAGGAGCCCGCGCACGATCGCCTGCGCGAGCGCATCGAGGAAGGGCGGCGCGAGCTCGACGCGCGGGCGGCGGAACTCGCCCACGTAGCAGGCCTCCACCGAGCCCGCGGCCAGCAGGCGGTCGCGGAAGCGCAGGAACTCCACCCAGTTCTCGCGGGCGTCCGCGTCCTCGACGGCCGCGAGATCCGCCTCGCCGAGGGCGAGGCGGGGCTTGTCGGCAAGGCGCGCGTGCAGGTGGCGCTCGCCCGGGCCGGCTTCCGGCGGCGGCTCGAGCTCCGGGCGGGCGAGGAAGTGCCGCAGGTAGTCGTCTCCGGGAACGAGCCAGCCTTCCGGCCCGCGCGCGAGGAAGCGAAAGCCGCTGGAGGCCCAGAAATCCTGCGCCACGGCGCCGCTAGCCGCGCACGGCCTGCCGGCCGGTGATGCGCATGATCGTCTGCAGGCCCGTGGCGCAATGGGTCGTGCGCCCGGCCTTTTGCACGTGGACGTCGAACTGCGCCACCGTGAGCGTGCGGCCGGCGCGAAGCACCCGTCCGGTGGCGACGATCCTGTCGCCGTCGGCGGGCGCCATGAGGTTCACCTTGAACTCGACGGTGAGGACGCCCGCCTCCGCCGGGAAGAGCGTGTAGGCCGCATAGCCGCCCGCGGAATCGGCGACCGTGGCGACGATTCCGGCGTGGAAGAAGCCGTGCTGCTGCGAGAGCTCGGGGCGGTAGTCGAGCGAGATCTCGACGACGCCCGGCTCCACGCGGCCGAGCGCCGCCCCGAGGTGGGCCATGGCGCCCTGCCGGGCGAAGCTCTCGCGCGTGCGGGCCTCGAACCCCGGGTCCGCAGGCGCGAAGTCGCCGCGAGCCTCCCCGGCCACGGCGCGGGCCTCAGGGCCTCCCGAGGACGGCCACCTCGGGCAGCGGGAAGCCGTTGAAGTTCGAGGCGTAGGCCGTCGTGTAGGCGCCGGCGTTCTTGATGAAGATGAAATCGCCTTCCTGCAGGTCGGCGGGCAGGAGCTCGTCTCGCATCACCACGTCCACCGAGTCGCAGGTGGGCCCGGCGACGTTCCACGCCACCGGCTCGCCGTCGCGGTCCGTGTAGAGGTTGTAGCGCAGGCCCTCGGTGGTCTCGATCACGCCGCCGAAGACGCCCGCGTCCCAGTACATCCAGCGCTGGCCGTTGCGCGTCGCGGTGCCCACCACCCGGCAGATGAAGTAGCCGGCGTCGGAGACGAGGTAGCGGCCCGGCTCGGCGATCACCTGGACCTCCGGCCCGAAGTGCCGCAGCTCGCGGTTGATCACCTCGGCGATCGTCTCGATCGACGGGATGGGCTTCACGTGGCGCACGGGGTAGCCTCCGCCGAGGTTGAGCAGGCGCGGGTTGAGGCCGGCCTGGCGCATCGCCGCGAACACCTTGCGCGCCCGCTCCATGCCGACCCGCCAGTTCTCCGGGTTCAGGCACTGCGAGCCCACGTGGAAAGTGACGCCCGCGAGGTCGGCCCCGCAGTCGACCGCGGCGGCGACGAGCTCGGGGATGTCGTTCATGTGCGCGCCGAACTTGCCGGCCAGCGGCCAGTCGCTGCCGATGTTGGGCGCGTCGATGCGCAGGTAGAGCTTCGCGTCGGCCTTCACCGACTGCACCTTGCGGATCTCCTCCTCGGAGTCGACGACGTACCACTCGACGCCCTTTGCCGCGGCGTACTCGAGGTAGGCGCGCGACTTCATCGGGTTGGAGTAGAAGATCTCGGCCACCGGCACGCCCAGCCCCAGGAGCAGGTCCAGCTCGGCGATGGAGGCGATCTCGAAGCCGGCGCCCTCCTGCATCAGGACCCGCAGGACCCGCGGATCCGGGTTCGCCTTGACGGCGAAGTGCGGACGCACGCGCGGCAGCGTCGCCCGGAAGCGGCGCGTCTTGGCGCGCACGATGTCCAGGTCGACGAGGAGGGTCGGCTTCCGGTAGGGGTGCCTGGCGAGGTACTGCTTGACGGCGCCGAAGTCGAGGCTGACTTCGGGATGGGTGTCGAGGGGGAAGTCCGGCGTGGGGCGGAGCTTCTTGACTACGGCTCGGGGCATCGATGTCTTTCGTGACGGGAGGTCGAGGCGATACGGGAAGGACGGGCCGCGCGTGCCGGCGCGGCGGCGGCGTCATTCCGGTACTTCCTCGCTCCTGTCATGATGACCTCCTTCATACGGCCGGGTGAGTCGCAACGCCCCGGGGGCCGGGGCCAAAAATGCGCGCAGTATAGGGCAAATCGCGACCGGCCCCGCAAGTTTCTGCGGTAGCAGCGCCCGTTACCCGGAAGGGGCATGGTGCGGGGTGGCGCCCGACGGGGGCGACTACATCTTGGGCAGCGTCACGCCCTGCTGCCCCTGGTACTTGCCGCCGCGGTCGCGGTAGGAGGTCTCGCAGACCTCGTCCGACTCGAAGAAGATCACCTGCGCGCAACCCTCGCCGGCGTAGATCTTGGCCGGCAGCGGCGTGGTGTTCGAGAACTCGAGCGTGACGAAGCCCTCCCATTCCGGCTCGAAGGGCGTCACGTTGACGATGATGCCGCAGCGCGCGTACGTGCTCTTGCCCAGGCACACGGTGAGAACGCTCCTCGGGATGCGGAAGTACTCCACCGTGCGCGCGAGCGCGAAGGAATTGGGCGGGATGATGCAGACGTCGCCCTCGAAATCGACGAAGGATTTCTCGTCGAAGGCCTTCGGGTCGACGATCGTGGCGTTGATGTTCGTGAAGATCTTGAATTCCCGCGAGCAGCGGATGTCGTAGCCGTAGCTGGAGGTGCCGTACGAGACGATGCGCCTGCCGTCCACGTGGCGCACCTGCCCGGGCTCGAAAGGTTCGATCATGCCGTGGGTCGCCGCCATGCGGCGGATCCACTTGTCGCTCTTGATGGACATGTTGTCGGCTGGGTCCCCGCCTGCGCGGGGATGACGTTGTTGGGTCCCCGCCTGCGCGGGGATGACGTTGTTGGGTCCCCGCCTGCGCGGGGATGACGATGTCAGGTGTTTTGGACGACGATCTTGGGGAAGACGCTGGTGCGGTCCTCGGCCTGGCGGGCGATGCGGGCGGCCACCTTGCGCGCGATGTCGCGGTAGATCGCCGCCACCTTGCCGTCGGGGTCGGCCACCACCGTGGGCCTGCCGCTGTCGGCCTGCTCCCGGATGTCGATGTCGAGCGGGAGCGCGCCGAGGAACTCGACGTCGAAGTCCTTGCACATGCGCTCGCCGCCACCCTGGCCGAAGATGTGCTCGGCGTGCCCGCACTTCGAGCAGACGTGGATCGCCATGTTCTCGACGATTCCCAGGATCGGCACGCCCACCTTCTCGAACATCTTCAGGCCCTTCCTCGCGTCGATGAGGGCGATGTCCTGCGGCGTGGTGACGATCACCGCGCCCGTGACGGGGACCTTCTGCGCCAGCGTGAGCTGGATGTCGCCCGTGCCCGGCGGGAGGTCCACGACCAGGTAGTCGAGGTCGCGCCAGCGGGTCTCGGTGAGGAGCTGCTCGAGGGCCTGGGTGACCATCGGCCCGCGCCAGACCATTGGGGTGTCGGCCTCTATGAGGAAGCCCACGCTCATCGCCTGCACGCCGTGGCCTTCCATCGGTTCCATCGACTTGCCGTCCCGCGAGGTGGGCCGGCCGGTGATGCCGAGCATGGTCGGCTGGGACGGGCCGTAGATGTCGGCGTCCAGCATGCCGACGCTGGCGCCCTCGGCCGCGAGCGCGAGCGCCAGGTTCACGGCGGTCGTGCTCTTGCCCACGCCGCCCTTGCCCGAGGCGACGGCGATGACGTTCTTGATGCCGGGAATGAGCTTCACGCCGCGCTGGACGGCGTGGGAGACGATCTTCGACTGGACGTTCGCGCTCACGCTCGCCACGCCCGGTAGCTGCTTGAGCCGGCCGACGACCTGGGCGCGGACCTGCTCCACCACGCCGCGCGCGGGGTAGCCCAGGACCACGTCCAGCGAGACCGAGCCGCCTTCGACCTTCACGTTCCGGGCGCACTTGCCCTCCACGTAGTTCTTCCCGGTCACGGGGTCGATGAGCTCGGAGAGTGCGGCGAGGACGTCCTTGTCGGTAATGGCCATGGGGTCTGGAGGGCTTTCGCGGCGGCGAATGCGGATGCGGTTGGGGAAGCGCGCAATTTTAAAGCAATTTGCTACAATCGGGCGACACTCCAACGCTCCACAAGCGCGAAACATGCACTCGCGGCCGCGCCGGGCGCGGCCGCCCGAGCCGCCCGACAACCCCTAACAGGCTCGCCACCGGCTTCGATGCCCCGAAAGCTTTTCGTCACGACGGCGCTCCCGTACGCCAACGGGCCCTTCCACATCGGGCACATCATGGAGTACACCCAGGCCGACATCTGGGTGCGCTTCCAGCGGCTGCAGGGGCACAAGGTGAACTTCGTGTGCGCCGACGACACGCACGGCGCGCCCATCATGCTCAAGGCCGAGGCCGAGGGCGTGACGCCCGAGGAGCTCATCGCGCGGGTGGCGGAATCCCACCGCAAGGACCTCGCGCGCTTCGGGGTGAGCTTCGACCACTTCCACTCGACGCACTCGCCGGAGAACCGCGAGCTCGCCGGGGAGATCTTCGCGGCGCTCAAGGCCGAGGGCTTCATCGCCACGAAGACGATCGAGCAGTTCTTCGACCCCGTGAAGGGGATGTTCCTGCCGGACCGCTACATCAAGGGCGAGTGCCCGAAGTGCGGCGCCAAGGACCAGTACGGCGACTCCTGCGAGAGCTGCGGGGCCGTCTACACGCCCACGGACCTGAAGAACCCCTTCTCCGCCCTCACGGGCGCGACACCCGTGATGCGCAAGAGCGAGCACTTCTTCTTCCGCCTCTCGGACCCGCGCTGCGTCGAGTTCCTGAAGTCGTGGACGCAGGACGGGCGGCTGCAGCCGGAGGTCGCCAACAAGGTGCGCGAGTGGCTGGACGGGGGCCTGAACGACTGGGACATCACGCGCGACGCGCCGTACTTCGGGATCGAGATCCCCGGCGCCAAGGGCAAGTACTTCTACGTGTGGCTCGACGCCCCCATCGGCTACCTCGCCTCGCTGAAGGCCCACCTCGAGAAGAAGGGGCAGGACTTCGCGAAGTACATCGCCGACCCGAAGGTCGAGCAGGTGCACTTCATCGGCAAGGACATCATCTACTTCCATACCCTCTTCTGGCCGGCGATGCTGAAGTTCTCCGGCCGCAAGGTGCCCGACTTCGTCTACGTGCACGGCTTCCTCACCCTCACCGGCGAGAAGCTCTCGAAATCGCGCGGCATCACGGTGAGCCCGCAGAAGTACGCCGACCTGGGGCTGAACCCCGAGTGGCTGCGGTACTACCTCGCGGCGAAGCTCAACGCCCGCGTCGAGGACCTCGACTTCAACCCCGACGACTTCCTCGCCCGCGTGAACTCGGACCTCGTGGGCAAGTACGTGAACATCGCGAGCCGGGCGGCGGGCTTCATCTCGAAGCGCTTCGGCGGCCGCCTCTCGGACGAGCCGCTCTCGGCAGGGCGCGAGCTCAAGCACAAGCTGCGCGGCAACGTGGCCGCGCCCGTCCCCGACGACGAGGAGCAGGTGCCGGCCATCCTCTTCGAGGTGAGGAGCTTCGCCGACCAGATCGCGGCCGACTACGACGCCCGCGAGTTCGGCAAGGCGATCCGGCAGGTGATGTTCCTCGCCGACCGCGTGAACCAGTACGTCGACGAGCAGAAGCCCTGGGAGATCGCCAAGGAGCCCGGGCAGGAGGCGGCGCTGCAGTGGTTCTGCACGCTCTACCTCGAGCTCTTCCGCATCCTCACCATCTACCTGAAGCCGGTGCTGCCGAAGGTGGCCGAGGACGTCGAGGCCTTCCTCGCCCTCGCCAAGCCCCTCGTCTGGGAGGACGTGCCCAACGCCCTGCGGCCGGGGCACGTCGTGCAGACTTACCGGCACCTGCTCTCGCGCATCGACCCGAAGCAGATCGAGCAGCTGCTGGAGCCGCCGTCGGAGGCGAAGCCGGAGCCCGCGAAGCCCGCCGCCCCCGAGGCGCCCGAGTTCCGGCTGGAGCCCGTGGAGCCGCCGAAGCCCGCGCCGGTCCTGCCCGTGGGCGAGACCATCTCCATCGACGACTTCGGCAAGATCGACCTGCGCGTGGCGCGCATCGTCGACGCCGAGCTCGTGGCCGACGCGGACAAGCTCCTCAAGCTCACCCTCGACATCGGCATCGAGACACGGACGGTATTCGCCGGCATCCGCTCCGCCTACACGCCGAAGGACCTCGTCGGGCGCCTCACGGTGATGGTCGCGAACCTCGCGCCGCGCAAGATGCGCTTCGGCGAGTCCCAGGGCATGGTGCTCGCCGCCGGCGACGGCAGCTCCATCTACCTGCTCGCCCCCGACGCCGGCGCCACGCCGGGCATGCGCATCAAGTAGGTTCCTTCCTCCGGGATCCTGGCCCGTGGAGGGCCCACGAGGGCGCAATCGGGGAATTGATCACGGAGGGCACGGAGGACACGGAGGAGACCCAGGGCGTCCACGATCTCGGGAGTGCGGCGAATTCGATCTCCGCGACCTCCGTGCTCTCCGTGATGAATTCCGCCCGATCCCGACTCCCCGCCGCCCGCGATGGCCACTCGAAGGACACCGCTCTCCCCTCCCCCCTACGCGACCGACCGCGAGACGCTCGAGCGCGAGGTCGTGGTGGAGGTCTTCCGCGCGAGCGGCCCGGGCGGGCAGCACGTGAACCGCACCGAATCCGCCCTGCGCCTCTTCCACCCGCCCTCGGGCGTGGTGGTGATCGCGCAGGACTCCTCCTCGCAGCACCGCAACCGCGACATCGCCTTCGGAAGGCTCATCGAGCGCCTGGCGCGGTTGAACCACGTGCCGAGGAAGCGCGTGGCGACGAAGCCCACGCGCGCCTCGAAGGAGCGGCGCATCGGCGAGAAGAAGCTGCGCGGCCGCACCAAGCGCGGGCGCGGCAAGGTGGGCGGCGATGAGTGAGCGCGCCTGCCGGCACCTGCGCATCCACGGCGTCGTGCAGGGCGTGGGCTTCCGCTGGTCGCTGCACGCGGAGGCGGTCCGGCTGGGGCTCGGCGGCTGGGTGCGGAACCGGCGCGACGGGACGGTGGAGGCCGTGGTCGCCGGCCCCGCGGCCGCGGTCGAAACGCTCGTCGCCTGGGCGCACCGCGGCCCGCCCGCGGCCCGCGTGACCCGGGTCGAGTCGGCCCCGGACGAGGGGGAGTTCGGCGGCTTCGAGCAGCGCCCGACCGCCTAGTAGATCACCTCGACGTTGCGCTCGGAGAGCCACTCGCCCAGCGAGGCGAGCAGCGGCGCCGACACCTTCACCTTGTACTCGTCGGGCAGGCGGATGTCGCACTCGCCGTGGGCGTTGCGGTAGCGGATCGCCACCGGGCACTTGCCGCCCAGGTAGGGTGCGAGGAGCGCGCGCAGCTTCGCGGAATCGGCCTGCCCGTTGATCGACAGGCGCAGCGCGCGCGCGTAGGCGCTGCGGACCTCGGCGAGGTCCATGAGCTTGTCGGCGCTGAAGCGGATGCCGCCCGAGAAGTCGTCCTGCGACACGCGGCCCTGCACCACCACCACCTGGTCCTCCTGGATCACGGCGCGCTTCTCGTGGAACAGCTCGCCGAACACCACCACCTCGAGGCGGGCCGTGGCGTCGTCGAGCGTGAGCACCGCCATGCGGCCGCGCCGGGAGTTCCTCATCGTCACGCCGTAGATCACGCCGGCGGCCATCTGCGGCTCGTTGGCGGGCCGCAGCTCCGCGAGCGGGGTGCGGGCCACGCGTCGGATCTCGGCCTGCCACTCGCTGAACGGGTGCCCGCTCAGGTAGAAGCCGAGGCTCTGCTTCTCCGCCAGCAGCCGCTCGCGCTCCGGCCAGTCGGGCACGCGCATCAGCTCGAAGGCCTCGGCCGCCGCCTCCTCGGCCCCGCCGAAGAGGCTCGTCTGCTGCGCGAAGCGCTCGGCCTTCTCCGCGAGCTCGAGGGCCGCTCCCAGGGAGGCGGCGAGGCTCGCGCGGTTGGGCTCGATCGAATCGAACGCCCCCGACTTCACGAGGGCCTCCATGGCGCGGCGGTTCACGATGCGCCGGTCGACGCGCCGGCAGAAGTCGCCCAGGTCGCGGAAGGGCCCCCCGGACTCGCGGGCGGCCACGATGTTCTCGATCGCCTGCTCGCCGGTGCCCTTCACCGCCCCCAGCCCGTAGCGCACGCGCCGCGCGTCCAGCGGCGCGAAGCGGTAGCCGCCCTCGTTCACGTCGGGCGGCAGGACCTCGAGGCCGTTGGCGCGGGCGTCGTCGAAGATCACCTGCACCTTGTCGGTGTCGTTCATGACCGCCGACAGGTTCGCCGCGCAGAAGGCCGCCGGGAAGTGGGCCTTGAGGAAAGCCGTCTGGTAGGCCACCAGCGCGTAGGCCGCGGAGTGCGACTTGTTGAAGCCGTAGCCCGCGAACTTCTCCATCTGGTCGAAGAGCACGGTCGCCCGGGACTCCTCCAGGCCGCGCCCGGTCGCGCCCTTGAGGAAGATCTCGCGTTGCTTGGCCATCTCCTCGGGCTTCTTCTTGCCCATGGCGCGGCGCAGGAGGTCCGCGCCGCCCAGCGTGTAGCCGCCGATCACCTGCGCGATCGTCATGACGTGCTCCTGGTAGGTCATGACGCCGTAGGTGGGGTCGAGGATCTCCTTGAGCCGCGGGTCGAGGTACTCCCAGCGCTGCCGGCCGTGCTTGCGCTCGATGAACTCGGGGATGAGGTCCATCGGCCCCGGGCGGTAGAGCGCGTTCAGGGCGATGAGGTCCTCCAGCCGGTCCGGCCGCGCCCGCATGATGAGGTCGCGCATGCCGCGCGATTCGAACTGGAAGATGGCGACCGTGTTGCCCGAGGAGAACACGCGGTAGGCGGCCGGGTCGTCCAGCGCGATCGCCTGGATGTCGAAGTCCGGCCGGCCCATGGCGCGGATGTGGCGCTCGCACTCCGCGATGATGGTGAGCGTGGTGAGGCCGAGGAAGTCGAACTTGACGAGGCCCGCCTTCTCGACGTCGTCCTTGTCGAACTGGCTCACCGTCTGCGTGGAGCCGTCGGCACAGTAGAGCGGCGCGAAGTCCGTGAGCTTGCCGGGCGCGATGAGAACGCCCCCCGCGTGCATGCCCACGTTGCGGGTGAGGCCCTCGAGGGCCTTCGCCAGCCGCATGAGCTCGGCGACCTCCTCCTGCTCCTCGATCAGCGCCTTCAGCTGCGGCTCCGTGGCGATGGCCTCGTCCAGCGTGATGCCGAGCTGGAATGGAATCAGCTTGGCGATGCGGTCGACCTCGCCGAAGCCCATGCCGAGCACGCGCCCGACGTCGCGCACGACCGCCTTGGCGGCCATCGTGCCGAAGGTCGCGATCTGCGAGACGCTCTGCGCACCGTACTTGCCCCGCACGTACTCGATCACGCGGTCGCGCCCGTCCTGGCAGAAGTCGATGTCGAAGTCCGGCATCGACACGCGCTCGGGATTGAGGAAGCGCTCGAAGAGCAGCTCGTAGCGCAGCGGGTCGAGCCCGGTGATGCCGAGCGACCACGCCACGAGCGAGCCCGCGCCCGAGCCGCGCCCGGGTCCCACGGGCACGCCGTTGGCCTTGGCCCAGTTGATGAAGTCGGCGACGATGAGGAAGTAGCCGGGGAACCCCATCTGCTCGATAGTGTTCGCCTCGTAGTCCAGGCGATCGAGGTAGCGCGGGCGGGCCGCCTCGCGCGCGGCCGCGTCGGGAAAGGTCGCCTCGAGGTGGCGCTCGAGGCCCTCGAGGGCGAGCGCCCGGAGGTGCTCGCCCACCGTCACGCCGGCGGGAGTCGGGAAGTCGGGCAGGCGCGTCTTGTCGAGCGTGAACTCGAAGGCGCAGCGGCGCGCGATCTCCACGGAGTTCTCTAGCGCCTCCGGGAGGTCCTCGAAGAGAGCTGCCATCTCGGCCTGCGTGCGGAAGTACTGCGACGGCCGGAAGTCGCGGGGCCGGCGCGCGTCCCCCAGCACCCAGCCCTGCGCGATGCACACGCGCGCCTCGTGGGCGGTGAAGTCCTCCGGCCTCACGAACTGCACCGGGTGCGTGGCCACCACCGGCAGCCCCAGGCGCCCGGCGAGCGCCACGGCGGCGCCCACGTAGGGCGCGCTGCGCTCCGGGTCGGCCCGCTGCAGCTCGATGTAGAAGGCGCCTGGGAAGTCGCGCTCCCAGTCGCGCGCGAGCGCCTCCGCCTGGGCGGCCGCGCCGGCGAGGAGCGCGACGCCCACGTCGCCCGCCTCGGCGCCCGACAGGATGATGAGCCCGGCCGCGCCGCGCAGCCACTCGCGGCGCACCTCCGCGCGGCCGCGCCACTGGTTCTCCGCGTAGGCGCGCGTGAGCAGCTCGCACAGCGCGTGGTAGCCCGCCTCGTCGCGGCAGAGCGCCGCCGCGCGGAACGGCTGGTCGCGGCTCTTCTCGTTGGTGATCGCGATGTCGCAACCGATCACGGGCTGCACGCCGCGGCTTCGCGCGGCGAGGTAGAACTTGAGCGCCCCGAAGAGGTTGCCCGCGTCGGTGATCGCCACCGCCGGCATGCCGTCGGCCGCTGCTGCGGCGACGGCGTCGTCCACGCGCGCCATGCCGTCCACGATCGAGTACTCCGTGTGCAGGCGCAGGTGGACGAAACGGGGAGCGGGCATCGAGGCGAAACGCGGGTGGAAGCCGGGAAATTCTACACCCGGCGGGGCGCCCGGCCGGGCTACCGGCGCTCGGCGAAGAAGCGCCGGAGGAGCGCCCCGCACTCGTCGGCGAGAACGCCGCCCGCGAAAGCCGTCTGGTGATTGAGCTTCGCCTCGGACGACAGGGCGAGCGCCCCTCCGCAGGCGCCCGTCTTCGGGTCCGGCGCCCCGAAGACGACGCGCGCGAGGCGGGCGTGCAGCATCGCTCCCACGCACATGGCGCAGGGTTCCAGCGTCACGTAGAGCTCGCACCCGACGAGCCGGTAGTTGCCCAGGCTCGCGGCAGCCTCGCGCAGCGCGACGATCTCGGCGTGCGCCGTGGGGTCGCTCGTCGAGATGGGGCGGTTCCAGCCGCGGCCGATGATCGCGCCGTCCCGCACGACCACGGCGCCTACCGGCACCTCCCCGGCCGCGGCGGCGCTGGCGGCAAGCGCCAGCGCCTCGCGCATGAAGTCGCCGTCGCTCATGGCAGCGCCGGCGGCGAGGCCCGAGGGCGGCGCGAACGGAAGGGCATTGCCGGGCACGAAGGAGGGCGCGTCACGCCGACATCTTGCCGCATCACCTGCACGGCCTCCAGTCCCCACGCCGCTCCGCGCGACACATTTCCGTCAACGAGTCCCGATAGAATCCATCGAAGCGCCCGGGCGTCGCCGCGCCTGCGGCGCCATCCCCCGCCACGGAGCGCCGCCTTGGATCCCCGGAAACGCAACCTTCCCCTCGTGTACTCCTGCTCCGGGTGCTCGAGCGCGGCGCAGGCCGCCAACCACATCGCCCTCGAGCTCGACCGCCGCGCAGTCGCCGAGATGTCCTGCATCGCCGGCGTGGGCGGCAACGTGCCGCACCTGGTGCGGATCGCGCGCTCGGGCCGCCCGATCCTGGCGCTCGACGGCTGCCCCCTCGCCTGCGCGCGAAGCTGCCTCGCGGAGCGTGGCCTCGCGCCCACCCGGCACGTCCTGCTGCACGAGCACGGTGTGAAGAAGCGCTACCACCAGCCCTTCGACGCGGCGGAGGCGGTCCGCCTGGCGGACGAGCTTGCCGCGGTCGCGCGCGCACTGTCGGGCACGGCCGCGGGGCCCGGCCGGCCCTGAGCCGGGCGGCAGGCTACCGCGGCGCGGGAGCCCGCCAGTCCCGGAACACGTCGAGATCGAAGCCGTCCGGATAGTAGAGGTACCCCGGCGCGTGGCCCGGCTTGTCGGTGACGCCGTACTGCCAGGCGATCTTCTTCGTGGCGCGGTCGATGACGACGACGCGGTGGCGCAGGTCGTCGGCGACGATGATGTCCCCCGTCGGCAGCTCTCGCGCGAGCGACGGGTGGTCGAGCATCGCCTCGCCGGACTTCGCGTCGTACTGCCACAGCACCTTGCGCGTCGCCGGATCGAAGATCACCACCCGGCCCGGCTTCCAGAAGTCGGCCACGATCACGTTCTTCCCGTCGACGGTCGGGAAGGCGTCCGAGGGGTAGCGTATGTTCGGCGCCTTCACGCTCCAGGCGACCTTGCCCTCGCGGGTGATGCGCGTGATCCAGGCATCGCGGATCTCGGAGACGAGGATGTCGCCGTTGTCGAGGGGCGTGGCGCCGTTCGGGTACGCGAGCCGCGAGGGCGGGTCATGGCGGCAGTCACCGGGCTTGCCCCACTGCGTGGCAATGACGTTCTTCTCGGGGTCGATGATGACGACCCGGCAGTTGCGGATGTCGGCGGTAAGGAACTTGCCGTCGGCCAGCAGGTGCGCGTCGTCCGGGTAGTTGAGGTAGCCCGGCCCGGAGCCCTTCCTCTCGGGCACGCCGTACGTCCACACGAGCTCGCGCCTCTCGTAGTCGACGATGTGGACGTCGTAGTTGTCCTCCTCGCTCACGGCGAGGCGCTTGCCGTCCTCGGAGAAGTTCACGTCCTCGTTGCCCGAGTAGACCGTGAGGTCCGGCGTGGGAAACTCCCAGACGATGCGCTTGTCCGGCGTCACCTCCAGCAGGCGGTTGTTGCGCCGGTCCGCGATCACGATCGGGAAGGGAAGCGGCCTGCCCCAGGAGGCCACCGGCTGCCGCCGGCTCCCGGTGACGGGGGGGATGGGCGGCAGCGCCACGCCGCTGGAGACGACCCCCGCGCCCTTGGGATCGTCCACGCCGCCGCCCACGAGCTCCGCGGGCGGGGACGCGAGGGCGGGCGCGGCGAGGCCGATCGCGACAGCGGGCAGGATCGCCCGCGCCAGGGCAATGAAGTCGAGGGGCGCGTTCATAAGGCCAGCCTAGCCCGCCCGCGGCGCGCCGCCTTGAACCGGTTCAAGAAAACCGACGGCGGCCCCCCTGCGGCGGCCGCCCGGGCTTCACCCCTTCAGCGCGACGAGGACCTCGTCCAGCATCTTCTTGGCGTCGCCGAAGAGCATGCGGTTGTTGTCCTTGTAGAAGAGCGGGTTGTCGACGCCGGCGTAGCCCGAGGCCATCGAGCGCTTCATGACGATGGAGGTCTTCGCCTTCCACACCTCGAGCACCGGCATGCCGGCGATGGGGCTCGCAGGGTCGTCCTGCGCGGCCGGATTCACGATGTCGTTGGCGCCGATGACCATCGAGACATCCGTGTCGGGGAAGTCCGCGTTGATCTCGTCCATCTCGAGCACGATGTCGTACGGCACCTTCGCCTCGGCCAGCAGCACGTTCATGTGCCCCGGCATGCGGCCCGCGACCGGGTGGATGCCGAAGCGGACGTTCACGCCCTTTTCCCGCAGGTGCTTCGTGATCTCGTAGACCGTGTGCTGGGCCTGCGCGACCGCCATGCCGTAGCCCGGCACGATGATCACGCTCTTCGCCTCGCGAAGCAGCTCGGCGGTCTCCGCGGCGAGGATCGGGACCACTTCCCCGGCGGGCTCGCCGGCGCCCTTCGCGGCGGGAGCGCCGCCGCCCGTGCCGAAGCCGCCCGCGATCACGCTGATGAAGTTGCGGTTCATCGCGCGGCACATGATGTAGGAGAGGATCGCGCCCGAGGAGCCCACCAGCGCGCCGGTCACGATGAGCAGGTCGTTGGAGAGCATGAAGCCCGTGGCCGCCGCCGCCCACCCCGAGTAGCTGTTGAGCATGGAGACCACGACGGGCATGTCGGCGCCGCCGATGGCCATCACCATGTGGATGCCGAAGAGCAGCGCGATCACCGTCATCACGACGAGCGGCGTCATGCCCGAGGCGATGTCCTTCGCGGCGATGAACTCGCGGCCGAACCAGATCACGACGAGCAGGCCCGCGAGGTTCAGCCAGTGGCGCGCCGGCAGCAGCAGGGGCTTGCCGCCGATCTTGCCCGAGAGCTTGCCGAAGGCGATCACCGAGCCCGAGAAGGTCACCGCACCGATGAGGATGCCCACGTAGATCTCGATCTCGTGGATGGTCTTCTCGGCGCCGGTGAGGGTGATGGAGGTGTCGATGTAGCTCGCGAAGCCCACGAGGCACGCCGCGAGGCCCACCAGGCTGTGCATGATGGCGACCAGCTCCGGCATCTGGGTCATCTGCACGGTGCGCGCGGCGTACAGGCCGATGGCCCCGCCCACGACCATGGCGCCGACGAGCCAGGGGATGCCGCCGGCCACCACCCGCGGGCCGAAGACGGTGGCGAGCACCGCGATCGTCATGCCGATGATGCCGTAGAGGTTGCCGCGCCGCGACGTCTCGGGATTCGAGAGGCCGCCGAGGCTCAGGACGAAGAGGATGATGGCGCCGATGTAGGCGACGGAGACGAGGCTCGAGGACATGTCCGCTTTCCCTTACTTGCGGAACATGGCCAGCATGCGCCGCGTCACCGCGAAGCCGCCGAACATGTTGATGGAGGTGAGGGCGATGCCGGCGATGGCGATCCAGCGGATCAGCTCGTCCGGCCGGCCTCCGCCGGACTCGGGCGGCGCGATCTGCACCAGCGCGCCGATCACGATGATGCTGGAGATGGCGTTGGTCACGCTCATGAGCGGCGTGTGCAGGGACGGCGTCACGTTCCAGATCACCATGTAGCCCACGAAGCAGGCCAGCACGAACACCGTGAAGTGGCCGAGGAAGGCCGGCGGCGCGTAGGCGCCGACGAACCAGAAGGCGAGCGCCCCGAGGCCGAAGACGACGGCGAGCGCCCCGGCGGACATCGGCTCGCCGGCGCCGTGGCCGTGGCCCTTGGGGGCGGCGGCCGGGGCCGGCCTGGCCGCCGGAGGCGGCGCGGCCGGAAGCTTCGGCGGCGGGGCCGGCCAGGTGACGGCGCCGTCCTTGATGACGGTGAGGCCTCGGATGGCGTCGTCGTCCATGTTCACGTCGATCACGCCGTCCCTGGTCTTGCACAGCTCCTCGGCAAGCCGGAACAGGTTGGTGGCGTAGAGCGTCGACGACTGCTTGGCCAGGCGGCTCGCGAGGTCGGTGTAGCCGACGATCGTCACGCCGTGCCGCACCACCGCCTCGCCGGGCACGGTGAGCTCGCAGTTGCCTCCCTGCTCGCCCGCCATGTCGACGATCACGCTGCCGGGCTTCATGGACTGCACCATCTCCGCCGTGATGAGCTTCGGCGCGGGCTTGCCCGGGATGAGCGCGGTGGTGATGATGATGTCGGCCTCCTTCGCCTGCCGGGCGTACATCTCGCGCTGGGCCTTCTGGAAGCCCTCGCTCATCACCTTGGCGTAGCCGCCGCCGCCCGAGCCCTCCTCCTCGTAGTCGACCTTGACGAACTCGCCACCCAGCGATTTCACCTGGTCGGCGACCTCGGCGCGCGTGTCGTTGGCGCGCACGATGGCGCCCAGGTTCGCGGCCGTGCCGATGGCCGCGAGGCCCGCCACACCCGCCCCGGCGATGAACACCTTGGCCGGCGGGACCTTCCCCGCGGCGGTGATCTGGCCGCTGAAGAACCGGCCGAACGCGTTGGCCGCCTCGATCACGGCGCGGTAGCCGCTGATTCCGGCCATCGAGGTGAGCGCGTCCATCTTCTGCGCGCGGGAGAGCTGGCGCGGCAGGCAGTCGATGGCGAGCACTGTGGCCTTCCTCGCCGCCAATTGCTGCATCAGGTCGGGGTTCTGGGCCGGCCAGATGAAGCTCACGAGCACCTGGCCCTCGCGGACCCTCGCCGCCTCGTCGGCGCTCGGGGCGCGAACCTTGAAGACGATGTCCGCCCGGGACCAGAGCGTGGCTGCGTCGGCGACGACCTCCGCGCCCGCGGCCCGGTAGGTGTCGTCGCCGAAGTTGGCCGCATCACCGGCCCCGGATTCGACGAGGACGCCGAACCCCAGCTTCCGGAGTTTCTCGACCACCTCGGGCACGGTGGCAACGCGCTTCTCGCCCGGGAAGGTCTCCCGCGGCACTCCGATCTGCAACGACATGTGTGGTCCCCTGGGGCTAGGCGTGATCCAAACCCGTAAGGATACCGAATTCACCCTTCCCCTTCACCCGCAGCGGCGACCTCCCGCCGCGGGCCGCTCGCGCAGCGCACTCAGAACTTCACCGTGACCCCCGCGTGCACCGACCGCCCCATGCCGGGAACCGCCGTTCCCCAGCGCGGCACCGAGCCGACGGGGCTCGCCGTCATCGTCGTGCCCTGTCCGAGATAGGCGCCGCCCAGCGGCAGCGCGTAGAGGCGGTCGAAGAGGTTCTCGACGCCGAAGTCCAGCCGCACGTCGCGCCACGAGTGGCTCAGGCGCAGGTTCACGAGCGCGTAGCCCGCGGTGGGGACCTCGTTTCGAACCGCCGAGACGTCGTCCTTGGCTCCGGCCATCGCGACCTCGAGCGCGTTGCTCCAGCCGCGCAGCCGGTGCGTGAGCGTGAGCGTGCCGTGCGCCGGCAGGATGTTGTAGAGGTTGCCGCCCGTGTCGAGGTTCTTGCCGCGGGCGAGGCTCGCCACCGCCGCAAGGCCCCACTCCCCCCAGGCGCCGCCGCCGAGGGCGACGCGGCCCGACAGGTCCACGCCGTGCAGCCTCGCCGCCTGGTTGGCGAACTGCAGGAAGACGAAGCTGCGCGTCGCGGCGAGGTTCGCCGGCGTGCAGGCCCCCCCCAGGCTCGCCGGGCAGCGCACCGCGTCGACGAAATCGGCGACGCGCGTGTAGTAGGGCGTCGCCTTAAACTCCCAGCGTCGGTCGGGCGCGTGCCAGTCTAGGGTGACGGAAGCGGTGTGGGCCTTCTCGGGCTCGAGGTCGGGGTTGCCCAGGTAGCCGTTGCCGTCGCCGAACCAGTTCACCATGAGCATCTCCATGCCGCGGCTCTGCCAGGTGTAGCGCTCGTAGAGGCTGGGCGAGCGCACCTTGCGCGCGAGCCCGAGTTCCACGTCGAGGCCCGGGTCCGGGCTGTGGCGCGCGAGAAGCGTGAGGTCGACATTGTCGTCGGCGCGCGCGCGGTCGGCCCCGTTGAACGCGGGCACGAGGACGGTCGCCGGCGCGGCGGCGTTGTTGTAGGCCTGCACGGGACCGGTGTCCGTCTCCACGCGCTCGTAGCGGATGCCCGCGAGCGCCATCCACCGGTCGCCCGCCCTTCCCTCCCACTCCGCGAAGAGCGCCTTGCGGTCGCGGCTGCCGTCGCGAACGTTCCAGAACGTGTCCGGCCACATGCCGCCGCCCGAGGGCGGCCACCAGTCGTCGAGCCGGTAGCCCTGGTACTCGCCGCCCGCCCGCACGAGGCTGCCTTCCCCGAGGCTCACGTCGGCCTTCGCGGAGAACCCCGTGGTGCGGCTCTCCGTGTACATCGGCATTCCCGCCGCGCAGGCGGGACCCGCCGGCGAGCACTCCACGCCGTCCACCGCCGAGGGCCCGCCGGACGCCCCGGCATACCAGAAGCGCTTGTCGGCCCCGAAGTCCATGAAGTGCTCGACCCGCTCGTGGTAGGCGCGCGCCTCGAGCGAACCCCAGCCGAAACTCCCGAGGTAGCGCAGGTTCGCGCGCTCCGCGGTGTTGCCGAGGAGGTCCATGCGCTGGTTCGGGTAGAGCTGGAAGGGCATGTCCTGGTAGCCGAACTTCGCCTCCACGAGATGGCGCTCGCCGCGGTGCGCGATCGACAGGAGGTGATTGCGGGTCTCGTAGGCCGTGGACCCGACCTCGTGGAGCGGCAGGGCGTGCCCCGGCCGGCCCGTCGCGGTGCCGGCCCTGAAATCCCCGCCGGCCCGGTAGTTCCCGGCCTCTGCGAAAGCGCCGGCGTAGCCGAGGCTCAGCGTCTCGGACAGGTACGTGGCCGTCGCGTTGGCGCCGCGCGCGTCCCCGTTGCTGCGATAGAACGCGCCGGCCTCGCCCTTCGCGCGGCTGCCCGTGCCGGGTTCCGCGAAGACCGGGGCGGGCGAGGAAGCGATGACGGTGCCGCCGATGCTGTCGCCGCCCACGCTCACCGGCGTGATGCCGGCGAAGACCTTGATCTCGCCGACGGCGGACGGGTCGATGTAGGAGAGCGCCGGGTTCATGTGGTTGGGGCACGAGGCGATGGTGTCGATGCCGTCGACCTTGATGCGCAGGCGGTCGTCGGCGAGGCCGCGGATCGACGGCAGGCTGGACACCCCGCCCGCCCCGTACAGGCTCACGCCCGGGACGCCTTTCAGCAAGGAGGCCGAGTCGCTGGTCGCGGGCCGGCGCGCGCGAAGCTCCTCGTCGTCGACGGCGGCGGCATTGAGGGGCAGTTCCGCGAGCCGCGGCGCGGTCACGCGGACGCTCTCGACGTGCGGGGGCTGCTGCGCGGCCGCGGCGAGCGGGAGTGCTGCGGCCACGGCGAGGGGAAGCAGGCGGCGCGCGAGGCGCACGCCGGCCGGAAAGGGCGAAGCGGGGTCGGCTGCGCGAAGCAGCTCCTGGGGGCGAGGCATTGATGGCTCCTGGTCTCTCGAGGTGGGTCGGTCCCCGGCACGGCCGGGGCGTGCGCGAACGGCCGCGACGGCCGCGACGCGCGCTCGGACGACGGGTCAGGCGAGAGGAGCGGGAGGGGGATCGCGGGCGCGGGCTCGGCGCGTCGGCGCCGTGGCCGGCACGGCGTCCGGACGAGCGAGGGGCGCTTCGGCGCGCGCTGGGCAGGCGGGAACCGTGATCCGTGCTGGGAGCGTGCCGGCGG
>Ga0209477_1000143_pt1 | contig 39651 bp, 34 predicted proteins | sample KloWWTupernatant_FD_187180 | JGI IMG/M metagenome (GOLD analysis project Ga0209477, IMG submission 187180) | Active sludge microbial communities from Klosterneuburg, Austria, studying microevolution and ecology of nitrifiers - Klosterneuburg... | ecosystem: Engineered > WWTP > Aerobic digester >...
CATATCGCGGAAGATGCCGCCGGAATTGGTCAGGTAGCCGGCCGGCGGCGCGGCCGGGTCACGGCTGATGATGGTGAGCTGGCGGAGTTCGCCGATCTCACCGGCGTCCAGACGCTGCTTGAGCTCGACCACTCCGGGATCGAAGCGGCGGTTGAAGCCGACCATCACGCGGTGTTCGTTACCGGCGATCGCGGCCAGGCACTCGTCCACCCGCGCCACGGACAGGTCCACCGGCTTCTCGGTGAGCACGGCCTTGCCGCTACCCACTGCGGCCATGATCTGGTCGACGTGGTAGGGGGTCGGCGAGCACACGACCACTGCGTCCACTGCGTCGTCGGCGAAGACGTCCGCGACGTCCTCGGTCGACCGGGCACCGAAGCGTGCGGCCACACCCGCGGCTGCGCCGGCGACGGGATCGGCGATCAACGCGAGTTCTGCGGCGGGATGGTTGGCGACGGTGTTGGCGTGTACCTGACCGATGCGGCCGGCACCGATGATCGCGATGCGAAGCATGGAGACTCTCTTCATTGAGGCTGACTGATGAACAACATTATGTCCTTACATCTTGCCTTTCGCCACTCCAACGCCGGAGCCCCTGCTGCTGCAAATCCCCGCGCCGAAGAACGCAGCGAGGGCTATCGCAAGCGTCGAGGACTGGCACCTGGGTGGCAGTCCTCGACGCTGGTGCTAGCCCTCGACGAGAGCCGGGCGAGCGAACGCCCGGACGGGGTCAGCTGCGGGTGGACATCCCGTCCCAGGTGCCGACCGCCTGGTGCCGGTGCTCTTCGGTGAACCAGGTGGTGGTGACCGCCTTGGTCTCGGTGAAGAACGCCACGCCGTCCTTGCCCATGGCGTGCAGGTCGCCGAAGAACGAGTCCTTGTGGCCGGTGAACGGGAAGGTAGAGAACGGCACCGGGATGCCCACGTTCACGCCCACCATGCCGGCATGCGTACGACGGGCGAACTCGCGGGCGTAGTAGCCCGAGCCGGTGTAGATGCAGGAGCCGTTGGCGAACGGGTTGGCGTTCATGATGTTGATGCCCTCCTCGAAGTCGCGCACGCGCTTGATCGAGGTCACCGGGCCGAAGATCTCATGGGTACCGGCCCAGTTGTCCTCACTCACGCGGTCGAGGATCGTCGGGCCGACCCAGAAGCCGCCCTCGTAGCCGTCGACGGTCACATCGCGTCCGTCAAGAACGAGTTCGCCGCCCTCCTTGACGCCCCGCTCGATGCAGGACGCGACCCACTCGCGGTGCTTGGCCGTGATGACCGGGCCGAGCTGAGAATCCGGCAGGTAGGCCGGGCCGAGCTTGAGTTCGGCGGCCTTCGCGGCCAGCATTTCGACGACCTGGTCGGCGATCGAGTCCTGAACGCAGACCACCGGCAGCGCCATGCAGCGCTGGCCCGCGCAGCCGTAGGTGGAATTGACGATGCCGGCGACCGAGCGTTCCAGCACCGCGTCCTCGAGGATCAGCGCGTGGTTCTTCGCCTCGGTGAGGGCCTGGACGCGCTTGCCCGCACCCGCGGCGGTGGCATAGATGTGCTTGCCGACAGCGGTCGAGCCGACGAAGGTGATGCCGCGGACGTCCGGGTGCACCAGCAGGCTGTCAGCCTCGACCCGCGAGCAGGTGACCAGGTTGGCCACGCCCTTGGGCAGGCCCGCCTCGATCAGGAGTTCCATCATGCGCATCGAGGTCTGCGGCACCATCGAAGCGGCCTTCAGCACGAAGGTGTTGCCGGTGGTGATGGCGAAGGGGAGCATCCAGCCCATCGGGATCATGGCCGGGAAGTTGTACGGCGCGATGCCGACGAACACGCCCAGCGGCTCACGGAACGAAACCGTGTCGTAGCCCTTGGAGATGTTCATCGTGGTGTCGCCCTGCATGAGGTAGTGCGTCGAACACGCGCACTCCACCACCTCGATGGCCTTGAGTACGTCGCCGCGGGCCTCGCCAACGACCTTGCCCATCTCGGTGGCCAGCAGCACGCTCAGCTCGTCCAGGTGCTCGTCCAGCAGCTGCTTGAACCGGAACATCAGCTGAATCCGCTGCGGCAGCGGCGTGGCCGCCCAACCCGGGTACGCGCGAGCGGCGGACGCCACCGCGGAGTCGACCTCTTCCTGGGTGCAGGTGGGGGCCTCAGCGATCTGCTCGCCGGTGGACGGGTTCATCACCGGCATGTAGGAGGTGGTCTTCGACTCCCGCCACTCGTTGTCCACCAGATAGCGCAACCGCTTCAGGGTGGCCGCGCTCTGGGGTGCGCTGGCCTGCTCGGTGATAGTCATCTAGGTTCCTTTCTGGGTCGACCGGTCCGGTCGGTTTGTCGGCGGCGGCTTGCGGATTCGCTCGGCGGCGCCACGGTTTGGTCGTGTTCAGTTGTCGGTAAGTCGGGGGTCGATCGCCTGTCCGGCCCAGGTTTGGCGTACCCACGCGTGCTCCGGGTCGTCGCAGATGAGCCACGCCCTGGTGGCTCCCGGGCCGGCCATCACGTTCAGGTAGTACATGTCGTAGCCGGGAGGCGCCATGGCCGGGCCGTGCCAGCCATGCGGCACCAGCACGACGTCGCGGGAGCGCACTTCGGCGAGCACGTCGATCGGACGTTCCGCGGTGCCGTAGACCCGCTGGTAGCCAAAGGCATTCTCCGCTGAAACGGGGCTGCCTGGCTCCTGGCGGAGCTCGAAGTAGTAGATCTCCTCCAGCGACGTTTCGACGCCTTCGCGCTCCTCGTCGTGCTTGTGCGGCGGGTAGCTGGACCAGTTACCGGCCGGGGTGATCACCTCGCAGGCGATGATCGAGTCCGCGTCCAGCACGCCTGGCGTCCCGAAGTTGCGGACGCGGCGACTGGCCGTCCCCGCACCGCGCAGTTCGTCCGGCACCTCACTGGCCGGAAGGTGCCGGACGGGCAGCTCGCGGGACGCGGTCGCAGCACAGAAGGCGTAGCGCCCACCGTCGACGCTGGTGATCGTGAAACTGGCCCCGCGGGGCACATACAGCACATCGGTGGCGGCGTCGAAGACGTCCGGACGGCCGGCCAGCTCGTAGGTCTCGCCCGCGACGGCCACGCGCGCGGCCCCGGACAGCGGTACTACGATGTACTCCAACTCACCGGTGTCGATCGTGCGCGACTCCCCCGCCGTCAGGTCGGTGACCAGCAGACCGGTGTGCGCCAGCCCGCTCCCCGAGCCGGTCGAGGGGTCGGGGAGAACCCTGGTGTCGAACTCGCCGTCCGCGCTGCTGCCTGCGGGCAGTACCCACTCACTCATGCCACTCCTCGATGAACCAGACCCACTGCGGCGTCCACCGCCTGGGCTACGTCTCCGCCACTCGGGTAGAGCAGCGCCCTTCCGATCACCAGCCCCATCGCGGTGGGATGAGTGAGCGCTTCGCCCCACTGCCGGTAGGTCTCGTCCGGATCCCCTGATGGGTCGCCGCCGAGCAGCAGGCTGGGCAGCGTGGTCGAGTCGAGGACCCGATGCATCTGCGCCACGACCGGCAGCTTCAGCCAGGTGTAGGCGCTGGTCGCGCCCAGACCGGCCGCGATCTGGATCGACTTGATCACCGAATCGGCATCCAACTGGTTGCGCACCTGATCAGGGGCCACCCGGACGGACAGGAAAGGTTCGACCATCGCCATCAGCCCCTTGCGGGACAGCGCGGTGACGGCGCGTCCGGTTGATTCGAGCACGCGGGCGGTGTCCTCGTCCTCAAGGCAGATCCGGGTGAGCATCTTGCCGCCGTCCAGGCCGTTCGTGGCGAGAGTGTCGGCGTCGTAGCCCGTCCAGCGGTCATCGAACTCGAACTCGGCGCCCTGCAGACCGCCGCGGTTCATCGAGCCGATCACCATCTTGCCTTCGAGCAGGCCGGCCAGCAGCAGGTCCTCGAGGATGTCCGCGGTGCCGAGCACCCCGTCCACGCCCGGACGGCTGAGCGCGACCGCGAGCCGTTCGAGCAGCTCGGCCCGCGACGCCATCGCGGTGGCGTTGCCACGCACCCCGAGTGCCCCACGAGCGGGGTGGTCCGCGGCGATGATCATCAGCTTTCCGTCGGCCGGTCGGACGGAGCGTCGCCTCGCACCCCAGGCCCCATCGACAGCGCCGGGGTCGGTGGCCCTTCGTCGGGTGAGTGCGCCGGTGTCGATCCTGGTCATTGGGCCGACCTCGCCAGCAGGTCCTCGACCTCGGCCTGGGTGGGCATGGCCGTCGAGCATTCGAGTCGCGAGGCCACCAGCGCACCGGCGGCGTTGGCGAAGCGCACCACGCGATGCAGGTCCCAACCGTTGAGCAGCCCGTGGCAGACCGCGCCGCCGAACGAGTCGCCGGCACCGAGTCCGTTGACCACTTCGACGCGGACGGGCGGCACCTCGACGGTCTCGTCGGCGGTCATCGCCAAGACACCCTTCGGACCCTGCTTGACGATCGCGAGTTCGATGCCGCGCTCGAGCAGGGCGCGAGCGGCGCGCTCGCGCTCGATCTCCCCCACCGCAACACGGCATTCCTCGCGGTTGCCGATGGCCACCGTGCTCTGGGCGAGCGCCGCCTCGGCCTGGCGGGTCGCCTCAGCCTCGGTCTTCCAGAACATCGGACGGTAGTCGAGGTCGAGGATGGTGTGCGGACGCCGGGCCCGAGCCCGCCACGCGGCGAGATGGGCCTGCCGGCTGGGCTCCGCCGACATGCCGGTGAGTGTGGACCAGTAGACGCCGGCCTCGCTGATCTCACGCAGTGGCAGGTCGGTCACCTCGAGGCGCAGGTCGGGGGCCTGGGGGTAGCGGTAGAAGTAGAGCGGGAAGTCGTCCGGGGGGAAGATCTCGCAGAAGGTCACCGGGGTGGGCAGCCAGGGGTCGGTGCTGACGTAGTCGGTGGCGACACCGAGTTCAGTGAGCTTGCGGCGGACGAATCGTCCGAACGGGTCGTCGCCGGTCTTGGTGATGATCGCGGACCGGCGTCCGTACTTGGCTGCGGCGACTGAGACGTTGGTCGCGCTGCCGCCGAGGAACTTGCCGAAGGTCGTCACTTCCTCCAGCGAGACCCCGATCTGCATGGGGTAGATGTCCACACCGACGCGGCCGATGCAGACCACTTCGTAGGCATCACCCATGAGACCTTCCTTCGACAGGGGCGGCCAGGACGTGGCCCTGGCTTCCCTCACCAGTCTGCCCAGCGATGCCCCGCCCTGTCAAGATTTGTTAGGACATTAGGCTATTCAGGCAACCGGTGTTTCGGGTGTTTGCAGAAGTGCGCTTTAGGCTATCGTGCCCCCATGGCCACCCAGATCCAGGTGAGTATCGATCGAAACAGCCCCGTGCCGCTGTACCACCAGCTGGCAGAGCAGCTCGCCGCGGCCATCGACACCGGCGTGCTGAAGCCAGGGGACGCGTTCGAGAACGAACTCTCCATCGCCGATCGCCTGGACCTGTCCCGACCCACCGTCCGGCGGGCGATCGTCGAGTTGGTGACGCGCGGACTGCTGGTTCGCCGGCGCGGCATCGGCACCACGGTCGCGAACGAGGTGATCCATCGGCGTAACGAGCTGACCAGCCTGTTCGACGACCTCAAGCGCAACGGACGCAAGCCGCTGACCGAGGTGCTGGAGTTCAACACCGACTTCGTCGACCAGCGAGCGTCCCAGATCCTGGGGCTACCGGTCGAGACCCCGCTGGTCTACCTCGAGCGGCTGCGGTCGGTCGAAGAGGGTCCGATGTCCATTCTGCGCAACTGGCTGCCGCCGATGTGGGCCGACATCGACATGGAAGTACTTTCCAGCCAGGGGCTCTACAACGCGATGAAGGCCCGAGGCGTGGTGCCAGCGGTCGCTCACCAGACCATCGGAGCTCGCCCGGCGGAGCCGTCGGAGCGCAAGCTGCTGCAGCTCGACAAGACCGACCCTGTGCTCACGATGTCGCGCAAGGCCTACGACTCCGCCGGCAACCCGGTCGAGTTCGGCGACCACTGCTACCGCTACGACCGCTACCTCTTCGACATCACGGTCTACGCCAGCTGAGGGTTCACCCACCGCCTGGCCCGCTTCGAATGGTCAGGATTCGGTAGCCACCGCGTGCCCGAACCCAGTTCTGGATGGTTATGGGAGCCGACCACGCACCGTACAGTTGCCCAACCCAGTTTCAACCGGTTATCGGACCCAATTCGGCGCTGATATCCAGTTGTTTTTGGGTTGGCCCTCAGACCGCCGCCAAGTGGGTCGTGATAACCGGGTGAAAGTGGGTTGAACGCGTGCGACTCGCGATCCGGCGGCCCGTTCAGGCTGCGAGTTCGCTCTGAAGGCGTGCCAGCATTCGGCGGTTGATGTTGTCCGCGTCCTCGTGCCAGCCGAAGACACAGACGCTCACCACGCCGTCGAAGCCGATCTCACGCAGGGTGGCGAACACCCGGTCGAAGGGCACCTCGCCCTTGCCGATCTCGGCGTGCTGGTGGACGCGCGCGTCCACGCCGGGCGGGTTGACGATGTAGCGGTTGCCGTCGTTGGCGCGATGGTTGAGCGCGTCGGCCACGTGCACTTCCCGCAGCTTCGGCGCTGCGTCGCGGATCATCCGCTCGACATCGCCGGCGCCGTCGGAGAGGTGGAAGGCGTGCGGGCAGCAGAACTCGTAACCGATCCAGTCCTTGTTCACTCCGCGAATCAAGCTGTAGGCGTCGTCATGCAACTCGGCGAAGTCGTAGGGGTGCGCCTCCATGTTCAGCTTGATCCCGTACTGCTCGAACGCCGGGGTCAGTTCTTCGATCGACCGGTACCACTGGGCTTCGCACTCACGGTACGTGTTCGGGTTGCCGGAGAACTCGGACGTGATCTCGCGGCAGTCGATCGCATCGGCCAGCTCCAACAGCCGGCGCCAGTTGCGGACGTGTGCCTGCCGCTCCACCTCGTCCGTGCTCGACCAGTTGAACACCGGGTTCAGGGTGCGCACCTTCACCCCGGTCTCGGCCTGAGCCCGGTTCAGGCCGCGGACGAACTCGTCGTCGGCCTTCGGGTAGCGATGCCAGAAGTGGAACTCCGTGTTCGGCGACAGCTCGACGAAGCCGAAGCCGAGTTCGGCGGCCTTGCGCAGCGTGTCCGCCGTCGACATGGACGGGTAGTACATGTTCGGGTCAAGGGCGATATCGACCATCTCTTGCTCCTTCGCCTAGGGTCAGCCGCCGACTTGTCAGAACTTCACCCGGCTATAGCGCCGTGAGGTTCTGACAAGTCGGGGAATGGGGATGTTGGGTGTAGGTGGGTGCTGGTTGGGGGCTCAGTCGTAGAACGTGGGCTTCTCGATCAGCTGGACGGCGACCTCGCGACCGTCACCGGCATCGAGGGAGGACAACGCCGCTTCGACCACGGCGACAGCCGCGTAGCCGTCCCAGGCCGACGATCCGGTGTGCTGGTCGCGCTCGACGGCGCGGATCCACTGCTGAACCTCGGCGTTGAACGCGGCGTGGAAGCGGTCGATGTGGCTGGCGCAGATCGGATTGCGGTTGCCGTACTGGTCGCGGACGTGGGTCTGCTCCTGGTCGCCGAGGCGGATGGTGCCGGTCTCCATCACCAGCTCGCACTCGATCGAGTAGCCCCACTGCAGGTTGACGTTCACCTCGTCGTCGATCCGCACGCCGGAGGTGGTGTAGGCCACCAGGACCAGCGGGTCCTGCAAGTGTTCGAAACGGTGGGACGTGGCCCGCGGCGCCTCCACCCGTACCCGGACGATCTCCTCGCCCAACAGGTAGCGGCAGATGTCGATCTCGTGCGAGGCGGTGTCGTCGATCATGTTGCGGGTGGTGTAGTTCTCCGGCACTGACGGGTTCCGGTGCCGGCAGTGCACCAGCGTGGCGTAGCCGTGTTCGCCGGCGACCAGGGCCGCCCGCATCTGTTGGTAGCCAACGTCGAAACGCCGCATGTAGCCGACCGTGACCAACTTCTTGCCGGCCCGTTGTTCGGCTTCGAGCACGCGCAGTGCGTCGGCGGTTGTGGTGACCAGCGGTTTCTCGCAGAGCACGTACTTCCCGGCCTCAATGGCGGCGAGCAAGTCCGACGCATGCACCTTGCCGAAGGTCGCAATCAGCACGGCGTCCACGGTTGGGTCCGCAATCAACTCGGCGCCCGTGCCGTAGGCCTTCACACCTAGCGGTTCGGCCACCGCGCGAGCGGCGTCGAGGTTCACGTCAGCGACCGCGACCACCTTCCCACCGGCCAGTTCATTTTCGATTCGCTCCAGGTGCGCGCGACCCATGCCGCCCGCTCCGATCAGGCCAATCCGTACCGTCATCGCTTTCCCACTCTCCGCTCCAATGCCGCCTACTCCGTCCGCCCCCGCTTCCCCGACTTGTCAGAACTTCACCCGGCTATAGCGCCGTGAGGTTCTGACAAGTCGGGGAATGGAGGGTGGGTTACTTCTTCTTGCTGAAGATGACGTCGACCGCGACCGCGAGGATCAAGATCGCGCCCTTGAACATGCCCTGGTAGTACGGGTTCACACCCATCAGCACCAGACCGCTCTGCAGTGCCATCAGGATGAGGATGCCGATCAGGGTTCTCGGGATCGAACCGAAGCCGCCGGACAGCTTCGTGCCACCGATGACCACAGCCGCGATCGAGTCGAGTTCGGCACCAGGCAGGGCGACCGGCGAGGCGGTACCGAGGCGGGCCGTCAACATGACGCCCGCCATGCCGCCGACCACCGCAGCCACCACATAAGCGGACGCAAGCACGTTGCTGGACTTGATGCCGGCCAGCCGCGCGGCTTCCTCATTGCCACCGACCGCGTAGATGTGGCCACCCCAGCGGGTGTAGGCGAGAGCGATATGGGTGATGATCGCGATCACGATGAACCAGTAGACGATCCCGGGCAGCCCGAACAGTTGCCAGGAGGTGAGTCCGAGCAGCCACGGCGGGAGGTTGATGACCGAACCACCGTTGTTCATCAGCAGAGCCACCGAGGTCAGGATGGTGTACATACCGAGGGTCACGATGAACGGGTTCACCTTTGTGCGGGAGATCAGGATGCCGTTGACCAGGCCGACCACGATCGTCGCGATGATCGAGAGGACAAGGGCGAACGGACCCATCCCCGCAGCCATCGCGACCACCATGCCGGCGACCACTGCGGTCTTGGCGATGCCGATGTCGAAGCCGCCGGTGAGGATCACCACGGTCTGGCCGAGCGCCAGCACCCCGACCACCGATGCGCTGAGCAGGATGTTGCGGATGTTCGCCTGGCTCAGGAACTCCGGTCGGGCGATCGTGAACACGACCAGCAACAGCGCGAAGAAGATCAACAACCCATTGCGCTTGAGGGTCGGCCCGAGTTGGGCCCAGCGATTCGGAACGGCGGTCGCCGCCTTGGTCGGCGCAGGGTTCACCGGGGTTGCGGTGGGTGTGCTCATGATGCTGCCTTTGCATTGTCGGTACGGATCCGGGCATGCAGGACGGCCTCTTCGGTGGCGTCCTTGCCTGCCATTTCGGCGACGACCTCGCCGTCGGTGAAGACCATCACGCGATGGCTCATGCCTTGTAGTTCAGCGTGGTCCGCGGAGACCAGGATCACGGCCATGCCAGTTTCGGCGAGGGCGACGATCTGGTCGTAGATCTCTCGGCGGGCGCCGACGTCGACACCCAGCGTGGGCTCATCGAGGATCAGGAGCTTCGGGGTGACCGCGGCCCAGCGAGCCAGCAGCGCCTTCTGTTGGTTGCCGCCCGAGAGTTCACCGATCTCCTTGTTCGGAGAGGAGGTGCGGACGTCGAACTGCTTGATCAGTTCGACCCCAACCTTCCGCTCCCTCGCGGGAATCAGGAAGCCGGCGACCGACAGGTCCTCGGACTTCACCACGGTGGCGTTGCGCCACACCGGAAGAATCGGGAACAGGCCATCCTTCTTCCGGTCACCGCTGACGTAGCCGACGCCTGCCTTGACTGCGAGGTCGGGACGGCCGTGCGGAAGTGGTTCGCCAAGGAGTTCGACCTTGCCGGTGCCTGGATCTGCGCCGAACACGATCCGGGCGAAATCGCGCTGGCCGGCACCAATGGCGCCCGTGAGGCCGACGATCTCGCCGGCGTGGATCTGCATCGAGACGTTACGAAGCAGCTTGCCGGACACGTTCTCTGCTCGGAACACCACCTCGTCGGTCATGTGCGGCAGGTCCGGGAACAGGTTCCCCAGCTGCCGTCCGACCAGGAGCGGAATGATCTTGGCCGGTACCGAGTCCTCCTTGTTCAGGCCACCGACGTTCTTGCCGTCGCGCAGCACCTCTACCCGGTCGCAGATCCGCGGGATCTCGTCCAGGCGGTGGCTGACGTAGAGCACCGGGATGCCGGTGGCCTTCAACGTGCCGATCAGCTCGAACAACTCGTCCACCTCAGCCGGGTTGAGCGCCGCGGTGGGCTCGTCGAGGATGATCATGGTGTCGGCCTCGGACGCGGCTCGCACGATCTCGACCCGCTGCTTCTGGGCGACGCTCAGATCGTCGACCAAGGTCGTCAGCGGGAGCTCGATCCCGAAACGTTCGGTGATCTCGCGGGCCTTGGCCAGGATGGCCTTCTGCCGGATCCAGAACGGCAGCCAGGACACGCCCGGCTCCCGTCCAAGGATCAGGTTCTGTGCGACCGTCAGGTTGTTGGCCAGCGAGCTGTGCTGGTGCACAGTGGCGATGCCGCGGGCCAGTGCGTCGATCGGTTCAGTGAAGTGCACCAACTCGCCGCGCACCTTGATCTCGGCCTTCTCCGGGATGTAGACGCCGGCCAGCACCTTGATCAGCGTCGACTTACCGGCACCGTTCTCACCGAGGAGACCGACGACCTCCCCCGCGAACAGCGTGAGGTCCACGTTGTCCAGGGCAGCGACACCAGCGAAGATCTTGGTCACCCCGCGGGCTTCGATGCGGGGGAGGTCGTCAGTCATTCAGATCACCAGTCCCCGGGGTTGTCGGCTGCGTTGTCCTTGGTGATGATCAGCGCGTCGACCACGACGGTCGGACGCTCACCGGTGGTGTCCACCTTGATCTCCTCGCCACGAACGAGGGCTGCGATGGTGCGTACCGAGGTCGCGCCGTCGTCATTGCCGGAGACCTTGACGGTGCCGAACATCTTGCCTGAGGCCACCGCCTGCGTGCCCTCGAGGGAGCCGCCGATGCCGATGACACCGATCTTGCCCTCCAGGCCCTGTTCCTTGATCACCGTCGCCGCAGCGAGGGCCTCAGGGTCAGTCTGGGCGAGCATGAAGTCGATGTTCTTGTCCTTCTGCAGCATGGTCGCGGTGACATCAGCGGCCTTGACCGGGTCGAAGTCGTTGGTCTCCTCCATCACGATCTTGATGGTGGGCACCGAGGCGATCTTGTCCTTAAGGCCCTTGGAGCGAGCGACCTGCGGGGTGGCACCGAGCGTGCCCACCTGAAGCGCGACATTGCACGGATCCTTGCCTTCACACGCCTTGATCAGCAGGTCGCCCTGGAATCCGCCCATCTGGACGTCGTTGAAGCCGGTGTGCACGATCGGGTTCGCCCCGCCCACACCGCCGTACGCCATGTCAAGGGTGCGATTGGACGTGATCATCTTGATGCCGGCGTCGGTGGCCGCCTGCGCCGCAGGCTTGTTGGCGGTGGGATCGACAGAGGCCACGGCGAGTCCCTTGATGCCGCTGACGATCATGGTGTTGACTTGGTCGTTCATGGTCTGGGCGTCGTTCTTGGCGTCGGTGATCGTCAGGTCGACGTTCAACTTCGCGGCTTCGGCCTGGGCACCCTTGATCCAGCCGGTCCAGAAGGTCTGGTTGCCAGCCGGCAGGGCGATGCCGATCTTGATCTTCTCGCCGGCACCGCCGGCCGCTGAGCTCTCGCCGCCGGCTGCTGAGCCGGTCGCACCCGGCGTGGCGCCGGTGCTGCAGGCGGTCAAGGCGACCGCGCTGATGGTGGCCAGGGTGGCCGCCAGGATCTTGCGCATCTGAATCTCCTTCATTGGGGATTTCTTCACTCGTTGGTTGCGAGGTAGTGGTGCTGCCTTTGCTCCAGCCGGGTCCGGGCCGGACGGGGTGCGCGCTCCCCGTCCGGCGGGTTGGTTTCTGGGGTGGGGATCACTCCCCCTGGAACGCCGCCCAGGCGTCGAGGAGGACCTTGGCGGCCACCTCGATGCCCTCGACGCGGCCGAGTTCGGTGTCCTCGTGCTCGATGTTCAGGCACATCTCGGGATCGACGTCGTATAGGGCGCGGATGAACTCGGTCCAGTAGGCGGTGTCGTGGCCCTTGCCCAGGGCGACGAAGTCCCAGGAAGAGTCCTTCGGCCACTCGTTGGCCCACTCGTCGCCGCCCAGGTTGACTCGGTTCTCGTCCTCACGAAGCCGACGGAAGCCGTTGTCGAGGACGCCGTTCAGCTTGGCGTTCGCTGTGTTGATCCGGATGTCCTTGGCGGCGGCGTGGAAGATCAGCGAGCCGAGCTCACGCACCACGGCTACCGGATCGGCCTGCTGCCAGAACAGGTGCGAGGCGTCCATCTCGACGCCGACGTTGGTGGCGCCGGTCAGCTCCACCAGCTTGCGGATGTCGCGGGCGTTGAAGACGATGTTCTGCGGGTGAAGTTCGAGCGCCACCTTGACCCCGTGGTCCTTGGCGAGCTGATCGATCTCGCTCCAGAACTTGGCCGCGATCTCCCACTGGTAATCCAGCACGTCGAGGGCTGCGGAGTTCCAGGCGTTCACGATCCAGTTCGGGTGGGTGGCTCCGGGCTCGCCGCCGGGCAGGCCCGACATGGTGACCACGCGGTTCTGCCCCAGGGCGGCGGCGGCCCGGATCGAGCGGCGGACGTCTTCGGCGTGCTTCTCGCCGATCACGGGGTTGGGGTGCAGCGGATTGCCGTTGCAGTTCAGACCGGCGATCTCCACCCCCGTTCCCTCGAACTTCGCCAAGTAGGCCTTCGCGGCCGCCGGGGAGGAGACGATCTCGTCGATGTTCGGGATGTGGGTCGGGGGCAGGAAGCCGCCGGAGTTGATCTCGATACCGTTCAGGCCGAGACCACCGATCACCGCGAGGGCGTCCTCGAGGGGACGGTCGTGCAGGACCGCGTTGTACAGGCCAAGCTTCACAGCGTCACGCTCTTTCCGTTGTTGGCAGCCGACTCAGCGACGGCGGCAAGGATTTCCATGTTGTGGACGCCCTCATCGAGGGACGCATTGCGGGGCAGGGACTGCTCTTCGGGGATCCCGGCCACCTCTTCGAGGAAGGCGCGGGCCTGGAAGGCGAAGCCCTCGTTCTGGCCGAAGCCCACCCCGGAGACGTCGATCGGCATGCCGCCCGAGACGTAGGGGTGGTCGCCACCCAGATCGACGGTGCGGTAGCCGTTCTTGCCCGGTTCGTCGTCGTGCAGGTACAGCCGCACCTGGGACGGGGTCTCCTGGGTGAAGCTGGCCGCACCGTTCTCGCAGAAGACCTCGAAGTTGAGGTTGTTCGGGTAGCCGGCGGCGACGCGGGAGACTTCGAGGCTGCCGGTGGTATCGGCGTAGTGCGCGGTGAAGGTGGCGTAGTCGTCATTGGTGACCGGCTCGTAGGTGTCCGAGACCGCGGCCAGGCCGTGGCCGACGACCGCACCCAGCGGCAGCGGACGCTCTTTGATCGCGGTGGTGAAGCCGCCGCCGGAGACCGCCTGCATGGGGCCGCAGAGGAACTCGGACAGGTAGCTCAGGTGGCTGCCGATGTCGGCCAGGGCGCCCGAGCCGTTGGGGCCCTGGAAGCGCCAGCTCATCGGGCCCTTGGGATTGCAGCCGTAGTCACACCAGTAGCGACCGGAGAAGTGCAGCACCTTGCCCAGCGTCCCGTCCGCGATCCAGTTGCGGATCGCGCTGATGCCGGGTTGCCGGCGGAAGGTGAGGCCGATGCGGGCGATGGAGGACGCCTCCTTGGCCAGCCGGGCCATCTCGCGCGCCGACTCGAGGGTGTCGGCCAGCGGCTTCTCGCACAGCACGTGCTTGCCGGCGTCCAGCAGGCCCTTGACCACCTCGAGATGCAGGCTGTTGGCGATGACCACGCTGACCACATCGATTTCGGGATTGGCCGCGATCGCGCGCCAGTCGGTGTCGCTGCGCTCGTAGCCGTAACGCTTCGCCGTAGCCGCGGCCAGTTCGGCGTTCACATCGCCGATCGACACGTATCGCAGGTCGGGAAGCGTGGATTCGTACAGGGTGGGGGCGACCCGGTAGGCAGCGATGTGGGCCTTGCCAGCCATTCCCGCCCCGATTACGGCGATGCCGATGCTCATTCATCCTCCTTGATGTAAACTTGGAGCGCTCCAAGCAACATCAGAGTAAGCACGGAAGAATGTCCTGTCAATAGGGGGTTATGGAATCGTGACAGAATCGCCGCGAATACCATGAACAAGCAACCAAGACCATGAACGAGCGACCAAGAGCCGCGCGGCCGACGATCTATGACGTCGCCAGGGAAGCCGGCGTGTCCAAGTCCCTGGTGTCCCTTGTACTGAACGGCTCCGCGCTGGTCAGCGAGCCCAAGCGCGCAGCCGTCCAGGCAGCGATCGCGAAGCTCGGTTACCGACCCAGTCGCGCAGCCGCCAACCTGGCCGCCGACCGTACCCACACCGTCGGCATGGTGATCGACGACTTCTCGAACCCGTGGTTCGTCGAAGTGCTCCACGGACTGCGAACGGTGATGGGCCCGCGCGGCTTCCACGTAGCGATTCGCGAGCACTACCTGGTGGGAGACCAACTCGTGAACGCGATCGACGGTTTCCTCGACACCCAGGTGGACGCCCTGGTGATCGCCGCCGAGCCGGGACGCGAGTTCAGCGACCTGGGCATCCCGACCGTGGTCGAAGGCACCCGATTGAACGACGTGAGCGGCGCCGACCACGTCTCGAGCGACCAGTCGCTGGGCGTCGGGTTGATCATGAGGCATTTGCAGTCGCTGGGCCATCGCCGCATCGGCCACGTCACCGGCGCGGGCGGTTCGGCACGGCACCGCCGGGACGCGTACATGGACGGGATGCGCACCATCGGCGAGGCGGCCCGCTACGCGGGCGAGCGCAACCCGACCAACGAGGACGGCGGCTACGCCGGTACCGTCGAGTTGCTGCGCCGCCACCCGGAAGTCACCGCGATCTTCGCCGCCAACGACACCATGGCCCTGGGTGCGCGCGCGGCATTGCGCGAGGTGGGTCGCGAGGTGCCGTCCGATGCGGCCCTCGTCGGCTACGACAACTCCCAGCTCGCCCGAAGCCGGTTCCTGGATCTGACTACGGTGGATAATCGCGGTTTCGACGTCGGGGTGGCCAGTGGCGAAGCATTGCTGCGCCGGCTCGCCGACCCGGGCGCGGAGCTGCAGAACGTCGTGATCCCGTCGCGGTTGGTGATTCGCTCCTCTTCCGCCGCTGCACCTCGCTGAATCGCCACGGACGGCAGCCAGCGCTCAGGTCGCGTGTACGGTCACGTCGAACTTGTAGCGGTCGGCTCGGTAGCAATGGTCGCCGAACTCCACCGGCGTGCCGGCCGAGTCGTAGGCCCGCCTGGTCATGGTGAGCACCGGATCGAGCCGACCGAGCCCCAACAGCGACCGCTCTTCGGGCAGTGACGGCCGACCACCGATGGTCTGGTGCGCCACGACCGGCGCCACGTGGTGTCGCCGGAACCAGTCGTAGAGACCGCCGGCCTCCAGCTCCGAGGCCGAGATGTCGCTGAACGTCGGTGGCAGCCAGTTCTTCAGAAGCGCGATCGGCGTGCCTTCGATCACCCGCAATCGCTCGAGGTAGACCAGCGGAGTTCGCCGATCGAGTTCGAGCATGCGGGCTGCGCGGTCGTCGGTTTCGGCATAGCTCATTCTCAGGACGCGGGTGCTCGGCTTGCGTCCATCCGCGGCCAGGTCGTCGTACAGGCTTGTCAGTTCGTTACGCCGGTGGACCGCCTCGTGCGCGACCGTGGTGCCGATGCCGCGTCGTCTCACCAGCAAGCCCTTGGTGACCAACTCACCGATCGAACGTCGGACGGTAGGACGCGAGAGGTCGAGCCGCTGGGCCAGGGACACCTCGTTCTCGAACGCGTCGCCCGGCTTCAGCACCCCGTCCGCGATCGCCTTGGTGAGCTGCTCAGCCACCTGGTGATAGAGCGGCACAGGGCTGTCGCGGTCGACGATGAGCGGCACCTTCACCGCAGTGAGGTCGTGTGTGCGCTCCAAGGTCGCTGTCATCGCCCTTCCCTACTCACGTAACTAATGCCAGACAAGCTGACATTAGCTAGCATACTTGGAGCGCTCCAAGCATGCAATCAGAACCCGTCCCTATCAACCTGGGGCTTGTCAGCCAGCTTGGAGGTCTTCGAAGGCTGCAGAACCCTCGTGTCGATGCCCGGACCCGCTGGTACGGGACCCGGAATCGACGCCGGTCGGGGAGGCCTAGGCTGAGGTGGAAGGAGGGCGGCCGATGACTGAAGCGGGCACACCGCCGCACGTACCGACGATTCGCGATGTCGCGGCGCGCGCCGGCGTCTCGAAGTCGCTGGTCTCGCTGGTGCTGCAGGACGACCCCCGGGTCAGCGCTGCCCGTAGGGAGGCTGTGCAGGCAGCGATGAGCGAGCTGGGCTATCGGCCTAGCCGGCGCGCGCGGGCGTTGTCGCGCAGCCGCACCGACACTGTTGGCGTCCTGCTCAATGACCTGCGCAACCCTTGGTTCATCGATCTGCTCGCGGGGCTGGCAACCACTCTGCGAACCGCCGGACTGTCGCCGATCCTGGCGGACAGCCACACCGACCATCGCGTCGGGATCGATTCGATCGAGATGCTGCTGGGGCTGGAGGTCGACGGCATCATCGTGGTCGGCACCACCGAGGAGGAGTTGCGGATCGCGTCCGCAGCCGAACAGGTTCCGGTAGTACTGGCCGGCACTCGCGAACCGCACCTGCCCAGGCTGGACGTTGTGGTGAACGACGACCTGGCCGGCGCGCGCTCAGCCGCCCGGCACCTGATCAGCCTCGGCCACACGCGCATCGGCCACATCGCCGGGCCGGACGAGATCGGCGCGCTTCGCCTGCGGGGCTTCCGGGAGACCTTGCTGGAGGCCGGGTTGGACGCCGACCAGTACCTGGAGACCGGCGGCTTCAGCGAGGAGGGCGGCTATGCCGCCGCCCGGCGTCTGCTCAGCCGCCCGACACCGCCCACCGCCATCCTCGCGTTCAACGACGTCGCTGCTATCGGTGCCCTCTCGGCGGCCGACGACCTCGGCCTGCGCGTACCCCACGACCTCTCGCTGATCGGGTACGACAACACCCACCTGACCCGAATCCGGCACATCTCGCTGACTTCGGTCGACAACGGCAGCTTCGCCGTCGGAGTGCAGGCCGGACGCTTCCTCATCGACCGTCTGCGGAATCCGTCGCTGGACGCCCGCCTGTATCTGGTGCCAACCAGCCTGGACGTCCGATCTTCCACCGCGGCGCCGCCGGTTCTGTAATCCCGGCAGACCGCTCCCTGAGGAGCGTCGTGAGGAACGAACCCTCACCCACAACGCTCCCTGAGGAGGTTCGTGAGGAACGAGCGAACCGTCACGAAGGTCGTCCCGCCTAGGCAGGTTCGCGGCGGCGGCCCTTCGTGACGCCGCCCGCTCGTTCCTCACGGACGGCTCCTCAGGGACCGATTGGGTGGTGCCGCTCGTTCCTCACGGACGGCTCCTCAGGGACCGATTGGGTGGTGCTACTCGTCCCGCACCAGAACGAATCCCCACCACAACGCTCCCTGAGGAGGTTCGTGAGGAACGAGCGAACCGTCACGAAGGGCGTCCGCCACCGTTCGAGCCGGGGTGGCGGCCCTTCGTGACGCCTCCCGGCTCGTTCCTCGCCGGGAGGCTCCTCAGGGACCGGTCAGGGATACAGCTCGTTCCTCGCCGGGAGGCTCCTCAGGGACCGGTGCAGCTGCGTCAGTAGGTGATGGGCTCGCTGACCCCGGTGTGGAGGCTTCGGGTGGCGGCTTCGGCGATCGCCTGTGCCTTCAGCCCGTCGCGCAGCGAAGGCTCGATGGGCGCGCCGGATTCCAGGAGCTGCACGAAGTGGTCGAGCGCCTGGTAGTAGGTGGGCTGCATCCGTTCGAACCAGCCGGGGTAGAGCTGCGACTCGACCACACCACCAGCCTGGTAGTGGGCGACCTGACGGACGCGGTGCCGCTTCGACTCCACCAAGCCCGTCGAGCCGAGCACCTCGATGCGTTCGTCGTAGCCGTAGCCGGTGCGCCGGTTGTTGTCGATCTGCACCAGGGCACCGTCCGGCAACTTGAGCACGCACACCGACGTGTCCACGTCGTCGTATTCGGCCAGCCTCGGCTCGGCCAACGCCGATCCCGCCGCGAAGACCTCCACCGGATCGGCCTCGGCGATCCAGCGCGCCAGGTCAAAGAAGTGGACGGTCTGATCGCGCATCTGCCCACCGGACACCGCCACGTACTCCAGCGGCGGGACGACCGGGCCACGGCAGGTCAGCTGCACCAGTTCGACCCGGCCCACTCCCCCACCGTCCACGATCCGCTTCAGCTCGGCGTGGTCGGGGTCGAACCGGCGGTTGAAGTTGACCATCACCCGCGCCTGCCTGGCTTCCGCGTACTCGACGATCTCGCGGGCACGATCCAGGTTCAGGTCGATCGGCTTCTCACACAGGGCTGCGACCCCGGCGTCCACTGCTGCACGCAGGTTGGCCGCGTGGGTATCGGTGGACGAGGCGATGAATACCGCGTCCACACCGTCGAGGGCCGCTGCCACCGAATCGGTGGCCAGGGCCCCGTGTCGGGCCGCGATCGCCTGGGCACGCTCGGCCGACACGTCATAGACATGGACGAACTCGACGTCCGGATGGGCGTCCAGGTTGCCGGCATGCACAGTGCCGATGAAGCCTGCGCCGAGAAGCGCGAAGCGTTGCATCATGCACCTGCCTTCGCAGCACTTGCCGGGACGACCCAGGCGCCGTCCGCGTCGTTGGACGCGAGCGCTGCCTCCACCATCTGCACTCCGATCAGGCCGTCGACGCCGGTCGGGAAGGACAGTTCGCGGATCGTGGTCGGACGACCGAAGCGGCGCGCGTCCAGTTCGTCGGCGAGGTCGCGGTAGAAGTTGGCGAAGGCCTCGAGGAAGCCTTCCGGATGGCCGAGCCCCACGCGAGTCAGCCGTGCCGACTCCTCGGAGAGAGTGCTCATGCCATGGGTGAGGATGCGCGTCTCGCCGGCCAGATCCTGCAGGTGCAGGTGGTGGGGGTCCTCGTGCTGCCATTCCAGGCTGCCCCGGTCGCCGAAGACCCGGATTCGCAGGCCGTGGTTGTGGCCGGTGGCGACCATGCTGGCCCAGATCCGTCCGGTCACCCCCTGCGCCCAGCGGATGTTCACGGTCGCGTGGTCGAAGACGCGACGCTCGGGCACGATCGTCCGCAACTGCGCCGAGAACTGCTCAGCCTCCAGCCCGGTGATGTAGCGCGCGAGGTGGTAGGCGTGCGTGCCCAGGTCGCCGACCACAGAGGCCGGGCCGCCCACTGCAGGATCGGTGCGCCAGGCGGCCTGCTTGTTGCCGGCCTTCTCCAGCGCGGTGGCGTTCCAGCCGGACGCATGTTCGACGTCGATGAAGTTGACCTGGCCCAGCGCGCCATCGCGGATCAGACGCGCAGCCTCGCGCACCATCGGGTAAGCCGAGTAGCAGTGCGGTACGGCCAGGATGAGGTCGCGCTCTTCGGCGATTCGCACCAGTTCCGCGGCCTGTTCGGACGCCAAAGTGAGCGGCTTCTCACAGACCACATGGACGTCGGCCTCAAGGAGCGCCTTGGCGATCTCGTAGTGGCTGTCGTTCGGGGTGGCGACGATGACGACGTCGATGCCGTCCGCACGTGCGGTCTCGGCACGGATCAGCTCGGGGTAGTCGGGGTAGATCCGCTCTTCGGCCACACCGAGCGCGCGGCCCAGGTCGAGGGACGCCTCCCGGTTCTGCCCGAACACCCCGGCGTCAAGGGAGTAGCGGTCGTCAAGGCGCATGCCGTTGCGGTGGGTCTTGCCGATGTCGGCACCCGGCCCGCCACCCACCATGCCTACGCTGATCTGCCTGCCGGTCGTGCCCACGGTCGCACTCCTCTGTGTTCTGGACAAGTCTGGACCGGTCCAGAGTATGCTCTGACCAGACCCGAAGGCAACCCCTAGGCTGGGCCCGAAAGGCGGTGGCGCATGACTGGACCGGAGGCACGACCGGCCCCGACGATCCGGGACGTCGCCGCACGTGCCGGGGTCTCGAAATCGCTGGTCTCGATGGTCGCCCAGGGCGATCCTGGAGTGAGCGACGCGCGCCGCCAAGCTGTCGAGACCGCGATGGCCGAGCTGGGCTATCGTCCCAACCGGCAGGCCAGGGCGCTCAACCGCAAGCGCACCGACACCGTGGGCGTGCTGCTGAACGACCTGCGCAACCCCTGGTTCGTCGACCTGCTCGCCGGGCTCGCCACCACCCTGCGCAGCGCTGGCCTGTCGACCATCATTGCCGACAGCGACACCGACCATCGCGTCGGGATCGCCTCGGTGGCCACCCTGCTCGCCCAGGAGGTCGACGCCCTGGTCGTGGTCGGCACTACCACCGAGGCGGACGCGATCGCGTCCGCCGCCGAGAAGGTGCCGGTGGTGCTGGCCGGAACCCGCGAGCCCGACGTGGACGGGGTGGACGTCGTGGTGAACGACGATTTCGCCGGGGCCCGAGCGGCGGCTCAGCATCTGGTCGCGCTGGGCCACCGGCGGATCGCCCATCTGCGCGGTCCCGGCGAGATCGGCGACCTTCGGTTGGCCGGCTTCACCGAAGGCCTGCGCGAGGCCGGGCTGGACGCCAAGACATACCTGGAGACGGGCGGGATGAGCGAGGAGAGCGGTTACGCCGCCGCCCGCCGACTGCTGACCAGACCCGACCGTCCGACAGCGATCCTGGCGTTCAACGACGTGTCCGCGATCGGCGTCCTGTCGGCTGCGGACGACCTCGGACTGCAGGTACCGGACGACCTGTCCCTGGTCGGCTACGACAACACCTACCTGTCACGCATCCGGCACATCTCGCTGACTTCGGTGGACAACGGCAACTTCCCGGTGGGCGCCCAAGCCGGCCGCTTCGTGATCGAGCGCCTCGCCAACCCGCGTCAGCCGAAACGACTGCACCTTGTGCCGTGCATCCTAGAGATCCGCGCCTCCACCGCCGCACCAACCCCAGCAGCGTCCTGAATATTCGGGGACGGTTCGCCAAGGTCCACAGGTCAGAAGAAGACGAGGTAGAGCGCGGAGACGGCGACGAAGATCGTCACCAGTTTCTCGAAGGTCGCCTGGTCGATCCGTTTGATCGTCAGCCGGCCGATCCAGGTGCCCAGCAGTACCAACGGGATCATCACCGCGGCCAGGACGGCCGTGTCCGGACGCACGATTCCGATGCCGATCGAGACCGGGAGTTTGGTCAGGTTCACCGCGAAGAAGAACCAGGCGGTCGTGCCGAGAAACCGCCACTTGTCGTACTTCGCGGCCAGCAGGTAGAGGTTCATCGGCGGCCCGCCGGCGTTCGCGACCATCGTGGTGAAGCCGGCCAAGCCGCCGTAGGCCATTCCGACCGACGGACGGTGGGTGCCCAGCTTGTCGGGCCAGAACCCGATCACCAGCAGCACCAGCAGGATCACGCCGATCGTCCGCTTGAGTGTGGCCGAATCGACCCAGCCGAGGAAGACCGCACCCAACCCGATGCCCAGCAGCACCGGCACCACCAGCCGTCCGATCAACTTCCAGTCGACGTCGTGACGGTAGGTCCAGATCGCCACCAGATCGCCCACGAGAAGCATCACCAGCACGACACCGGTGGAGTCCTTCGCCGGCAGCACGATGGCCGCGAGCACCACCGCGATCATCGCCACCCCGCCGATGGCGGTCTTGGCGAAACCGATGAGCAGGGCACACAGCGCGAGGACCAGCCAGCCCCAGAGGGGCAGGCTGGTCCACAGCTCGGTCAGGAAGGTCACCTACAGATAATGGCGCTGGGCGGCCTTCTCGGCCACGTACTCGCCATAGGCCTGTTGGGTGCTCTCAAGCTCCGAGACCTGTGATACCGGCACATCCCACCAAGCGCTGCCGGGCGGGTTCGGCCCGTACAGGTTGGTCTCGATGTAGAGCACCGTGGTGCGGTCGCTGGCCGCGGCCTTGGCGTAGTTCTCGCGGAACTCGGCCATGCCGTTGCAGCGCAGCACGTCGGCACCCCAACTGGCCGCGTTGGCCGCCAGGTCGAAGGGGACGTCCTCGCCGTCCAGGCGTCCGGAGGTGGACCGTACCTTGTACTTCGTGCCGAAGCGCTGCGAGCCTCGCGACTCCGACAACGCACCGATGGACGCGAACCCGTGGTTCTGTAGCAGCACCAGGATCACCTTGATGCCCTCCTGGGCCATGGTGGCGATCTCCATCGGCAGCATCTGGTACGTGCCGTCGCCCACGATCGCGACCACCTCGTGCTCGTCCCCCACCGCCAGCTTCACACCCATCGCAGCCGGGATCTCGTAGCCCATGCAGGAGAAGGCGTACTCCAGGTGGTACTGCTCCGGGGTGCGGGCGCGCCACAGGGCCTGCAGGTCACCGGGCATCGAGCCGGCGGCGTTGATCACGACGTCGTAGTCGCCCATCAGCTCGTTCAGTGCGCCGAAGACCTCGGTCTGGGCGGGCAGTTCCTGATCGTGCGGTGCGTAGCACGTGTCGACCACCTGCTGCCATTCGGCGTCCAGCTGCCCGGCGCGCGCCTGGTACTCGGGGTCGGTGCTCCAGCCGGCCAGTTCGCCGGTCAGCGCCACCAGCGCTTCGCGGGCGTCCGCCACCACCATGGTCGCCGCGTGCTTGGCCGCGTCGAAGGCCAGCACGTTGATGTTGACGAACTTCACGTCCGCCTCGGCGAAGATCGTATGGCTCGCCGTGGTGAAGTCGGAGTACCGGGTGCCGATTCCAATCACCAGGTCAGCCTCGCGCGCCAGTGTGTTGGCTGCGGTGTTGCCGGTGGAACCGACGCCGCCGACCGCCATCCGATGGTCGAAGTTGATCGCGCCCTTACCGGCCTGGGTGTCGGCGACCGGAATGCCCGTCGCGTCCGCGAAAGCCCGCAGCGCCTCGGACGCACCGGCATAGATCGCGCCACCGCCGGCCACGATCAGCGGCTTCTTGGCGGCCTTGATCGCCGCCACCGCGCGCGCCACAGCGGCCGGCTCGGGCACCGGACGAGCGACGTGCCACACCCGCTTGCCGAACAGCGCAACCGGGAAGTCCCAGGCCTCGGCCTGCACGTCCTGCGGCAGGCAGAGCGTGGCCGCACCGGTCTCGGCCGGGTCGGTCAGCACCCGCATCGCCGCCAGTAGGGACGGAACCAGCTGCTCGGGACGGTTGATCCGATCCCAGTAGCGCGAGACCGGCTTGAAGGCATCGTTCACTGAGATGTCGAGGGAGCGCGGGTCCTCGAGCTGCTGCAGCACTGGGTCGGGGAACCGGGTGGCGAAGATGTCGGACGGCAGCAGCAGCACCGGCAGCCGGTTGGTCGTGGCGAGCGCCGCGCCGGTGATCATGTTGGTCGCACCCGGGCCGATGGACGAGGTGACCGCCCAGGTCTGCAGCCGGTTCTTGGTTTTGGCATAGGCGGCCGCGGCATGGACGGCGCCCTGCTCGTTGCGCACCAGCACGTAGGGCAGGTCGGGAGCGTCCGGGTTGCCGTCAAGCTGTTGGAGTTCGGCCTGCAACAGCGCCTGACCGATGCCGGCGACGTTGCCGTGACCGAAGATGCCGAAGCAGCCGGCAAAGAGCTTCTGCTCGATCCCGTCCCGTTCGGTGTACTGGTTTGCGAGGAACTTGACCACCGCCTGGGCGACGGTGAGCCGAACGGTCTGGGTCATCTTTGGCTCCGGTTTGGTACTTGGTGGAATAGAACCGCCGGCACCCGTGAGGTGGGTGCCGGCGGCACGATCAGGGGCGGGTCAAGCGGGGATCAGGATGTCGCGGACGATCTGGTCGAGTTCCTCGTCCGCGCCGAGGAACTGGCGCAGGGTCTTGCGGGTGGCGCCGAAGTCGGCGAACTCTTCGGGCGTCATGCCGTCCACGTCGTAGGCCTTGCGGAACTCGGGCATGGTGTAGAGAGCCTCGATCACCTTCGGATCCACCGGCAGGTCGATGCGCTCCTCGGGATCGATCCCGCTGTTCTGGAAGCGCTGCTGCCAGGCGAACGGCGGGGAAAGCACCAGGTCGCCACCGACCAGTTCGGTCCACTGCAGCGCGTTGCGGTAGGCCGCCACCAGGATGCGGGCGCGCAGGCCGCGCTTCTTGAACTCGGCGTAGGCCTTCTTCACCGCGGCCACACCGGCCCATTCGAGGTAGCCCGGATCGAACACGTGGCCGTCCTTGGCGTAGACCGACTTCAGCCAGTCGTCGAGGCGGCCGACCATGATGGTCACCACGGGACCCATGGTCGAAGTGTCTTTGCCTTCGGCCTCGCGGCGCTTCAGGCCCCGCTCGATGGCCTCACCGGTCGCGACAGCCTGGGCGACGGTGAAGGAGACGGTCACGTTGATGTTGACGCCGCGGTAGCTCGCGTCCTCGATGGCCTCGACGCCGGTCTTCGTGGCCGGGATCTTCACGATGATGTTCGGGGCCAGGTTGGAGAAGTACTCGGCCTGGTCGGCCAGGGCCTTGGCGCTGCGGGCCAGTCGCGGGTCGGTCTGCATGGAGAGGCGGCCGTTGTAACCGTTGTACTTCTCGAACGCCGGGAGCAGCAGCTTGGCGGCGTCGAGGGATACCTCCTCCACCACCTTCCAGCCGATCTGGGACTCGGTGGCTTCCGGCATCTCGGCCGCAAGCTCCTTGATCCGCGCGGTCCAGCGCGGCAGGTCCGCGCGAATCGCGGCCAGAGCGATCACGGGGTTGCAGGTGGCGCCCACCGCTCCCCAGGAGATGGCCGTCGAGAGCTCGGTGTAGGTGGCCGAGTCGTTCCACAGCACGGTGGGACCGCGCTGCGTCATCAGGCCAAGTGGGGAGTGTGCATCAGTCATGGTTTGACCTCTTCGTCGAGACACGTCGTACTGCTTGCCAGTCGGTAAGACCATTCAATCCCTGCTAAGACCAGAAGTCAACACAATGTCCTGACATTCTGCCTTGGCTTGTGAAGGTGCCTCAGTCCTGGCGTGACGCGCGGCGGTTGCGGTCGATGTCGACCACCAGTACCTCAAGACAGGTGACGGGCTCGGCCAGTGCGCCGGCGAGTTCAGCGGCGCCGGTGATACGCATCGCGGGAACGCCGAAGCCAGCCGACAGCGCCACAAGGTCGAGCCCAGTGGGAGTTGCGAAGACCCGCTCGAACGCGTCCGCGAACGGCTCATTGCCGTATTCGAGCGTCGCGAAGATGCTGCCCCCGGCGTCGTCGGCAACGACGATGCGGAGCTGCGGACGGGGCTCGCCCGGCCCGATCGCCAGGGCGCCGACGTCATGGACGAAGGACAGGTCGCCGCACAGCAGCGTGGTCGGCCGGCCAGAGCCGAGCGCCACGCCGACGGCGGTGGCCAGCGTGCCGTCGATGCCCGAAAGCCCGCGGTTGGCGTACACCGGAGGGGACGCTGGGCGCACCTGGGCCAGGTCGGCGTCCCGGATCGGGTTGGAGTTGCCGAGGCAGAGCACCTGGTCGGCTGGGACCGCTGCGACTACGAGCGCAGCTACCTGCGGGCCGGTCGGCAGTGCGGCCTCGACAGTCTCGACCAACCGATCGCAGGGTTGGGCGACACGGTCGGCCTGCTCGCGGTCGGCCTGCTGCCAGGATGCGAGCCAGTCGGCGGGGCCAGGTTCGACGCTCACCACTGAGGCGATCAGGCTCGCCCGCCAGCCGGGATCGACGAAGTCCGGAGAAGTCGCGACCACGACCACCTCGACGTCGTCGCGCGAAAGCAGCCGGGTCACCGGACGCGACAGGGTCGGCCGCCCGTACACGATCACCCGCTCGATCCGAGCGGCGAGGTCACCGGCCAACAGCAGGCGTCCGGCAGCCAAGGCATTTGCACCGGTACGGGCGTTGCTGGACGGCTCGGCCAGCAGCGGCAGGCCAGCGGCTTCGGCGAGTTCGGTCGCTGTCCGACCGACCGCAAGTGTGGCGTCACCGCAGACCACGAGCGTGCGCGGTGCTCCCGGAAGCGCACAGCTACCCGGGGCTGGAGCCGCGCCGACGACGACCGCCGGCAACTCGGGCGGTGCTCCTACGGCCGCAGCCACCAGAGGCTGGCCGAGTTCCACATTGAGGTGGGCCGGTCCGGGGAACCTCGACAACGGCCCCTCGGCTGCGATCACCGCACGGGCCGCCTGCGCGAGCCAGGACTGGTCGGAAGCCAACGAGCTGACCCGCGCTCGGTACCGCAGGAAGCCTGCGAACAACTGGCTCTGCTCGGTGGTCTGGTTGGCGCCGAAGCCGACGAGCGACGCGGGCCGGTCGGCCGAGACCACCAGCAGCGGGACGCCACAGTGGTGGGCCTCCATCACCGCGGGCAGCAGGTTGCCCACGGCCGTTCCGGACGTGGTGACGATCGGCACGCAGCGTCCGGACGCTTTGGCGATGCCCAACGCGAGGAAACCCGCCGAACGCTCATCGACACGAACGTGCAGCCGTAACCGGCCGTCGCGGGCGGCGGCGTACGCGACCAGGGCCAGCGGTGCGCTGCGCGAACCGGGCGCCAACACGAGGTCGGTGACGCCTTGGGCGAGCAGCTGGCCGATGACCGCGCTCGCGCAGGCCACAGAGTCTGTCATTCGGGCCTCCCGGGCTCTGTGATCAAGTCCTCGGCCAGCGGCCCGAGCCGGGCCAGCCAGCGGGCGGTGGCGGCGTCTCCGGCCTGCCAGGTGGGGGTTGTCTCGACCGGATCCACGGCCGACGGCGCCCTTCGTGACGGTCGCAGAGCGACCTCCTCAGGGAGCGGTTGGGTGGTGCTCTCGGGTAACGGCTCAGTGGTGCTCCCAAGGGACCGCTGGGCGATGCTCCCAGGGAGTCGCTGGGCGGTGCTCTCAAGGAGCGGCTGGGCGATGCTCCCAGGGAGTCGCTGGGCGGTGCTCTCAAGGAGCGGCTGGGCGGTGTTCCCAGGGAGCGGCTGGGTCGGCTCGACCCTCCGCACCGGGATCGAGCCTTCGACCGCGACCAGCGGGTGGCTGGTGACGTCCATGGTGAACATGGTGGCCGTGTTCAGGCCGCACGCATAGGGCAGTTCGGGCAGGGCGGCGGCGAGCGCGACCCCCGCGGCGAGTCCGACCGAGCTTTCCAGCGCGGACGAGACCACCACCGGCAGGCCGAGTCGCTCGGCCAGCTCCAGGCAGGCACGGACGCCGCCGAGGGGCTGCACCTTGAGCACGGCGATGTCCGCGGCCTCGAGCGCGACCACCCGCTCCGGGTCGCCCGAGCGGCGGATGCTCTCGTCAGCGGCGATGAGGATGTTGAGCCCACGCCGAGCGAGGATCCGCCGCAACTCGGCCAGTTCCTCGACGCTCGCGCACGGCTGCTCGACGTATTCGAGGTCGAACTGGGCGAGTTCGGTGAGCCGGGCCAGTGCGGTGTCGACGTCCCAGGCGCCGTTGGTGTCGATCCGGAGCCGGCCGGACGGGCCGAGCGCGTCGCGTACCGCCTCGAGGCGCGCCGCATCCTCGGCGGCGGCCTGGCCAGGTTCGGCCACCTTGACCTTCGCGGTGGCGCAGCCGGAGGCCGCGACGATGGCGTACGCGGTCTCCGGGTCGACCGCCGGTACGGTCGCGTTCACCGGCACCCGGTCGCGAACGGGAGCAGGGAAGCCCCGGTTCGCGGCCTCCCAGGTGGCTCGCCACCAGGCGTCGATCTCAGGACGCGTGTACTCCGCGAAAGGGCTCCACTCGCCCCACCCTGCCGGCCCTCGCACCAGCAGGCCCTCGCGGACGGTGATGCCGCGGAACCGGTTGACCAGGGGCAGCGCGTACGCGACCGGCGAGACGGCACCCATGAGCTCAGCGAGCGATCAGCAGGCCGACGAAGAGTCCGGCGGCACAGGCGAGTTCGGCCAGACCCGTCCGCTTGAGCACGTGGATCAGACCATGACCGCTCACGCCACGCAGCACCTCGCGCACGGGTCCGACGAGCAGCACGAGCATGAACCAGCCCAGCAGTGCCCACCACGAACTGGTGGCGGCCACGCCGAACACACCCACCGCGGCCAGAGCCACCATGCCAACGAAGAATCGGCGGGTGCCCGCGTCGCCCAGCCTCGTGGCCAGCGTCCGCTTGCCCGCGGCGCGATCACCTTCGAGGTCACGCAGGTTGTTGGCCGCCAGAATCGCGCAGGCGAGCGCGCCGATCGCGATGGCCGTCCACCACGCCGAGGCCGACACCGTGCCGACCTGGATGTAGACCGTGCCTGACACCGCGACCAGCCCGAAGAACACGAATACGAACAGTTCGCCCAATCCCAGGTAGCCATACGGGTTGCGTCCGCCGGTGTAGAACCATGCGGCGAGGATCGCCGCCGCACCGACGCCGAGGAGCCACCAGTACCCGGTGAGCAGGACCACGGCCAGTCCGGCGACGGCAGCGACGGCGAAACCCGCGAATGCGGCCGACTTCACCTGCGCCGGCTCGGCGGCGCCGGAGCCGACGAGCCGCATCGGACCGACGCGCGCCGCGTCCGTGCCGCGGATGCCGTCCGAATAGTCGTTGGCGTAGTTGACGCCGATCTGCAGGGCCAGCGAGACCACGAGCGCCAGCGCAGCCAGCAGCGGCTGGAAGCCGTGCTCGAACCAGGCCACCGCGCTACCGGCGAGCACCGGCGCCAGCGCCGCGGGCAGGGTGCGCGGACGGGCACCCTCGACCCACTCAGCCAACGTCGCCATGGTCCCCCGATTCCCGCCAGGACAGCGCCAGCGCCGTCCGATCGATCTTGCCCAATGATGTGTACGCCAAGTGCTCGACCCGCCGCAATTCCTTGGGCACCGCGGCGCGACCCAGTTCTGGCTCCAGGCGCGCGCGCACGTCCGCCAGGTCGAAGTCGTCGATGGTCAGCGCGACGACCTTGGTGCCCCAGCGCCGGTCGGGGACTCCGAGGGCAGCGAGCCGACCGACGCCGAACGCCGCGTCGCAGACCCGCTGGACGGCGGCGAGGTCGACGTTCTCGCCACCGGAGATGACGATGTCGTCGGCCCGGCCGAGCACGCGCAGCCTTCCGTCCGCCCACGCGCCGCGGTCGCTGGTGCGGACGAGGTCGCCGGCGAGCACCGTCCGGGTGAGGTCGGGACGGCCGCGGTAGCCGAGGAAGGCCATCGGCCCACCCAGGCCGATGCGCTCGCCGTCCAGTTCGACCCGGACGCCGTCCAGCGGCACCCCGTCGTAGACACAGCCTCCGCAGGTCTCGCTCATACCGTACGTGGCGACCAGGTTCACCCCGGCGGCGGTTGCGCGCTCGCGCAGCCCGGTGGGCAGCGCGCTGCCGCCGACCAGTACGGCCGCGTGATCGCGCAGTCTCGCTGTGGTCTCGGGTTCGGTGAGCGCGCGGTCGAGTTGGGCGGCGACCAGGGAGATGTACGTGCGGGCGGACGGGATGGGCAGGTCGGCGAGGTCGGGACGGGCGAAGCTCAAGATGGAGCCGGCGTGCACCGCCCGGACCACGGTCATCAGGCCCGCGACATGACGGACGGGGAGCGCGCAGACCCAGTCCCCGGCGCCGCCGAGCCGCGAGTGGGTGGCGTCGGCGGAGAACCGCAAGGACGTCCGCGACAGCACCACCGCCTTGGGTTCGCCGGTCGAGCCCGAGGTGCTGACGACCGCGGCGGCGTCCGGTTCGGTGACCGGTTCGTCGGGTAGGAGCGCGCGCAACTGGCGGGGTTCCGGGACGGGGGCGATCGGTGCGCCGCCGGCAAGGGCGGACGCGACCGCGCCGATCACTTCCTCGCCCACCACCAGTCGCAGCTGCACCCCTCAACCCTATGACGCGGCGGACTCGCCCGATCATGGCGAGGAATCCGTCCGCGAACACACCCGAGAACGGACAACATGTCCAAGAACAAACTGAGTTTTACCTGAGAGCCACTCTCATGAGAGACTCCGCTGGTGTTCCTGGGACTGAAGCTGCGCGCGGGCGCTGTGGCTTTGTCCGCGATCGCCGGTCTCCTCCCAGTGTTCGCAGCCGACCACGCCGTGGCGATGCCGCTGGCCGACGGCGGCGCGAGCAGCGCGACGCCCGTCGCGAAGACGACCATGGACACCTCCGAACTGGCTGCGTACCGCGAATCCCTGCTGAACAAGCAGTCCAACGCGATCGCGATCCGCAACGCGACCATCGAGGCGATCCACGCCGAGACCGTCGCCGAACTCGGATACGAGCCCGGCACTACCGATCCTCGTGAGATCGCCCGGCAGATCATGCTGAACAAATACTCGTGGGGCGAGGACGAGTTCACCTGCTACGACGACATCATCATGCGCGAGAGCAAGTGGATCGTGACCGCCGACAACCCACACTCGACCGCGTACGGCATTCCCCAGGCACTGCCCGGCAAGCGAATGGCCGCATTCGGTGACGACTGGCTCACCAACCCGGCCACCCAGATCCGCTGGGGCCTCGACTACGTCGACGACCGCTACGGCACCCCCTGCCAAGCCTGGTCCTTCAAGCGCTCCCACGGCTGGTACTGAGCCCTCGCACCGCAAGACCGGTCTCTGGAAGCCCGCTAGGAGCGAGCGTCCCAACCCAGTCCCCCTAGATCCACGCGAGCGCGGTCTCGACAAGCTCGACCAGCCGATTGGTGGATCCGGGCGGAGGAGCCCCACGAGGAACGAGCATCCCCGCTATCGGTCCCTGAGGAGCCCCACGAGGAACGAGCGTCCCAACAACGGTCCCTGAGGAGCCCCGCGAGGAACGAGCGGGGCGTCACGAAGGGCCGCCGCCCGCCTCGCGTCCACCAGCCCCCCACAAACGGTCCCTGAGGAGCCCCGCGAGGAACGAGCGGGGCGTCACGAAGGGCCGCCGTCCGCCTAGGGTCCACCAGGGTTAACACGCCCTCGCTTGGCGTACTCCTTCAGCAGGTCGATGTCACCGTCGGCCAAAGCCTGCTTTTTGCGGCGCGACCAACCGTGAATGCGGCGCTCGATCGCGTAGGCGTCCGCGAGGTCGAGTTCGGCGGCCCAGATCAGCACGACCGGACGGCGCCTGCTGGTGAAGCCGATCTTGGCGGTTGCGTGCTGTTCCAGGCGAGCTTCGAGATCGCGCGCGCTCCCGACATAGAAGGTGCCGTCCGCGCATTTCAGTAGGTACACCCAGGCCATCGTCATAGCCTGATCGCTGGTTCAATGTGGACGCCAGGGTGCCTGGTGCAATCTGTGGATAACGGCTGAGACCTGCGGGCGGCGGCGGCCCTTCGTGACGCCCCGCTCGTTCCTCGCGGGGCTCCTCAGGGACCGATAGCGGGATGGTCGTTCCTCGCGGGGCTCCTCAGGGACCGATAGCGGGGATGCTCGTTCCTCGTGGGGATCCTCGGTGGCGGAGGCCTGGCGAGACTGCGTCAGTGGGTCCAGTCGACCAGGCCGGGGGCGTCATGTTCGCCGGCTGGCCAGACGGCTCGGACGATGCCGGCGGCGGCCAGGGCCTTGCGGCAGCCGGGGCAGGGCGGGTCGGTGATGTAGGCCGTCGCGCCCTTGGTGTCGCGGGTAGCGAAGAGGAGTGCGTTCACCTCGGCGTGGATCGCGATGCAGAACCCCGGGGTGCCCGGACGGTCGTAGTCGCCCAGCCCAGGAATCTGGTCGTAGTCGAGCTGGCCGCGGGGGCAGGCGCCTTCGAGGCAGTCGGGGTGACCGGGCGCGGCACCGTTGTAGCCGGTCGCGATGATCCGGCGATCGAGCACCAGCACCGCGCCCACCCGACGGCGAGTGCACTTGGCCCGGCTCGAGACGGCGCCGGCGATACCGAGGAAGTAGTCGTCCCAACCGGGTACGAGATGCTCGCTCATCGGTCTCCTGTCCACAGCTTCCGTGACTGCGGCAGAGGCTACCGGCTCGACCACCGGTCCGCCGACGATGTCACCGAACACGATTCCGGGCAGAAGGTCGCCGGCTACTCGGGCAGGAACTCGTTGGTCATCGCTTCCTTCGGGTCGACCGTCCCGGTGAACAGCCGCTCCGCGGCCATGAACTCCACCATCGAGCGCCACTGAGCCGCGTCCATCTTTCCCGAGACCGCACCGGTCGCGTCCACCCACAGCTTGCCGGTGGCCACGAGAGTGGCCCTCGCCGCGGCCTGGGCGGCCTCCGCCGAAAGCCCTGGGACGAAGTCAGCCGACACCTTGAGCGCGCGATCCGGGTCGGTGACCGCCGTCTTCACCCCGGCCAGCATGCCGGCAACGACCCCGCGCACGACGTCCGGGTTGGCCTTCGCGTACGCCGCCGTCGTGACCAGGCAGATGCTCACCAGTGGCACCTGCCCCTCGGTGATCGCCAAGCTGCGCGTAGCCAGCCCGCCGAGGGCGAACTGCACCGCCTCGTTGTTGCTGAAGCCCACGATCGCGTCGACTTTGCCTGTGGTGAGAGCGGCCTGCTGGGTGTAGCCGATCTCCTTGATCTCGACGTCGTCCTCGCTGAGCCCTGCGGTCCTCAGCGCCACCAGCAGCGCGAACCAGTTCTCGCCGTAGCGACCGGGAATGCCGATCGAGTGGCCCTTCAGGTCGGCCAGCGTGGCGATCGGCGACTCGTCCGGCACGATCACCACGGCCGGGTAGTCGTGGAAGTAGGCGCTGACCGCGACGAGGTCGAGGCCTTCCTTCCTCGCCTGGACGAGTTCGTCACCGCCGGCCACGACGAACTGCTCCTGGCCCGCTGCGAGCGCCGTGAACAGCCCTTCGGACGCGCCGTGGTGGCGCAGGGTCGGCGCCACGCCTGCGCTGGTGAAGTGTCCGTCCGCATCGGCGACGTAGAACGGGCTGAACTGGACGTTCGGAATGTAGGTCAACCCGATCACCTGCTGGGCAGCCACTGTGGTTGAGGTCACGCTCGAAATCGGCGGACCTGCCGGCGCACAGGCCGACAGCACCAGCAAGGCGGTCAGGACTCCGAAGATTCGTCTGGTCATGGGTCTCAGGCTCTCTGCAGCGAATTGACGATGCGGGAACGGCGTTCCCACAGCAGGATCAGGGCGTACGCGCCGGACGCGAACGCACAAAGGACGATGATCGTGGCGAACATCCCGGCGGTATCCACGGACTCCCGCTGGATCGTGAGCACCTGGCCCAGGCCGGTGCCGCCCATCACCATCTCGCCGACGATCGCGCCCGTGACCGCGAGGGTCACGCCGTTGCGCAGGCCGCCGAGAATGCTCGGCAACGCCATCGGTAGTTCAACGTGGGACAGCAGGGCGACACTCGACGCACCATCGATCCGGCCCGCGTCGACGACGTCCGCGTCCACATGCTTCAGGCCAACCACAGCGGAGATCAGGATGGGGAAGAACACGATCAGCGCGCACAGCACCGCGATCGACAACAGCCCGTAGTCCAGCCAGAGCACCAGCAGCGGCGCCAGTGCGATCGCCGGGATGGCCTGCGTCGCGCCCAGGAACGGATGGACGGCCGCAGCTGCCCAGCGAGAACGATGGATGACGATCGCCATCGGCATCGCCACCGCCGCACCGAGCAGCGCACCGCCGAACGACTCGGCCAGGGTCACCAGCAGGTAGCCCCAGTACTGCGGGTCGGTGAGGTCGGCGACCAACCGGGACGCGACCGCGCCCGGCGTCGGCAGGAGCACCGATCCGGAACCGGCGGTGAGCGCCCAACCGATGAGCAGCAGCGCACCCAGCCCGATTGGGGCGAGCACTTCGCGCTTCATCCGACCTCCACACTCATAGGCGGTGCCTCGAGGCGGTTTTCGGGATGCGCGAACGGGCCGCTCCCCGCGACCCCGAAAAAGGGGTCGCGGCGCGACTCGCGTGCTGCCTCCCATCCGGACTTTCACCGTCGGTTCTGGAGTTCCACCAGATCAACCGAAACCGCTGAGCGGAAACGGGTCGCGGACTATAACCGCCGGCTCGGAATTACACCGACCCCGGAGCACGTACCCACTCAGTCTAGCGTTCGGCCCAGCTCGCGGCGACGGTCTCGCTGTTCAGGATCGAGGCGGCGTAGTCACGTCCGCCTTCGATGCAGGAAACTGTTCCCCGTGCCGAGCGACACCGGCCGACCAGGCGGAAAGCAGCCCTCCCCGCTCCGCCACCAGCGCAGAGAAAGGGCCGCCATGCGGATCGCAGTCCCCAGCGAAGTCAAGAACCATGAGTACCGAGTAGCCATCACCCCGGTAGGGGTGGCCGAACTGGTCGCGCACGGCCATGAGGTCTTCGTGCAGCAGGGGGCCGGGCTCGGCTCGTCCATCACGGACGCGGAGTACGTCGCCCAGGGCGCGCAGATCGTCCCCACCGCTGACCAGACCTGGGCCATCGGCGAGATGGTGCTGAAGGTGAAGGAACCGATCGCCAGCGAGTTCGGGTACCTGCGCGACGACCTGCTGTTGTTCACCTACCTGCACCTGGCCGCCGACCGCGCCGGTACGGACGCGCTGCTGGCCGCCGGCACGACCGCCATCGCCTACGAGACCGTGCAACTCCCCAGCGGGCTGCTCCCGCTGCTGTACCCGATGTCCGAGGTGGCCGGCTGCCTCGCGCCGCAGGTCGGCGCGCACGCCATGATGAAGGCACAGGGCGGACGCGGGGTGCTGATGGGCTGCGTCGGCGGCGTGGCCAACGCCAAGGTGGTCGTGCTGGGCGGCGGCACCGCCGGCCAGAACGCGGCCAACGTCGCCTTGGGCATGGGGGCTGACGTGACCATCCTCGACACCGACCTGGACAAGCTGCGCACCACCTTCTGGCGCTACGACAACCGGGTGCACCAGATCGTCTCGTCCCGGCTGAGCATCCGCGAGCAGGTACTGGCCGCCGACATGGTGATCGGGACCGTGCTGATCCCCGGAGCCAAGGCGCCCAAGCTGGTCACCAACGAACTGGTCTCGCAGATGAAGCCCGGCTCGGTGCTGGTCGACGTCGCCATCGACCAGGGTGGGTGCTTCGAGGATTCGCGGCCGACCACGCACGCCGATCCGACTTTCATGGTGCACGACGCGGTCTTCTACTGCGTGGCGAACATGCCCGGCGCGGTGCCGAACACGTCCACCTGGGCGCTCACCAACGCGACCCTTGCCTACGCGCTACAGCTCGCTGACAAGGGATGGCGCAAGGCTTGCCAGGACAACCGCCCGCTGGCGCTCGGGCTGAACACCCACGCCGGCCAGATCGTCTACCCGGCTGTGGCCGAAGCCTTCGACCTGCCGTTCACCGCGTTGGACGACCTGCTGGCCTGAGCGTGTCCCTTCTGCTGCGAGGCGTCCGGCTGGTTCCGGTCGGACGCGCTACACCCGTCGACCTGGTCGACGTCCGTCTGGTCGGAGGTGTGGTCAGCGAGATCGGCCGCGGGCTGGCAGCGGGCGCGTCCGAGGTCCTGCCGGCCGACGGTCGATGGCTCATCCCCGGGCTATGGGACGCCCACGTGCACCTCGGTCAGTGGGCCAGACAGGGCATGCGGCTCGACGTCGCCGGCACCCGCACCCGAACCGAGGCGCTTTCGCGGATCGTTCTCGGGCTGGATTCCGGCTCGGGATTGGTCGTGGGCGGCGGTTACCGTCCGGCCACCTGGGCCGAGCCGCCCACCGTGGCGTCGCTGGATTCGGTGACCGGCGAGCGACCGGTGGTGCTGGTCAGCGGCGATGCGCACGCGGGCTGGTGCAACTCCGCTGCTTTGCGGCTACTCGGCCTGCGCCATCGGGACGACCCGATCACCGAAGCTGACTGGTTCGCCGCGCTGCCGGCCGTCCTCGCCATCGAGGACGCGCAGGTCGGCCCGGGCGCCTACGCCGCCGCTCTCGGAGCTGCCGCCCGACTCGGCGTCGTGGGCGTCTGCGACTTCGAGTTCGAGCCCGGCTTCCGCACCTGGCCGCAGCGGGCCGTGGCGGTCGGGGTGCCGCTGCGCGTGCGCACGTCCACCTATCCCCACGATCTGGCCGAGGTCATCGCTTCGGGCCTGCGAACAGGCGACGTGCTCGGCGACGCCGACGGTGGCCCGCTGGTCACGATGGGCTCGCTGAAGATCATCTCCGACGGTTCGCTCAACACCCGCACCGCACACTGCTGCGAGCCGTACGCCGACGCGTCCCACGGCGTACAGAACGTGCCCGCCGACGAACTGGCCGTCTTGCTCGGTATGGCCACCAGCCATGGCCTGGAAGTGGCCTTGCACGCGATCGGGGACGCCGCCGTCCGGATCGCCGTGGACGCCTTCGCCGCCACCGGCGCGAAAGGCACGATCGAGCACGCCCAACTCGGCCGGCGCGAGGACTTCGCCCGGATGGCGCGCCTCGGCCTGGTCGCCAGCGTCCAGCCCGCCCACCTGCTGGACGACCGCGACGTCACCGCCGGCATCTGGGGCGAGGATCGCGCCGCGCGGAGCTTCGAGTTCCGCGAATTGGTGGACGCCGGTGTTGGGCTCGCCCTGGGCTCGGACGCGCCGGTGGCGCGGCTCGATCCGTGGCTGGCGATGGCTGCGTCCGTCCATCGTGGCGAACCCGACGACCTGCCCTGGTTCCCCGAGCACTCACTCACCCCTGCGGAGGCGCTCGCCGCCAGCACTGGTGGACGCGCCACCGTCTCGGTCGGTGACCCCGCCGACGTGGCGCTCCTCGACGCCGACCCGCTCGCGTCGTTCGACCCTGTGGCCGCCGCGCGGAGGCTGCGCACAATGTCCGTCCACGCGACCATCGTCGGCGGCCGGGTGGTGCACCGGGCCTGAGTTGTCAACAAATCCGCCGGGGCCGCGTTGCGAGGTCCACAACCCTCGAATATCTATGCCAAACTGTGGCTGGCAACGGAGGAAGCGAGAAGAAGTGACCATGGCGACCCCCGGAACCCAGAGTCAGCAGCGGCTCATGGTCCGTGTGGCGAAGATGTACTACGAGCACGGTGATCGGCAACCGCAGATCGCCCAGCAGTTGCACATCTCGCAGGCGAAGGTCTCCCGGTTGTTGAAGCGCGCCGAGGAACTGGGCATCGTGCGGGTCACGATCCACGCACCGCTCGGCGGCTACTCCGACCTCGAGGAAGCCCTGGTCGCCAGGTACGACCTCGCCGACGCGATCGTCGTGGAAGCCAATTCCGACGAGGAGTCCGAGATCGTCTCCGCGGTCGGCGGTGCCGCGGCCGCGTACCTGAGCGATGTGCTGCTCGGCCATGAGCGCATCGGCATCTCCTCCTGGAGCGCCACCCTGCTGGCCATGGTGAACGCCATGCCGCAATCCCAGCGCAGCGTGGCCGACTCGGTGATCCAGGTGATCGGCGGCGTCGGCGAGCCCCAGGCCCAGGTGCAGGCCACCCGGCTCACCGAGCAACTGGCCACCCTCACCGGAGCGAGCCCGCAGTTCCTGCCTGCGCCGGGCTTCGTGTCGTCCGCCGAACTGCGTTCGGCCTTCCTCGCCGAGCCATACGTGAAGGCTGTCGCCGATTCCTGGCCGAAGCTGAGCATCCTTCTGGCGGGCATCGGCAGCCTCGAGCCGTCCCCGTTGTTGCGGGAATCCGGCAACGCGATCCCCCACGCCGACCAGGCGGAACTCCGCGGGCTGGGCGCGGTCGGCGACGTCTGCCTTCGGTTCTTTGACGCCGAGGGCGCGGCCGTCCACTCCAGCATCGAGGACCGCGTCATCGGCATCTCCACCGAGGACCTGCGCAAGGTGCCCCGTCGGGTCGGAGTGGCCGGCGGAGCTCGCAAGCATTCGGCGGTGCGGGCCGCGCTGCTCGGTCAGTGGGTCAACGTGCTGGTCACCGACACCAGAACCGCGGACGCGCTGCTGGCCTGAGCCGGTTCGGCCGCCCGCCCGAGTAAAAGCCATTCCCTTGCGAGCGAGATTCGTTCGTGCCATACTCGACATATCCACCCATCCACGAATATTCATGCAGGTGCACATATGGCCGATGTCGTCCTGGCGCTAGATCAGGGAACCACCAGTTCCAAGGCGCTGTTGCTCGATCCCGCGACCTTGAGCGTGCTGGCCAGCGCCAGCCGTCCGGTGGCGATCGCGTCCCCGCGTCCGGGTTGGGTGGAGCAGGACGCAGCCGAGGTCTGGGAGAGCCAGCGCGCGGCCGCAGCGGACGCACTCAGCCAACTCCCGGACGCGAACCTGCGCGCGATCGCGATCTCGAACCAGCGAGAGTCCGCTGTGGCCTGGAACACGGCCGGCGAGCCGATCGCTCCCCTGGTCAGCTGGCAGGACCAACGCGGCACCAAGTTCCTCGAAACGATCGACACCGAAGCCAACCGAGCCCTCGTCCGCGCCCGCACCGGCCTCGAGCTCACCGCGATGTACTCGGCCGCGAAGCTGCGCTGGTTGGTCGCCCAGGCCGGCGGACGCGGCGACGCCCGCTTCGGCACGGTGGACGCCTGGCTGGTGGACCGCCTCACCGGCGGTCGCACCTATGCGATCGAGGCCGGCAACGCGTCCCGCACGCTCCTGTTCGACATCACCAAGCTGGCCTGGGACGCCGACCTCTGCGCCCTGTTCGAAGTACCGCTGGATGCGCTGCCCGAGATTCGCTCGTCGCTAGGACCGTGGGGCGTCACGCACGGCGTCCCCGGCATTCCGGACGGGGTGCCGATCCTCGGCGTGCTCGGCGACTCCCACGCCGCACTCTTCGGGCACTGGACACTGGCCCCCGACCACGCCGGGGCAGGCAAGGCAACCTACGGCACCGGCTCGTCGGTGATGGTGCCCACCACGGATGCGGCCAGCCGTCGCGACGGGGTGGCCACCACCCTGGCCTGGCAGACCGACGCGCCGCTGTGGGCCTACGAGGCCAACATCCTCTACTCCGGTGCAGGGCTCGACTGGCTCGCCACCGCCATCGGCGCGGACGGGGGTCGCGGCCTGAGCGAACTGGCTGCGACCACCATCGATTCGGGTGGCGCGGTGTTCGTCCCGGCCCTGAACGGCCTGGGTGCACCGTGGTGGGAGCCGAACGCGGTGGGTACCCTCACCGGGCTTTCGGTTCGCACCGGACGCGAACAGATCGCCCGCGCCGGCCTGGAATCGGTGGCCCACCAGATCTGCGACGTGATCGACGTGATGGACCCCGACGGCGCCATGACCCTGCTGCACGCAGGCGGCGGCGCGACCAAGTCCGAACTGCTGATGCAGTTGCAGGCGAACCTGCTTGGCCGCGAACTGCTGGTGGCCGCGGTGGCCGACATCTCCCCGGTCGGCGCCGCAGCACTGGCCGCCCGGGCGCTCGGCTACGAGCCGCAGCCGAGCGCGCTCGCCGCGCGCAGCTTCCACCCGTCCGCTGACTTCAGCCTCGAACGTCGGGCTGCCGAGCGCGCCCGTTGGCGGGACGCGCTGACCCGCGCCGGCGTCCGCCCCTCAAGCAACCAGTAGCAACCAGTAGCAACCAACCAGGAGAACACACCATGAGTGAGATCGAATTCGGCGCCGGCCTTTGGAACTTCGCCACCTACGTCGACCGCTACGCCACCGACGGCTATGGCGAGCCGCGCAGCACGCTGGAGCAGATCGACCTGGCCGCCGAGGTCGGCGACATCCGCTGGGTCGACCTGAACTTCCCCTTCACCCCCGGCGT